>Ga0207646_10001076_pt1 | contig 34787 bp, 37 predicted proteins | sample KBSK5502metaG_FD_184343 | JGI IMG/M metagenome (GOLD analysis project Ga0207646, IMG submission 184343) | Corn, switchgrass and miscanthus rhizosphere microbial communities from Kellogg Biological Station, Michigan, USA - KBS K5-50-2 metaG... | ecosystem: Host-associated > Plants > Roots >... | reverse complement strand
CGGGCGAACCTCAAGACGGACCGACCCATCTAGGGTGAGGTGCTCACCGCGCGTCCCGCAGCCAGACCTCCGCTTCGCCGAGATCGCGGAAGACCGCGAAGTCCGGATCGACCTTCTGGGCCAGCGTGCCGTACAAGCGCGCCATGCCGAAGTGCACCGGCGTCGAGACGACGAGCGCGGTGCGGTTGCCGAATCCGTGAGTCGCCCGCAAGTCGCTGACGAGCTCGACGAGGCGATCGATCCAAGGCCACCCCGCTGCGCACCCCCAGGGCCACCGGTCCAGAGGCCGCCTCGCGTCCGAGGCATCTGGGCGGGCTCGTGGCAGTCATGCGTCCGCCCGCTGGTCTGACGAGACCCTCGACGACATCGCGGTTCGATGTGCCGGTCCTATCCATTGGCTCAGCCTATCGGTTGGCCCACGACGATTGCATTTCGCCTATAGCTCACGCTAGCATGACCGGCCGACTCTGGGCGGTGGGCGGCGCGAGGTGGGGCCCGCTCTCGCTCAGGCGCCGTAGCCTCGAGGAACTCATGGGGATGTGCTGGCTGCTCGGCTCCCCCGGTCGCGGGATCGCGGCCATAACCGGAGCGCCATTGATGCCCCGTCCGCGCGTACTGGTCGTCACGGATGAGCGAGACGGCCGAGGCGATCCACGCCACCTTGACGACGGAGCGGTACGACGTGGACACCGTCGGGCTCGGCGAAGACGCCCTCGAGCAGTTCGCCCAGTGGCACTACGATCTCCTGATCTCGAGCATCCGGCTGCCGGATCTCGACGGGCGCGACCTCTTCTTCGCACTGCGTGAGCGATGGCCCTTCGCCTACCCGCGCGTCATTTTCCTCGTCAGGGCTGGCGCACCGATCCCGCCGCGCGCCCGGGGCCTCACGGGGTCCGGGGCGCCGGTCCTCCCGGTGCCCTTCGCGCCCGCGGCGCTGCGCGACATGGCCCGCCGAGCGCTGGGCGTCCTCTGAGCCCGGAGCGAGCGTGGCTGAGAGACGAAGACGTAGCGATTGAGAACGCGGCGGGCCACTGGCCCGCGCGGTGCTATTCGGCTAGGATAGCGCCCGCCATGCTCTCCCGCGCCGAAGAGGCTCGGGTCCGAGAGATCCTCGGGAATCACCGGCCGGGGACCCTTCCGGCGTACTGCCTGGAGCATCTGGCGGCCACGGCAGAGATCCCACCCGCCCATCTCGCGGACCTCGCGGCCTTCGTCCGGAGTCTCCGAGGGTCCGGGGCCTGCCAGACCAGCTACGGCGGCATCTGTGACGTGAACGGGCACGCGACGGCGCGGTTGCTGATCTCAGGCTCGCCGATTCCGCCCCGCCAGGGCGCCCGCCGTGTTTCCTGAGGGCCCTGCGAGATGAGACGGCTGCTCCGCTGGCTTCGGCGCTGGTTTGGGCGAGGCGGGCGGGACCTGGCCGGAGGTTTGCCCTCTCAAGCGGGACAGCGTCGGGGTCCGTGAACCCATTGTCGGGCATCTGTCTTCTCTCGCGAGACCTAGCGCGGCTGACCGCGTTTGCGGCCGAACTAGATCGCCTCCCGGTTGACCTCATCTTCGTAGCTGGAGGCGCGGAACCGGTTCAGGCCGCGAAACATGCGACCGACACGATCCCTATCGTCTTTGCAATCTCCGGCGACCCCGTCGCGGCGGGACTGTGACCGGGTCCGCGGTCTTCGGCCCGGAGCACAATGTCAAACCGCTCGAGCTGCTCAGGCGGTGATGCCACGCCTCGCCAGGGTGGCCTTGCTCTTCACCCCGGACAATCGTCGTCTGTGACGGAGAACGAGGAACTAGAGAGAGCGACCAGGTCGAGGAAGCTGGCGATTTCGTACTTCGAGGCGCGCAATCCCGCCGCATTCGACGCCGCCTTCACGGCAATGGCGAAGAGGCCCGGGCGGATCAGGTGATCGAGTAGGGGCCCGCCAATTGGAGCGCAGCCTCGCCGGAGACAAACGGCCGGCATGCTATCGCGGCGCGACAGAGTGGCGAAGCGAGCCGGGGCCGGAACCGGCTCAGGCGACGACGATCTCGATGACCTGGATCCGCGGGGCTCGGCCTCGCCCGCTGGCGTCGGCGCCGATCACAGGCGCGCGAGCGTGGCGCCCAAGCCACCGACGGCTCCGAAGAAGGGCCCGCGCGGGCCCCAACGTGCGCACGGCGGTTCGCGTGGTGCTGCTCTACCCCGGCCCTGCTCGAGGTGCTACCTATGCGACTTCGAGAGATGCTCCGACAGGCCCTCCCGGCTCAGGTTCGCTACTGGCGCACAGCCATCGCGGCCTCGTCGCCCGTGGGCGATTCAATCTGGGTTACTGCGTTATCTGTGAGCGCCGGACGATGTTCGTATGGAGAGAGCGCTACCTGCGAGCCCACTACCGCTGCGTCCGCTGCTGGTCTCTCCCGCGCTGGCGAGCGGTGATTCACGCTCTGAACCTTCGCTACCCGGGCTGGCGTGACCTCAGCATCTTCGAGTCCTCGCCCGGGGGAGCGGGCTCAGAGAAACTCAAAGGCGAGTGCGCCCGCTACGTCCCCTCCCACTTCTGGCCCACCGTGGACCGCGGCACTGTCTTCCAGGGCATCCGGTGCGAGGATCTCACCCAGCTCACGTTCCCAGACGAAAGCTTCGACCTGGTCGTTACCCAGGACGTGTTCGAACACGTGCTCGAGCCGGGGCGGGCCTTCTCAGAAGTGGCGCGGATCCTGCGTCCGAGCGGGGGGCACGTGTTCACGGTCCCGTTCTTTCGTGGACGCAAGACCTTCGTGCGGGCCGAGATGACGCCGGCGGGGCTGCACCACCTCGTTCCACCGATCTACCACGGCAGCCCGATCAGCCAGGAGGGCACGCTTGTGGTCACCGAGTGGGGCGATGATCTCGTCGATTTCGTCAGAGACCATAGCCATCTCGAAACCGACGTCCTTGCCATCCATGACCGCCGGCTCGGGCTCGACGGCCAGTTCCTCGACGTCTTCGTGAGCCGCCGGCCGGCTCGATGAGCCCGATGAATCGATGACACCGCGCGGGCTCGTGCTCTGGGGCTTTCCTGCGGCCGTGGAGCGGGCACGGACGGCCCTCGCCCAACTTCGTAACCCGCAATGTCGATTCCCGACAGCCAATCGGGCAATACGCCCGACCGGCGCGCCGGGGGCCTCACGCAGCACCTCGTAACATCGCGTTCGGTCTGTGATTTTCGTTGGCCGGTCTCCTGGCACAGGGGTTGAATCCAACTCCGGGGTTCGAGCCGTACCCAAAAAGGGGGAGACATGATTCGCGTACTGACGATCGATGGGAACCGGAGCCGGGCGCAGGCCCTGGCCACGGAGTGTCTGGAGCAGGGCGTGGCCGTGCGCATCGCGGAGACGCTGTGCGAGGGAGTGCGCTGCCTGCTCGATACGCCGGTGTCGCTGGTGCTGGCGGAGGCCGGGTTGATGCGGATGGCCGGAGCGGACCAGGTCCGTCTGTTCGACGCGGTGGCTCCCGGCGTGCCGGTGATCGTGACGGTGGACGCGGGCGCGCGGGTCGAAGACCTGGTGGATCTCGAGCTCCACGGCTTTCACGCGGTGAGCCGGCCCTTCGCGCTGCGCGACGTGCTCGCCAAGGTCGAGCTGCCCGCGAAGGCCGTGCCCTCTCGCGGCGGCGCGCGCGCCCGCGTCGAGGCGCTCTGCCGGTAGAGATCGAGCGACCATGAGCAAGAGCTGGATCCTGTCGCTGTTGACGCTGACGATCATGCTCGCGCTGGTCGGGCTGCTCGCCTTGACGAGCGAGTCCGTTCATCGCCTGGGCGAGCCGACTCGGCCGCTCACCGAAGCGTCACCATCGTGGGTCGCGCCGTCCGTCGAGCCCGAGACCGGGCCGGTGTTCCAGCGCAACGGTCTGATGCTGACCTACTGAGGGAGCCCGCCGTGGCGGAGGCGCCGGTCCTGGTGTACACTCTGGGCCGATGCGTCGCCGCCGGCGGCGCCCTCGCCTCCGATATTGGCTCTTCCGAGTATTGGGGCGCGTACGAAGCGGAAGAGTGACCGAAGGAGAACCACATGGCTGCAAAACTGTACGTGGGTGGTCTGTCCTATTCCACGACCAGCGAGACGCTTCGCGAATATTTCGCCCAGTGCGGCACTGTGGAGTCGGCGTCCGTGATCACGGACAAGTTCTCGGGCCAGTCCCGGGGTTTCGGCTTCGTCGAGATGGCGACGGCCGAGGAGGCGCAGCGCGCGATCTCCGAGCTGAACGGCAAGGACCTCGACGGTCGGAAGATCACCGTGAACGTGTCGAATCCCCGGGCGCCGGGCTCGGGCGGCGGCCGCGGACCGGGCGGACCTCGCGGCGGCGGCCGGCCGGGTGGCGGCGGCCGGGGTGGTGGTGGGGACCGCGGAGCCTACGGCGTGCCCCCCTCGAAGAAGCCCTTCCGCTGGTAGCTCCGTAGTCCAGAACCGGACACGAGAACGGGCGCGGTGATCATCACCGCGCCCTTCTCATTTGTCGCGTTCGAGCGCCGTCTTCGCCGGCGCAATCCTGGGGGGAGGCATCGGAGGAGGCCGTGGGGCCCCCTCCGATCAAAGCACGCGCTCGTAGCGGCCGTATTCGTGGGCCGCGTCCATGAACCACTTCACGATCTCGGGGTTCGACCGCGGCGGGATCTCGCACGAGGTCGACAGGATGAAGCCCGAGTGCCGGGCCGCCGCGTCGATGCAGCGCCGCACCTCGCCCTCGATCTCCTCGCGAGTGGCCTTCTCGAACTTGGTCGCGTCCACGTTGCCGATGGCCACCGCGCGCCCCTTGGCCACTTGCATGAAGCGCTCGAGCTGGTCCACGTGGAGCGCGGGGTCCGACTGCTGGTCCAGGTCGAACGAGATGGTGGTGAAGCCGCAGCCGATCAGGTCCTCGAAGATCGGGTAGGTGGTCCCGCAGATGTGGGTGGTGACGCCCACCTTCTTGGCCTTGAAATAGTCCACCAGCTCCTTGTGATAGGGTGCGATGAACTCCCGGTAGTTGTCCGGCGAGACCAGACTGATGGAGGCGGTGGGCTCGGAGAAGGAGAGGCCGATCTTGGTCTTCACGATCGCGTCGCCCCAGAGCTTGCAGAAGTCGGTGGCGAGGCGCATGACGTCGTGGATGAACTGGGGATCCTCGAAGGTGTCGAGCAGCATCATCTCCGGGTTGCGGAGCAGCATCGCGATCGTCCACGGCCCCACCGCGACCGCGCCGGTGGCCGCGGGCGGCGCTGCCTTCACGAGCGCCTCGCACTGCTCGAGGAAGCCGGGAAGCCGCGCCGTCTTGTAGGGATCGGGCATCCGGAGCTTGGCCAGCGAGGCCTTGTCCTCCAGCAGGTGCGTCTCGATGGAAGGCACCACGTAGTCGGAGTACTTGACGCCGCAGCCGAAGGCTTCCGCTTCCTTGGCGAGGTCGTTGTAGGCGAGCACCACGTCCGGCTGGTAGCGCTCGTAGTAGTTCATCATGGCGGTGATCGCCTTGACGGGATTCGTGCAGTACTGCTCGATGCTGAGCCCGTCCAGGGTACCCGCGAACGAGGCCACGATCGGGTACACCGGCACCCGGTCCGAGAACGAGCGCTTGTAGGCGGCCACCACGCGGTCGCGGTTGGTCAGGGTGGCCTTGCCCTTCTCGGCGTCCCAGAGCTTGTTCACCTCCATGTAGCGCGGCGGCATCTTGGCCTCGTACTCCATGAACTGGGTGATCGGGTAACGGATGCCGCCGTCGTGGGTCCCGCGGAGGCCCTCGACGATCTCCTCCATTCGCGCCCACGGAATGGAAAACGCCATCTCGTGATCCTGGGTCTGGCCGAAGATGCGGTCGCCCGAGCAGGGGAGGATCACCTGGGGCTCCCCCGTCTGCATGGTGGTGACGATGATGTCGGCGCACACGGCGCGGCCCTCGAAGGACGAGGTGAGGCGACCGCCCCGCTTCCACAACGCGGCCTGGGTCAGCCGCATGACCTGCGCCGGGTTGGCGTAGACGCAGACCACGTGCGGCTCGAAGGTGGCGCGATCGAGCGGAGCCACCAGCACGCAGTGGTACCGGCCCGGCGCGAACTTGTCGATGGCCGCCTCCGAGCGCTGCCCCGCCTCCTTCGTCTCGGTGTACATCCCTTCGCACAGGGTGCCCACGTTGTAGATGGGCAGCGGCTTCTCGAAGCCGATGGCGGTGATGCCGAGGGAGCAGATGTGGTCCTCGCGCGTGAGCGCGATGGTCCACCCGTAACGCCGGGCCATGTCGATGACCTGACAGCTCATGCTGAGCTTCTTGAAATCGCGGGCCGGACGCCGAGCGCGCTCCGGGATCGGCTCGTCCGCGGTGAGCATGCGGATGGCCACCGGGAAGGTCTGCGGACGGAGATACGTCTGCAGCTCGCGGTCCGCCGTCTTCACGTCGATCATGGCTGTCTCCTTGCTCACGGAGGCTACGGGGGGCCTCCGGCCTTGTCAAGGGAAGCCGGCCGTTTCCGCTACAATGGCGGCGCCATGGCGCGATACCGGATCATCCAGTGGCGCGATCTGCCGTCCCTGGTGGAAGCGGTGGAGGGGGAGCAGACCGTCCGCGTCCCGCTGTCGCAGCGCTTCCAGGATCTGATCGACGCCGTCGCGATGCGGGACGGGGCCTCCGAGAGCGAGGCGTATCTCGAGGGATGGGCCCCGGGCCCTGAAACCGAGCGCCCCGGCGGTGCGGAGGCGGTGGCGCGCGCAGTCGCCGCCGAACTCGAAGATGGCTTCCAGGACCTGGTCACCCGCCGCATGCTTGGCCCACCCCGCTAGCTCCTGATCGTTCCCGTTCGAGCGCCGGCTCCGCCGGCGCAACCCGATTCTGGGGAGGCTCGGGAGGGGGCCGTCGAGGCCCCCTCCCGGTAAGCTATAATGCCGCCCAGCCAATGAAGGCCGCGGAGCTGGTGGTTGCCTGCTTCCTGCTGTTCGGGGCATGCCTCGTTTGGCCTCTGCTCGCCATCGCCAACCGCCCCACCTTCGTCCTTGGTGTGCCCGCGTTCGCGGTCTACCTCTTCGCGGTCTGGGCCGCCATGGTGGTCGTCCAGATCCTGCTGGCCCGGCGGGTCTACCCGCCCGAGGATGAGCCGTGAGCGGCCTGTCGCCCACCGCGCTGCTCAGCATCGTTCTCGGGTACCTCGCCTTCCTCTTCCTGGTCGCATCGGTGGCCGAGGCGTTCGCGCCCCGGCTCGGTCGGGGCCGGCTGCGGACGCTGACCTACGTGATGGCCGCCTCGGTGTACTGCACCGCGTGGACCTTCTACGGCAGCGTGGGTCTCGCCGCCAACCGGGGGCTCGAGTTCCTGACGATCTACCTCGGCCCGGCGTGCGTGGCGATCCTGTGGCCGCTCCTGCTCCGGAAGCTCGTGCGGGTCTCCAAGGAGCAGCGCATCACCTCCGTCTCCGACTTCATCTCGAGCCGCTACGGCAAGTCCGCGCCGCTCGGCACCCTGGTGGCGGTGCTGGTGGTCTGCGGCATGATCCCGTACATCGCGCTCCAGCTGAAGGCGGTGTCGGCCTCCTTCAAGATGATCCTGCGCGAGGAGTCGCTGCTCGACGTGTTCGACCCGACCCTGGTGGTGGCGGTGACCTTGGCCCTCTTCGGCATCCTGTTCGGGGCGCGCAACCTGGACTTCACCAAGCGACAGACCGGGCTCATGACCGCGGTGGCGGTGGAGTCGGTGGTGAAGCTCGCCGCCTTCCTGCTCGTGGGCGTCTACGTGACGTGGGGGCTCTTCGGCGGCTTCGCGGACATCTTCGGCCAGGTGGCCCAGCACCCCGAGTGGTCGAAGCTCCTCATGCTCGACCAGCCCAGCACCGCGTCCTTCGCGCGCTGGACCGCCATGCTGCTGATCTCGATGCTGGCGGTGATGTTCCTGCCGCGGCAGTTCCACGTACTGGTGGTCCAGAACTCGCGCGAGCGCGACGTCAACGCGGTCTCCTGGTCCTTCCCGCTCTACCTGCTGCTGATCAACATCTTCGTGCTGCCCATCGCGTTCGCGGGCCTCCTCGTCTTCCCCGAGGCGGGCGCCAAGGCCGACGGCTTCATCCTGCGCCTGCCGCTCTTCTTCGATAGCCAGCTCATCTCGGTCCTCGTATTCCTGGGCGGCTTCTCGGCGGCCACCGCGATGATCGTGGTGGACTCCCTCGCCCTGTCCAAGATGATCACCAACGACATCATCCTGCCCATCCTGCTGCGCCGCCGACAGACGGAAGACATCTACTGGACCACTTTGTTCTACACGCGCCTGGCCATGCTGGCGGTGGTGGCCCTGGGCTTCGCGTGGGCGCGCATGGAGCACGGCCAGCTCCTGCTCGTCGAGATGGGGCTTCTCTCCTTCATCGCGGTGGCCCAGTGCGGCCCCGCCATCCTGCTCGGACTCTACTGGCGTCGCGGCAACCGCAAGGGGGCGTACGCCGGGATCTCGGCGGGTTTCTTCGTGTGGTTCTACACTCTGATCCTCCCCGCCCTCGGCAAGGAAGAGGTGCTCGGCGCCTCGTTCCTGGTCGATTGGCCCTTCGGCGTGGGGCTGCTCCGCCCCACCGCCTTCCTCGGCCTCGAGGGGCTCGATACCATCAGCCACGGCGTTTTCTGGTCCTTCTTCTTCAACCTGAGCCTCTTCGTGATCGTCTCGCTCCTCACCGAGCAGGACGCGGACGACCGAGCTCAGGCCGCCGCCTTCGTGGGGGTGGCCGGCGAAGACCGGCCGGCGCCGAGCGCACCCGCGATCCTGTCGGCCCCCGAGATCGAGCGCCTCGTCCACCACTACGTGGGCGACGAGGACGCCGAGGCCATCGTGCGCGAGCTGTTCGGCGCGAAGGCCCCCGCCGATCTGTCCGTGCCGGAGTTGCTGGAGATGCGCATCCGCTTCGAGCGGCTCCTCGCCGCCTCCCTGGGCGCGGCGGCCGCCCGCATGATCGTGGAGGACCATTTCACGATCTCGAAGGGGGAGGCTCAGCAGCTCGTCGCGTCCTTCCAGCGGATGCAGGAGTCGCTCCGGGTCACGGAGGAAGAGGTCAAGCGCGGAGAGCGTCTGCTCGCCTCGGTGGTGGAGAGCGTGGACGACTGCATCTTCACCGCGGACACCACCGGCCGGCTCGTCACCGTGAACCCGGCGGGGCGCCGGCTGCTCGGCTACGCGGGGTGGGAGGTGAGCCGCCTGCGTTACCCGGACCTCCTCGCCGCCGACGAGCGGGGCGAGGTGGCGGCCATCGTGACCGCGCTGGAGGCCGGGCGCGGCTGGAGCGGGCAGGTGACGGGACGGACGGCCCGCGGGCAGGCCTTCCCGGCCCACGTGGCCATGACCTCGCTCTTCGACGACCGCGGTCAGCGCATGGGCACGGTCGGCGTCCTGCACGACTTGACCGAGCAGGTGGAGACGCAGCGGCGGCTCATCCACCGGGAGAAGCTCGCGTCGCTCGGCGAGATGGCGGCGGGGGTGGCGCACGAGATCCGCAATCCGCTGGGTGGGATCAAGATGGCCACCAATCTGCTCTCTTCTCCCGAGGTGGACGGCAGCCCGCTCTCCCAGGAGATGACCCGCTCCATCCTGTCCGGCATCGGCGAGATCGAAGGCATCATCAACAACCTCCTCGACTGGACGCGCGACGCTCGGCTCGAGCGCAACGAGTACGAGCTCCACCGCATCCTCGACCCGGTGTTGGAGGCGGCGGCGGCCGAGGGCCGGGCCCGCGGTGTGCTCGTCGGTTACGGGCGGCTGGACCGGAAGGTGGTGGCGGCGGTCGATGGCCAGAAGCTCCGTCAGGTCTTCACCAACGTGATGAAGAATGCCCTGGAGGCCATCGAGCCCCGCCGGGACGATCCGGGCCACGTGACCGTCGATCTCTTCGTCGATGGCGAGAGGGCGGTGGTGGAGGTCGTCGACAACGGCGTCGGCATCTCCCCGGACGACCGGGACAGAATCTTCTTGCCCTTCTTCACCACCAAGCCGGCGGGCACCGGCCTCGGAATGTCCATCGTCAAGAAGATCGTGGACCTCCATACGGGGGACATCGCGATCGACAGCGCGCCGGGCCGCGGCACGCGCGTCCGAATCTCACTGCCGGCGGCGGTGGTCACGCCGATGGCCGGAGGCGCACCATGAAGCGACGACTGCTGCTCGTCGAGGACGACGAGGTCTTTCTCCGCCCCCTCCACCGCACGCTCGAGCTGAAAGGCTACGAGGTGATCCCGGTGCAGAGCGCCGAGGAGGCCCTCGAGTCTCTCAAGGCCGAGGACGTGGACCTGGTGCTGACCGATCGGCGCCTGCCCGGTATGGACGGCGTCGAGCTGGTGCGGCAGATCAAGACCGAGCATCCCGACCTGGCCGTCGTGGTCATGACCGCCTACGGCACCATCGAGTCGGCGGTGGAGGCGATGCGGCTCGGCGCCGAGGACTACCTGGTCAAGCCCTTCGAGGCGGCCGAGCTGCTGCTCGTGATCCGGCGTGCCATCGAGTTCCAGGAGCTGAAGTCGGCGAACCGCCGGACGATCCGGCGCAACCAGGAGCGCTTCACCTTCGGCAACATCGTGGCCACCAGCGCCGGGATGCAGGCGGTGTTCGACCTGCTCCGCTCGGTGGTGGATCTCGACACCACCGTGCTCATCTACGGGGAGACCGGGGTGGGCAAGGAGCTGCTGGCCCGGTCCATCCACTTCTCGGGAGGCCGACGCGATCGGCCCTTCGTGGCCGTGAACTGCGCCGCGATTCCGGCGGAGCTGTTCGAGTCCGAGCTGTTCGGCTCCCGGCGAGGCGCCTATACGGGCGCCACGGACCATCGCCGCGGACACTTCCAGATGGCCAACGGGGGCACGCTCCTCCTCGACGAGATCGGAGAGATGCCGCTACACCTGCAGAGCAAGCTCTTGCGGGCCATCGAGGAGAAGCGGGTGACCTCGGTCGGGGCCGATCGTCCGGTCGAGATCGACGTGCGCTTCATCGTAACCACCAACAAGGATCTCCAGGCCGAGGTCGAGCACGGGACTTTCCGACGTGATCTCTTCTATCGACTCTCCGTCATGCCGGTCCGCGTGCCCCCGCTGCGCGAGCGACCGGAGGACATCCCGCTGCTGGCCCGACACTTCGTGGAGCAGGCGGGCCGCCGGCTGAAGAAGACGGTGCGCGCCGTCTCGCCCGAGAGCCTCGGTGCGCTCACGCGCTATCCGTGGCCCGGCAACGTGCGCGAGCTCGAGAACATCATCGAGCGGGCGGTCATCGTGGCGACCGGCGACACCCTGACGGACGTGGAGCGCTTCCTCGCGCCCACCGGGGCCCACGCGCCGGTGGATCTCTCGCTCCCCTTCCGCGACGCCAAGGCGCGGGTGGTGGAGGACTTCGAGCGCGCCTACATCGACGGCCTGCTAAAGAGCCACGGGGGCAAACTCACCGCGGCGGCCAAGCACGCGGACATGGATCCCAAGAACTTCTCGGACAAGATGCAGCGCTACGGCCTGCGTCGCTCCGCACCCCCCGACCCGCCGGCCTAGACGAAGAAGAGGAAGGTCACCGCGATGAAGAGTGGGATGAGCACGGCGGTGCTGTAGACCATATAGCCGAAGAAGCTCGGCATCCGTACCGAGGCCGCCTCCGCGATGGCCTTGACCATGAAATTGGGCGCGTTGCCGATGTAGCTGTTGGCGCCCATGGCGACCGCCCCCACGCTGATCGCGGCCAGGATCACGTGGGGCACTCCCACCACCTCGGCGGGCAGGTGGAGGCTCTGCGCCAGCGCGAGAAACGTGAGATACGTCGGCGCATTATCGAGGAACGACGACAGGGCGCCCGCGGTCCAGAAGAACTGCCATGGCCGGCGCACCCCCAGCTCACCGCCCCGCACGTGCAAGAGCTCGAGGGCCGGGATCATGGTGAGGAAGATGCCCAGGAAGAGGACGGCCACCTCCACCATCGGATAGGCGGTGAACTGGTTGGCCCGTCGGATCTCGCGCGGCGTCCGCCACCAGGAGATCGCGGCGAGCGCCACGATGGCGACCTCGCGCGCGGGCGCGTGCAGGAACGCCACCGCGGCCACCACTCCTCCGAGCCAGATCGCGTTGACCGAGCCCCGGATTCGCAGCGGCTCGATCCGGACCCGGTCGAGCCGGCGGGCCACCCGCGGCTCGCGCCGGTACTGGAGCGAGTCCCAGACCAAGTAGACGATCAGGAGCGTCCCGACCATGGTGAGCCAGGGAAGCCAGAGCCGGAGAGTCCAGGTGAACGGCACCCCCTGCAGGTACCCGAGGAAGAGGGGCGGATCGCCGAGCGGGGTGAGCATGCCGCCGATGTTTGAGACGATGAAGATGAAGAAGATCACGGTGTGTGTGACCCGGGTGCGCTCCCGGTTCGTCTGCAGCAGCACGCGGATCAGCAGCATGGAGGCGCCGGTGGTGCCGATGAGGGACGCGAGGACGCCGCCGCCGGCCAGGAAGGTCGTGTTCACCGAAGGGCTGGCCTCGAGGTCGCCGGTCAGGAGCACGCCGCCCGCGATCACGTAGAGCCCGGCGAGCAGGATGATGAAGGAGACGTAGTCGCCCGCCATGCGGACGAGCGCTCCCGGCTCTCTCACCAGATACAGGACGAGCATCGGCGCCCCCAGCACGCCGGAGACCACGAGCTTGTTCCGGTTGGACTCCCACCAGTGCGGCAGCCAGAGCGGACAGACGGCGATGGCGAGGAGCATCGCGACGAAGGGCAGGACGCTGTAGAGCGGAAGCGGGCCCGGCATCACGCAAGCTTACTCTCTTGCAGTTGCGCGGCGGATGGTTTAAGAAGTGGGGCGGCGCGCTGAGGCGCCGATCTCACCCCAGAACGACGAGGTTCCCCTATGGCGAGCGAGACCAAAGGCAGCAGCGCCGTCGAAGCCCTCCTGAAGGAGAAGCGGAAGTTCTCTCCGCCGAAGGAGTTCGTGAAGCGGGCGAACATCAGCCGCGCCTCGGTGTACAAGGAGGCGGCCAAGAATCCGGCGCGCTTCTGGGAGCGCTTTGCCAAGGAGCTCGACTGGTTCAAGCCGTGGAAGACGGTGGTGCAGTGGAAGGCGCCCTACGCGAAGTGGTTCGTGGGGGGCAAGCTGAACGTCTCCTACAACTGCCTCGACCGCCACGTGGCGACTCCCCGCAAGACCAAGGCCGCGATCATCTGGGAAGGCGAGCCAGGCGACGCGCGGGTCCTGACCTACTGGGACCTGTACCGGGAGGTCAACCGCTTCGCAGCGGCGCTCAAACGCCGCGGGGTGAAGAAGGGTGACCGGGTCACGATCTACATGCCGATGGTGCCCGAGCTGCCCATCGCGATGCTGGCCTGCACCCGCATCGGCGCGCCTCATAGCGTCGTTTTCGGGGGCTTCGCGCCGGAGGCGCTGCGCGACCGGATCCATGACGCGGAGTCGCGCGTCCTGATCACCGCCGACGGGGGCTTCCGTCGCGGCTCGACGGTTCCCCTCAAGAAGAATGTCGACGAGGCTTTGAAGCAATGTCCGGACGTCAACACGGTGGTCGTGGTCAAGCGGACTCGGCAGGAGATCTCCATGCAGGCCGGCCGCGACGTCTGGTGGGACGATTTCGTCAAGGACGCACCCGCCTACTGCGCTCCCGAGAAGATGGACTCCGAGGACATGCTCTATCTGCTGTACACCTCGGGCTCCACCGGCAAGCCCAAGGGCATCGTGCACACGACCGGCGGCTATCTCACCGGCGTCTACGCGACCACCAAGTGGATCTTCGACCTGCACGACACCGACGTCTTCTGGTGTACCGCCGACATCGGCTGGGTCACCGGCCACTCCTACATCGTCTACGGGCCGCTCGCCAACGGCACCACCACCGTCATGTACGAGGGCACGCCCGACTATCCCGACAAGGACCGCTTCTGGCGGATCGTCGAGAAGTACGGCATCACCATCTGCTACACCGCGCCCACCGCCATTCGCACCTTCATGCGCTGGGGCGAGGAGTATCCCAAGCGCTGCGACCTCTCGAGCCTTCGGCTGCTGGGCTCGGTCGGCGAGCCGATCAATCCGGAGGCCTGGGTCTGGTACTGGAAGGTGATCGGAGGCGGGCGCTGCCCGGTGGTGGACACCTGGTGGCAGACCGAGACCGGGCACATCCTCATCACGCCGCTGCCGGGGATCACCATCCTCAAGCCTGGCTCGGCCACCCGGCCGTTCCCCGGCGTCGAGGCGGACGTGGTCAACGACGCGGGACAGCCGGCCCGGGCCGGCTACCTTGTGCTCAAGAAGCCGTGGCCGGGGATGCTGCGCGGGATCTACCGCGACCCGCAGCGGTTCCAGGCCCAGTACTGGAGCAAGTACCCGGGCATCTACTTCACGGGTGACGGCGCCAAGATTGACGAGGAGGGCTACTTCTGGCTGCTGGGCCGCGTCGACGACGTCATGAACATCTCGGGGCACCGGGTGTCCACCATGGAGGTGGAGTCGGCCCTGGTGGACCATCCGCACGTGGCCGAGGCCGCCGTGATCGGGCGACCCCACGAGATCAAGGGCCAGGCCATCGCGGCCTTCGTCACGATCAAGGACGGCACTCCGCAGAGCAAGGAGCTGATGGAGGAGATCAAGGGACACGTGGCCAAGAAGATCGGCGCCCTGGCCCGGCCGGACGACCTGATCTTCGCCTCGGACCTACCCAAGACCCGCTCCGGCAAGATCATGCGCCGCCTGCTCCGCGACATCGCCGAGGGCAAGGCACTGGGCGACACGACCACGCTGGCCGACCCGGCCGTCGTCGCCACGCTCAAGGAGAAGTACGGCGAGGAGGAATAGGGGGTAGCCGTACCAAGGCCTCAGGGTAAAGCCACCAGGCCCGGCGCCGTCTCTTCGGCGCCGGGCCTTTTGTTTGCGCTAGCTTAGGCGGTCCCGCTCCCTGGCACTCAGAATGCTACACTCACTGACGCACCCGGCGTGCGCCGGGGTCCCGATGGCCCGGCCAGGACCGGGCAAAGCACAGTCGACAACAGAGGAGGCCTATGCGGGCGTCTAAGGTTCCACCGAAGGAACTCCGCCGCGTCGTCATCGCCGCATCCGTCGGCAATATCATCGAGTGGTACGACTTCTACATCTTCGGGAGCCTGGCCTCGATCCTCGCGGTCAAGTTCTTCGAGAAGGGCCACCCGGTGGCGGCCTTCCTCAGCACGGTGGCGATCTTCTCGGTCGGCTTCCTGATCCGGCCGCTGGGGGCATTCTTCTTCGGCTGGCTCGGCGATAAGGTCGGCCGCAAGTACACCTTCATCGTCACGCTGACCGGCATGGGCTTGGCGACGGCCCTCATCGGCTTCGTGCCGACCTACCAGACGATCGGCCTCGCCGCGGCCTTCATTCTCTTCGCGCTGCGCCTGATCCAGGGTCTCTGCCTGGGCGGGGAGTACGGCGGCGCCATCACCTACGTCGCCGAGCATATCGAGGACGAGCATCGCGGGTACTACACCGGCTGGCTGCAGACGTCGCCCACACTCGGCATCGTCGTGTCGCTGGCGACGATCATCGGGATCCGGACCTATCTTGGCGTCGAGGCGTTCAACGACTGGGGCTGGCGGCTGCCGTTCATCATCTCGCTCCTCCTGGTCGCCATCGCGATCTGGATCCGGCTCTCGCTCGGTGAGACGCCGATCTTCCAGGACATCAAGGCCCGCGGCCGTACCACCACCAACCCGTGGCGCGAGGCGTTTCTCAGCAGCAATTTCAAGTACGTGGTGATCGCCAGCGTGGTCGTGCTGGGACAGGGCTGCGTCTGGTACAGCGGGCAGTTCTGGGCGCTCTACTACCTCCAGACGGTCAAGAAGCTCGACGTGCTGACCTCCAGCTACATCGTCGGCATCGCGCTGCTGATCGCGACCCCCACGTTGATCCTGTGGGGCTGGCTCTCGGACAAGATCGGTCGCAAGCCGATCATCCTGGGTGGCATGCTGCTGGCTTCCATCACGTACTACCCGCTCTACACCGCCCTGGGCACCTACGCCGAGCCCGGCAAGGTCAACTACCCGATGGCCATCCTGATCGTGGTGATCCTCGTCAACTACGTGGGCATGACCTACGGGCCGATCGGGGCGTTCCTGGCCGAGTTCTTCCCCAGCCGCATCCGCTACACCTCGGTGTCGGTGCCCTATCACATCGGCAACGGCTGGGGTGGCGGTCTGGTCCCGATCGTCACGACCGCGGCCTACCTGAACACGGGGAGCCTGGGTTGGGCACTCGTGTACCCCATCGCGGTGCCGGCGGTCATGTTCCTCATCGCCCTGTTCGTGATGCCGGAGACGCGCAAGCACAGCATCTGGGAGGAAGGGGCGATCGAGGCGTCGCGCAGCCGAGCGTAAGCACTCGGAGCCTCCTCCCGAGGCACGCCGGCCCGGGGTGCCTCGGGGGCTGGGGATTCTCGCCGACGCGCGACCCGCCAGCTCCCGAGGGTGGTCGCCTCGCATGTTCCGTCGACACACCCCGCTGTTCCCGAGTCCCCGCAGTTGCCCGGAATTCCGTCGGAGACCGCAGCGCTTGCAACGGGTCCGCCGGTCTCAGGGCCCGACGAGGCCGTCCAGAATTGACACTCCCGCTGCCGAATTTTCCTAGTACGGCTTCGGGCAAATTGCCCGGGGTGCTCGCGTTCATCGCTGATGTCCCTCGAATATTGATGGTTTTTGTCCGTCTCTCTCGTGCGCTGTCCAGGCATGGGCCTTGCACGCAGCACGGCCAGCCGGGCGGGGTCGCCTTGACCCAAAGCCCAGGAGGGAGAGGACGATGGACGAGATCAAGAAGCGCCTAGAGCGAGAACTCAGCCACACCATGCAGCGCATCCGGCACATGGGTGGGGCCAATCTGGAAGAGCTCGGTGGCGGTCGGGGCGACAACTCACCGCTGGCCGACGAGGTCGACGTCATCCGGTTGAACGAGGACCGGGAGATGAACTTTGCCACGCGGAGCCTGCTGGTAGAGCGCGCCAACAAGCTGGCCGAGGCGCTCGAGCGGCTGCGGGGTGGGGAGTACGGGATCTGCGAGGAGTGTGGAGAGGCGATTGCCCCCGCGCGGCTCCGGGCGATGCCCGAGGTCACCACTTGCGTGCGCTGTCAGGACCGGCTCGAGCGGATGCTGCCGCACCTGGAAGCCGTGGGTGCCTCGGTGGACGCGGACGAGCCCGAGGACGACTAGCTGCTGATCTCACCTACCGGCCGAGCCGGGCGCGCAGCACGCCCGGCCGGTCGGTGATGATTCCGGTCACTCCCCAACTGACGAGCCGGTCCATCTGGGCCGGCTCGTTGACCGTCCAGACGTAGCAGTCGCATCCCGCCCCCCGGATCTCCGCCAGCAGGGCTTCCGTGATCAGATGGGCGCCCGGGCAGATCGCATCCGCGGCGCGGCCCTGTAGCAGAGCCCGGTCCAGCGGCGGCTGCGCGATCAGCGCGCCCACCCGGATCTCGCGGCTCGTCGCGCGAATCCTCGCGATCGCGTCGTGGTCGAAGGATTGGACCAGGGCGCGGCCGACCACGTCGTAGATCTCGAGCAGCGAGACCACACGCTCTTCGATGCCGGGGTAGAGCGCGGAGCCGCCCTTCAGCTCCACCCAGAACCGGGCGCGCTCGCGGAAGCGCTCCAGGACTTCCTGGAGGGTCTGGACCCGCTGCCCGCGGAAGCGGCGATCGCGCCAGCCGCCCGCGTCCAGGCGCTTGAGCTCGCGGACGCTGCGCTCGCTCACCGGGCCGGCCCCGTCGGTCGTGCGCTCGAGCGTGAAGTCGTGGATCACCACCGGGTGCTCGTCCGCCGAGAGATGGACGTCCAGCTCGATGCCGTCCGCTCCCTGCTCGAGGGCCAGCTCGAACGCGGCGATGGTGTTCTCCGGCGCGTCGGCGGAGGCGCCGCGGTGGGCGATGACGAGCGGGCGCGCGTCCGGTTCGGCCATTGTCGGCGTCAGGGGCTGCGTGGCACTATCGGGCCGTGCGCACGCCCGTGCTCGACGCGTTCCGCCCGATGATCTGGCTCGGGGCGCGGCTCTACTTCCGCATCCGCTTCGAAGGCGTCCATCACGTTCCCCGCTCGGGCCCTCTCCTCATCGTGCCGAACCACGTCACCTATGCCGATCCTGTCCTCGCGACGATCCCGGTGCGCCGGCGTGTCCACTACATGGCCTGGAACGCCCTGTTCCGCGTCCGGGGCCTGGCCTGGCTCATCCGCCGCCTGCGCGCCTTTCCGGTGGACATCGAGGGCGCCGACGCCGGAGCCACCCGGACCGCGGTGCGGCTGCTGCACGCCGGGGAAGCGGTCATGATCTTCCCCGAGGCCGGGCGCAGCCAGGACGGGCGCGTGCAGCGCTTCCGGCTCGGCGCGTTCCGCCTGGCCTGCTCGCTCGGCGTGCCCATCATGCCCGTCACGATCATCGGCGGTCACGAATCCTGGCCACCGGATCGGCGGCTGCCGAGACCCGGCCGCCTCACCATCATCTATCATCCGGTCATCGCGCCCCCCGCCGACGGGGATGTGAAGGGGGCCGCGCGGGACCTCGCCCGTCGCGTGGAGGCGGTCGTGGCCTCCGCCCTGCCGACGCACCAGCGCCCCGACGCCCCGCGCGACGCCCCCGCCTGAGGCGGGAGCAGTATACGAGCGGCGGCCCTCCGGTATTTGGCGCGGTCGCCGCGGGCGGTGTATTCTCTCCCCCCAATGGCACGCCGCGCCCCGCCCGCCATCCTCGTGCTCCACGGCCCGAATCTCAACCTCCTCGGCACCCGCGAGCCGGCCGTCTACGGCCGCGTCTCGCTCGCGGAGGTGAACCGCGCGGTACAGCGCCACGCCGAGAGCCGCGGGACGCGCGCGGTCTGCCGGCAGTCCAATCACGAAGGCGAGCTGATCGACTGGGTCCAGGCGGCGGCCCGAGAGGGGTTCCGCGGGATCGTCTTCAATCCCGGCGCGCTCTCGCACTACTCGATCGCCCTGCGGGACGCGGTGGCCTCCGTGCGCGTGCCCGTCGTGGAAGTGCACCTCTCCAATATCCACGCCCGGGAGGAGTTCCGGCACCACTCGGTGGTGGCGGCCGCGGCGGTGGGACAGATCTCGGGCTTCGGGCCGGCCAGCTACCTGCTTGGCGTGGATGCGCTGCTGGGCGCCTCCGCCTCGCCCGGCGCCCGGAAGGCCGCCCCGCGGCGCCGGCCGTGAATGCAGGCGCCCTTCCTGCCGTCCAACCCACCATCTGATAAGGGGCGCGAGCGCCACGGCCGGGTCCGGCCGTGATATCGCCCGACACGCCGTCCGGTCCCGCCGGGCTCCCGGAGTCCTCCGGAATCGACGAGCGCGAGCTCATCCAGCGGTGCATCGCCGGAGATGCCTCGGCGTTCGAGCCCCTCGTCGAGAAGTATCGTCAGCGGGTGTGGCGACTGGCCTACCAGGTCCTGCACGACCGCGAGGAGGCGTGGGACGTGGCGCAGGAGGCATTCGTACGAGCGTTTCATTCGCTGCCGACGTTCCGAGGACAATCGGCCTTCTACACGTGGCTCTTCCGGATCACCATCAACGTGGCCACCGATCGTCACCGGCAGCGGGGCGCTCAGGCCCGCGCCTTCGGGCCGGAGCGGGTGACCGAGGAGGAATGGGCGCGCACGACGCCGGATCCGGGCGGTGGGCCGGACCAGGCGGCGGCGCGGGCCGAGCAGCGCGAGCGCATCCGACGGGCGCTCGACGCCTTGCCGCCCAAGGCCCGAACGATTATCATGCTGAGTGACGTCGAAGGCCTCTCGTATCGCGAGATCGCCGAGGTGCTGAACTGCCCGATCGGGACCGTGATGTCCAGGCTGCATAACGCGCGCAAGCGGCTCAAGGGGCTCCTCGGCCCGATGCTCGTCCTGATCCTCTGGCTGGGCCTGACCCTCGCGTGGACCGCCCCCGCCCACGCGCAGCAGATCATCCGCTTCGGGGTTCGCGTCCTCGAGGCCTCCAGTCAGCCCGCGTCGTCCCTGCGCCCTGCACCCGAGGTCGAGGCGGACGAATACATGAAGCGTATCCTCCCCCGCCTGCGCAGCCTGTTCCGCTACGACGACTACACCACGCTGGACCGGCAGCGCGTGGAAGCCCCCTTGGGCGCGCAACAGCGCTTCGCGATTCCCGGCGACCGGTGGCTCGAGGTGACGCCCGATCAGCTCGATGGTAACGCGGTGCGCATGAAGGTGCGGCTCCTGAGGGGCGAGCGTTCCGAGATGAACACGAACATCGTGGCCGCTCCCCGCGCGCCCGTCGTGCTGGGCGGCCCGGCCTATGGCAAGGGCGTGCTGGTCATCATCCTGTGGGCGAATCCCAACCCGACCTCCCCGTGAGCGAGCAGCGCTATCGGCAGGAACGGAGCCGCATCGAGCAGGGTCACGTCAAGTATCGCGACAAGCTCAGGGAAGAAGGCAAGCTCTTCGTCCGCGATCGCCTGAAGCTCCTCCTCGATCCCGGCACCGAGTTCCAGGAGGATTTCCTCTTCGCGCGCAACCAGGAGCCGGACACCCCCGCCGATGGAGTCGTGACCGGGGTGGGAACCGTCAACGGACGCGCGGTGTGCGTCATGGCCAACGACTACACGGTGAAGGCCGGCTCCTGGGGCGAGAAGACCATCCAGAAGATCGTGCGGATCCAGGAGCGCGCGCAGCGACTGCAGGTGCCGCTGCTCTACCTGGTGGACGCGGCGGGCGGGCGCATCTCCGAGCAGATCAAGATCTTCCCCGGGCGTTTCCACGCGGGCCGCATCTTCTACAACGAGGTGCAGCTCTCCGGGGTCGTGCCGCAGATCTGCATTCTCTTCGGGCCGTCACCGGCCGGCTCCGCCTATCTGCCCGCCCTCACCGATTGCGTCATCATGGTGGACGGCAAGGCGAGCCTCTACGTGGGCTCGCCTCGAATGGTCGAGATGGCCATCGGCGAGAAGACCACGCTGGAGGAGCTGGGTGGCGCCCGCATGCACTGCACGGTGTCGGGCTGCGGTGACATGCTCGCCGCCTCCGACGAGGAGGCGATCGATCTCTGCCGGCGCTATCTCGGCTACATGCCCGGCTCCTTCCGGGACCGTCCCACCCCGGTGGAAGCGGCGCCGCCCAAGCCGGGACGTTCCATCGAGGAGATCGTCCCCTACGATCAGCGGAAGTGGTTCGATATGTACGAGGTCATCGACCGCGTGGTCGACGCCGGATCCTTCTTCGAGGTCAAGCGGCTCTTTGCCCCGGAGATCATCGTCGGCTTCGCCCGGGTGGGGGGGCGCGCGATCGGTCTCGTCGCCAACCAGCCCAAGGTCAAGGGCGGCGTGCTGATGGTGGACTCCTCCGACAAGGCGGCCCGCTTTATCTGGCTCTGCAACGCGTTCAATATCCCGCTCGTGTACCTGGCCGACGTCTCCGGCTTCATGGTGGGCACCAAGGTCGAGCGGGCGGGGATCATCCGCCACGGGGCCAAGATGGTCTTCGCGACGTCGCAGGCCACCGTGCCGAAGATCTGTATCGTCGTACGCAAGTGCTACGGCGCGGGGCTGTACGCGATGTGCGGGCCGGCCTTCGAGCCGGACGCGGCCCTCGCCTTGCCTCAGGGGCAGGTCGCCATCATGGGACCCGAGCCCGCGGTCAACGCGGTGTACTACAACAAGATCATGGAGCTGCCGGAGTCGGAGCGCCCGGCCTACGTCCAGCAGAAGCGCGAGGAGTACGCCCGCGACGTCGACATCTACAAGCTCGCCTCCGAGATGCTCGTGGACGGCATCGTGGGTGGCTCCGAGCTGCGCGACGAGTTGATCAAGCGCCTCGCCTACGCTGAGTCCAAGCAGCTCGAGTTCCCGCCTCGACGCAATCCGGTCCTGCCCGTCTGAGCGGCGTGGCCGGCGCCGCCCCCCGAGCATGGGGTCATTGATCCTGGCGCTCCGCTTCCTGACCGTCCTCCCGATTCCCGGCCGGGAAGCGCAGGGGCCCACCGCGCTCGGCCGCGCCGCCTGGTGGTTCCCGGTGGTCGGCTTGATGCTGGGCGCACTGCTCGCGGGGGCGGGCCGGCTCATCGACGCGCTCTTGCCGCCGCTCGTCGGCGCGGCGCTCCTCGTGACCGGGTGGAAGGCCGCGACCGGCGCGATCCACCTCGACGGCCTGGCCGACTGCCTCGACGGTCTGGCGGGCCGGGACCGCGAGCGGCGCCTGGCGATCATGCGGGACAGCCGCATCGGAGTATTCGGTGCCGTTGGCCTCGCCCTGTTCCTCCTGTTGTCGGTGACCGCGCTCGCGGGGCTCGCCCTCTCCGTGCGGTATCGGCTCCTCGTGCTGGCCCCCGTGATCGGTCGCGTGGCCCCGACTCTCGCGGGCGCCTGGCTGCCGCCGGCCACGCCGGGGCAGGGGCTCGGCGCCGCGTTCGCGGCCTCCGTGTCGCGCTGGGCCGGTCTCGCGCATGTGGCGGGCGGCGTCGGGCTGGCGGCCTGGCTACTGGGCCCATGGGGTGTCGCGATCGCGGCGACGGCCTGGGGCGCCGCGATGCTCTGGGCCGGCTTCGCGGCGGTCCGGCTCGGCGGGCTCACCGGCGACGTGCTGGGTGCCGTCGTGGAGCTGGCGGAGCTGGGCGTCCTCCTGGGCGGAGCGGCCGCCATCCAGCGAGGACTGATCTGAGCGTCACCACCGTCTGTCTCGTGCGCCACGGCAGCGTGATCGGCGCCGAGACCCGTCGGTTCATCGGGCACCTCGACGTGCCGCTCTCCCCGCTGGGCGAGGCCCAGCTGACCGCTCTTGCGCACCGCCTGCGCGGCGTCCCATTCGACGCGATCTACTCCAGCGACCTCGTGCGGACGCGCCGCAGCGCCGAGATCCTGGCCGCTCCTCGCGGGCTCACCGCGATCATGGAGCCGGCCCTGCGCGAGTTCGCAATGGGCCGCTGGGAGGGACTCACCGCCGAGGAGATCCGCGCCCTCGACGCGGTCGCCTTCGACGCTTGGATGGCCGACGTGGGTCGCTTCCAGTTTCCCGGGGGCGAGAGCCTGCCGGACCTCTACGCGCGCGTGTGGCCGGCCTTCGAGGCGCTGGTGGCGCGCCATGCGGGCGGCACGGTGGCGGTGGTGGCCCACGGTGGGAGCAACCGGGCGATCCTATGCCGCGTGCTCGGCCTCCCTCCCGAGCGGCTCCTCGCCCTCGGACAGGACTACGGCGCACTATCCGTCCTCGAGCTGAGTGGGCCGCGCTGGATCCTCCGCACGTTGAACCACTGTGAGCCGCCGCGCCACGACCCTCGCGCCCCGCTGCTATAATCCCGCGCGATGTCTCGTGGCGAGGCGGGCATGGACGATCCGTCGACTCCGGGCGCCGCCCGGACGCTCGGGCGGCGCCGGTTCCTCATGATCGGGGCCGGGGCGGCCGCCGCCATGGTCCCGCGCCCGGCGCGAGCGCAAGAGCGGCCGATCCGGGGTGGGGTGCTGAAGCACATCGGTATCGAGCCCTCCACCTTCGACGTCCAGGCCACTGCTGCCTACCAGACGCAGCTCCTCTCCTCCTTCGTGCACCGCACGTTGTTCAAGTTCGTGAACGGGGCCCGCTTCGGTCCGTCGGACTTCACGCTGTTGCCGGACCTCGCCCTCCGGGCCGACGTGTCGGCAGACGGCAAGGTCTACACCATCAAGCTGCGCCGCGGCGTCCGCTGGGAGGCGCGGCCCCCCGTGAACGGCCGAGAGGTGGTGGCCTCCGACGTGAAGTACACGATGGAGCGGGCGCTGAGTAAGTCGCCAGCCGCGGAGCGGCCCGGGCAGGTGGAGAGGGTCGAGACGCTCGATCCGCACACGGTGCGCCTCCACCTGGGCGACGCGTTCGCCCCCTTCCTCCACAATCTGGCCGAGCCCTGGAGCGCCATCCTGCCGCCGGAGGTGGAAGACAAGTTCGGCGATTTCAAGGCCGCCGAGTCGTTGATCGGCTGTGGCCCCTTCGTGCTCGAGCGCTACGAGCCGGGCGTCAAGGCGGTCTTCGCGCGCAACCCGACGTACTACGACCAGCGCCTGCCCTATCTCGACAAGGTGGAGTGGCTCTTCATCAAGGACCGCTCCACCCAGCTCTCCCTCTTCCGGGCCGGGCAGGTCGACATCCCCTTCTACGATGCGCGCATTCCGCGCGCTGATGTGGTCTCCTTCCGGCGGTCGAATCACGGGTACCCGGTGATGTTCTGGGACGGGCTGGCCGTCCGAACGCTGGCCATGCGCACGGACAGGCCGCCCTTCAGCGACGTACGGGTCCGCCGCGCCCTCAGCCTGGGCGTGGACCGGAAGAAGTGGGTGGCCGAGCATCTGGACGGGCAGGGCCACGAGGATCATGGGCCCGTGCCCAGCTCCATGCGGGAGTGGAAGCTGCCCGCGCGGGACCTCGGCGAGGGAGCCCGCTACCTCGACCACAATCCCGCGCTGGCGCGGAAGCTGCTGGCCGAGGCCGGCTTTGCCGGTGGCCTCAAGGTCCGGTGTACCAACTGGCCGGGCTACGGCCCCGAGTACGTCGAGGACGTGGAGCTGCTCGCGTCGAATCTCCGGCAGATCGGCGTGGACTTGCAGATCGTGAACGAAGAGTACGGGCAGTACGTCCGCGGCTCGCTCCTCGGCAGGTTCGACGAGGTGACCTGGGGGCCGTCACCCGTCCTCACGGAGGTCGACGGCTATCTCTACAACTTCTTCCGGAGCGGGCAGCCCACCAACCGCAGCCATGTGACGGACACCCAGCTCGATGTCCTGCTGGAGGCCCAGCGGCGCTACACATCGAGGTCGTCACGGAAGAAGGTCATCGACGATATCCAGCGCCACGCGGCGGCCCAGGTCTATTACGTCTACACGCCGTACCCGAAGAGCGTGTCGTCGTGGTCGCCGCGCGTGAAGAACTACGGCCCGAAGAACTCCTTCGACCGCGGCGCTCAGCTCGAGGTGGTCTGGCTGGACCGACCCGAGGGCTGACCCCGAGCCGCGCATCCCGTCCCGCGGCTGACGGTTCGTGTAGTTCGCCTGTCACAACTTGTAGATACTCCTGGTCGCCGCAAGAGATTTCGTCCATGTTTCATGCTGGACAAGCTTGTAATTTCAGCTATTTATCGATGATTCTGCCCGCCCCGCCGCGTATCCTGCCTGGCACCTGTCTTGCTCTGTACGCGGGCCGGAGCCGTGGAGGTCCATGCCATGCACGCCTTGAGCCGATCGAAGTTTCGTGCCGGGCAGACCGGGTTCACCCTGGCCGAGATCTTGGTGGCCTGCGCCATCATCTCGGTGGGCCTCGTCGCCGTGGCCACCGGCTTCGGATACGGGGTGGACGGCGTGGAGGCCGGCCGCCAGCAGAGCACCGCGGTCTTCCTGGCCGAGCAGCGCATCGAGCAGGCCAAGGAGCTGGCGATGCGGCAGACCGGGCTCGTGCAGCTGACCTCCACCAACCTGCCCGCCACCGAAGCCTACGGCACGATCCCGGGGGCGGCGAGCTACCGCCGGACGACGACGATCACCACCACCCCGGGCGGGGTCGTGGGGGCCCGGGTGGACGTCAACGTGTTCTATCGCCCGGTGACCGGGCGCGGCGTGCTCGCCACCGAGCGGTCGGTCGCGCTGTCGATCTTCCTGGCCAGCCGATGAATCGAGGGGACGTCCTGGGCAACGAACGGGGCTTCACCCTGGCCGAGATGCTGGTGGTCTGCGCCATCGTGGGGCTCGTGATGGCGAGCCTGCTGGGTCTGGTCATGTCCGGGCAGCAGGCGTACTGGTTCGGGACGACCCAGGTCGACGGCCAGCAGACCGTCCGCGTCGCGATGGAGCGCATGGTCAAGGACATCCGGGAGGCGGGCTACGAGCCCTTGGCGCCCGAGACGGATCCCACCGCCTGCCCGAACGCGACCAACTATCCGCTGTACACGGCCGGGGTCCCTTGCTACAAGTTCGTCCCCGTGGCGAGCCAGAGTGCCACCGCGCTAACCCTCCAGTACAACTGGAACGGCTCGACGTGTGCGGTCCCGTGCACACCGATCGAGACCGCGGCGCTCGTCACCGATCCGGTGCTCTGCCCGACGACGGCGTGCCGGGGGGAGCAGGTGACCTACTCCCTCTCGGGTGGAAATCTGAGACGTCAGGAAAGCGTGGTGGATGCGAGCCCGGTGGTCATCGCCTCGGGCATCACCGCGCTCTCGTTCACCTATCGCGACGAGAACAGCAACGTCACGTCGGCCCAGGAGCTGATGCGGATCGTCGAGATCTCGGTCACCGCCCAGACCGCCACCAATGGCGCGTACGTGACGATGACGGACCGCGTTCGGCTGCGGAATCGATGACCCCGGAGGCCGGTATGAGCACGTGGCGCAGACCGCTTGGCGATGAGCGGGGGGTGGCCCTGCCCCTCGCGATGATCCTTCTCATGGTCCTGACCATGCTCACCATCGCCTTCATGTCCCTCGGCGCGGTGGAGCCGCAGATCTCTGCCAACCTCTCCGACGGCGCGCGGGCCCGCCAGCTGGCCGAGAGCGGGATCGAGTGGAGCTTCAACCAGCTCGCCGGCAAGCCGTTCGACGACCCCACGTTGCTCGGTAGCGGCACCACGACCGGGGGAAGCTGTGGTACGTCGATCACGTGTAAGGTGCTGGTGACCGGTCAGGCGCTGCCGGGACTCACCTCTTCCGCGGGCACCTTCACGGTGACGCTGCGGAACGACTACGGCGTGTCCGGCGATCAGGCGCTCATCGGGAGCGGTAATACCCTCGACACGAGCGCTACGGTGGACAACAACAAGATCGTCATCCTGAGGTCAACGGGCACCTTCAACGGAGCCAGCCGGACGATCACCGCGGTCGTCCAGCGGGGTAACTTGCCGATCAACGGGGCGGTGAGCCTCCCCGGTGTCCAGGGTGACACCTATACGAACACCCCGCCATGCGCGATCAGCGTCGGCTGCTACTGGGTCGACGGGCGCGACTGGAGGGACGCGGATACGTGGGCGCCAGCGGCGACTCCTACCGGGGTCGGAGCGCTCAAGTACGGCATGACCGCCGCCACCGGCGCAATCGAAGCCATTGCCGAGAGCGGCTTCGACACCCTGGCCAAAAGGGAATATCTCCGCGGCACGAACGACGGCGACGGGTACACGGCGGCGACCGACGGCACCGCCGTCGCCGGAGCCGCCGGCAACGGCCGGAACACGATCGCCGACGACCCCACGCTCAGCCCGACCTTGATCTCGAAGTTCCTGCAGAACCTGGCGTCCAATCCCTCGACCCAGATTCTGAACAGCACCATGGCCTGCCAGTATCCCACTGGGGGAGCCCCCCACGACAAGCCGGAAGGACTCAGGATGGCCAGCACGACCACGGCGAACGTCGTGACGATCACGAACAACTGCGCGGGAGCCAGTCAGATCAACCAGACGGTGAACCTCGGCTCCGCCACCTCGCCTGCGATGGTGTACGTCAAGGGCGAGTACGACCCCAGCTCCCTGTTCCGCGGCCTCGCCGTCGATGGGAGCGATCCCATCACCGGCTACGGGATCCTCGTCGTCGAGGACTCCGACCTGGCCACCTTCCAGAGCGGTCAGTTCAGGTGGAATGGCATCGTCCTGGTGACGGGCCGCAACGTCTCGTCGGCCTTCCTCGGGAGCAGCAACACGGAGATCCGGGGCGCGCTCATCACCAACGAGACCAACCCGTTGGAGGCGTCCGGCTTCTCGGAGTTCTCGGTCAAGACGAGCGGGACCATGAGGATCCTGGCCAGCAAGGAGAACATCGACCGGGCGCTCATGGCCCTCTACAACATGCGCATCTCCGCGTACCGCGAGAACTAGTCGTGCGGATCCTGCTCCTGGCCGCGGCCGTGCTCCTCGCGGCCTGCCAGCAGCCGCCCACGCACCCGCCGGTCACGAGCGGCGTCTCTCCGGTCGCGCAGCTGCGCGCCGAGGGAGACGCGCTCATGGCCCGGGGTGACCATGCGGGAGCCGTCGAGAAGTTCCGCCAGGCCATCGACCTCGAGCCCGCCAGCGTGCCGCTCCGCTTCGCGCTCGGCATCGCCTACTCGTTCCTGGAGCGGCAGCCGGAGGCCGTCGCGCAGCTCCGCTGGGTGGTGGCGAACGCTTCCGCCGAGTCGGCCGAGTACCAGGAAGCCCGCCGCTGGCTCGCGCGCGTCGGGGCTCTGGTGGAACCCCGGACCGCGCCCGGGAGGTCCGACGTGGCCTCCAGCGAGGCCGCGGCCAAGAAGGCCGAACCGGCCGCGCAAGGCTCGATCTCCGGCCGGACCCAATGGCCCGGGGTCAGTCCGGCGGAGCACAGGGTCCCGGTGAAGATCGTCATCATCGGGATCGGGGACGCGACGCGTGACTTGCAACAGAGGACGCGGGTCTACCTCGGCGAACACTTTGAGTTCAAGGACGTTCCGGAGGGTCAGTACCGGCTCGTCGGTGTCTTCGATGACCAGATCCTCTGGGACCAGAGCATCGCCATCAAGGCGGGCAAGCAGACGGAGGTCACGCTGACCCAGAGCGCGAGCTCGGTGCCCGCGAATACCTTCCCGCTACCCGCCCGCTAGTCTCCGGCCTACCGTTTCAGGCTCAGCGCACCCCCGCCGATCATCGCCACCGCGATCGAGGCGACCAGCAGCACCAGCACGTACTCGTAGCCGTTCTTGAAGGCCCAGAACCCGTTCTTCAGGTGGACGAAGAGGAGCGCGCCCAGTATCACGGGTACGTTGGCCAGGGCCGCCCACCGGGTGAAGAGACCCAGGACCAGGAAGACGCCACCGAGCCCGTGGGCCAGGATCAGGTACCACGTGGCGATCTCGGGGAAGGGGATCCCGGCCTTGATGTTGTAGTTGATCATGCCCGCCGGCCCGCTGATCACGAGGGCCAGGTAGGCATGCATGATGTAGACGATGCCGAGGATCAGGCGGAGGAGCGTCGCGCCGTACGGTGCCAAGGCGCCTCCTTTCCGGTGCTAGGGCTTGCGGAAGAGGATCTCGCCGAAGCACGCCTCGGCGGACGAGTGCGTGTCGTTGGAATCGATGGAGATCGAGATCGCCCCCACGTCCTCCCCCGGCGCCTCCCCGTAGATCTTCTTGTAGTCCTCCAGCACGTTGCGGCTCTCGGTGACCCACTTACCCACGTCGGCCGGCCCGGAACGCACGACCACGTAGGTCACGAGGCTGGTCTTCTCGCTCTTGAAGATGGCGCCGGCGGGCGCGGTGGTGTCCCACAGGTAGGAGATGATGCGCGACCGGACCGCCTGCGGGAAGCGCGGGAACGTCACGTACAGCTGCGCGGCCTGGTCGTCCGTGGCCGACTTTCGCGCATCGCCGCCCTTCGGCAGCGTCACCGCCTGCCAGCTCCACTGGAGAATGGGCCGGTCCTTCACGTTGACCTTCGCCTCTTTCGAGATCGTCGAGCTGTCGTCCTGACTCTTCGCCCGGAGGACCTTGCGGCCGCCCTGGGTCTCGATGCGGAAGTCGTACTTCGGACTGCCCCAGTTCTGGCCCTTCCAGCCGTCGGGAATACCGGTCTTGCCCTCGGGCTGCTTGGACCAGTCCTCGACGACGAGCGGGGCCGGATCGGCCGCGCGAAGCGGCGCGGTCGCGAGGAGCGCCACCGCCAGCAGCGTGACGCACGCCAGGAGCCCGATCGTGGTGCGGATCATGACCGCTCTCAGTCTCTCACGCGAGTCGTGTGCTACGGTAAAAACCTGATGCCGGACACGCGCGTCGACAAGTGGCTGTGGGCCGCGCGATTCTTCAAGAGCCGCACCCTCGCCGCCGCGGCGTGCAGCGGCGGTAAGGTCGACGTCAACGGGGATGCGGCCAAGCCCTCCAAGGTAGTGCGGCCCGGAGACCTGCTGCGGGTCACCCTGCCCCGCAGCCGGCGCATCGTCCGCGTGGCCGCGCTCGCCGACCGTCGGGGTAGCGGCAGCCAGGCCGCACTCCTCTACGAAGACCTCACGCCGCCCCCACCGCCGCGCGAGGCGCGCACCCCGCCGCCCGCCTATCGTCCGCCGGGAGCCGGCCGCCCCACCAAGCGTGAGCGGCGTCGCATCGACCGTCTCTCCCGCTGGTGAGCCGGGCCTCGGCTGCCCGGCCTCCGCTGCCCGGCCTCCGCTTGACCTCCCTCCGCCGCCCTGTTAGGGTCTGGCCGTCCAAGGTGTCCGGGCGGCCCGCCGGGTGCGGGCCCCAAGGGAAGGCGGTGCGAATCCGCCGCGACCCCGTCACTGTAATCGGGGACGAAACCCGCGATCGGCCACTGGTCCGGCTCGACTCGGACCGGGAAGGCGCGGGGAGTAGGGCGATCCGAGAGCCAGGAGACCTGCCCGACACCGCCACCCCGCACCGGTCTTCGAGGGGGGACCTGGGTGACGGTCGTCCACCATTCGTGTTTCGTCCTCGGCGGCGCCCGTAGCGGCAAGAGCCGGTACGCGCTCGAGCAGGCCCGGCAGATCGGGGACTCGGTCGCCTTTCTCGCCACCGCCCGCGCCCTCGACCTCGACATGGCCGCGCGAATCGCCCGCCACCGAGCCGAGCGCCCCGCCGGCTGGACGACCCTGGAAGAGCCGCGCGAGATCGTGGCCGCCGCTCGCCGCGCGGCCGCCGCGCACGACGGGCTGATCATCGACTGCGTCACCATCTGGGTCGCCAACCTCATGGAGCGGGGAGACGACGACACCGCGGTCCTGGCCGCCTCGGACGACCTGGCCAAGCTGATGCGCGAGCGCCTCGCCTCGCTCGTCGTCGTCTCCAACGAGGTGGGCGCCGGGATCCACCCACCCACCGCGCTGGGTCGGCGATTCGGCGACCTCCTCGGCTTCGTCAACCAGCGCCTCGCCGCCGCCGCCGATCGGGTGATCTTGATGGTGGCGGGCATTCCCGTGACCGTGAAGGACGCGCCACTTTCCCCCGCCCCCCATGGCCGCGCTCACGAAGCTCCTTAGCATCGTCACGCTACCCGATCCGGGCGCCGAGATCGAGGTGCGCCGGCGGCTCGACCAGCTCACCAAGCCGCCGGGCAGCCTCGGCCGACTGGAGGAGCTGGTGGTCCGACTCGCGGCCATCTCGGGGGTCTGCCCGCCGGCGCTGCGCGATCCGGTGATCTTCACGCTCGCGGGCGACCACGGGGTGGTCGCGCAGGGCGTCAGCGCGTACCCACAGATCGTCACCGCCCAGATGGTCGAGAATTTTCTGCGCGGGGGCGCGGCGGTCAACGTGCTCGCGCGCTACGCGGGAGCCCGGGTGGTGGTGGCGGACCTAGGCGTCGCGGCGCCCCTTCCGCGCCATCGCGACCTCCGCGACTGCAAGATCGCGCCGGGCACCGCGGACATGACTCGCGGCCCCGCCATGACCCGGGAGCAGGCGGTGCGCGCGGTCGAAGCGGGCATCGCGCTCGTCGAGGCCGAGCGTGCGCGTGGCGCGGACCTGATCGGTACCGGCGAGATGGGCATCGGCAATACGACCGCTGCGAGCGCGCTGGTGGCGGCACTCACGGGCGCGGCGGTGGAGAGCGTCACCGGCCCCGGCACCGGCGTGGATGCGGCGGGCCGTTGGCGCAAGCTCGACGCCATCCGGCGCGCGCTCGACGTCAACCAACCGGATCCCGCCGACGCCCTCGACACGCTCGCCAAGGTCGGTGGTTTCGAGATCGCCGGCCTGGTGGGCGTGATCCTCGCCGGCGCCGCCTATCGCGTACCCGTGGTGCTGGACGGCTTCATCGCCGGCGCGGCGGCCCTGACCGCGGTCCGCCTCAAGCCCGAAGCACGCGGCGCGCTCCTGGCCGCGCATCGCTCGGCCGAGCCCGGTCACGCCCGGGTGCTCGAAGCCCTGGGTCTCGAGCCCTATCTCGATCTCGGCATGCGCCTCGGTGAGGGCACCGGCGCGGCGCTCTGCATCAGCCTCGCCCGGGCGGCCCGCGCCGTCCTGAGCGAGATGGCCACGTTCAAGTCGGCCGGCGTCACCGATCGCGCCCCCGGGGGCGGCTCTCCGTGACCCCGATCCTCTCCGCGCTCGCCCTGGCCCTGGTCCTGCTGCCGCAGGCGGCGCTGGCCCTGACCATCACGGACCAGACCGGGCGGCGTCTCGTCCTGCCCGCCCCGCCCGCGCGCATCATCTCGCTCGTGCCGAGCGTCACCGAGATCCTGTTCACCATCGGCGCCCAGGACCGGCTCGTCGGCGTGACCGACTTCTGCGACTACCCGGCGGAGGCCCGCCGGAAGCCGAGCGTGGGAGGGATGCTCGCCCCGAGCCTCGAGACCATGGTGGCGCTCAAGCCCGATCTCGTGGTCGCCACGACCTCGGGCAATCGCCACGAGACGTTCGATCAGCTCGCGCGGCTCAAGATCCCGGTCTACGTCGTGAATCCGATCACGGTTGAGGATGTGCTCGACCTGCTCTCGCGGCTCGGCCGGCTGGCGGACCGCGGCGAAGCCGCGGACCGCGCGGTGGCCGCGCTGCGCGAGCGCATCCAGGCCGTCTCCGCGCGGGTGGCCGGCCGACCGCGCCCGCGGGTGCTGTACGTGCTCTGGCCCGATCCCCTCATCGTCCCCGCCCGCGATGCCCTCGTGTCGGAGCTCATCGCCCTGGCCGGTGGCGACTCGGTGACCGCCGACGGCGGGCAGGGGTATCCTCGCTTCAGCATGGAGGCCGCCCTGGCTCGCAATCCGGAGGTCATCATCCTCGCTAGCCACGGCTCCGAGCGCAGCCCGCTGGTGCGCTCGAAGTGGGAGCGCTTCAGCCAAGTCCCCGCCGTCGCGGCGGGTCGGCTCCACACCATGGATGGCAACCTGATGCACCGCTATGGCCCGCGCATGGTCGACGGGCTCGAAAGACTGGCGCGCCTCGTCCATCCCGAGGCATTCGGCCCGGCGGCCCTCCGATGAGCGAGCGGGGCACGACGTCGAGCGCGCGGCTCGCCCTCCTCCTGATCGGTCTCGGTCTCGTGGTCGCGATCGTGGCGATCGGCGCGCTGTTCGTCGGCAGCGCGCGCGTGCCGCCCGGCGACGTGCTGGCCGTCCTCACTGGCCGCGTGAAGGGCGTGGATCAGGTCGTGGTGCTGAGCCTGCGGCTGCCTCGCGTCCTGGCCGCCTTGCTCGCCGGGGGCGCGCTCGCGGTGGCGGGCGCGGGCTTCCAGGCCCTCGCGCGCAATCCCCTCGCCGAGCCCTCGGTGCTCGGCGTCTCGAGTGGGGCCGCCTTCGGGGTCATCGTGGCCCAGGTCTTCGGGCTGGGGAGCAGCCTCGTGGAAGCGGTGGGGCTCGCCGCCTGCGCCTTCGCGGGCGCGCTGGTGGCGGGGGTGGCGGTGTACCTGATCGCCTCGCGCGCGGGCGCCCTGCCCGTGCACACGCTGCTCCTGGCCGGCGTCATCGTCAGCCTCTTCTTCTCCTCCGCCATCACGGTGCTGATCTCGGTGGTGGACTTCGACCGCCTGGGCGGGGTCGTGCACTGGCTGCTCGGCAACCTGGGCCCCATCGCGCCGGGGAGCCTCGCCGTCTTCGCGCTGGTGGCCGCGGTAGGCTTCTGGCTCGTCCTGGCTCCCGCACGCCGGCTCAATCTCCTCGCACTCGGCGAGGAGAGCGCGCAGCAACTCGGCGTCGACGCGGAGCGGCTCAAGCGCCGCATCTTCGCGGGGGCCGCCCTGCTGACCTCGTCGGCGGTGGCCTTCGTGGGTCCCATCGGTTTCGTGGGGCTGATCGTCCCGCAGATCATCCGCATGATCCTCGGCCCCGACAATCGTGTGGTGATCCCCACCGCCATGCTGGGCGGCGGGGCCTTCCTGCTCCTGGCCGACACCCTCGCCCGCAACGTGATCGCCCCGGCCGAGCTGTCGGTCGGCGTCATCACCGCCTTCTGCGGGGCGCCCTTCTTCATCTACCTCCTGCGCTCGCGGGCGGGGGATCCCCGGCTGTGACGCCCCTCGTGGAGTGTCAGGGGGTGGCGTTCGCCTACTTGCCTCGTGAGCCCGGCGCGGGCGCCTTCGCTATCCGCGATCTGTCCTTCGACGTGAGAGCCGGGGAGACCTTCGGCGTCATCGGCCCCAACGCTTCCGGCAAGACCACGCTGGTCCGGCTACTGTCCAAGGTGCTCGAGCCCTCGGGCGGTCGCATCCGACTGGAGGGGCGGGATGTGACACGGCTCTCCCGCGCCGCGCTGGCGCGCCTGGTGGCGGTCGTCCCGCAGGACGTGCCGCGCGGCTTCCCGCACACGGTGGAGGAGCTCGTGCTCATGGGGCGCTTCCCACGCGCCCCGCGCCGCTTCTTCGAGAGCAACGAGGACCGGGCGGCGGCCCGCCGCGCCATGGAGGCGGTCGGGGTTCTGGAGCTGCACGGGGTGCTGCTGGATCGGCTGAGCGGTGGCGAGCGGCAGCGCGTGATGCTGGCTCGCGCTCTCGCCCAGGAGCCGCGGCTCCTCGTGCTCGACGAGCCGACCGCCCACCTGGACCTGCGCTACCAGGCCGAGTGCGCGGGACTGCTGAGACGCCTCGGTCGCGAGACGCGACTGACCATCGTGCTCGTCTCGCACGACCTGGGCTTTGCGTCCGAGCTGTGCGACCGGCTCCTGCTCATGGCGGGGGGCGCCGCGGTGCGCCTCGGTCCTCCGGAGGCGGTGATGGATGAAGCGGTGCTGGAGTCGGCCTACGGCTGCCGTGTCATCGTTGACAAGCACCCGGTGAGCCGCCGCCCTACCGTCCACTTGATCTACCCCACCTCATGAATCGCCAACCGCCAACGAGTGTCCGCGGCCGGGGGAGTGCTGGGGGCACCTACGCAGAACGGGTGTCCGCCGTGTGGGGGAGTGCGGGGGCCATTTCCGGGCCCCCGCAGATGAAAGAAAAGGGGGAGGTGATAAGAGCCAAGCATCCATAGACACGAAAAAGATCG
>Ga0207646_10001075_pt1 | contig 34811 bp, 33 predicted proteins | sample KBSK5502metaG_FD_184343 | JGI IMG/M metagenome (GOLD analysis project Ga0207646, IMG submission 184343) | Corn, switchgrass and miscanthus rhizosphere microbial communities from Kellogg Biological Station, Michigan, USA - KBS K5-50-2 metaG... | ecosystem: Host-associated > Plants > Roots >... | reverse complement strand
AATCCAGCAATGCCAAGGCTCGCTTGCGCCGATCTTCGAGCAGGTCGGCGCTCCCCTTTAGTCTGGGCATAGGTGTTCTGCTCCTTAACCCCTATTATTGCATTATTTATGCAGAGATCAATAGTGCACTGGCGACACTGGGTTTCCGGCGTCCGGATGGTAGGACGGTGCGCATTCCGAATCGCTTCAGTTGTGGGATGTGTCAACGGGGGCGTGTCTACGAGAACTGCGAAACCGGGGATGGCATGGCATCGCGCAAGCAGCCCCAGAGAGCTTGCTCACTATTCTTCTGCAGGTCCGCTATATCAGAGATCTGAGAAAGCTATTCAGTCCATGTGGGACGAACAGTCGATGGCGTGGGACCAACGCACAATCTGTGGGTCGTAATTAGATCCCAGTACAGGAAGTAACATGATTCAATGTGATGGGCTGTGCGGACGTCCGCCACGGTCAGACAACATCCGGAGCGAAGGAAGGATGATCTCATGATCTTGCACAATCCGGTCCTGTCCTAGAGGGCGGCGAGGCGTGAAAAACACTTGTGAAGGTTGCGAAGCTGTTCTACTGCACGACGCTGAGGCATACGTGTGTTCTTACGAATGTACGTTCTGCCCGGCCTGCAGCACGAGCAAGCAGAACGTCTGTCCACACTGTGGCGGTGAACTGGTCCGCCGACCACGACGGGAAGCTGTTGCGGAAGGCGTGGAGACGCACGAAGTCCAGATAGGAATCAACACGGGTCCTTGGCTGATTTGGGCAATGAGCTTCGGCTTTTGGACGTTGATTGCCATGGCTGGCAGCGTCACCATGTATCAGTTCGACCGGTTGCGGGGCTTTCCGGTGACTTTTCGTAGCATGGTTGCCCTGCAGTTTAGCCAGACACTCACCTATGCTCCGTTGACGCCTTTTGTTCTCGCACTGGCACGCCGTTATCCCGCCCAGCGAGGCGTTTTGGGTCGTCGTGCTCTGCTTTATTTCGGGGGAGCCCTCGTTTTTACCATGACGCATGTCGTCTTACGCGGGCTGACCTATCCGGTTTGGGATACTGGGATTAAGGGCTACGCTTCCGTATGGGGCGCCGGTGCGCACGCGCTCCGCCTCCGATGGGATTTGTTTGAGTCCCTCTTCTTCCAAAACGTGATCGACGACATTACAGGGACCTACGTACCGATCTTATTGATAGCGCACGTAGTCTCTTATTATCAGAGATTCCGCGAGAGGGAGTTGCGCACTTCGCAACTTCAAACGCAACTGGCGAAGTCACATCTGCAGGCGTTAAAAAGCCAGCTTCAGCCCCATTTTCTTTTTAATACCATGCACTCGATTTCTGCACTGATGCTGACTGATGTCCAGGCCGCTGACCGGATGATGACGCGCCTTAGCGACCTGCTGAGAATGAGCCTCGAAGCCTCGGGGACACAGATCACTATCCTTAGCCACGAGCTCGAGTTTTTGAATTGTTACCTCGAAATTGAAAAGGTGCGATTCGAAGAAAGGCTGACCATAATCCTCAAAGTTGCTCCCGAGACTCTCGATGCCCAGGTTCCTCATTTATTGTTGCAGCCACTCGTGGACAACGCCGTCAAACATGGCATTTCGAGATTGTGTAGGGGAGGCGAGATTCAGATCTCCGCCACTGCCAAGGGTCCAGAACTCCAGCTGGAAGTGAAAGACAACGGGCCCGGCATGGGCCAGCCTGAAGGTCCACCAAGAACCGGTCTCGGTCTGAAAGTCACGCGCGAGAGGCTCGAAGCCCTCTACGGTCAAGAACAGAGTATGGAACTAATCAATCCGCCGGAAGGCGGGACTGCTGTACGCATCTGCATTCCGCTCACGAAGCCTGACAAGCCATGATGTCCCACCTTGTACCTTGGGCAGACGAACAATGATCACAGCTCCTCTGCGTGCAATCACTGTATGACGCAATAGAGAAAAGCGGTGTGAGTAGCGACTCACACGATTGTCAGACCAGCGCGTGCCAGTCCCAGACGAGCAATGACCAAGCGTGTTCCCCCCCGCAAATCGCTCACCGGGTGGGCACTCCAGGATGATTGAGGTGGAGTCGCACGTGCCGGCTAGTCTAGGTTCCAACGCGGCGATATCCTCGAGAGCAACAACCCCTCAGCCGAGAGTCTCAACACTCCCGATTTCCATAGCTGGTACCGTCCAACCATAGATCAGAGTAGACGGAGCCCTGCTTCGCGCGACTGAGCCCTTGCCTCGCCATCACGCCTCTCCGTCAACCAGTCTATGACTGAATAAGTTTCGTCCTCAGTATGGGTGTATCCATACCACTCACGTTCATAAGCTACAGCCTGGAGGAGCGTGTGCTCAGTGTTACCTAGTTCGCGCAGATTTAATCTTCCCGTGCTCAGGAGAAAAGTTATGCAGCGATTTAAGTCGAGCCTGAAATCTATGCCCACAGGTGAAGGTCTCGGAAAGAACACCGGGATTTTGACCCTGACTGTCTTGGTTTACCTTGTCTTCGGGCAATTGGCTGCCGCTCAGAGTACGACCGGTACGTTGCGTGGGCAGGTTCTCGATCCCACTGGTGCGGCCGTTTCAGGTAGTCAAGTAACGGTCACCAATGAATCTACTCAAGTGTCCCAGAACACCACAACCAGTTCAGCGGGAACCTATGATTTTCCTAGTGTCCTGCCTGGAACATATAGCGTCGCAGTGGAAGCGAAGGGATTCAAGAAATACGTCAAGAAGGGTGTGTCGGTATCGGCCAACCAGGATAATGTCGCTGATGCCCGGCTAGACCTGGGCACTGCTTCAGAAACCGTGGAGGTATCTGCCGGAGTAGCGCAAGTGGAGACCACTTCCGCTGCCCTCAACAATAACTTCGATGCCAAGGACGTGCTGAACGTCCCAGTGGTCGGGGGGACGTTGTACAGTGCTTTGAACTTGGCAATCCTGGCTCCGAATACAATCGCGCAGCCGGGCGGCACCACCGGTGTGGGCGGCGCAATCGGTGGGACACGGCCTCGGGACAACAACTTCACGATCGACGGAGTCGATGACAATAACCTGGGTGTAACTGGCCCGAATTCGACCGTGATCTTCGATGCAGTTGGAGAATTTCACCTGCAAACCAACCAGTTCAGCGCTGAATATGGACATTCCGCTGGCGGCCAGTTTGAACTGGTGACCAAGACGGGAAGTAATAATTATCACGGTTCGGGTGAGTGGTACTTGCAGAACCGCAACTTGAATTCGCTGGATAATCTTACAAAGGCGGCCATCTTGAACAAGACACCAGGCCTTACGAGTATGCCGGCCTACGATAATAATCGCTACGGCGGTACATTTGGCGGACCGCTCATTAAGAACAAATTATTTTTCTTCGGGGCGTATGAGCGTACGTTTCTTCATGGATCCGGATCACCTACAAATATCGTTTTACCAACTGCCGCAGGCTTGTCCATCTTGCAGGGGATGGCTGCCGATGCAGCGGTTGCGGGCATTTTGAAGAACTTCCCGGCAGCCCCGGTCGCTGCCAATTCGATTACGGTAAATGGCCAATCAATTCCCATAGGGCAATTGACGATTGTCAGTCCGGTATTGCAGAAGGAGCACGACGCCCAATTCAACACCGACTATACCTGGGGACGCCATCAGATCGGCACACGTTTTCTGTTCAACCAAATCACTCAGCTGTTTCCCGTGAACGATACCCAAGCCTTATTCAACCAAAATCTGTTGACCCGCAACCGTAAGATTGCGCTGACCGATACCTGGTCTTTGAGAAACAACCTGATCAACGATGTGCGGCTGCAGTACGCCTATTACGCGCAATTCTTCGCGAACCCTTGTGGTTCAACCTGCCCCGCTGACGTTACTTTCCGCGATTTGGGAAATTCGACCATCGGCCCCGCCGATCCCCAGTTCCAGAAACAGAACACTTATCAGGTTGTGGACAACATCTCTTGGGTGAAAGGGAAGCACACACTTAAGTTCGGAGGGCAGTACGCGCACTTCATCTACCCACAGTTCTTCCTGCCTCGCAGCCTTGGCGACTATTGGTACAGTAGCGTGCAGGAATTCATAAACGACCAACTCCCCAGTCAGCCGGGAAGAACTTTACGTGGCGCCGGTTCCGGAACGTTTCTGGGAACGCAGAGTCTGTTCGCTACATACGTTCAAGATGACATCAAAGTCACACCGCGACTGACCCTAAACCTCGGTGTGCGTTACGAATACTGGACCAATCCAGCGGGTGCCAAGCTTCAAGCTCTGAACGCGATCTCGAATGTTCCTGGGGTGATTACATTTGGAGTTCCGAAAACCGATGCCAACAACATTGGCCCCCGCATAGGGTTCGCATACGACCCCACAGGCAGCGGAAAGACCGCCATTAGAGGCGGCTTCGGTGTCTCATACGACGTGAAGTTCCAAAACTTTGCATCGATCACTCTTCCTCCCCAGGTTGCGAGCGAAATGAATCCAGCTTCGGCCTGCGGACTGTCCACTCCGCCAGCTTGGTGCGCGCAACCCAACGGGCAGACATTCCTAGCAACTGGTGGCTTGCCAGGTATTCTGACCCCCCCAAAGACACAGGCGCAAGCTCGGGCGCTGACCTCCAGTTACATTGACGACACGGTAATGCCCAAGATCTTCACTTGGAGTCTAGGGGTGCAGCGCGAGGTAGCCCGCAATTCCACAATCGAGATTCGGTATCTGGGCACGCGTGGATTGGAGTTACCGGTACAGTTCCGTCGCAACTTCCGTAGTTACTTTGACGTGGGTGGAACACCATTGCCAACTTACTTCAAGGCGTCCACCATTCCAACGGCGTGGAGCGCCAATACTCCGACGGACACACCCTTCAACAACTTCGCCTGCATAACCGCCCCCTATTTCAACTGCGCTCTCGATCCTACGTTTGCCAATGACACCTACTTTCAGTATGGTTTTCAGGGCATCGTGACTGCCGATCCTCCGAAGGGGAGTAGCATCTACCACGCGGGTTCGGTCAACTTCACGCACCGTGCAGGGCGGGGCTTCAGCTTCAATACCAATTACACCTGGTCCCATACCATCTCCAATTCCGACAATGAGTTCCACACCAGCGCGTTAAACCCGCGCCGGGCGCAGGATACCAACCAGATTAACCAGGACCGCAGCAATTCGGACTTGGATGTCCGCCACAAGTTCGCGTTGTCGTTGACGTATGATCTCCCCAAATCCAGTGCCAGCAATAGATTCATAAAGGCACTGCTAAATGGTTACAGTCTGGGTTCGTCGCTACTCGCCCAGTCGGGACAGCCGGTTACCATACAGTCGGGACTTGACGCGAATGGTAACGGGGATACCGCAGGCGATAGGGCTTTACTGAATCCGTCGGGGTCGGGGAACACTGGTTCGGATATCTTTCCAGTGTGCGAGGGTCCCGGCAACGCCACTTATGTGGGTACGACTACATTTTCAGCTGGCCAGGGTCTTGCCTTCCCGACCAACGGCTGCAACCTTTCAGGGAGCGGGATGGGTTTCGACCCGGCGATTGGCTACACTCCTGTTGATCCGACCGCTAGATACGTTTTAGCAGGCGCCGGCGTACTCACCAACTTGGGGCGAAACAGCTTCCGCTCCCCCGGTTTCTGGACGTTCAACCTAGCCGTCTACAAACACATCTACTTTACCGAAACCAAGTCTTTGCAGTTCGGTGCACAAGCCTTCAACGTTCTCAGCCACCCTAACTACGCTCTCAGCAACGGGAATGTCTTCAGCAACGGAGGCGTCACGACGGCCCTGGCGACTCAGGGATACGCGTTGCCCACGGATCCTACATTCCTGCAGCCGAAGCAATTCGGCGGTGGGATCCGAAGCATGATCCTTAGCTTGAAGTTCATCTTCTGATTAGCAGTCCACAGACCAAACAATACGGGAGGCTCGTCGAGTCTCCCGATTTTTGTGTGTGCCGAGCATGATCGACAGCTTGGCGGTGCAAGTCCTTTTCACAACCTGATTGAGGTGAAGTGATCACGAAGAGCAAGGGCGTGGTCGCGAGGCGGGCTATGAAAGAAGCGTGGAGCAAAGGCGCGAGCCACCTGTCATGTCGCATCCCGGTGAGAGTTCCGGTGCGCCCGTTGTTCGGACTCAACTCGTTCCTGTAAGGAATTCCGTTGCCCGCGAGAGCACAGAAAACTTCAAGGAGAAACTGTTCGCAAAAGGCCTCCATTATGAAGAATGTTTTCGGAAGATCTGCGACGCGGGGTGCCCCGACCGAAGAATTCGGGCAAATGCTTTGGGCGACGTGCAGGCTCATATCATTTCGGTCCATCCCACTAATTAGCGGCGGGAACCTCTCGAAAGCGCAGTTGCTCCGCACTCCGGTGTCAAGTCTAAGAGCTCTGTGCAGTAGAAGGTAAGAACCTGCCTTATGAGTGAGCTGGCGCAGAGGGAGGGATTCGCTCAGCGCCATCTACCTTAAGCACCGATGAACACTACACTTAGCGATAATAACCAGTGTTCATGCGGGTTGCAAGCACATTCGTAACTTCCTCTCCAGTTTCTACAGTTTCTCGAATTCGCTGTGTTTCCGATAAAAACGGTATCAGTGGTATCAGTGGAACGCGCAGACGGCGAGGCCACGGATGGCATTTAAGTACATGGAAAAGCAGTGGTAGAACGACAAAACGGATGGCAAAACGGATCGCGGTTACGCGCAATGGCGAACGGTCTTCGTACGCATCGCTTTTCGCAAATGCGCTACTTCTTCGGCTTAAAGTCTCCCGGCCCGAACAACATTTTTCTTCCGGCTGGCACAACAATGAACGGGCCACACGTCGGCGAGGATGGTGCAAAGTTCCAGTGCTGCATTCACCCCTGGATGCGTATCACGGTGAATGGGGATGAGACGCATGGCGATCACCAGCTAGGAGGCCACTGATCGCAAGCCAGTCTTTTAACTCCGATACCGTCAGTATCGCCGCCGCACCACCGTCGAAACCAAGGAGGGCGCGCCCCACGCGCCCTCCACGGACTTAAGCTATAGCTCCGCACCGCAAACACCTTTGGCGACAATGCCCGCGAACGGCTGCAATTCCCGCATGAAGTTTACGCGGATCAGTCGTTCCGCCTGCGGATCATTCGCGCCGCAGTGTCCAGGAGTCAGCGAACTGCACAACGGGTGCACCAGGTGATCGTCAGATGAAGCAACGATGGCCCGGTGCTGTGGGTCGAACGATACCTGGAAGTAGTCGGCCAGGTTTCGATTGGCCGACCCGCCCAGCCCGCCGGTGGATACCGTTCCACGATGGATGACGTGGTCGCTCGCTACCCGTTGGACGAACGTCGCGAGGTCAACTCCTGGTTTATCGAAGTCTTCGTTAGCATTCACGCTCTCGGCTACGAAGACCTGCCACTGAGCCCAATTGGTCATACAGGTGGTGCTGCCAGAGGCACACGGTTCCATGACCGCGGCATTGTTGGAGTTCCCTACACGATTGGCGCCCAGCCACACTACTGCCACATGTCCGTTGCCGTCCGCTTTGACCCAGGGAAACACGTTTGCTCTTCCAACCGTAGCGCCCTGGTTGACCACCATCGCCGGCGTCCACGTGGTGCCCTGATCGCGCGACGAAGAGAAGAAGATGTTGCTGTTGTCGGACCAGACCGCGTACACGTACCCGAAATCATCGACTGCGATGGACGGGAAAATGTTGTTATTCGACGAGCCCATCGGTCCAGTAAAAATCTTATGATCGGTGAAAGTAAAGGTCGGAGCCATCGTTTTTGCATCCTTGGACACACCCACATAGACGGAACGCATGGGTTGCCCCATCGCATTTTCGGTGGCCGAATCAGGAGCAGTGAAGATTTGATAAACGTTGCCACTGCTGCTGCTACATTTACTTTTGTCGATAGCGATCTCCCCGAGGAGGTTGGCGGTCGCGTTTGGGCCTGCGTTTCCCGCAGCAGGAAACGTAGCAGCGTCAATCGCCTCCCCCGCTCCGGAGACATAAGTCGCGCCTCCGTCGGTTGAGCGCTGCACGTGAATGTTGAAAGTCGTTACGTCGTGGTACGAGAGATAGACGGTGCTGGTACCGGTCGCATCGATCCATTGGCGATCGTCGCCGGGGATCAGGGCCGCCGCTAGATTGGGTTGGGTGAAAGTTTTGCCGCGGTCAGTGGAATGCGTGCTAGTCACTCCAGGCGCCAGGGTCAAACTGACTAGGGCGAGATTGGGCACCGCAGGCAGAAGCACGGAGTTCACCGCAATATCTACATCGCCTCCACCCTCAGCAATACCTATCTCGTCGCAGCCATTGGCGAAGATGCCGCAGCCATCTGGCTGACCAAGGTACTTGAACGGCAGGGTTCCGTCAGCATTGGGTGGGGGATCCACGATCGGAGACCAGCGATGCGCATCCACTCCTCCGGGAACGCCGCGAATACTGCTGACATAAATTGTCCCTTGATTGTCGGTGCGGTTGCTGGGTTCGAGACCGCGCACGATGAATTGCACTGGCAGCTTTCCCGCGGTGAGAGGAAGCTTTAACAATTGATTCTTGCTGAAGCCGTTGACTTGCGCTGTAGCCAGTTGGGCTGTCAGCGCTAACGTGGCCGATGCTGCCAAAAGAGTCGCGCCCATACGTCGCCAGGAACGTGTCATTCGAAAATCCTCCTTTTATTTACATTGCTACCGCCTTGCAAGGTTCGGGAAAATCGGGCCTAGCTGATCCGCGGGCTCAGAAGGACGAAATTGAGAGCAACTAGGCTGGAGCACTGGCTGGGTTGCGAAAGCAGAGAAATTGGTTGCCTCGAAGAAATTCCGCCGGTCCGCATCCGGGAGTCTGCTGGGAGATTTTCTCGACGAGTGCGCTGTAGCGAATCCCTCCTGGGTTTTCACTCACGATAGGCCGGCAAGCTTTTGAATTTCTTTGCCTGAGAGTTTTGCCATGCCGAAATAATACGCCGCAGGCCCGCGAGGGGCCTCGCAGAGGCAGCGAAGAAGTCACGAAACTGTCACCGGCAACGAACGCGGTTTGAGTATCTGATACCGATTTTCGCGATAGTAGCGGCTGAAAACCAGAGCTACAACCAGTAAAGCAATGGGTATTAAGAAGCTGGCCTCGGGGCCAACTGTCCCGCCTGTGAGCCAGCGCGGCCCACCAAACGCGGAACTCAACACACTGTGGCTTTGTAGCAACTGTTGGGAGCCCAACGCGCCGTAGTAATCGAAAGCGTATCGGAACAGTTGCATGGCCTTGCGCACGCTATCAGCACGCGGGATGGCGCATAGAACAGTCATGTCTATCCTGAAGCGCCCCTGCGGCCGGTAATTGAAGATCGACGTAGTGTATCGCAGGTTCAAGTCCGCGATTTTGAGGATTTTACAGGCCGCCCAGTCACGGAAGGCGGGGCATTGATGAGGCAAGGTTCCGGGAATCTGCTTGATAATCCAAGTCGCTGTGAGAAGCTCCGGCCGGATGGTCGTCAACTCTTACCTTACCGGATTACGGGGTTGCCCGTCATCCGATCACAATCCGGAATGGTGTGCGTGGCGGCCCGGGGCCACTTTCCAAAAGCCCTTCTCACAACCACAACCCGGAGAGTGTTCGCTTCAAAACCGCATTGCGGGCCACTCCTCGATCTTGACCCGGGTCACGAGAATCGCCTGACCCTTGCCGTCCGGACCGAATATCAGGGCCTCGCCATCCTCCAAGCCGGACGCCAACCGCGGAAATGCACCGGTGATGTTCGGCAAGTGAGTCACGACGATCGTGTTCGTGCCCGTTTGGAAAGTGTGTCACCTGCTTCTGCAGCCACGCGGCCTGAGTAGCCGTCCCACCCTGCATGCTTTGACCGTTATCACCAAGTTCGGCCCAAACTTCTGCGGGCCAACAACACTTATTGCGGGAAGTTCATTTTTGCCAGGAGTTCCTGGAAGCGCGGATCTGAGTGAATGGAGTCGAATCTGGGGTCCTGTCGGATCCAATACAGGCAGCTTCGGTTTCGATAGGCCTTGTCCAACCACTCAAATGCCCGACGCTTGTCCCCGAGTTGAGCATAAACGCCAGCGACTTCATAGGGACAAACATAAGGAGTACCAGCAACGTGCCAAGCTGGCGCAGCACCCTGCCGTTCCCACATCTCCTCTAGCCGTCGCAGAACGCGGTTCGCATCAGCGCGTCTGCCAGCTCGTGCGTACGCACTGGCCAGGCTGGTCAGAAGCAGCGGGCTATTATTCAATTTCGTTGCCTTGTCTGCCTCACTGATGGCAGTGGCATAATCTCCCTTTTCCGCGCGCGCCAGCACCAGGCCGAAATAGGTAATTGCGTCGGGTTCAAGTTCAAGCGCCTTTCGATATTGAAGGATGGCCTCATCGTATTTGTGCGCCATGAAGCATGCATAGCCTTCAGCGCGGTAGCTCTCGTTGAAAAGCGGATCCAGCCTGTGGGCTTTCTCGAAATACGGGAGGGCGTCCGCCTGCCGTCCGATCATGGTCAGATACTGACCGTACATGATGTAAGCGAGCGGATAGCCGGGGTTCAGCTCCATCGCCCGCTTGAACTCGTGCTCTGCGCCAGCCCAGTCCCAATCGTAGGAGAGCTTGATCATTCCTAACGACGTGTGCGCCTCTGCAAGTGAGTCATCCAGCTGCAACGCCTTCGCAGCTGCAGCTCTTGCCTTCGCCGTAGCTTCGACCGGGCTTTCGTGCACATCCATCATTTTGTCTATGTAGGCATCGGCCAAACCGGCATACAGCAGGCCATTATTGGGATCCTTTGTCAATCCGGATTGGAAGTAATCGATCGCCTTCCGAACATCTTCCAATCCTCCGCGCTCCATGATGTGGCGGCCCTTCAGGTAGAATTCATACACCTCGGGATCGATCGCACGCGTCCTGGCTATACGCTTCTGCTCTTCGGGCGTAACCACAGCATGCACCTGTTGCGCGATCGCCTGTGCTACTTGGCCTTGCAGCGCAAAAACGTTCTTCAATTCGCGCTCGTAGCTTTCCGACCAGAGATGCTGATCCCTTGCCGCGTCGATCAACTGAACGGTTATACGCACGCGGTCCGCGGAACGCATCACCGAGCCTTCAATCACAGCATCTGCGTGCAATTCATTCGCAATTTCGCGCATCGATTTTTTCGAGTTTTTGTACGGCATCACGGAGGTACGCGAGATGACTCTCATGTCTTCGATTTTACCGAGGTCTGCAATCACCGAATCCGTCATGCCGTCGACAAAATATTCCTGCTGCGGATCACCAGAGTAGTTCTGCAAAGGAAGGACAGCCATGGACTTGAACTGCGGGCGTACAACAGAGGATCGCCTTGCGCCAATCCAGTGGCCAAACGCACTCAAGAACAATAAGACAACGACTGCAGCTGCAGCCGTCTGGGCGGTTCTTCCATTGAAGCCTGCGGCCCGTCGCCCGACTTGCGTTGTCGCACTCGGCGAGGAAACGGTGTTAAGGATCTGACGCAGATGAAAGGCCAGATCTCCGGCAGATTGAAATCGCTGATCGGGCTCCTTATTCAAACAGCGTTTTACTACTTGATCCAGCTCCGCCGGAATCGCCGGGTCGAACTGCTTCAATGACGGGGCTGCCTCCGTCAAAATAGCAGACACTGTTTCCGCCCGCGTCGCACGTAGGAATGGGCTCTTCGCTGTAATGGTTTCCTGCAACACACAACCAAAGGAGAAAATGTCGCTTCGTGCGTCTGCATGCGTCCCCTTTAATTGTTCCGGAGACATGTAGGGTGCAGTTCCCATGACAACTCCGGTTGCCGTGGCCAATCCAGCTGTGGACCCGAACTGGGCCTCAGCGGGATTGAAATCGACACTGCAGCGCGCTAATCCAAAATCCAAAATTTTTATGTGTCCGTCGCGAGTGAGAAAAATGTTTTCTGGTTTCAAATCGCGGTGAATGATTCCTCGAGCGTGCGCCGCTGAAAGACCGTCCGCAATCTCGATTCCCATGCGGACTGCCTCAGGCCAGTCGGGACGACGTTGAGCAATTCGGCTGAAGAGTGTTTCCCCTGGGAGCAGCTCCGTGACTACATAGGAGATACCGTTTTCCGAGCCCACGTCGAAAATGGTAAGGATGTTCGGATGAGAAAGGGCTGCCAACACTTTCGCTTCGCGCTCAAAACGCGCTAGCGCAGATGGATCACCGGTCAAGTGATCCGGCAAAACTTTGATTGCCACATCCCGGGCCAAGCGTGGATCACGGGCACGATACACCTCGCCCATGCCACCGGCGCCGAGCGCGCCTGATACCTCGTATGCTCCGAGCCTGGTCCCGGCGGCCAGAGCCATTTAGACACCCCAGTGCTGTTAATTGTATTCGCATTGAGTGCTGCCGGACAGGTGCTTGGATGCGCGCTGCCAGTGTTAATCCACACAAGGAGCGGTCCCGCCGAAATGCGCCAGGTTCAGACCGTGTCCTGAGTTGGTGGACATCGGTTTGCGTAATCGCCTACTCGGAAGCTAGTGATTGCTTCCGTGTAGTCAGCAAACCGGAAACTCTGACAGCGGGTGTGCAGCCTCCCCCGATTCGGTACTGAACTCGGATAGATGTTGCAACATCGCCGTTGCAGTAATTGGCCCGCTATCGTCAAAAGGAAGTTTGATCAGGCTGACCCGCTGTCTCCCGGAGGAGCCGAGCGGATCAATAGCGAGGGGCACCCACAGCTCAGGCGGATTTGACCATGCCGCCACCGCAGGGAGCGGGGCTCTGTTGATACTGACCAGCGAAGTTGTATTCTCCCTGGGTACGGCGGATTTCCTCGAGAATGTGAAACGGCTCACGCCCGGGATGCGAAGCCTCGCCGGCTCGACGGCGGACTATGCGGCGGCCTCCGAAGGGTACAATCTCATACTCTTCATCCTCTTCGCCGTCCCGTCAGCCACCAGATACCCACTGACATCGTTGTTGCGGGAAAAGCGGAAGCATCATGATGAAGATGTGGCGCTCGTGCCGATGCGTAGGCACGGAGTATGTCACGGTGGTCAACTTCTCGATCTCTAGACTCCGCTGGAGCCCCTCTGCTGCGCAGGGCTGGAAGGGCGCCGACAGCAGGACTCAATAAGCCGTCAGCACAGTTGCGAAAACGATCATTCTTCTTTGCATGAATTGGAGGTCGGATTGATCTTCGGCCACTGTTGACACTGGTGAGCACGATCTTAGCACCGCCGAAGCGCGCCTCTAGGATCAGTTACCGTTCGAACGACGATGCCGGTGCTAATGTGATCTGTGCCCAATCCGATGCCGAGAGGGCCAGCACACATAACGCCAATGTGCGCAAAGAGATCAACGGCAAACAAATTGACTTTGGCCGGAATGATCATGGGCAAGAGCAACTCTCCTGACTCGTTGCCTACGAATAACTCATTGCGCCAGCATCCTTGAAACGCCTCAGCAATTGCGACGAGCCGGCTGAATGCCATTGTTGCCCCAAACGGCAAGCCGGGCCTCTACGGTCTGTCAAGGTACATCCCGCAAGCACTGCCGGCGCCTGATACTCTGCGGATTCGAGCGCAACATGAGTGAGTACAGTTGCAGCAAAACGTTCGGCTCTCGAGCCTCCCCGTTGTGCTCGTGGCACAGTCAGAAGATGAACTTAAGACCAAAGAGGAGCCGCCGGCGTCCGATGCCATCGGTGGTGGTATTGCCGGCAAAAGTAGCGCCACTGTTGTTGTTGAAGTTCGTATTCTGGAAACTCCCACGCGATATGTCGTTTAGGACCGGATCTGGCACACCCAGAAACTGAACATTCATAACGTCGAAGGCCTGCGCCTGGAATTGCGCAGTCAGCTTCTCCGTAATCTTGATGTTCTTGAAGACGGCCAGATTTGCCGTGCTGATCGGCTGTCCGCGCAGCGTGTTGCGGCCTGCCCCTGCAAACGGCGTCCCGTAAAAAATAGCCGCATTCGGATCGTTCAGGACCCAGTGCACCGCATTCAGAGAAGCGGATGCTCCGGTTGAAAAATCTGAGAGCGTGCAAGTCGCGGCCGTAGTTCCGGAACAGGTGAACTGCCCCACCGAAGCCAGAGGGGCAGCCGCGTTCGCGAGGATGGGCCGGCATGCATCATAATTCCCCCCCCAGTTACCCGTTGGATCACAAAGGCTTCCGTTAACGTACCTCTGAATGGTGGTATAGGGTTGTCCGCTGTTGTAGCGGTAGGTAGTGTTTACCTGCCAGCCTCCCATCACGCGTCCCACAACGCCGTGCTGCCCCTTGTAGAAAGGCAGGTCATATGTTATCGCCACGCCAGCAACGTGCGGGAAGTCCGTCGCGGAGTTAGCTCGCTCCGGTCCGCCTGCGTTAAACGGATTTTGGGACTCCGCTAGAGTGCTGCCTCCTCGCAGCGTGCTAAAAACCTCGCTGGCATTGTCGATTGCCTTGCTGTAGGTGTAGGAGGCCGTCGCGCTCAGTCCGTGCCAGCCACCTATCCGCAACTCGCTTTGCAGCCCGTTGTAATTCGACGAAGCTGCATTGGCATACTGGATCACATTGCTGAAATTGCAATTGGCATTACCCGCCGCAAATCCGGGCGCTCCAGCCGTGCTGCACGGTGTAAGCCCGGAGGGAATGACGTTCTGGAAACCGGCGGCGATTAGCGGACCCACGGCCGGATTGCCATTCAGAGCCTGAAACAAGCCCACGCCGTGGTTCCCTACATAGCGAACTTCGGCCACAACCCTGTTATTGAACGAGTGCTGAACGCCGAAGTTCCATTGCTCTGAATAGGGATTGCGGAAATTCTGAGGGACCTGCACCTGGTTGGCGAGTCCTGGATTCCCTCCCGCTGCCAGCGGCTGCAAAAAGGGGATGACCTGGGTACCGAAAACGCCGTTGCTGGGCAAGCCCGTGGAAGCCCCGCCCACGATCGGTCCCAGCGTGGCAAAGTTCACCGCCGGAGCGCCGGTGGCTATGTTCAGGAACATGTTGTAGAAGGCTGGGTCATAGGCGATACGGAACCCACCTCGGATAACAGTCTTATCTTCACCCAACAATGCCCTCATGCCGTGAGGCGTCCACGCAAAACCCACAACGGGAGCAAAGTTGTGCAGCGCCTGGGGAACGGAGGGGACTGTCGTCTGGCTCAACGGTAAGCTGGTAGTCCATAGAGGAGTCGAACCCTGTTGCTGCTTGACGCTCTGGTCGTGCAACAGGTTGATTGCCTGCTGATACCAGTCCCAGCGCATCCCGAGGTTTAGGGTCAGATTGTCTTTGATCTTCCAATCATCCTGTACATAGAAGCCCAAGTCCCATTCCTTGAAAGGCAGCTTGGGATTGCCCAAAGCAATCTGGGTTCCGAAGGGGTTGTTGGCAATCATATCGCTGAAAGAGGTGAACAGGAATATCCCATTATTTCCAGGCAAGAACACGTTAGGCGACCTCTGCTGATCGAGCTCAGCACCGAACTTGATGGTGTGCCGGCCCTTCAACATCGATGCATTATCTTGCAATTGATACACGTTGATGACTCGTCCTTGAGGAAAGCCGGCTGCGACGCCGAAGCTCACGCTGTCTTGAGGAGTGCTGCCAATCAATACCATGTCCGTGGGGCAGGCTGTCGGATTGGCGCCGTTGCAACTGGAGAAAGATTGTTCATCGAAAAACACGTTGGCGCGCGAGAAGCTGAATCGCACCTGGTTCACGAAGGCGTTGCTAAAGTTGCGCGCCCAGTCCAGGCCAATCTGCTGGCTCAGGGAGGGGATATCTTGATAGTCCCCAACGTCGGTCCCGTTACCGAAGTTGATTCCACCCGAGAACTGCTTCTGGTAGACATAGCGGCCAAAGAAATTGTCCTTCGACGAGAGCTTGAAGTCGAGCCGGCCGGTAGCCTCATAATCATTGAATGGCCCAGGCACAGAACGGGTGATCTGGCCGAACTCGATTGGCGTGCAGCCGTTGGTGCCTGCGCTTCCCGCTGGGCACGCAAAGGCAAACCCTGTTTTCGAGTCGATCTGGTTCGTCACCAAAACAGGCTGTACACCAGTGAAGACTGGGTTCCCTGCCTTAACCGCATTGGGTCCGATCGTCGTTTCGATCAAGCCGATAGGGCTGTTGGGAAAGGCCACCTGCAACTGCGTGACTCCGTTCGGAGTCGGCACCAGGCCTCCAACCGATGAGCTCGGCGACCCGGCGAAGCGCTGCCGCTCGAAATTGCTTGAACCGAAAAACCAGATCTTATCTTTCTTGACTGGTCCTCCCACGCTGCCGCCAAAGCGGTTGTCCACGAAGCGGGGGACCGTGGGTTCAATGCAGCCAGTCGAAGCAGACACTCCCGGTGGACAGAACCCAAGAATCGGGTTCTTCTCCTGGTTTTGTAGCGAATCGAACTTGGAACCTTGCCAAAACTCGAATGCCGTTCCGTGGAACTGGTTGGTGCCCGACTTCGTGACGTAGTTCACCACGGCGCCTGTGTTGCGGCCGAACTCGGCGTCGTAGTTGGTGACCACTTGCAGCTCCGAAATGGCGTCCTGGTTGCCGAAGAATATGTCAGGGCCGCCTATGGAGTTGTCGTTGTTGCTCTGGCCGTCAATCTGAAAATTATTGGAGCGCGCGCGCTGGCCGTTGACTGAAATCTCGGCACCATTATTGTTGCTGAAACTCGCGTCGCCCGCGGTAGCGACACCTGGGACGAACAGCGCCAGCGAGTCGAACGTATTCCCCATCGGGAGGCTGCTTACCTTTTCCGTGCTGAAGGTTTCCGAGATTTGGTCGGTAGTAGATTCAATTAGCGGTGCAGTCCCTTCCACCGTGACCGTCTCGTTGGGGGAACCAATCAGCAGTTGTACAACGCCTAAAGCAGTGTCCTTTCCGACATCCACCACGATATTGTTAGATTCGTAGTTGCGGAAACTCGGAGCTTCAATCCGCAGATTGTAGGCGCCAGGTGGCAGATCGCGGAGCGCTACTACGCCTGCAGACGTGGTTTGAGCAGTGAAGGCGCGGTTCGTGCTCAAGTGCGTGGCCCTGACCTTGGCGCCGGCTACAAGCGCACCCTGCGGGTCCTGCACCACGCCTGAAATGGAGCCGGTGACAATACCTTGCGATCGAGCGAAAGTCGCACCGAAAACTATCACTCCGATCGCCACTACCAAAACCACTTTCGAACGAAAGGTGAGTTTCATCACTTTCTCCTCATTCGCCCGAATCTCTAGGGTGTAGGTTTGCGCGAAGCTCGACCTGGCGGCCAGGGGTCTGCCAAAAGCTCCGCAGGTATAAAGCGACACCGCTCGTGCCTGTCCCGGACTGCCGCATTACTTGATGCGGGTTTCGGGGCTACCATGGAATGTTTTCCACCAAACGGGACACATTGACGGACGAACGCATAATGCTAGCATCCGACCCGCCACCCCGACGTCCACGTCCGCTAATGGTACGGATACATATATATTTGCAATCAAGTGTGCCTTGGCTCACATGAATCGACGATTCAAGGTTGTCGGGTCACACGCGCTGATCTTCATTCCGAGGATCGCGCCTCCCTGAATCCATACATAACGGGGACCGGACATATTAAAATTTGGAAGGCAGGCAAGCTAACTTCCTTCAGATATTCCTCGCGGCCTTACTGGAACGAGTTGTTGAACAAGAAAACTCGAGTTGCTCGATGAGTTGCAACAGAAGAAGTCCTATCCTTCTTGAGGAAACATCACGTGCAGTCGTGGCTGGAGGAAATCGCGCGCGAGAACATGAGATTTCCAAGGCCACGTTGAAGCATGTGAAGAGCCTCCTCAGCGCCGGTTAGGGGAGACCCTCCGAAATGCTAGATACGATTTTTGAACATTCTTTCGTCACTTAGTTAGAGGATGCGGACTCTAAGCTCACACTTTTTCCGGGGAGCAGCGTAACAAGTCGGACAGCGGACGGAGAGTACCTGTTTTGGGCTGAGTTCAACCTTGCAGGTGGCTTTCTTCGTGGCGGATCGGACGGGAAGTCGACTGTGTTGGTATTGAACGAGGCGGGCGGTCTGGAGACTCCGGGCAGTTCCCCCCCTTCTTGGGCCGATGCGCTTTTTGTCGCCGAGCCGCTTATGCCAACGAGCGCGGTACGGTGACCGTAGCAGGATCCGAATAATACGGGGCATATCTTTAAGAACTGCATTTGCAGCTCTCCTACCTTACTTCAGCTCCACAAGTTTGGCAGTTTAGGATTACCCAACGGAGGAGAGCTTTAAGATCGAGAATGGTGCGACGACGGCAATCCGTGCCGCAGGGTAGCAGGCGTTAGGAGGATTTGCGGGCTTCTTGGTTTTTCTGTTGGTCCAGCAATTGGTTAAGTTCTTTGGTCAGAGCCACCTTTTCGCGATCCTGCTCAGTTGCGATCTTCGCAGCCAATTCCCTCATTCGTTGGCCTATGAGGTCCATTAGGTGTCTTCACTTCCTTGCATTTAGTCGTCGGTCGCGACGCGGATTAGTGTGGGGTTGATCCTGTGGTGAGTTCGCACTTCTCGCCTGGAGCCGCGCCACAGGTTGGGCAACGGATTATGGGCGCCTTTTTTGGGTCCGAGTTCTTTTTTCATGGAGAGATAATGCGCCGAAGCCGCCTTGTACGAATGGTCAATTTTGACCGCTGAGCGCGGTTTCTTTGGCGGTTTCGCGTTTGACCTGTTCCTGCCGGAGCTTTTTAGGGAAAGAAAAGGGGACAGCAAGCGGGAATCTCAAAACCGAGCATTGATAGCGATTTGGGCGTAGACTTCCCGCGACGGTGCTGTGGTGGGTCAACGCAACAGAGCTTCGCCTGTGCGGTATTTTCCTGTCATTCCCGCATAGACATTCCAAACCGCATGAACGGACGTCGGGCCGAGCTTGTCTCCATGATACTAAGCGACTTGGAAAAACTCGATGAGCATTACGCGCTCAAAATAGATCTTGGCCAAGTGGGAGAGACGAAGGCTAATCTCCGATCAGCCCTGCACCGGGAAGCGCAAAAGAGGCAGATCAATCTCAATACGCGCTCGGACGAGAAACACTGGTACGTTTTTTCGAGGCCTTTAATATCGCTTCACGGTGGCCCACTACTACCAACTTTTAGGCGTTCTGGCGTCTCGCCCGAGATAAGGAAGGAGGCGATCAGCCTCGCGCGTGGGGGTGCGCCCCGTTATATTCCTTCATCATCAATCGCATGGTCGCGCGGGCATGGCGTAGCAGGGTCGGACGAATTGTTAGTAACGCAACCGTCACCGTCAAAAAGACAGCAGTTCAAGCCATTGCCTAGACAATCTATCGGAGAAACGAACACATGCCCGCATCTCATCGCATCCGTCACTCTTGGTTTGTGGAAGTTACAATATTGTGGACAATCCTTATCATTGCCGTCTCGGGCTGGGGCCAAACGCCAGCTGCGCCAAAAGACTCCGGACCTATTCCCTATCCAAAATTGAGCGCGCCTCGCCGCATACTCCCCACGGCCCAGTCCTGGGAGCGCAACGAGTTTCCTCACACGATGAGCGTGCTGGAATATAACCACGATGGATTTCGCTACTGGGGCTGGTACGGTTTGAACGAAGGGGAAGGAATTGGGCTGGCGCGCAGTAAGGACCTGAAAGATTGGGTAAAGTACGACCAAAATCCGTTGTGGGCCAACGCCCGCTGGCCATCCGTGCTTCAGAAAGCTGACCCAAAGCATCCTGATGTTCTCTATTTCGCAATTACGCGGGACTATGACACGCCCAGCAGCCATATCGTGCTGGCGAGCTCCCGTGATGGCATGCATCTCAGCGAAGAGAAGGTGCTCGTGCAGGGAGTTCCGAACCAGCGCAACCAGAATCCGAACCTGTTTCAGGATCCTAAAAGCGGTCGCTTTTACCTGACCTTTTACCGCGGGAACGACCACGATCACTTCGAAATCATCAGCAAGAGCGCAGCGGCAGTCACCGACCTTGACAAGGCGCCGGAGAAGGTCCTGATGACCGATACAATCACCATCGCAGCCCCTACCCTCCTGTACGTTAAGAATGCGAAGAATGCAGCAGGCAAGAAGACCGGTATCTACTATCTAGCCACTGAGATCTACCCGCACCGCAACACCACCGACCCGGAAGGCGAATGGCTGGTCAAAGTGTTCGCCGCCGATTCGCCCGATGGAAACTTCCAGCCGGTTCAAGGCAACCCCATCATGAGCGGACAGAGAGCTTGTCTATTTCAGCATATTTTCAATGGACGGTTCTACGGATTCGACTGTCACTTGGAATCGCCCAAGGAGAATCGTTGGATTCTGGAGGAGACAGAAGCTCCGCTCCCCTAGCGAAAGTCTTTTGTGGCCGCCGGAATGCTTTTGCAGGCCGCCGCATATTCTCAGGTCGCGGCGAAGCCTTCGGCCCCTCAGGTACTACCATCCGCAGCGAAGAATACGGACTTGGATGACCGATAGGTCGCAGATTCAAAGGTGAGAGAGTAACCGTAAATACCCTGAATCTTCGGAGAATACTTTGATCGCCTCTACGTCATGGTTGCCTTGGGACGCGCGCGGAAACTGAAGAAAAAATTAGGCAGGGCGATGTTTTTCAAAGTGAAGTAGTGGGCCAGTAGATGAAGGGCAGCATTAATTGTTGTGCGAACTTGCGGCTCCCGCAAGGCGATAAACACGGCGGAAGGGAGATGGGTCACTTCGGAAAGAATACTTCAAACCGTGAGACAGCATCGTATCTGACGAAATTGTATACGCGCTCAAGCCGTCGCACCTGATTTCAAAACTGGGGATAGCGTCGGTCTCGTCGATTGGCTCTTGAAATACAATTCCGGTGACATTTACATGGAACGCGAATTGAAATCAGTGTACCGTCACTCTAACCGTGGCGGTTGACCTCCCGTACTGGTTGGTTCCACGCAGAGTGTAGGTGGTCGTGACAGTGGGAGAAACAACGGTCGAATTCCCTCGCACGGCGCCAACCTGCGGCGAAATCACGAAATAGGAAGCTCCCGTGACATTCCAGCTCAAAGTCACCGGCTGCCCTGCAGAAGCCGTCGATGGATTCGCTGTGAAACTGTTGATCATCGGCGATGGCCCGGTGGGAACGTTGCTGGGAGTATAGAGAGGGTTGATCAGCACCACCTCAAAGGCCGACGCGGGAACCTGCTTCAGTGTGCTCCCTTCCAACTCCCGTCTTTCTGCAGATACGAGTGGTAGAGTTCATAGAGCCAGCAATTGTCGCGATCGAGGACCAACACGTGGCGGTCGCCGTTGCCTGGCTTCGGATAGCCTTCGATGGGAGCATTTTTCGGTACCGGCATCGGTCCGGGATCGCTTTCGTTGCCGTAGGGGTGTACTTCACGTTCACAAAGGGCGAGCCACTCACCACGATGTAAGGAATGCCGATGGTCTGTCCACCGTACAGTCCCGCGCCAAAATCGGGATGCAACGGCGTGGAAGTGCCAATAAAGTTGATGATTGCACTCGAATTTGGATCCACCGGCGCACTGGAGATGTCCTGATTCCAGGCATTGTCCGCGGGAAAGGGAACAAAGCCGTTGAGATTGGCCGCACGCCCAAGACTCATAACGCTGCACGATTGGCCTTGTGTCGCGAGAGAAGAAATACAAAATACGAGGAGAGCAATCAGAAACTGGATGCACTGCATGAAACACTCCAAGGAAGGAAATGCGCTGAGGCCAGACTAGCACAACCGTGCACGCTGCGACCTGACACGGTTGGACATGCGATTGAAAACAGCACGTCGTTTCGTTGGGATGAACGGGAAATTGCGCCTGTTTACATCGACTGGGCCCGCGGGACTGGCCTAAAATGGTGGACACCAATTATTGTTCGGGCGCCCGTTCCCTTGCGCGGGACCGCCGTCATCCATGCTGGGAGTAGAGCGCCCACGCGCTCGCCAAGTCTTGGACGACGTGGCCGAGGGACTTGTAGACGGTGATCTCCTCTGCCGAACGACGTCCTTCAATCTCTCCCGCTAACACTTGACCAATTTCAGCGACGATGTGCTCATCACTGACTAAGCCAGCCGCTTTGGCTCGGAGAAATTCCGCACCTTGGTTTAGAACGCCCTCGCGACTGTCGACAATGAAGCGCGAGCGGATAACGAGATCGCTGTCCACTTCCGCGGGTCCCGCATAACCTGACCCGACTAAATTCAGGTGTGTACCCGGTCGTACCCACTCTCCCTTTAAGATCGGCTCGGGCGCCGAGGTAACGGTACAGATTATGTCGGCCTCGGCGACTGCTTCTCGGACGACTCCTGCTGTGGCAACCGGCACAGCGAGCTCCGCTTGGATCCGCTCCGCGAAGGTGTGGGCGCGGTCGCGCGACCGCCCCCAAACAACGATGGATTCTAGAGTGCGAATCTTCGGGATCGCCCGCGCGTGGGTCGCAGCCTGTTCGCCATAGCCGAGCAGAGCCAAGCGCCGGGCGTCTTTGCGTGCCAATGCGTCAGTGGCGGCCGCGCTCGCCGCTGCTGTACGAATGGCTGTGATCTCGCCGGCATGGACTGCACAAATAGGCGCCCCGGTTTCGGGATCGAATAGGATGACGAGACCCTGGTGTGACTGTATTCCACGAGCGAAATTCTCGTGGAAAACGCTGATCAACTTCGCGCCAAATGGGGCATGTGCACCCATCGCACCCGGCATAATGCCGAATAAACGACCCTCCGACAGCGGGATGATCGACCGCAAAAGTTGCTTCGTTTCGCCTCTGGAGAATGCGATCATCGCATCGCGCACGATCGGGATGCACATTTCATAAGTGAGCCGTCTGGCAACCTCTTCGCGGTCTATGAATCGCATCAGGTGCTCCCTTGTGGTTTCGGGTCACGTCGAGGCGTCCAACGGAGCCCGCCACCGTTCGGAAAAATCATTCTTATCTGGGAAAGTTATAGGCGGCAAAAATCCCGCAATAACGTCGTTCCGACTGCAATCCCCAATAAGGTTTTATTCCCGTGGCAGCCCACACGTCACTTCACCAAATTATTCTTACGTTACTAAAGTCCAAATACAACATTGGACGTTTGTGATGTTGAATCGCTTACGAGCACCCGCGTACACAATTGAGACAGCTAGTTTTCCGAGCCAATCTCATCTTGAGACAGGAAGATTCGCGATGGCGCTCTATTATTTCGCCGCCTGGAGTGATGGCGGTTGTCTCCTTGGGTGCTCCCATCAACACCAAACAATTGCTTCCGCCGTGCCGTGTATCACAAGCGCAGGGGGCTATGTGATTGCGGTTGAAGATGGCGAACTGCGCGAGCTGACGCGCAAAGAAGAGGCCGAATTCCAATACGCTGTTTACGGTGTTAAGGCTGAAGAGCAAAGACGGCGTGCCAATGTTGTTCCAATGCTTCCGGCAAAATGGCTTCTTAATTAGACGAAACCTTCGAGGTTGAAACGGAAGAAGTGAAAGCAAGAACCACTTATTACCTCGCGGTTGAAATTATCAACGATGGATACAGCTTCGAAAGCTTGTGGACGTGCTCGCCTGAGCACGAGCACACTACTCTTGGCGAAGCCGCGCCGTGCCTCTTCACCAAAAAATACGGCAATCTTTACGGAGGTGTGGGGGGCTGGCGCTACGCGGAGACCGAATACCGGCCTCGCCTACTCACCGCCGCAGAGCAATCGAGGTAGACCAATACATAAAGTCCCGAGAAAAGACGGGTTAGCTAAGCTAGGATCGCAGCAATCAGGGAGCGGCCCGCATGATCGAGCGTCGCACAGACAATGTCACTCGCAAGCGCGTAGCGGAGATGTCCCCAGAAGAAATGAGACGAGCCTTGTCAGTCTCTGACAAGACCGACCTGCCCAACAGACGCGCTTTTGAAGAGGGCAAGGCAGCCCCCTGGGTAGCGATAAGCGATGTCAACGGTCTGAAAGCGTTGAATGACGAATACGGTTACTCCGCCGGGGACGCACTCATACGAAGCTTTGCTGAGGTGCTAGTTAACGTCGGTTTAGACGCATACCATGACAAAGGGGATGAATTTCTGTGCAAGGGAAAGTCCTATCAGGATCTTAATAATAAACTCTCTAACTAAGGCCCAACGCATTTTGAGGCAGCAATCATTTCCTGCTTTTGCTGTGGACGTCGCATCACGACGATAGCGGGTGCAGATTTTTGCTTCGGGATAGGGATTGACCTTAGAGAAGCGGAAGTATCGCTGAAACACCAGAAAGAATTATGGAAGGCATCGAGATGAAGCGGCTCGCAACGCCCCACTTTAAGGGTTGCCAGAGAGAAGATCCTGGTTAGTCAAACAGACACCGAGGGCAAGGTTTTTGGCCGGAATGTGTGACAAACGTCCCCCCCAAAAAGCAGAGATGGCGCAACCGGGGGAGGTGGTGCCTGTCGCCCAAGAATACTCCGGCTGCGCCATCAGAGGAACAAACGACCACGAGAGCCGCGTAGTTCCTTCGCTTCACAAGAGATTACAACGCTGGTCTACTTGGTTGACTATTCAAAATTGCACAGTTTGGGTGAAATAGAGATCTCGGAGAACGACGGACGGAATGACTCAGGTTCGCAAAAGCACCAAGCAGTTCTGCTCAGTCACGCTGAATTATGAGCGAATATAAGCGGGTTTCGACACGGTTTGGAATTCGAAACCGGACTGGTTTACAGGGATTCTCTCTTGGGCGGTTCAGGAGCGTGGAAAGGCAATAGTTCAAGTCCGAGCGGCCTTTCGTGCGGCCTCCATACCGTTTTCTTCATGCGGTTTTCGCCTGCCCAAATACAAGCTGATCAACTCATTATCAAGGACGACCAGCGTGCGCCTGAGGTGTGAGCATCCCGCTCAGCATCAGCCGTTGTGCTTCTTCGATCTGTTCCTACAGAAGCCTGATCCGTTCCATCAATACTGCATTCTAACGAAGGAACTGCGCACGGTCGTCCAACGTCATCGACTGGGGCTTGGCTCCGTGCAGGCGCGGGGGCGTTCGGATACGACGGTCGCCATGTCAGTTGAGATTGAAGGGCAAGTGTTCACGGGTTTTTTCGGGGCAAACTTTGATGCTGACTGACTGCGGGCGTTGACCCACAATGGTCGGATTGAGTGGCTGAAGTTTCGCTTCAACCTAGGCAGTCCCACCCGACGGAATAACGGGGGACTGTAGCGATGTAGCTTGCTAGGTCTGGTTTGCCGCAGCTAGATGGCTGCAGCACAGGACGCCAGAGGCGGGAGGCGAGAACGCAGGAGACAACTCAGTGCACACCTGGGGCTTCGAGATAGCTGGGAGTCCTACTCCCCAGCACCAAGCATAAGGATGGGCATCGTCGGCACTGAAGAGCCACTCTCTGGTTCCACCGTGATCGCGAAAGCTTTGGCCTCCACGCCCGTGGGAAGCGGCGGATTGATCACGGTCGCGCTCCCGTGCGCATCAGGCTTGAAAATCCCGGCAGGAATCGGCGCGCCGTTGATCGGAATCAGCCATAGCTCGTACACTTTCTGCGCCGGCAACGCCTGGAAGTTGCTGGCCAGGAAAATCAGACTGGACCGATCGCGAACATAAATCGCTTTGCCCTGCGGCTGAGGTGGCGTCTTAGCCGCAACCAGCGTCACACGCATCGCATCGGTTGCGGTGAGCGTGGACACGACTTCACGCGCCCGCTGCAGTTCTGCCTGTTGCTGGGCCGACTGATTCTGCAAGCCACCCACCCGTCGCTCCAGATCTGAGTTCTGCAGCAACGCGGCTACCAGTCCCACCGCCAATGCCGCTGCGGCGACCCAGGGTACAAGCGTCCACCAGTCCCGCCGGGCGGGAGCCGCCGCTCGACGCGGTTCGCGGGCCAACGCCTCCAACAGACGCTGACGTGCCCGTCGCGGCGGCACCGGCCCAGCCGTCGACAAAGCCATCAATGCCATGTCACCCCGCAATTGCTCCAGCTCGCGGCGACAGGCGGTGCACCCTTCCAGATGCTTTTCCAGCCCCACGCGCTCATCGCCCTGCAACACGCCCAGGGCGTAGAGTGCGAGATCCTCGGCGAATTGTTCGTGCAAGCTCATGTTGCAAAAGCCTTGCGCAGGGCCAGCAATCCGGATCGAATGCGAGTCTTGATTGTCCCTAACGGCTCTCCTGTCTTAGCCGAAATCTCGCTGTGGGAGAGTCCCTCGAAGTAAGCCATCTCCAGCGCCTGCCGTTGTCCCGAAGGCATCGAGCCCAGCGTGCCCCTGACTTTCTCCATCGCCCGCGTCCGCTCCGCATCTCCCGCCAGATCGGGTTCCACCGAAACCACCACATCCGCAATATCTGTTTCTGGACGCCGTTTGCGCAGCCCATCAATCGCGCGATGCCGCGCAACCACCGCCAGCCACGGGCCCAGGCTGCCACGGCTTGAATCGAACAGCCCCGGGTTGCGCCACAATTGCATAAATACGTCCTGCAAAACGTCCTCGGCCGCACCTGCATCGCCCAGTACACGAAGAGCGACCGAGTAGACGACAGCAGAATAACGGTCGTACAAAGCCGCCATCCCATTCTCGTCACCCGAGCGGATCGCCGACAATACCGCAGCGTCGGCCAGCCCTCCTTTTAGCTCAGTGCCAGACAAACAGTTGATCTCTTTCCACTAGAAGTACGAATTGGAAGCCTAGCGTGGATTGCAGGGCAACTCCACAGGCCCAAATCCGCTTTCCTTCCTGCCACATGGCGAAGCGCAGAAAGGCCCAAGAAACGAACGGCGAAACCACAGCAGCATTGTGATATTCGACAAGCGGCGCGAGACCGCGAGGGTGTCGATTTGCGAGGCAGAATACGAAGCGAATACCAGCCCCTCTGGATTCTGAACCTCTCGCTCTTTGCTAGTCAACCACGGATTTGTAGAAGTGAAATTAATTGGTCCGGTCTTTGCTCGAGAGAAACATCCAGCGGAAGAAATCCGATCTGCGATCAGGCGCGTACTTCAAACAGTAGACGGAGCCGGTCGCAAACCGCTGGGGCCTGGCGCCGCCCCCCGGCGGCCCCACGATGCGGCGACGTCCACCAATTTCAATCCCGAGGAAAACTTTATGAAGCGACTGAAAACGATGGTGGCCTTCGCCATGGCGCTGTTCATGCTGGTTCCAACCAGCCTGTTCGCGTCCAGCCACCGCGAAGCCCCTATATCTGCCCTGGACCACTCCGCAGACATAACGGACTGGTACGCTTTTGTCAGCTATGATCGCCCGGACCGCGTCACCATGATTCTCAACGTCGACGGGTTCCTGGAACCCTCGAACGGGCCCAACTACTTTCCTTTCGATCCCAACGTACTCTACGAGATGAAGGTTGATAACAACCGCGACGGAGTTGAGGACATCACATTCCAATTCCGTTTCAAGACAGAAATACGGATGCCAGGCGTTTTCACTGGCTTCGTCGGTGGCATCGCTGGCATCCCGCCAATTACTTCACTATCAGGCAAGGGTTCCGAAGGGTTGAGCCTTCGGCAGACTTATTCGGTAGTGATGTTTAAGAATGGGGTGCGTACTGAACTGAGCGACGGCAAAACGCTTTATGCGGTCCCCTCCAACCTCGGCCCGCGGACTATGCCGAAGTATGCCGAATTGTTTGAACAAGGCGTCTTTGACCTGGGTAATGGCGTACATGTGTTTGCGGGAACGGTAGATGATCCGTTCTACATCGACTTAGGCGCAGCCTTTGATTCTCTCAACTTCCGCATGGGCGTGGGCGGCGTACTGCCTGCGGCGGAAGATGCGGACGACACTCACAACTATGCACCCGATGCGGTAGCAGGCTTCAACGTGAACTCGATCGTGTTGGAAGTTCCCATCACCATGCTCACGGTGGACGGCAAGATACACAACGCGAACGACAAGGATGCGGTGATCGGGACCTACGGAGCAACATCCCGTAGGCGGGTTACGGTTCGGCGAGTCTCTGAACAAGCCGATGCCGGCAAGGCCCAGTGGCGGCAGGTAAACCGTGAAGGTAACTCACTGATCAACGAACTGATTATCGGAACCGGTTCGAAAGATAAGTTCAGCACAGATGATCCGGTCAACGACAAGCAGTTCGCCAACTTTGTGCTCAACCCTCTACTGGCCCAACTCTTTGCTTCGTTGGGGATTCCCGTGCCGCCGGCGCCTCGCAACGACTTGCTGTTGCTGGTCCAGTACGAGCCTCCGATATGCCCAGGGTGCGGGGCGGGCGATGCCGGCCCGGTCGCCGACCTGCTGCGCTTGAACACCGGAATTCCAGCAACTCCAGTGGGCAGCCAGAAGCGACTCGGCTTCCTGGTGGGAGACGATGCTGGCTTCCCGGACGGGCGTCGGCCCATTGACGACGTCGTGGATATCGCGGCTCGTGCCGTGGCTGGAATTCTAGTCGACCCGGTGAAATATGGCACACGGATTGGTGACGGCGTAAACATCAATGAAGAAGGTTACGGCGCAACCTTCCCGTATGTGAAACCGGCCCACAGCGGGCGTGACAGCCACCACATTGGACCCGGACAAAAAGGTTGCAGCGGCCAGCCCAATGGCATTTGCCCGGTGAAGTAAACCTGCCTCGTGGCCGTTGCCGAGCAGTAGCGGCCACGAATTTTCTCCGGGAATTCAAAGACTAAAGAGAGGAATGTCATGAGACGAATTGCGGCTCTTCTACTGTTGGTTCTGGGCGCTGTTGCCGGATTTGCGCAAGGCCCGAGCGCCCCCGCTGAAACCACGCTCTCTCCTGCCGAACGCAGCATGGCTCAGGCGAGAAAGTTAATCGAGAAAAATCCGAAAGACTTCGAAGCATACAACGCACTGGCTCTGGCACTGTCGCGGCGAGCGCGCGAGACTTCCGACGTTAAGTTCTACGCGCAGGCCGAGGAGACGTTGCAGAAATCGTTTGAAGTCTCTGCAGACAATTTTGATGGTCAGAGAATTCAGGTTTGGCTTCTGCTGGGCAAACACGAGTTTACCGCGGCCTTGGACGCAGCGAAAAAGCTCAACCGTAAGATGCCGGACGATGTGATGCTCTACGGATTTCTGACTGACGCCAATGTCGAGCTCGGCAATTACAGGGAGGCAGAGACGGCAGCGCAGTGGATGCTCGATCTGAAACCCGGGAATACTCCTGGCCTGACCCGGACTGCGTATCTCCGCGAATTGTATGGCGACATCGAAGGTTCCCTGGAACTGATGAACATGGCGTACCTGTCGACGCCGCCCGGTGAAGTCGAAGACGGAGCCTGGATCGTAACCCAGATGGCGCACCTGAACCTGGCGATGGGAAAGATCGATGAGGCCGAGAGGCTTTCAAAGCAGGCGCTTGTCATGTTTCCGGGATATCACTACGCCCTCGGCAATCTGGCGAAGGCGAAAATTCAGCAGAAGCGATATGACGAGTCGGTAGAGTTGCTGAAGCGGCGTTACGCGGCAGCCCCGCATGCGGAGAATCTGTACGAGCTGGCACAGGCTTTGCAGTTCGCCGGCAAAACAGATGATGCCGGCAAGGCTTTTGCGGAGTTCGAACAGAAGTCGCTACTCGAAACCAACCGTGGCGACAATTCCAATCACGAGCTGATCTTCTACTACACCGACTATGCCAAGCAGCCGGCGAAAGCGCTGGAAGTGGCGGAGCGGGAATTCGCACGACGGCACGATGTCTTCACTCTAGATTCCTACGCTTGGGCGCTGTATGCGAACGGGCGATACGCAGACGCACAGAAGCAGATCGAAACCGCGCTGGCAGTCGGCGTTCGAGACGCAAAGATATTCCGTCACGCCGGGGAGATCGCGCTTAAATCCGGAGATCACGCGGCAGCAGAACGCTACCTGAAGGAGTCGGTCGAGTTGAACGCCTTGGGCTCGGAGCAGGCACGGATCACGCTGGCCAGCCTCATGCAATCGCCGGTGGGGCGCTAGGAGCCGAGAGGCGCAGGCTACTGCACAGCATAATGGTTGTGTTTTTGCTGGCTGGTTCTGCGTTGGCGGCTGAGACCGTCAACGTCAGCCAGCCAGCAGGACCCAATCCGCCGTCCGGAAACTTCGCCAGATTCAGCGTGAGCGGTCAGGTGGTGACCGGGGATGGAACGCCGATCCCCGGCGCAGTCCTGCGGGCGGGCCAGCAAGCACCACCGCCGACCAGCAAGGAGATTTTCGCCTATCGGTTTCGGACGGAAACCCCGGCACCGAGACGGGCATGCTAGCCACGACTTAAGGGCAACACCCGACTCTTCGGAGTTCTAGTCGGCAGCTTTGGTACTCGAAGGATTGCGCCGCTCGGCTGCCTCGGCTTCAATCTGTTTCGTGTAACAGCGGCCATGGAGGGACTGGCCACTCTCATCCGTAGCCAGATCGGTTTCCAGTTTTATAGGTCCGTTGCAAATGTGGCAGACGAACTCTAAACCTGCGCTCTCAACCATGATGCCTCCAACGCTTAAGAGGGGAAGTCGAGAAATCTATTGCAAGGCACAAAGACTGTCAAGGTTGGAATGGTGTGCGGACCAGGAAGGTCTTTCCGACTGAACGCGGATAAGAGCGCAGTTAGGACCTCCCTGGTCTGTGGTCTTTTTGTGAGAACGGGCCGAGCCCTTTTTATTTCTGGCAGGTTTCACTCACCATGGTCAAACCCGTGACAGTCATGTGACCGTGTTCTTTGGAGTCTTTGTCCATGCCGTGCTCTTTCATCTCCGCTTTCGTGTCTTCCTTCATCGCGTGTGCTTTGCGATGAGCGACTACTCCAGTTACTGTCACGGTATGTCCGACATGTTCGTCAAGTTTGACGCTGTCGCTCTTAACTTCCCAAGTAGCACCACCCTTCGTGGTGAGATTGTATTCGTTGGCGTCCTCGCCCTTTTGTAGGCAGCCGGTGAGCGTTCGTGTTTTCTTGTGTGTTGCTTTCGTTGTGTCCTGCGCCGTAGCCAGCCCAACGATAGTGGCCAGCATAATTAACGCGATGAACCCGGTTGCGATCTTCCTCTTCTTCATTGTGTGTTCCTCCAAAGTTGCGCTGAGAACGTACAACATACGGCTCGAATTTTAGAGAACACTGCAAATTAGTCCATACCATTCTTCCGGTAGAGGGCACACAGAGTAATTTCGGGACTCGGTGTCCGGCGTCAAGCATTCTTTCCGGTCAACGACAATTAGAATTCCCGATTTTGTTTGACAGATACCAGCAGCAGTCGGGGCTGTGGGAAAAGTGGGAATCCCGCGGGTTTTGCGGGATTTCCAAGGGCGGTGGGAAGGGAGGAAAACCTGCTTTTGGTTTTCCTCGCTTTCCACGGCCCGGCTTTTTCCACAGCCCAGCGGCCGCCGCGTTTTTGTCGTTGAAATAAGCATCATGACAGTCAGTTGGCTTCCCCCGACTCCAAGCTGGCGTCCCGATTCTTTTTGGCTTGCTCCATGCGGTAACTCGGGATGTTCAGTTCCAGGATTACGCAGTGATGGACTAGACGATCGATCGCGGCCGCTGTGGTCATCGCGTCTTTGAAAATTCCTTCCCATTTCGAAAATGGCAGGTTACTCGTCAACAGCACGCTACCGCGTTCATAACGCTCCGCCAACAGTGTGAACACTACCTCCATCTCCTCTCGACTTTGCTGCACATATCCCATCTCATCGAGGATGAGACCGTCGTACTTCGCCAACTTCTTGATCTCCTTGCCTAACCGCAGATCCCGCTTCGCGGCCAGCAGATCTTGCACCAGCAGCGGACAGGTGGCGTACTTGATCTTCCTCCCGCGCACCGCTATCAACTCTTGCGCAATGGCACACAGAAGATGGCTCTTCCCCGCACCAGGATTCCCGAAGATCAATAAATTCTCTTTGCGGTCCAGGAACCCTCCCTCCAACAACACCTTCATCTGTCGACTCACCTTCACCGGCAACCGTTTGCTATCAAAGTTCTCCAATGATTTCTCCAGCGGCAACCCCGACTCCTTCAGCAGCTTGCGAATGCGGTTGCCCCGCCGCTGTTCACATTCCCGCTGCGCCAACTCCAGCAAGTACTGCTCATAACTGAACGTTTCCTTTTCTGCTCGCCGTGCCGTTTCCTCAAAGCAGCCCCGCATCGCCGGCAGATGCAGTTCTTTCAGATTCTCCTCGAGCGCGGTTCTCACCTGGCCCATCTTCCCATTCATTGCAGCACCTCTCCATCCCCACAGAGTTCGTCAAACAACCGCAGGTCCACGCTGGCTATTTGCACATCGCGAATGCTCCCCTTCCGCTCGGCGCTCAGCCTCTCTCGCACCGCCTCCGCACTCACCGAACCTTCACCTTTTTCCAGTAGCCCGCGGAGCGCTTCATCCACTTTCGCCTCGCTCTCCTTCGCCGCCAGTTCCAGGATTGCCAGGTATTCCTTGCTTCCCCGCGGACCCAACTTGTCCTTCAGTTCATCAAAGGCCATGCGAAATCGGCTCGTCGGAAACAACTCGTCCCGGTAGCGATAGTTCTCCAATGCCCCCGGCTTTCTCACCAGCCAGTCGATGATGTGGCGATAGTCCACCCGGTGTCGGCTCCGCCCACGCAACCGTGGCATCTCTTCCACCTTTTTCTGGCCGTACCAGATCTCCACCCGCTCCATGTACAACCGCGCTTCGACCTGTTCGCCGATCAGCCGACTGGGCACCGAGTACACATTCCGATCCGCGTAGATCAGACTCCCCGAGTCCACCTTTACTCGCTCTCGCTTGCACGACTCCAAGCGTCGCTCCGGCAACTCCTTCATGACCGCGATCTCTTCTGCCAATCGTGACTTTCGTCCCGCGTTCAATCGCAGCAATAAGCACTTCACGAACTCCTGGTAGTCCGCCACGCTGACGAAGTCCTTGCTCCCGCGCAGCATCAACTCCTGCGCCAGGGCCCGTTTCAAGCGATGATGTCGTTGTTCCACATCTCCGTTCTCATGCCCTTGCCCCGCTTGGATCTTCTCCCCCTCTACCCCGTAATAGCGCAGCAGCGCGGCGTAGCGTTCGGTGAACTCCGCCGGCGTGGTCATATTGTTCACCGCCGTCGATAGCCGGTCGGTTCGGTGCCGTTGCGGCACTTTCCCCAGTTCCCAAATTGCATTTTGAAATCCTTCACACAGACTCTCGAAACTCTCCGAAAAACACACTGTGGCCGATTCCCAGTTCGAGTACGTCAGCACCAGGTGATAGATCAGGTGGGGAAAGCTCTGCCCCTGGATCGTGATCCCCAGCTCACTCATATGCGTGAAGTCGGAAGCGCTCAGCCGCCCAGGGTGGTGTCGTTGGGCAAAGAACACTTCCTTCACCGGTCCTTCCGTCGCTCGCCATACCTTCACTCGTCGCTGTAACGTGCGCAGCTGCCCCTCGGCAAATCGCCCTGCATAACGCCGCTGCAGATACTCAAAGATCGTCTTCGCTTCCAGCCCAGGGTTCACCTCCAGCAAGCTTTGCACTTCTTCCCAGACCTCCTGAAAGCAATCCTCTCGCGTCCGCCACCTTGACCCCGGCGTCAACTCGCTCGGCACTCGCCCCAGCCGGCGATACTTCCGCGCCGTCTTAGCATCCATGCCCGCTTTAGCCGCCGCTGTTTCCAGATTCGTTTCCACTTTTCCCAAGGCAAACAACCTCCTCAGCTGCTTGTCTGTCACCAAATTTTGAGTGCCGCCAAGAACACAAAACCAGAGCTTGGCTATTGTCGCTGATCGGGAATTCTAATTGTCGTTGCTCGGGAGTTCTGATTGTCGCCCATCAACATACACCCTCTTTCACCAAAAAACGCCGCTAGACAATCTGAACCAGACTCTCGGACAGATCGCGGACGACAAGCACACGCTAGAGCTCAAGCTCAGCCAGCAGGTCACCCAAGGATGAGCGACGAGTTTTCAAAACTCAATCTAAAGGACGACTTCGAAGAAGCTTCGGGCGTCTCAGACGCCGCACGATGGACGGTAGAGATGCCCGGAGATTTCGAGGTGCTTGCCACAATATCGCCAGCAAGCATGCCGAGCGAAAAGTTTCAGGCAAGACTCTTGTGGACCAAGTACCCAGACGAAGCACCGTCACTGAAGTTCCGTGATCCAGCAACTGGTCGCCTCGATTTGCCGCAAGCTTGGCCCATAACACGCGGATTCAGACCTCAGAGCCTTGACGCCTGTGTTAACTGGTGCTCAGAAGGATTCAACCTTCATCCCGAATGGAGAACCGATTCCCGCTGGAAATGGAACCCAAACGGCAACCCTCTGCTCTGGGTGTTGCGCCAGTTGCAAGAGGAGCTTGATGACTACTATCAGGGAAGATTCAAATGACGAACTCATATTTCGCACCGGTAGCAAGATGGCGGTTTCCCGAAAGCGTAATCCCAGACTCTCTGACGGAGATGGCGATTGACGGGCAACGCGGTAATGAAGGCATCGTAATGTGGCTGGGCCGCGATGACGGGGACTCTACCAAGATCACACACCTTGTTAGACTGCGCGGCCCGCTGGTAGACAAGCGTCCTGACCTGATCAACATCCATCCGTCATTGCTTAACGATGTTGCCGATCTCGCAATCGAACACAAGGCCCGCCTTGTAGGACAAGTGCACAGCCACGGTCCAGGTTACAGCCTCGATCTTTCGCCGACCGATCGTGAATATGGAATCAAAGCTCCACACTATCTTTCACTCGTCGCTCCAGATTACGGCAACACGACAACTCCAATTCAGTATTGGGGCGTTCATGTCTTCGTGGAAGGCAACGGATACGTGCGTCTTACTCCGGAAGAAAGTCACACCCGAGTACAGGTGATTCCTGGTTCTCGCCTTCCAATTCTGACTGCGGGAGGTGCGGAGTGAATTTGCATCTTGCTTATAGCCGCCCCCAAAAGACCGCTGATCAGCTAGGCGCTTCTGCACAAGACAGACACCGCTTTCTTAACAAAAGAGTACTTCTAACGGGAGAGGCTAGCGTACTCCTCCATGAAAATGGGAAAAATTGTTTTCTAAATTCC
>Ga0207646_10001074_pt1 | contig 34837 bp, 29 predicted proteins | sample KBSK5502metaG_FD_184343 | JGI IMG/M metagenome (GOLD analysis project Ga0207646, IMG submission 184343) | Corn, switchgrass and miscanthus rhizosphere microbial communities from Kellogg Biological Station, Michigan, USA - KBS K5-50-2 metaG... | ecosystem: Host-associated > Plants > Roots >... | reverse complement strand
CGAGGCTGGTCGCCCAAGGCCTGAGCAATAAGCAGATCGGCGCGCGCCTGTTTATCTCCGAGCCCACCGTCGCCACCCATATCCGCAGCATTATGAACAAGCTCGGGTTCAACTCACGGGCACAGATCGCGGGCTGGATGGCATCGTCGAATCGATAAAGGTTGCCGTCTTACACATGCCTTGACCGGAGGTCAGGTCTTGGCTGCGGCGCGTGGCGACATCAGCGACATAATCAGCACCGCGCCGTAGCCGAGATCGATCAAGAGATCGACCGTGCTCAAGGCCGTGATCGCTTGACCCGAGCTAAGCCCCCGGAGGGTGCCCAAAATGGCGAGCCCGTCAAAGATCAAAAAGACGATCCGGGCCACGAAAAACTTCGTCAGCCAGGTGAAAAGGATAAAAACGACGCCAACGATGACCGCAAGGATGGCGAAGAACGGGCCCGGGTTCCCAGTCAAATACATGGTTTCGCCTGTATCCCCATCGGTGTAAGGCACGTTGATGTGTTGGCCCACCAGGCTGAGAATCACCAGGCCCAGGACGATCAAGCCACCGTAGCCAAGCGTGATGAACCTGGCAATCTCAACCCAATCGATGCTTCGCTGCCTGATTGGTGCCGCCGACGTTGCAGGGCCGCCCGCGAACGAGTCCGCCACAGAAGGCGTGTCTCCGGGAAACCTGGAAACTCTCAGATCGTCACCATCTCGCTACAAGTAGCGGCCTGACCTTGTCATCGAGCTCCCAGTCGGCCTCATCGGCATCCTGGCGCCGTGCACCCGGATCGCTATCTGGGGGAATTCCTTCATTCGCAACCCTATTTCGACCGATCCCCCGGGACAAATACCCCGGTCAATCGCCGGAGCGCCACGCTCAATGTTCCGCAACTTCTTTCGTAGGCCGCCCGTTTTTCTCGATGCGGTCAGGCGGCGACTGAGACGCCCGGTTTCCAGCCGATGCCACGCTGCAACAGCGCTTCGAAGGCCGTCGCCAGCAGCGGCGGCGAGAAATAGTAGCCCTGTCCTAGCTGGCAGCCGAGCGCTCGAAGTAGGCGAAGTTGACCCGCCGTTTCGATCCCCTCCGCGACGGTGGTCAGGTGGAGGGCATCGCTGAGGCCGATGATGGCCCGAGCGACGGCCGACTGCTCGGTTCCCTCCGCGATGTCTTCGATGAACGCCCGATCGATCTTGAGGACATCGACGGGGAAATGCCTGAGGTATCCGAGTGAGGAATACCCCGTCCCAAAGTCGTCGATGGCCAGCCGCAGGCCGAGCTGCTTCAGTTCCCGAAGCCTCCCTACCGTCCCCGCCATATCCTGCATGAGCACCGATTCGGTGATCTCGAGTATCAGGTTGGCCGGGTCGAACCCGCTTTCGTAGAGCATGCGCGTGACCTGCCCGAGCAGGTCGGGGTCCAGCAGCTGCCGCGCGGAGACGTTGACGCTCAGGCTGAAGGGACCGCGGTCCGGCAAAGTCGCCCCCCACTCGACGGCCTGGCGGATCGCCTCCTGCAAGACCCAGCGGCCCAGCGGCACGATCTGCCCGGTTTCCTCGGCGACACCGATGAACTCTGCCGGAGGGATCAGCCCCTTTACCGGATGACGCCAGCGGACCAGCGCCTCGGCGCCATCGATTGCCTCCCCCTCGAGCCGAACCAGCGGCTGGTAATGCAGCTCGAATTCGTTGCGTTCAACCGCACGCGCGAGGTCGGCATCCAGTTCGAGGCGGCGCATAACCGCGGCGTGCATCGTCGGCTCGAAGACGACACAGGGCCTGGTGCCAGTCTCCTTGGCGCGGTACATGGCCGTGTCCGCGTTCCGGAGCAGCTCGGATGCGGCCTCTCGCCCATCGCTGCTGGTGGCGACGCCAATGCTGGGATTGCTGAAGATCTCGTTGCCGCCGATCGTCACGGGCTGGCGCAAATTGTCGCGGATTCGCTGGGCGACGATGATCACGTCATTCAGCTCCGCCACCCCTTCCAAAAGAACCGCAAACTCGTCGCCACCAAGCCTGGCCGGCGTGTCCACCTCGCGAATCGAGCCGCGCAGACGACGCCCCAACTGGATCAGCAACTGGTCGCCCGCCTCATGCCCCAGGCTGTCGTTGACGTTCTTGAAGCGGTCGAGATCGATGAAGAGCACGCCGGTGATCGACCCGACCTCCCGCCGCGCCCGGGCGAGCGCGTGCTCCAGGCGATCCAGGAACAGCGTGCGGTTGGGCAGATCGGTGAGCGCATCGTGCAAGACCTGGTGCTGCATGGCGGCCGCCATCTTGGAGTCAGTCAGCGCCAGGCTCGCATGTTCGGCGAAGGCGACCAGCGTGTCCTGCTCCGCGGGCGTGAAAACGCGCCCGGCCTCGCGCGAGGCCACCGTGAGACTACCCACGACCCGCCCGGTCTCCCGTACGGGCGCGGCCATCGCGACCTGGACGCCGTCGCGAACGAGGGCGACGACCCCTCCCTCGAACCGTGGGTAATCCGCAATCACCACCAGATGGTCGTCCGCCACGGATCGACTGCTGGCGCCCCGAGACGCGGGCTCCCGGGTCATGTCAGCAAGCACCTCGGGGGCGAGGCCGACCTGCGCGAGAATCACCAGCACCTCCGGGTTGGCCGGGTCACGCAAGCGGAAGCTGGCGATCTCCGCGTTCACGAGCTCGCTGGCGCCACGGACGATCGCCTCGAGCACCTCGGCGAACGGAGCGCGATGCGAGATCGACTGCCCGATCTTGGCCAGCCGTTCGAGCAGCGTCTGCCGTTCCTGCAATTGACGCACCAGGCGCACGTTCTCTCGGCTTTGCGCCTCACTGCGGGCGCGCTGGTGTCGCTCTTCCTCGAGCGCCGCGAGCGAGCGGATCGTCAGCGCCAGGCCGCGGCCCATGGCCCGCAACAGGACCGCCTCTTCGCGGATGAATTCAGAATCTCCGGTCCGTGCCACCAGAAGCCGGGCATCTTTCGGAGTCTCCAGTGCCGCGACGGAAATGCGGCAGACGCCAAGTGACGGCAGCTCGATCGTCGCGGAGTCTTGCGCAGCAGCCAGGCACAGCAACGTGGTGGGGATGTCGTCAGCCGGAAACCCGACCGCGGCCAAGACGTCATCGCCCTGCACGACGGCCGCAACCTCTGCCTCCAGCGCCTCGGCGATCCGTTCGACGGCCCCCTTGAGCGCACTGGGCCGGTCAGAGTAGGACGCGATAGCGGTCAGGAACTCGGCGAGCTGTTGGGTCGACCAACTACCGGAGTAGGTCGACATTTTCAGCTCAGGGCGAGAATTACCAGCGTCTGATTGTGAAAACCACTGACGCCATTCGTGCGCGCGATCTCACCATAGGTATAGAAGCCGGCGATCGGCGCGCCGCCCGCATGGAGGCCGATGCGCGACACCTCGCGGCGAATCCCCTCGTCGCCCAGCACGCCCCGGCGGGCGATGCAGTCGAAGGCGAGGAACCCGACGGGGCGGTGACCGTCGAGCGAAGCGAGCGCATCCGAGCAGGCCGCGTCAGTGGCCTCGAGCACCGACGTGTCGTCGCCCTCCATGAACCAGGCCAGCCCACCCTGCGGGACGCCAGCGATGCAGACGAGCGACCGATCCTCGAAGTTGGCTTCGCCGACGAAGCGCACCTCCTCGCCGCTACGCCGGCTGAGGCCAAGGGGGTGAGTGATCGCAAACCTGGTGAAGGCCGCGCCATCCGTCCGAGCGCCGACCGGCGCATTGAGCCGGTCCAGGTAAATGTCGAGCGCAGGCTTGTCGTCAAGGGTAAAGACCCGGTTGTCGGCACTGCCCGTGACCAGCATCGGTTCGCCGACCCGCCGCCAGCCGTGCCGGACGCCGATGCCCATCGGGGAATCGGAGGCGATCGCTGCCCCCACGACCGCATCGGTCACCACCTGAGTGCCGTGGAACTGGTAGGTTCGTCTCATCTTGAGGTCGTCGCCGGCGCAGCCCCCCACCAGGGGGACGGCGGCGCCAACGACGGAGTAGGCGCCCCGGACGACTTCCTGCTGGTCGCCGGAAAGGCCATCGCTGAGGAGCAACAAGACCTTGTGCGGGCGCTCGGCCACGCGGGACACCGACGTTGCGACCTCGGCGCTCGCCAAACGAAGCCGGCCGGAGGCGCCAGTCGCCAGCGCCGTCGCGATCGAGAAGCCCTCGCCGCCTAACGCCGTCACGACCACGCTGGCGTCCCCGGGGCCGGCGGCACCGATCTCACCCGCTGTCGAGCATCCGATGAGCGGCGCGCCACCCGACCGTTCGCTGATCGTTCGGACCAGTTGCTCCAGGTCGTAGGCATCGGAGCAGAAGACCGCCAGGAGGCTCGCCTGGTCCCGCTCGAGTGCCTGGCCGGCCGCTTCCTCGCCGGCCGCCCGGGCATCGCGCGCGGCCGACAGGCCGACCCGCATCCACCGACGCGGGCCCGTGTCCACCATAAAGCCAGAACCCAGCGGGGCCTTGATTGCTTCGCAAAGCGAGGGTTTGACGCCGGAGTGCGGCCAGGCTGTTACTGGCTCGTCATTTCCCTCGACCCTTCCCTCCCCTGAGGGCGAGGGTCAGGCTGGGGACTGGTTCGCCGCCCTGATCGACCTCGTCGGAGCGGTCGCCCTCCTGGCGGTATGGGCCCTGACCCGTTGCCAAGCTCGGCATCAACATTCCAGTCGCAGCAGCGGGTGTCCTGGTAAGGGATCACCAGCGCATCATGGGCAGCTGCTCACCCGGGCCACGGGAGCCCTGGAGAGGGCGGATCCGCAGGCAAACCACATAATCGTCCCGTGTCGGTTCAGTTCCGGCGGGAGATCCTGACCAGTGAAATCCTCCATCCAGCTGAGGACTTTCGGCCAGTCCGGTGCGAGGTCGAGGTTCGCTGGGATCCACTGACCGGCCACTCCAGCCGCATCGTCAAAGATGTCAAGCTGCTTCCGGCGAGCTCCTTTAATTTGGAGGCGTTTGCCCGGAAGACCCAAACGAATTGCTTCTTCTGTCGTGGCCGACTTGAGCAGGCAACGCCCCGGCTGCCTTCCGCCATCCATCCCGACGGGCGCATCCAGCGAGGCGCGGCGATCCTTTTCCCGAACATCGTCACCTACTCGCAGTACAGCTCGGTTTCGATTTACTCTCCTCGGCTCCACTTTCTTCCGCTCGAGCGGATGACACCACGGCTCGTCGCGGACAACCTTCACGCCCAAGTCGAATTCGTCTCGGCCGTAATGAGGTACGACAACCAAGCTCACTGGGCCTCGATCAATGCCAACCACATGCTGCCATCAGGCAGCTCCCTGTTCCATCCGCACACGCAAGGAGCGGTCGACCGTTTTCCCACGACCTTCCAACGCCTCCTGTCCGAGGTCAGCCCGGAGCAGTTCGAGGTCTATCTCGAGATGGAGAGGCAATCTGGTGAACGCTACATTGGACGGGTCGCGGGAATCGAGTGGCTGGCCAGCTTTGCTCCGGTCGGCTTCCATGAACTTCGCGCCTTCATCCCCGGGATCTCGTGCCCCGCTCAACTATCCGATGAGCAGGTCGAGGGCCTGGGACAGGGTATCGCCATGGCGCTGAATCTCTACGCGGATCTCGGTTTCCAGAGCTTCAACGCCGCACTCTACGGCGCCCCTCCGACACTTTCCGGATACATGCTCAACTTGCGGTTGGTGGCCAGATCCAATCTCCAACCTCTATACCGGTCCGATGCGACCTACTACGAACGGCTGCACTGGCAGGCAATGGTCGATACCCGTCCGGAGGACCTGGCGGAGAGAGCGCGCGGGCGTTTCGGTACGGGTGGCTGAGTCTGGAGCTGGCCGCGATTCCCCGAAGCTCAACCAACTCCCACGGCCGCACCTGCTCGTCCTGTCCGGCGGGCGATGCCAATCGGGCGACCAGATCGAGCTCGCCCTCAGATAATCGAACCTGAGTCTTGCCTGGATACCAGAAGATCGGCTCCAACGGAGTGTGGGTCGGGAAACCTGATCTCGCCGCCGTCGCCGCGAAGCACCACCGGGATCGTCTCGAGGATGATGGCCAGGTCCAGGAAGGGCGACCACCTCGAGATGTACTCCAGGTCGCAGCGCACCCGGACCGCCAGCGACGGGTTCGTGCGGGCCCGGACCTGCCAGAGCCCGGTCAGGCCCGGACGCATCGCCAGCCGTTGCCGGTGATCGTCTTCGTCCGGCGATACTTCTCCCGCTTGATGCGGGCGTGGGCCGACCAGGCTCATCTCGCCTCGAACGACGTTCCAGAGTTGGGGTAGCTCGTCCAGGCTATAGCGGCGCAGCCAGCTACCGATGACGGTTACCCGAGGGTCGTCGACGATCTTTACCATCCCCTGCGCGAGATTGCAAGCGCGCAGGTCGAGGAGGGCCTCCTCGGATCCGGGCGTCATGGTGCGGAACTTGTACATCCTGAACGGCCGGCCCGCTCGGCCGAGCCGCGTCGCCCGGAAGAAGATCGGCGTTCCGCTATCGAGCCAGACCAGGGCAGTGACGAATCCGAAGACCGGCGCCAGGACGATCAGCGCCGCCATCGCGACAACCGCATCGGCGGCGCGCTTGCCGGCGAGGGTCAAGCTCCGGGCCGGGCGCTCCGTGGCCACGATCCGCCGCGCGATTTGGGGACCGGTCAGCACGGCGAGCGCCCAGACCGTAAGAACGCGACCCGGCGCCAGCGTCCATAGGTAGTGGTCGAAGAAAAGCAAGGGAGACAGGGTGGCGATCGCGACGAGCGGGCCGGACCGCGCCGCGGGCTCGGCGCGCCGCCACCAGGCCAGGAGCAGCAGGCTGCCGAAGATGGATAGCCATCCCAGCAATCCCAGCGGCCCGAGCTCGGCCAGGGCAATGAGGAACACGTCATGCGCCGGGCCGCCACCGCCAAAAAATCGCTGCTCGACCAGGACGTGATTCCCTGCTCCGACGGGAATCCCCGCGCCGATCACCTTCCATGTGACGGAGTAGGAGGAGAGCCGCGTCTCGATCGAATTTCGTTCGACCAGGGTACCGAGGTTGCCGACCCGCACGATCGTCAGGAGCCCGAGCAGGAGGACGGCCGCGGCCACGGCGACGCGGGCGCGACGCGCGACGACCGGCTGCTGGCCCGGCCCATGGCGGCGGGCGAGCCACCAGGTTGCGCCACCCAACATCACCGCAAGCCCGGCCGTCCGCGAGAACGTCAACAGCAGCGCCACGAAGCCGGCGGCGAGTACTATCGCACGCCATCGCCTTGTGCGCGGGTCCTCGACGACCGCGAACAACGCCAGGCTCACTGCCAGAAAGCCGCCAAGAATGTTGGGATGCGGAAAGCTGCCATAACTACGTAGCCAACGCCCGGCGATCGGAATCATGACGACCGCGGCGTCGCGACTGTGGGAGGTCGCCTCCCTGGGCCAGCCGTTGAAGAGCGCCTCCGCAGGAGCGGTGCTCTGGGTCGCGGCCTGCCAGGCGGCGAGCAGCGCCTGAGAGACCACCACGGCCGCCAGAACCGCGAGCAGCGGCCGCACAGGAAAGTGAACCAGCAGCTCCGCCGAGCCGAGAAAGAAGAGCACCAGCACCGCAAGCTGCAGCGCCACCCCCAGGGCCAGAAACCGGTCATAGGCGGCTGCGACACTCACGGCGGCGGCCAGTGCAAGGATGGCAACCGCGGCGATGACCGGGAGACCGCCCCGTGGCAGCCGCGGCTTTTCACTGGCCAACAGCCGCCAGCCGAGCCAGCCGAGACAGGTCACCACGACGAGCACGTCGGCGGGATAGACCGCGACAGAGCGGTACTGATAGGCGATGCCGTTGGCGCGCGCGATATAGATCGGCCAGAACCGCCCGATGCCAAGGCTGGCTGGCAGGAGACAGAGTGAGACCCAACCTACTTTTGCGGCGGCACTGGCGAGGCGAGGGCGGATCGTCACGGGCTGCCGACGGCCTGGGCGCGGAGGCCCGATGGCACCGACGCCGTCCAACGCTTGCGGTTCGGCTCGAGAAGGCCGGCGACCGATTGGACGGCCGCAAGGAATAGGACGAGGGCGAGGGAAGCAAGCGGAAGGGTGCCCCAGAGGACCCCTTGGACGTCTGGGACACCGAAGCGAAGCGCCGCGGCCGGGACCGGCGGTGCGGTGGCATTCTCCCAGACCTCGATGCCGCCCGCCAGCGGTCCTCGCGGGCTGAACCCAGCCGCGTCCAGATAGGGGTCGTAATGGGGATCGAGGACGAACGCCCAGCGGATCGAGTACTGGTTCGCGACAGCCAGCGCGCGACGGAGGGCCCTGCCCGATGGGTCCCACCACAACGCCGCGTCGAGCATGCCAATCCCGCTCCCCGCCAGCACCGGCAGGCGGCGCGCCGAGTAGTAGGTGCCGTCGATCGTGCTCGCCTGCGTCATGGTCCCCAGCCGCGCCCCGGGATCACCCACCCCGAAAGTCTGGTACCGCCAGGCAGTACGTCCGTCGTTCATGAACTGGGCGATCGGCTGCAGGTCTCGCTGGTATGGAAGAGCCGGGCCGACCACCGACATCACGGCGTCCGCCCCCGCATAGAGGACGAGGCCCGTCATCGCCGTGATCGCCAGCACGCGGCCGGCCGCGACCCTCAACGCCAGCAGGTGGCTGATCGCGATGCCGGCCAGCGGCAGCAAGGCAACGGCACCCCAGAGCGCGAACCGGTCATAGGTCAGCCACTCCCATTGGCGCCCGAACAGCAGGGAGGGCAATGGCGTGGTCCCGCCCAGACCGAGGACGCCGAGGACACCGGCGAGGACCGCGAGCGCCGCGGTTCGACGGTCGTGACGCCGCCAGAGCCCGTAGACCGCCAGCGCGGGGATCAGCCCATAGACCCCCCAGAGAAAGAGCGCCTGGGCGTTGAGGTCACGCAGGAAGTCGCTGCGACTGTTGTGCGGGATGAAGGCATCAGGGATTCCGCCCCGCGCCCACAGCCAGAAGGGGAGGACGACAATCGCGCCGGCCAGCGCGCAGCCAATCGCGGCGAGGATCAGTCGACGAACGCGGACCGGGAGCGCTCGCGAGCCCGAGCCGGGGAGTACCGTTGCGGACGCCGCAAGCAAGGCGGGCGCCAGGAAGAAGAGCGCGGTGGCGTGGTGCGCCGCGAAGACGGTGCCGCTGAGGCCCAGCATCAACCCGAAACGGATTGCGCCGCCATGTTCCGCGAAACGAGTGAACTCGACCGTCAGGAAGAGCGCCAGGGTCAGGGCGACCACGGTGGGCAGCTGACCGAAAGCGTGGGCCGCCAGCGCGACCCCCGGCACGAACGGCGCGATCGTCGCGGCGGCGGTGGCCGCTGCGGGGGAGACGAACACCTGAGCGAAGCGCCAGACGGCAACCGGGAAGAGGACCAAGGTCGCCAGCAGCAGGAGCCCGAACGCGGCATCGTACCCGAAGGGCACGCTGACCAGGGCGAGCAACTGGTGGACGAGGGGCGGGTACGAACTCACCGAGAACCCGCCGAACCAGCGGGGATCCCACAGGGAAAACCACGACCGCCGGTAATGGTCGGCGAAGAAGATGTGGGTCGCTGCGTCCCAGCTGTAGCGAAACAGACCCCCGGCGACCAGCGGGCCGTGGAAGCAGAGCGCCAGCACCATGCCCGGAACCGGCCCGCGAACGTTTCTCACGCTTCGCCTCCGGTGGTGAGCGCGGGCAGCCGACCGCCAATCGTTTGCACGTACAGCATCTCGGTGACGTCGTCGGGTCGGCGCGGATCATCGAACGCCGCCAGGTAGGCGTCGACGATCTTGGCGGGCTTGAGCCGTTCGATGGTCTGGAGGTTGTGCCGGACCAGCCGACGGCGCCGGTCGGCATCGCCAAGCAGGCAATCGAGGGCACTGGCCAGACCTCGGGAGTCGCCGGGTGGGAACCAGGTCAGTTTCAAATCCTCGTCCTGGGCGAGCCCGCGGAAGTCCGGCAGGTCGCTGGCGATCACCGCCCGAGCGTGGCTGACGGCGCGATAGATCACACCGGACGCCCCGGTTGACGCCCGCGAGGGAACGACGACGACGGTCGCCCGCGCAAACAGCGCGGCGAGCCGTTCGGCCGGCACGTACCCGACCCATGACCCATCGAGCCCATGACGCGCGCAGCAATCGGCCATGTACCCGGGATACCGTGGATGGTCGGCGCCGGCCACGATCAGCTGGAGGTGGGGGCGCGTTCGACGCAGGTGGGCAACGGCCTCGGCCACCAGGCCAGGCTCTTTGTGAGGACCAAAGGTTCCGAATACCAGCGCGGTCTCCCGGTCTGGCTCGGCCTCGTAGCGCGTCCGGTCGTGCCCACCCAGTGGGATGCGACGGATATTGCGAGCGCCGTAGCGCTCGATGAGGAACCGGCGGTAGCGATCCAGCGTGACCACGACCGTGCTCGCCCGAAGCACGAGCCTGGGTACGAGCGCCGCACCGACGCGTCCATGGCGGGAGCGAAGCCCAAGGGCCGCGAGATCGGCAAGCGCCGGGAGTTCGTGCAGCGTGACGACGGTTCGATAGCCGAGCAGCGTCGTAGCGAGCGGCGCCACCAACCCGCTCGCCGCGGCGATCGGCCGGGTGCCAAACATCGTCAGGCCGAGGTTGAACCAGACAACGTCGGGCTGCACGACCCGGAGCGCCCGCACCAGGCCAGGCCCGGTTCCAATCCCGTTTCGACGCCAGACTCGGCGGACCTCCACACGGCCAACCCGTTGGTGCGCGGGCATACCTGGCCCCTGGTCGGCGAAGACGGTCACGCTCTGGACCCTCGGGTCGACGGCGAGATACTCGGTCACGTGGGCGGCGTAGTCGGATATCCCGCCGATGGTGGGAGGGAACGAACTGACGACGCCGATCCTCACGCCTCGTCCTCCCGGCCCTTAATGGATTCCCGACTGAAACGGCGGAGGCTGAAGAGGGCGAAGAGCAAGGCCGCATTCGCAGCCAGTGCGCCCACGTCGACCAGCCGGGGATCGATCGCACCCATAAAGCCGCGATGCTCCGTATAGAGGTGGCTTACGGCCAGGACGACACCCACGGTCAGGCTTGCCAGCAGCGCCGCGCCGATCAGCAGCAGGGTGATCGCGCCCCTACGCACGTCCACCTCCCGATACGGCGCCGACCTCTCCGTAGAGGTCGAGGAACCGGGTGGTGCAGAGGTCGATGCTGTATTCGGCTACGGCCCGCTCGCGTGCGGCGCATCCCGACCTGAGCCGGCTCGGCTCGTAGTCGACGAGCTCGGCCATCGCATCGGCCAACCCCTCGGCATCGCCGACACGGACGGTCCTGGCGGCCGGCCGTAGCTCGGGAATGACGCCAACCGCCGTGCCCACCACCGGCACGCCGCAGGCGGCCGCCTCCAGCGCGACCATTCCCTGCGCCTCGTGACGAGAGCTCAGCACGAAAACTTCGGCTCGCTGGTACGCCTGCGGCATCTGATCGTGCGGAACGGCTCCGCGCCAGCGGATGCTCTCGGACAATCCGAGGCATCGGGCGAGCGACCGCAGGTCGGGCTCGAGTGGGCCGGTCCCCACGACATCGAGCTGAAAGGCGTAGCCGCGCTCTCGCAGCGCCGCCGCAGCGGACAGCAGGGTCACCTGGTCTTTCACCCCACAGAGTGAGGCGACGTGCAGAATGCGGGTCGGACCATCGTTCCGCGGCGCCCTCCCAGGTGCGAACATCGCGAGGTCAACGCCAAGGGGCACCCGGCGGGCGCGGGACGCGCAACGCGCTGGCAAGAATGGCTGGGCGGATGCCAGCGCGAGCGCAGAGCCAGCCGTCACGGCGCCAGCCAGCCGCAGCGCCACCCGGGTCTTTACCCGTTCGAGCCGCCGCAGCAGACCGCCGTAACCGATGTCGCGCAGCCGAGCCAGCTCACCACCCGCGATGCTGACCACGGTTGGGATGCGCAGCGCGCGACCGAGAAGAGCCGCGTTAAAACCCGGCTCGCCTGCCCAAAATGCGTGCAGCACATCGAAGGGGCGACGGCGGTGCTCGGCGACGAGTGCACTCGCCGTTCGTAGCCACAAGCCGGCGCTCCCACCGCCAGTGGCTGCACCGCCCCCCAAGGCGGTGACCTGCGCCCCGAAGACTCCATACCGTCCCCGGCGATCCGGGTAACGCAGGGCGAAGATGTGCACGTCAGCGGCATCGACAAGCCGGACCACGAGGTGCCGCAGGGCCGGGATGCACCAGTCACCTGGATCCGCGCTGAACCCGGGGACAACGAGGCCGATCCTCATGCACCCTCGTGCTCGACGGCGAACAGCGTGTAGCCACCGCGGGTCCCGAGCGGCGTCATGCCTGGTGCGGCAAGCAACGCGTGATAGCGCTCCCAGGGCGCGCGCCCCGTCCACTGGCGATCGAGCGCGTTGACGTCGACGAGCACGAGCGTGGGCCGCCCATCGCCAAGGAGAGCGCCGATCTGTTCACTGCTGACCTCCGAGAGGTCGAGCGTTTGGAGCCGGCCGTACTCCTGGAAGGTCGCCGTCAACCCGAAGGCGAGCAGCTGCCCATGCACGGGGGCCAGGCCGTCCGCCCAATGCACGATGGCCACATCGTTTTGCTTGCGCTCGATGAACTCCTGTGTCACCACCGCGCTGCCGGCGGCCGCAAGCGCCAGGCCCGCAAGCAGCCAGGCGCCGGCGGCTCGGCGGACCCGAGCGTGGGAAGCCCGTCGCAGCTGGTCGTAGCCGACCGCCGCGAGGATGGCCAGCGGCGGGAGATAGGCCAGCGCGAACCGCGGATTCTGCCAGGGCGCTCCGGCATGGAAGGCCAGGACGATCGCCGCCCAGGCGACGAGGATCCCAAGAGCCGGACGCCGCTTTTGCCGGACCACCGCCCAGATGCCCGGCGCAATCAGTGCGGCCACGAGGGGGCTGAAGTACCACCAGTTGGCGGGCGCCAGCGCGTAGTAGGGCCCGTTCGGGAGGCTGTAGGCAAGCTGTCCGTCACCGGTCGTGAAGGTTGCGTGTAGCGCGTTGAGTGGACTCCAGGAGTAGACCTGCAGATCACCCGCGAACGGGGCATTGCCACCTCTGATGAGGCCGAGGAGCGCCGGGACGGCGGTCGGCGCCAGGACCACGATGCCGACCACGGCCGCGCCCGCCCCGTGAAGCAGCGCGCTGCGCCGGGGACGTTGCCAGAGCAACGTCAGCCCCCAGATCGCGATCGGCACCGCGACCAGGCCGTAGATCCAGCGGGTGAGGATTGCCCAGGCGAGTGCCAAAGCGCAGAAAAGCAACCAGCGCGCGGCACCCGTCCGCCGATAGCGGGCCAGGGCCCACGCGCCGGCCGTCGCCGCGGCGAGACCGAGCGTGTCCGCCATCACCACGAGGCTGGACTGGAGCAGCTGCCCGGTCACGGCCACGATCAATCCGGCGAGGAGTGAAACCGATAACCAGCGCTGGCGGGCGACCGGCGAGCCGGCTCGCTCGTCCGTCCCCAGCTCGCGCGCCAGCAGGATGGTGAACGCGGGCACGGCGGCGCCCGCGGCGACGCTGACGATCTGTCCGGCGATGGGTGCGACGCCGACGATGCCGGACATCGCCGCGACCAGCACCGGATATCCCGGTGGCCAGAAAAAGGGAGGCGGCAGTTGCCAGCGTTCGAGACTCTGGCGGAGTGGACCCGTGGCGTAGTGGAAGTACGCGAAGGAGTCCTGACCGTAGAGGCCGTCGAACCGCGTGAGCGCGAGGATGGCCAGCGCCGAGCCCGCCAGCAGGACCACCGGGCCAAGCGGCAACCACCGAGCCATGGCGCGAGAAACGGTGGGATGCAGCGGCGCGCCCGTCTCGGGCGCCGGTTCCCGGCGGCGCCAGGTGCGATCGGTATCGATCAATCGGCTCCCGGTGCCAGGTAGAGCGTGCAGACGCATTTCTGGCAAATGGGATCGCGCCGGACATCGAGCGCGCGGCGGAAGGCGATCGCCTCGGCGCCGTTGAGGATCTCGTCGAGCGGGCGGTCGTGGATATTGCCGAGACTCCGGTGGAAGAAGCAGGGGCGAACCGTTCCGTCCGCCTCGACCACGGTCGACACCCAGGGGGCGTTGCAGTGGTTCTCGGGAAAGTTCTCATCGCCATTGAGCGCCGCAAAGTAGCGGGGAAGCCGGCGGAGCCTGGCGGGCGTTTCGGCGACGAACCTGCTGGCGAACTCGTCGGGATACGCGGAGATCGTCTCCTCGACCACGCGAGCAAAGCGTTTCACCTCGTCACGGCTGAGCGCGACGTCGCTGACGCGCTCCGGCGCCCATCCCTGCGGACGATTGAACGCTGTGCTCGAGACATCGACGGCAAAGAACGAGATCTGATCGATGCCGATCGCCTTCGCGGCGTCGATGATGTTCGGCAGGTCCAGATAGTTCTGCCGCTGGATGACGCAGCGGGCAGTCACGCGAAAATCCGGGGCGAGCGTCTTGAGCGTGCGTACGCCGCCGGCGAGACGTTCGTAGGCATTTGGGATGTTTCGGATCCGGTCGTGAATGGACCGGCTGCCGTCGAGCGAAACCGTGACCTCGTCGCAGTGCGCAAGCACGGCGGCGGCGTGACGCTCGAGGAGCAGCCCCGTCGACAGCAGGGTGATCCTGGCAACGCCGGCCTCGCGCAGCAGGTCGCAGAGCGCCCAGAGGTTCGAGTGCAGCAGCACCTCGCCACCAGAGAGCACCACGTGGTTCGTGCCGAGCTTGCGGAGCGCGGGCAGATGCGGAATCAGGTCCTCCCGAGACAGCTCGCGCTTGTTGCGGTTCGCCAGCCAGATGTCGCACATCACGCAGCGGCAGTTACATGCGCTGTGCGGCATCAAGACCACGACGGGCATTGCGTAGATCCGATCGGTCGACAGCGTGAGCCGACGTTTGACGAGCGCGACCGGCCCCGTCACCGCCGTTCGAGCTCCAGCACGAAGAAGCGGCCCCAATCGCGGAACAGCCGCACGCCACGCAGCGGCCGCTCCAGGCGGTCGAGTCCCGCGACGATCACGGGGGGAATCCGCTGCACGGTGTGGGGCGGGCGCAGGATGCCGATCCCGTAGGCCCGGCGAAGGGCAAAGCGCGACTGGAAGAAGCGGGCATAGGCAGCCCCCGGGTGATACAGGTAGTGCGGCACGCTGCGACCACCGATCATGAAGTTCCGCACCGGGTTGCGGCCCAGCCGGCGAGCCGCGCCGAAGCTGCTGGAGCGGACCAGTCCGAGCCATTCCCAGAGGCTCCAGCGATTGAGCAGGTGCACGACCAGGATTCCCCGGGGCACGAGCAGGCGGGTAGCCGACGCCGCGAACTCATCGAGCTCGGCGGTGGTGCTGAGAGTGGCAAACGCGCAGATGATTCCATCGAAGCCGGCCTGGGGCAGCGAGCCGACGCGAGCGATGTCCATCACCCGGATCTCCACCAGGTCCTCGAGCTCAGCGGCGGCCAGCTTGGCCCTGGACTGCGCGATCATCGCCGGGGAGGCATCGATCCCCATGACGCGAATGCCGCGCTGCGCCAAAAAGACCGCGTCGATCCCCGTGCCACAGCCGAGGTCGAGGACGGTCTGCCCCGCGGAAAACAGGCGCACGTACCGATCCCAGAGCACGTTCCGCATCCAGCCGTCGCCCTGGACCTGCCGGTCGTAGTCGGGCGCCGCCGCTTCGTATGCCTCGAGCATCAGCCGTCTGAAGGCCCTAGGCGCCGCGGGTCTCGGGCCGCTGGTAGCCGACGAGCTTTTCCAGGATGCGCAATTCGACCGGGAGCTCGTAGCGTCGCAAGTAGTACCGCCACGAACTGAAGGTCCGCAGGATCCAGCAGAGAGGCCCGCGCAGCATTCGCGCGTCGGTGACCGTCGGGTAATAGGCGTTGAGCACCCGCTCGAAGGTGCGAACGCGAGTGCGGAGTGCGTCGCGCAGCCACGGAATCTGCGCGCCCTTCCGCTGTGAGAACTCGGACCAGTCCGCCGACACCCACTCATCGAGCGACTCGGGGAACTTGAAGCCCTGCGCGACCGCCGAGTCGTACAGGTCTCCGGCCAGGGGCACCGGCGTGTACACGTACATCACGATCTCCGCCCGCGAGTTCACTCGCTTGACCTTGCGGATAAATTCGATGGTTCGGTTCGTGTCTTCGTCTGGATCGGGCGGATTCCCGAGGATGAAGGAGAACTCGGGGACGATCCCGTAGGAGCGCATCCGGCCGGCCATTTCCAGCGTCTTCTCCGCGGCGGCGGTCCCACCTTTGTTCATCCGCTTCAGCGTCTCGTCGGAGCCCGATTCGGCGCCCATGAAGACCATCCGAAGACCGGACTCCGCCATCGCCTGCCAGGAGGCGGGACGGTACCGCAGCAGCGTGTCGACTCGCGCCTCCCCCCACCACCCGATCCGCAGGTCCTCGATCCGCTCCGCGAACTCCACCGTGCGGGCCTCGTGCACGAAGAAGTTGTTGTCGTAGAACTCGACTGCATCCGCGCCATGCTGGTCGTGCAGGTACCGCGCGACGGCAGCGGTCCGCTCCGCGGTCTGTGGCAACCACCGGCCGCCCACCATGTTGACGACGGCGCAGAAGTTGCAGAAGAACGGACACCCGTAGCTCGAGTGATGCGGAAGGGTTCGCTTCCCCAGGAAGCTGTCGCGCGCGTACCGCTCGACCGGTAGCCGGTGGTAAGGAAAATCCGGCAGCTCCTGCGGATCCGGGATCGGCGGCATCGCATTCGACATCACCGCCTCGCCATTGACCCGGTATGCGAGCCCGGGCACGCCCGCGGCCGAGCCGCCGCGCTCCAGGAGATCGAGCAAGTGGAGGAAACTGATCTCGCCATGGCCGCGTACCACGTAATCGACGTACCGGGCTCGCAGGCAGACCTCATAGTGTTGGGTCGGGAAGTACCCACCCCAGATGATGGTTACGCCAGGATGCCTCCGCTTGAGCTCTTGCGCGATCGGCACCGCGTCGCGCAATTGGGGTCCCGGCATGACTGTCATCGCGAGCACGCGGGCACCCGAATCGCACACCGCTCGGTCCAGCGCTGCCAGCGGTTCCCGTTCCGCGTTGCCGTCGATGATCGTGTACTCGTGCCGGCCTTCGAGCACCGCACCAAGGGCCAGGAGTGAGAGCGGGAGAATGCGCTTGCCGGAACCGTTGCTCCTGGGGTTGTAGAGGACGAGCTTCATCACACCTCCGCGCCTGAACAGTGCCTGGGTGGCTATCCCCGGATGCGGTTACGGACCGGCGTTACACGTACGCCCTGGACTCGAAACCTCGGACCGTATCAAGTTCCGACGGTGATCTCCGTCATCCTGACCACCTACCAACGGCGAGAGTTGGTCGCCAGGGCGCTCGCCAGCGTCTTCGCGCAGACCACGGCTGCCTGCGAAGCCATCGTCGTGGACGATGGCTCGACCGATGGCACCGCCGAGTTCCTCCGTCACCAACCTATCCACCTGGTGAGACTCCCGCATTCGGGCAACCCCGCGGTGGCGCGCAACGCCGGTCTCGATCGCGCGCGCGGCGATTCGATCGCCTTCCTGGATTCCGATGACATGTTGAGGCCCACCGCGTTTAAGGACCTGTCTGGCGCCTTACGTGCGCATCCTGAAGCCGGTTTCGCCTATGGCGACTACGAGCCGGATCCCGGTCGCCGACCATTCTTGCCGCCCGTCGGTAACATCTTCGATCGCTTGCTCGAGTCAGATTTCCTCGTGACCGGCGCCGTGCTCTTCCGGCGCTCACTGCTCGGCCCGGTTGGTGCGCTCGATCCGCACTGTAGCCCCGCCGAGGACTGGGATTACTGGCTGCGGTTGGCCGCCCAGGTCGATGGGGTGCACGTTCCCCGGACCGTGATCGACATCGGGATGGCCGCCGACAGCCTCAGCCGCTCGCCAGGTGGGTCGATCTATGCGGCGAATCTCCGCGTGACCCGCAAGGCGCTCCGCTGGTGCCTCGTGCACCGCCCTGCGTCGATCGCCCTGGCGCGCCGGATCCATCGTCGAAGCGCGCTGGCGTCGGCGCGCTATCACTGGCATCGACGGGCGCTCGCCGAGACGGTTCGGGACCTCGCGCTGGTGGCCCATGTCCGTTGAGGTCGCCGCCGTGCTCCGCCCGGCGCGCAACGTGGCGATGCTCCTCGCCGGAAACGTCGTCAGACTAGGGTTCGGCTTCGTCGCGTCCGCCCTTACCTACCGCGCCCTGAGGCCCAGCGACGCCGGTCGATTTGCGATCGCGATGGGCCTGGTCAGCCTGTTCTCGTTCGTCGCGGAGTTCGGCTTCCGGGACGCCGCCGTGAACTACATCGCGGGAGCCGCCACGCCTTCCGAAGCCCAGGCGGTCGCGCGCTCGTTCCTGATGGCGAAGGTCATGTTCGGCACCCTCGCGGCGGCGCTGCTGGCCGGGCTCGCCGGCTGGATCGTCAATGGCTGGTACGGCGGAGCGGTGCAGCCCGGGCTGGTGCGGTTGGCCGCGCTGACGCTGCTGACGGGTGGCCTGCTGAACTATGTGCAAACCCTGCTCGAGGCGCGCCAGACGTTCGGTGCCTTGAGCCTGATCAGCATGGCCCAGGCACTGCTGCGGGCCGGCGTCATCGGGGCGCTGTTCCTCACCGGCCGCATCGCGCTCTGGCCGCTCGTTGGCATCGAAGTGGGCCTGCCGCTGGCACTCCTCGCGGTTGGCCAGCACGCATTGCCGCCGGCGCTTCGACCCCACTTGCTCGCCTCGCTCGGGGCGCATTTCGGGCGGCTCTGGCGGTTCAGCCGCTGGATCGCGGTCGCGGCCGTTGCCTCAACGATTTTCCTCAGCCTGGACGTCCTGTTACTCGGACATTTCCGGCCGGCCGCCGAGGTCGGGCTCTACGGCGCCGCCCTGGCGCTTCTGGCAAAGTTCGAGGTGGTGCAGAACGCCATCCTGACATCGTCCTTCCCGGAAGCCTGCCGGTATCGGAGCCGCGCCGATCTGCGCGCCTACGTGACCCGTACCCTGCGCCTCACCGGGCTGGCCTCGATCGGCTTCCTCCTGATACTGCCGCTCTCCGGGCTGCTGTTGGTCGGCCTGTACGGCCGGGCTTATGCCGGCGCGGTGATTCCGTTTGCGATCCTGCTGGTCGGTTTCACGATTGGCTTGAACGCGCAGCCGGCGGCGTTCGTCCTCTATCCGCTGGGCCGGCCGCGCTGGATCGCCGGCGGGGATGTGCTGCAGTTGATCGTCTTCGCTGCACTGGGTGTGTCGCTGGCGCCCCGCTATGGGGCCGTCGGCATTGCCTTCGCCGTTCTCTTGCGGCAGCTGTTTGGCGCCGGCCTGACGGCGGTCTTTGTCACCCGGTCGCTGCGATGAATACTCGGCAGCTGGCGGACACGCAGCGCGCCTTCGACGAGGTTGCCGCCGGCTACGACGGTCCACTGGGCAACAACACGCTGGTCCGGGCGGTCCGAGCACGAACGCTGGCGGCCGTCACCCAGTCCGTGGCCCCAGGCGGGGCGCTTCTCGATCTCGGGTGTGGCACCGGCCTGGATGCGGTGGCGCTCGGGCGGCAGGGGTACCGGGTGACGGCGATCGATTGGTCGGCGAAGATGGTGGCGCAGACGCGGGAGCGCGCCACGCGCGCGGGCAATAAGCGGATGGTCGCCGTGCACCAGGTTGGCATCCACGAGCTGGGGCGCTTGCCTCCCGGCACGTTTGACGGCGCCTATTCGAACCTCGGCGCGTTGAACTGCGTCCCCGATCTCGGCTCAGCCGCGGCGTCGATCGCCGCCAGGCTGCGCCCGGGGGGCGTCTTGATCGCCTCGGTCATTGGCCGGGTCTGCCCATGGGAACTCGCGATCTTCTCACGGAAACGCGATTGGCGGCGGGCAGCCGCGCGATGGTCCAGGGAGCCGGTCGCCGTGCCGCTGATTGGACGGACGGTGTGGACGCGTTACTACTCGCCCTCGGAGTTTCGATCGACGTTCGCAGTGGCAGGCTTCACGCTCAGGTCGCTGCGGACGCTGGGACTCCTGGTGCCTCCGCCGTACGCCCTCGCCTTCGCCGACCGACACCCCCGGCTGGTGGCCCGTCTGCAAGCCATCGAGGACCGGGTCGCGGGCTGGCCCGGGGTCCGCGGCTGGGGCGATCATTTCCTGATCGTCATGGAGAGAGGTGGCTGAGCCCACCTGGACCCCCGCGTTCGCCTGCCCGGAATGCGGATCGACACTGGTCGCCCCTGTCATGGCCGGGGCACCGACCGGTTCGCTGATCTGCCATTCGTGTGACACGGAAGTCGCGCGCCGTGAGGGCATCTTGCGTTTCCTTTCAAGCACACGGCTCGCCGAGATCGAACCGGCGCTCGCGCAGTACCGGCGCGTGCGAGAACAGGACGGCTATCGACAACACGGGGCGGCGTACTATCAGGCGCTTCCCCAGGTGGACCGCGGAGATCCGCAGCACGCGGTGTGGCGGATCCGGCAGGAAAGCTTTCACCACCTCTGCAGCAGGGTCTTGCGTCGCCTCGGTCGCCGACCCCTGCGTGTGCTCGACCTGGGAGCCGGCAATGGATGGCTCTCCCACCGGCTGACGCTGCTCGGGCACGCCTGCGTCGCCCTCGACTGGCTCGACGACCTCGACGATGGGCTCGGTGCCGCTCGCCACTACCCCACCACGTTCATCCGCCTGCAGGCGGACTTCGACCAGCTCCCAGTGGTTGCCGGGCAATTCGACGTGGTGATCTTCAACGCATCCTTGCACTACTCGGCGAACCCGAGCGCCACCCTCCGGTACGCCGATGAGGCGCTGGTGGACGGCGGGGCGCTGGTTGTCATGGATTCCCCGGTGTTTGACAGCGACGCAGACGGCTGCCGGATGCTGGCGGAGCGGCAGCACGGCTTCACAGAGCGGATCGGCAGACCGGTCCAATGGGGCGTCGGCTACCTCACCGTCGAGGCCCTTAAGCGAGCCGCCTCCGAGGCGGGTCTGATCCTGCGGCGGATCCCGTCCCGGGGCGGACCCGGATGGGCGTTCAAGCGCTGGATCGCCGGGCGCAAGTTGCAACGGCAACCGGCCAGCTTCGGCATCTGGAGTTTCGCCGGCCGGGCGACGTGACGGAACGAGCGCCGGTGCCTTGGCACCTGCGGAGAGCGGCATGGCGGCTCTGGTTGCGGCTGCGTCACCGGGTGATCGGCCGCCGCTATCGCCGCCTGGTCCTCGAGCGGGTCGACGGCGTGCCTCTCTTGATCCTCCCCGATGTCTTCAACCCGGTGTTGTTGCGGTCAGGCGTCTTTCTTGCTCGCAACCTGCCGGCGCCAGTCCAGGCCGCCACCCCGGGTTCGATGCGACCGCGAGCGCTGGACGTAGGGACCGGCTCGGGCATCAGCGCGATCTTCGCGGCGCGTCTTGGCTACCAGGTGGTGGGCGTCGACCTGAATCCCGAGGCGGTGCGGTGCGCGCGCATCAATGTCCTGCTCAACGACCTCGATGAACTGGTCGAGATCCATCGTGGCGACCTGTTCGCGCCCGTGGCCGGGGAACGCTTCGACCTGGTTGCGTTCAACCCGCCGTTCTTTCGCGGCATACCCAAGGACCCTCTCGACCAGGCCTGGCGCGCCCCCGACATTATCGAGCGGTTCGCCGGCGACCTGGGCCAGGTGCTGCGTCCCGGGGGCCAGGCCCGCATCGTCCTCTCCAGTGATGGCGAGTGGCGTGCGATGCTGGACGCGCTCGAGTCGGTCGGCCTCGTCGTCCGCCCCACCGTCGGCAAAGATTTCGGGAACGAGGTCCTGACGGTGTACGCCGTTACGAGCGGGTCGACGCGTCCGGCTGCGGTGTCGGACGGGCTGCCGCTTCGGGCGTCATGAAGCGTGGCAGCGGCGGGAGGCCGCGATGGCGGACGCGAGCGAGGATCTCGAGCTGAAGCCGAGCGAGCGGCAGGGCTGCGCCATGGTAAACCACGCGGGCCAGCGAGCGCAGACGGTTGCCCCGGGGTCTCTCTTCCCGTGGCCAGGACCATCGGGACGCGCGGTGACGGTGCCCGGTCAACGCCATCCACGCCTTGCGCATCCGGAATTCGTGGTGAAGCACCGTGTGGAGCTTGCGATAGAACGCGGTGCTGAAGGGCCCGTGGTACATCATGGCAAGGTCCCCGGAGTCGAGCCAATTCTGCTGCAGGCCGAGCTGCTCGCCGACCGCCTTGTGGAACTTGGTGCCCGGGAGCGGATAGGAGACCGACATGCCGATATCGTCCGGCTCGCAATCCCGGACCAGCTGGAGCGTCGCGGCGATGTCCCGGCGGGTCTCGCCAGGGTAGCCAAACTGCAGGAAGAACCCGACCCGGATCCCAGCGGCATGCAAACGGCGGGTGGCCTCCCCGGCCTGCTCGACTCGGGTTCCCTTGTCCATGGCATCGAGGATCGCCTGGGAACCCGACTCTGCGCCGACCCAGACCACCTGGGCGCCGGCTCGCCGTAAGGCGTCGATCGTGTCACCCCGGAGCAGCAGGTCCGCTCGGCAAAGGCTCTTGAATGGGGTTTGCATCGCCTCTCGCTCGACGCAATCCGCGAAACGTTGGATCCAACCAGGCTTGAGGCCGAGGATATCGTCGACGAACCAAATGTGATCGGGGCGATACGTCTCTTTGAGCCATCGCAGTTCGCTCACGACGCTTTCGGGGCTGCGAACGTTGTAGCGCTGACCCCAGATCGGCTTGGCACACCAGTTGCAGTGGTAGGGGCAGCCGCGCGAGGTCGCCATGTTCATCGAGTAGTAGCCGTGGCGCGTCATCCAGACATCCCGATAGCGGCCAATATCGACCAGGTCCCATGCCGGCAGGGGCAGCACATCGAGGTCGGTGATGTCGGGTCGGCGAGGGGTGAGGACGATGTCGTCCCCATTTGCGGAACGGAACGAGAGGCCGGCAATCGTCCGCGGCGCCGCTTCGGTCCGGCCACAGAGGTGATCCAGGAGCTCGCCGAGGGTCGCCTCGCCCTCACCGTTGAGCACGAAGTCAGCGCCGCGCGCCAGGTACAGCCCGGCACGATCGGTCGCGTCCGAGCCGGCCACGATCGTGAGGCAGCCGCGTTCGTGTGCCAGCTCGATCATGCGGAAGGCAGCCTGCCGCATCCGGACGAGGCACATCTTCGAGAGGTAATTGAAGTTGTCTTCGTAGATGACGGCAAAACGCGGCCGTTCGCGATCGAGCGCCGCTGCCCAGTCGATCTCGGAATCTGCCAGCATCGCGTCAAACAGGGCCACCTCATAGTTGCGGCTGCGTATGTAGCTGGCAGCGTAGAGCGTGCCGAGTGGCGGGTAGGGCTGCATCGCCTCGAAGAGCTTGGGATCGAAGCGCAAATAGTACGACTGGCCGAAGAGGACGTCGCTCATCGAATTCCGTCACCGTATTCCGTAAGGCGTTGGCGGTAGGCGGCAAGGATGCGCGCATCGTGCGCCGCAAAATGCCCGCGGCACTCGTCTTCAGAAAACGCGACGCTGCCACCCTCCTGTTCGAGGCGCGTGCTGAGGCGCCGCACTTTCCGCTGCATCTCCCACCGTTCGACGGGATCGAAGACCCGGGCCGAGAGGAGTCCAGCGGCGAGCCGAACCGGCAACAGCTGCGGAGCGCTCGACCGCGCTTCGGGCGTCCCACCGGCAAACGCGTTGGGTAGGAAGTCCTTCACCCAGCCATTTGCCTCGATGAAGGCCCCATACCAGGGATTCGGCTCGAGCGGGACCATCTGAACGACTTCGTGAGCCGTGAACAGATTGCGCTCCGAGAGCCGCAGATGGTCGGTACTCAACAAGAAGTTGGGGCATAACACGTACCCCTGTCGGGCCGCGAGCTTCACCACGCCCAGGACGAGCAACCGGCAAAGCCAGAGCCGGCCGGGCTGGGCCAGGATGAACAAATCGATGTCGTCATCCGGGCGAGCGTTGTTCATGGCCAGGGCGCCGGTCACGCCCACCAGCCGAACGAATGGGAGGCGGGCGATCCGCGCACCGTACCGTTGGGCGACCGGCCAGAGGTCGGCCGACGCCGCGACACGCTCACGCCGGATATCGGCGACGTGGCGTCGACCGCTCAGGTGAAACCGATCGTCGGTCTGCACGATGTGGTCACGCAGTTCGGCATCGCCATCTAACATCGCCGTCACATATGCCGCAGAGGCTGCTTGGACGATCAGATAGCGGTGGACCTCATCGCCGGTCAGCGCATAGTCGAAGAGGTCGGCGTAGATCAGGGTAACGAGGATGGCGCGTCGCAGAGCCTCGCCCGAGGACGTCGGCGCTGCAATCCGGCCAAACGTACCATCCACCGTCTGGTTGCGCCACCGAGCGTCGGGAGTTGGCTCCGGAACGAGTTGCGCCGGCTCGATCATCAGTGGACCGCCGATGATCCCTGGTGCATCGCGTGCGCGATCGCCCCGTCGAGCCGCTCGGTGAACCGGACCTTGTCGAAGTTCCGGGCACGGGCTCTTATCGCGCCCGCATCCCATCGAGCAGCGGAGAGTCGGATCACGGCATCGAGGAAGCTCTCAACCGTGGGCTCGTCGTAGAGCAAACCTGTGCCGCCGTCGATCACCGTCTCAACGGCACCCCCTCGGCGGAGCCCCACCACTGGCTTGCCGGCCGCCATCGCCTCGACCGCGGCGATGCCGAAGTCCTCCTCGCCTGGCAGGACGAACGCGCGGCAGCTCGCCATCAGCCGCTCGACCTGGTCATCGGGAAGGTGTCCTGTGACTTTGACGGTCGGCCCCGCGCGAGAGCGCAGACGCGTCTCCCAGGGCCCGGTGCCTACAACGACGAGTGGCAGCCGTGCTCGATTGCACGCATCGATGACGTAATCGATCCGCTTGTAGGCGTTGAGGCGCGAGACGGTCAGGAAGAACCCCTCGTCGCGTACTGGATGGCGGTTGAAACGGTCGGTATCGACCGGTGGATAAACAACGACGGAACGTCGGCCGTATGCCTGCTGGATGCGGCGGGCGACCGCGTTCGAGCACGCGACGAACAGGTTCACCTGCTGTGCCGCTCGATAGTCCAAGCGGCGTAGCGTGGCCTTCGCCAACGTCGCGAGCGGCCGCTCGTGGAACGGCATCGCCCTGCAGGCGGTATCGCTGTCGAAGCCCCAGAGAAAGCGAGGTGGCGTGTAGCAGTACGAAACATGGACGGCGCCAGGCGAAAGCGTCAGATCCTTGGCGGCGAAGTTCGCCGACGACAGGATCAGCTCGTAGCCACGCAGATCGAAGCTCCGGAAGGCAAGCGGATACAGCCACGTGAGGTAGTAACGAGGGACGCGTCGTCGGAGCGGCCAGCGCTGGATGAAGCTGACGACGATCCGTTGGGCGGGCTCGACGAAGCCCAGACGGCGCATGACGGCGCGGTCGTACACGGAGGTGTAGAGCGGTGCCGAGCGGAAGCGCTGGCAGATGGCAAGGACGGTGCGCTCGGCGCCGCCGTACTGGTCAAGGTAATCATGCGTAACCGCAATCCGCTCATGGCCGACAGCATTGCCGTCACGCGCACCGAGCGCCACCGAGACGAGGGAGGGCTTCGAGGCCACGTTCCTCATCGTCCTTCCTCTACGCGGTCCCGTTACAGGCCTGCTATCGCAGCGGTATTTGCCTTCAGTCTTTACGCGCCCTGGCCGACGGCGGCCCGATGTAACGGTGGTCCGTATCAGGAGTGCGAGGGTCAGGTGTGGATAAGGAAGTTCACCGACTGAATCGGTATACCGAGGAGCTCCTGGCCGACCGGCGCCCGACCAGGAAAGTGCCTGCTAACGAGCACGCCTTTCATGCCCGGCCAGCAGCCGCCCTGCTGTCTGGAACAAGGCCAGGAGCGGGCATCCCGTCGCGTCGATTCCTGAATCGCCTGGAAGGTCAGATTGCGCGATGGATTCGCGAGTAGACAGAGCGACCTATCGGCCGCACCAGAATCAGTCCGCGCCCAGTCATCCGCTGCGCGTTGGGCGGCGCGATCAAGCGGATTACTCAACGCGCTCGGCGTCCACCGGCTTCACCTTTTGCCTCGCTCCCTGTGGCGGTGCGGATGGTTGACCGCGGCTGACCTGGGCCGGCGCCGCTACGCCGTGCGAGACGTACTGTTCAGCCACTGGCCGAAGTTGTAACGTGGCCCGCTATCTAATCGTCGCGCACCAGACAGCAGGGAGCCCGGAGCTCCGAGAGCAGATGCTCGCCCTTAGCCGGGAGGATCCAGTGGCGGAGTTCACGGTCCTGGTCCCTGCCACGCCGCCGTCCAATCTGCTGGTCTGGGAGGAGGGCGAGGCGAAGGAAATCGCGCGCCAGCGCGCCGAGCAGTCGCAGAGGTCGTTAGAGCAGGCCGGCCTCAAGGTGGATGCCGCCCGAGTCGGCGACCACGAGCCGCTTCAGGCCATCGGTGATGAGCTCGAAGCACACCGCGGTTACCAGGCGATGGTCATCTCGACCTTTCCGGCCGGGGTGTCACGCTGGCTGAAGATGGACCTGGTCAGCAGAGCGCGCCGATCGTTCCCCCGACTGCGCATCATCCACGTGGTGTCGGAACCGAGGAAGGAGACGTCGGCCTAGACCGGCCGATCTGCGATCAGGTCGGCGCCAGGATCCGCAGAGCCGAGGTTCGGCGGGCCAGCGCAGGGGTGTAACCCGGACCAGTAGTCAAAGGAAGCGCCCAGATAGTCAGGAGAAGGACAAATGGATCGCTTCAAAGCCGCTGCCGGCATCGCTTGCGCTGCGCTGATGGCCGCGTCGCCCGTCGCCGGCCAGGCCTCAGATAGTGCCTTCATCGCACCCTTCAACAACGTGATGACGATCGCGTCCACGGTGCCCAAGAACGGCGACGTCAATCCCTACGGCCTGGTCGTCGTTCCCACTTCCATGGGCCGACTGGTCGCCGGTGATGCCCTGATCAGCAACTTCAACAACCACCGCAATTTGCAAGGCACGGGCAGCACCATCGTCGAAATCTCAAGGTCTGGTTCAGTCAGCCTCTTTGCCAGCCCGGATCCGAACAAGTTACCCGGTGCTTGCCCGGGGGGACTTGGATTCACCACCGCCCTGGTTGCCCTGAGGAGTGGCTGGGTGATCGTCGGCAGTCTGCCAACCAAAAACGGAACCTCGGCGACGATGCAGGCGGGCTGCCTGCTGGTGATCGATCAGAACGGAACGGTTGTCGAGACGATCAGCGGGGGGGCCATCAATGGCCCCTGGGACATGACGGCCGTCGATAACGGCTCAAGCGCGACGCTCTTTGTCACCAACGTATTGAATGGAACCGTTGCCGCCAGTCCAAACATCGTCGATCAGGGAACCGTGGTCCGCATCGGGCTCAGTTTCTCGACAAACGCGCCACCGCAGGTGACGTCAGAGACCACCATCGGGAGCGGCTTCCCAGAGCGCACCGACCCGTCATCGCTCGTGGTGGGGCCAACGGGCGTCGGCTTCGCCGGCGATGGAACCCTTTACGTCGCCGACAGCGCAGCCAGTCGCGTCGCCGCGATCCCGAACGCCATGCTCCGGACCACACCCACGGGCGGGACGACCGTGTCGGCGGGTGGCGCACTTAACGATCCCCTTGGTCTTGCCATGGCACCGAATGGGGACATCCTCACCGCCAACGGCGGCGACGGGAACCTTGTCGAGACCACACCGGCCGGGTCGCAGGTCGCTGTCAAGATGCTGGATACGAGCCCGGCGCCTCCAGGGCCCAATGGAAATGGGACGCTGTTTGGGATCGCCGTCACCGCAAACCAGGACGGCGTCTACTTCGTCGACGATGGGACCAACACGTTGAACCTCCTGCACTAGAGGGAGTTGAGACCACGGCCGAAAAGGAGGCACCGAGATGAGGCGGATCATTCTGGGCTCGGCGCATCACGCAGTAAGCCTCGCGTTTGGAGCGTGACGGAGGAGGCCGCACCGAGCGGCCTCCCGGCGCTCTTGCCAACCACGGCTTTGGCGAACGGCTCGGATGCGGACGGGGGCAGTCAGCCGGAGGTCTGACGCCGGCCAATCTCGAGGTCGATCAGATTCCGACCCCGACCGTTCGGAAGAACCAGAGCGCGGACGTCAGCCACAGGCCAAGAATGATCGAGAAGAGGGCGCCCCCCGCAAGCGGGAGCACAAAGCCAGGGAAGCCGCCGGAGCGGACCAGGATGACCTTGGCGATGAGGGCCCCGTAAATGACCGATCCAAACAGCGAGTGGATGTAGACCCGGGTGTCGTACGTCCCGAAGCCCAGCAGGAAGATGCAGTGGTAGGCAACCGGGATCGTGAGCAGAATCGCGGTCCGGCCCGACCAGCGATGCACGATGTTGTAAAAACGGCCCGGTGGAGGGAAGCGCACCAGCTGGTAGATCCGGGACGCAGTCAGGAGCTGACCCAGGGCCAGTATCAATGCGATCGTCACCAGCCAGACCTTCATGTGGAGGGTGTCGCTGAAGAACAAGTGGAAGAACGGAGTGGAGTAGGGGGAGCGGATCGTCTGCTTGGCAACCAAGCCGACCGTCAGACTGACCAGGGCGAAGGCCACTGCGGGGGCGGCCAGCCACGCTCGGCTCAGTGTTCTGGCTTTGTCTTGGCTCATGGCTTCCTCAACGCGTAGTGCCGCAATCGGCCGGCTCGTTACATCGGGGGACTGGTTGTGGCGAATCGGGCCTGGGCCGGACTCTGTGGCCGCAGCCCCAGGCGGTTCGCTCGCGGATTACTCCTTGCGCACCAGCCGAATATCAATTTCCCGCTCAACGTAAGCCCACTCTTCAGTCTCGCGGAGCTTGCCCACCAGTTCCTGGAACAGTCCTGCCGAGGACGGGGCGAACTCGAACCACGTCAGGAAGTCGAAGGGCTCGCCGAGATCGCGACCGTGATAAAGGCGGCGAGCAATAGCCGGGAGGTATTGCAGGCCGGTGGTGATGTGATGGGAACGCTCCTCGAAAATGGTCCGGCGCTCATCCTGGGTGAGCTCCCACCACGCCGCTGCTTTCCTGATTGGGATCAGGGCGGCGCACGTCGCTTCGGGTCGGCCCAGCGCCGGTTGGCACTCGTCCAGGGCCGACCGCTCGCGGCGCTGCACGTACCGCTCATAACTCGTGACACCCTGCAGGAGCCAGGCATAGCCCGCCGAAACCGGGAGAGTCTGGGCGTCGCGGACCGCCACGCGATGGACTGCGGGCAGCGCAGGGCCCATCAGGGCGCTGATCCGCTCGACCTGCCATGCACCCGTCCGACCGCCGGCAAAGCAGACGTACAGACGGGCCGACTGGGTCATCCCCACCGACGTTACCAAGGCCGTCAAGCTTGACGGAAGCCGGCAAGACCTAGAATCGGCTGCGGCATGTGGGCATGATCGATATCGCCGAAGAGGCACGGCTGGTCGAGGCGCTCCGACATGGTGACGAGCAAGTCTTCATGGCCCTGGTCGATCGATACCAGGCATCTCTGCTGAAAGTCGCCGTTGTCTCCCTCGGCAATCCATCGATCGCTGAAGAGGTCGTTCAGGAGTCGTGGGTGGGCGTGCTGCAGGGTTTGCCTCGTTTCGAGGGTCGCTCCTCGCTCAAGACCTGGATCTTTGCCATTCTGATGAACTCCATCCGCAAGCGCCGCGACCGCGACGGTCGACTGCCGGCGACGGCGGCCTTCGACGACGATCTGGAGAGCGGCGAAGCGGCGGTCGAGCCGGGCCGGTTCGGCGGTACCAGACATTGGTCGGCGCCGCCCGCCAGCTGGGCGAGCCTGCCGGAGGCGCGCCTCCTCTCGCGGGAGACGCTCGCGCAGGTTCGCGCTGCCATTACAGCCCTGCCGGCAAACCAGCGTGCGGTGATCACGCTGCGCGACGTCGAAGGCATGAGCGCGACCGAGGCCTGTAACGTCCTGTCGATCAGCGAGACTAATCAAAGAGTGCTGCTTCACCGCGCGAGAAGCCGGGTTCGCCGCGCCTTGGAGCCATACCTGACCGGTGAGTAGCGTGGATACGAAGAGCCTGCCCGAAATGCCCTGCCAGGAGCTAGTGGAACTTGTCAGCGACTACCTGGAAGGCGCGCTTTCGCCGGTCGATCGAGCGCGGTTCGAGGCGCACATCCGGCAGTGCGAGGGATGCACGCACTATCTCGAGCAGATACGGCTCACCATCCGGCTGGCAGGGAGGCTGACGGCAGAGTCGATGTCCCAAGAAGCCCGCGACACTCTGCTTCGGGCCTTCCACGATTGGAGGTCCACGTCCTGAAGCGTCGCCCAGACCGGGCTGCGCCGCGACTGTAACGTCCGGCCGATTCCGGGCACTAAGCCGGTGCCGGCACCGATTCCATTACCAGACAGGGATACCGAGTAAGAGGAGATATGAGGACATGAGCCCACAACGCGTTGCTCGTCTCGCCACCGCCGTCGCGTTCGCCGCCGTCGTAAGCGGCACGATCGGTGGCGGCGCGCTACACCCAACAGGGGCACAGGCGGCCTTCCCGGAGCAGCTGCCGTACATGTGCTTTAACACCGCGCATACGTTCCATCAGACCTTCGGCCCGAACAGCTTCTTCCTCAACGAGAACCAGCAGGGTCCGACGAGTTTCCAGGAGGGCCCGCCGACCTCTAAACCTATCGTGACGTTTCCTCTGCGCCTGGGAACCGCCGCGGGCCATACCGTCTACTACGTCGTTACTGACGCTTCCGACCGGACGGTTGCCCAAGATCTCGGCGTGAACTACACGCCGAAGCTGGCCAATGCGGCGGGAACATCTGCCGTGCAATTCTCATCGTCGAGTGATCCCACCTCGATCAACGTGCCGGCAGGCGTCGATTTTTCCCCAACGCGCGTGCTCGTTGCCAGCACCACCGGATTCCCGCCCCTGGCGGCTGCACCCGGAGCGGTCGGCAACACCGCGTACAGCCCCCTCGTTGAGCTGCCCACCGGGGTTGTTATCAATGCTCCACAGATCGGTGACGGAGCCAACACCAACGGCGCTGACAAAACCCACTGGGCCGACAAGGTCAACAGCGTCGATGCCGTGAATAAGATCGTGAGCTACAACGAGACAAACGGCTGTTATGAGGACCAGAGTGTCCACTACGTGTCGTTCGACTCGTCCGCCCTTGGTCCCGCCGCCATCGAGGACGTGACCTACGCGCCGGCTCTCGGCAACGTGCCGTTCGCCGACTGCGGCACCAACGACATCAATGTCACCGGGCCGTTCATCAACCCCGGTTGCGCGCGCGAGAGCCTGATCGCCTTCACCAACGGCCAGACCGGCAAGGACAATATCCAGCGCCAGGGCTTGAACGCGGCAATCCTTGACCAGGAGTCGCCGCTCAACATCCTGGAGGACGTGCCCAACAATGGCGGCCAGTTCAATTACAGCCCGATGTGGGACATTCATCTGGTCCAGTGGAATGACACAGTTCCAGTGGCCAGCCGGCTGCGGCAGACGGACTTCGCCCGGGCTGAGGCATTGGTCGGCACACAGGCCGAGAGCATTACGCCGGAGGGCACGGCCAGCAACACCTTTCAGGCAACGGGGTTCATTGTGAACTGCCCGCTCATGAGCATCTTCGCGAACAATTAGAGACCGCGGTTAGGACGTTTCAGTTGTTGCTTGGGTTGCGGTGCGACCCAAGCAACAACAGTCCTCCGCAGGCATCAGAGACTCCGCTCTCAGCGGGGGACCGCTTCTCCACCAGGTCATCAGGCGGCGCGAGGTCTGATCCGCGCTGGTCGAACGAATTCGTGGGGTTCCGCTTGGCCGCCCTAAATTCCGTTAGGGCAAAACTCTGCAAACTTCCGGGCAGAACTGAAGACCCTTTCAAGCAGAACGGGAAGCAGTGCCCTCGAGGCCCCTTATGGTATTAGTTCAACGCGTTTTTTGTGGACCGCTCGGACGAGGGCAAGGGGAGACGAGGGGAGGCGAAGCCACTGCCACTGTCGGATAGTTGATCTCCGCTGTTTGTCTTTTTAAGGAGAAAAACGATGACTATACGCAGAGTTCTCGGCGTTGTGCCCGCGGCTCTCTTCGCGAGCGCTCTAACGCTGTCGCAGGCGACCGGCGCCTTTGCCGCCACTCAGACCCTCGGCCTCGGCTTCTCTGGCACGTCCAGCCCGATTTCCATCGTCCCCTCGACTACGGTCAGTTGCTGCAGCGGCGCTGTCAGCGTGACCTTCGATGTCCACGCCGTCGTCAACTGGGTCACGGCGCCGGACCCGGTCGCGGTGAACTACACTCCAGGTCTCCTGCGCCAGGGCAGCAACCCCGACATCACGCTGACCAACACGCCGGGCGCCGGGAGCATGAACGTGACCTACACCGCTGACGTCAGCGGTTCGTTCAACAGTATCGGGAGTTTTGGACCGGATATCTTCACCCTGACGCAGACCGTGCCCTGCACGATGCCGCTCACGTTTGACCCAGCCGGAAGCTGCTCAGGGACCACGGACCTCTCCCTCCTCACTGTCGGGGACTGCTCGCTGTTAGGCGGGGCCACCTGCCTGGTACTGGACATCCCCGTCACCACGACGGTCAGCGTGGGTTCTGAGCCGGTGACCAGCGTCCGCCACGCGGTGATCGCGGGCGGGCAGACCATCCCGGACGCCAACCTCACGTTCAACGGGCCGTCGGGCACCGCCATCAGTGACCCGATCGATAACACGGTCATTCCCTGTACGGATCCCGCCGGCGCTGACTTCACCTACGCGCTGAACAATAACGGCTACAGCACGCAGGTCAGCCTGGGGATCAGTGCCTCGCTTCACGCCTTCGTCGAAGTCACTGACATCACCATCTTCAACGGCGACCTCTACACCTTCGCGGTGGGCCCCTTTGGGCCGGCCAGCCTGAGCATGACGGCGGCCAGCCAGACCGTTGATCTCGGCACGATCCAGCCAGACGTCACGCCACCCACCCTGACCGCCAGCGTGGCCACGGCCTCGCCCGCCGAAGGGTTCCCGGTGAGCTTCCTGGCGACCGCGACCGACACGTGTGGCGCGCCCATCGTGACCTGGAATTTCTCGGACGGCGGTGTGGCATACGGTCTCAACCCGCAACACACGTTCCAGGATGCTGCGACCTACAGCGTGCTGGTCACGGCCAAGAACGTTCTCGGACTCACGACCCAGCAGACCTTGAGTGTTGTTGTAGGGGAATCCCCGCCCAGCGTCAGCGCCGGGCCACCCATGACGACCGAGTGGGGACTGCCCGTCTCGTTCCACGCCAACGGGTCCGCGCCGGGCGCGGTTGACAACGCCAACCTGCTGTACACCTGGAACTTCAACGACCCAGCTGCGCCGGTGGGCGCGGCCGGCCAGAACGTCAGCCACACCTTCAGCCTCCCTGGTACCTACGCGGTGGTTGCCACCGTGGTTGACGACAACCCAGCGGAGACGGCGAACAGCACGGTCACAGTCAACGTTCTCAAGCGCGGCACCACGCTGCTCAATACCAGCGCGACGAGCGGCGAGGTGACGGATCCGGTGACCTTGCAGGCCGTCTTGCTCGACGATCAAGGGGGAGCGGTCGCCGGCCGCCAGGTCCAGTTCTTCCTGGACGGCGGGACGACGCCGATCGCAACCGCCACGACCGACACTTCAGGCGTGGCGCAGAGCACCTATACTTTCGCGGCCGGCATGAGCAACGTGCGCAGCCACACGATCGTAGCGTCGTTTGCCGGCGACAGCCTCTTCAACGCGAGCACCAGCAGCGCCAGCACACTGACCATCAACAAAGAGACGACCGCGTTGACCTACACAGGCCCATCGTCGTCGAGGCCGGCCTCGTCTCCAACGGTCTCGGCCGTCCTGAAAGACGATTCCGGCGATCCGGTGGCCGGAAAGTCGGTGACCTTTAGGCTCGGCGAGACTGACGACACCTGCTCGGTGATGACCAACAGCAGTGGAGTGGCATCCTGCACCATCCACCTGGACGAGAAACCCGGCAGTTACCAGATGATCGTCACGTTCGCCGGCGATCCCGACTACAGCTCTTCGCTATCAAGTACGGCGTTCACGATCGGTATGTCCTAGGCTCCGTCGGGAGGCGGCCGCAAAGCCGCCTCCCGTGTTCTCGTGCCATCAGCGCCGCCACATCCAACGGTAGGACTTCCACCACAAAGAAGAGCCCGTGCGGGTTGGCCATGGCGAAGAACGCCAGCCCCTGAGCGTCTCCGCTCAAGACGCTCGGCCGACTCTTCAGCCGCATCCGCGTGGATCCAGGCCATCAGGACCGAGAAGCTGGGTGCGCGAACGAGGCAGGGAATCAGCCAGAGCATTTGCGCGGAATTGAGGGAGGCGGTGCCTAGGCTCGGGCCGCTTGAACGCGGGTGGGGTTTTGCCGTCCTCCGCCCTCTCCCCCTTCGCAGGCCCGCAGCTGGTCGAGAGCCTGTTATACCGGTTGCTGGGAACGCCTGAACGGGAATGCTATGGGCTCTGATGTGACGCTGGACGCGGTTGGAGTGGGTGTAGGTCCCTTCAATCTCAGCCTTGCTGCACTGCTCGCACCTACCAGCTTCACAGCCCGTTTCTTCGACAGGAGCGCGGACTTCCAATGGCACCCCGGCCTGCTGTTTCCTGAGGCCACCATCCAGGTCTCGTACCTGAAAGACCTTGTCACGCTGGTCGATCCCACGAGTCAGTACTCCTTCCTGGCTTTCCTTCGCGCCCACAAGCGGCTCTACCGATTTATCAACCGGACGGAGATTCGGGTCAGTCGCAAGGAATTCAATCAATACCTGCAATGGGTGGCAGGCCGCCTCTCAAATGTTGAATTTGGCGCGGAAGTGCGTGAGGTCGCCCTCGATGGACAAAGCTTTTCCATGCAGGTCGACCGCCGGACCATCCGCACAAAGGACATCGTGCTTGGGACCGGGCTTGTGCCGAACATTCCGCCGTGGGCCCGCCCATACCTCGGCAACCTTGTCTTCCATTCGAACGAGTACCTGCTCCATCCCGTCGACGCGACAGGTCGGGTTGTCGTCGTGGTTGGGGGCGGTCAGAGTGGCGCCGAGGTCGTCTGG
>Ga0207646_10001073_pt1 | contig 34846 bp, 26 predicted proteins | sample KBSK5502metaG_FD_184343 | JGI IMG/M metagenome (GOLD analysis project Ga0207646, IMG submission 184343) | Corn, switchgrass and miscanthus rhizosphere microbial communities from Kellogg Biological Station, Michigan, USA - KBS K5-50-2 metaG... | ecosystem: Host-associated > Plants > Roots >... | reverse complement strand
CTGGCATTCGCTCACCATCTTCCGGGCCTCGGTCGCGTCCTCCCAACCGGAAATGCGGGTGGTCTTGGCCTCCAATTCCTTATAAACGGAAAAGAAGTGCTCAATCTCGAGCAACAGGTGCGGATACAGCTCGCTGTAATCGCGCACGCCCTTATAGATGGGGTTGTTTGTGCCCACGGCCAGAATCTTTTCGTCCTTTTTCTCCTGGTCCACCATTTCCAACACACCGATTGGGCGCACCGTCATCACACATCCGGTGAAGCTGGGAGCATCTACCAGCACCAGCACGTCGAGCGGATCTCCGTCATCGCTGAGCGTGCTCGGAATGAATCCGTAGTCGCCGGGATAATGGACCGGAGAATAAAGATTCCGGTCAAGGCGAAAGACGTGAAGCTGTTTGTCGTATTCATATTTGTTGGTCTGGCCGCGGGAAATCTCGATTACTGCGTTCACTTCGTCAGGCGAGTGCTCGCCGGTTGGTAGGGCCAGGTAGTTTGTCATAGCAATTTTGCGGGATTAGCGCGGGCTGCCGGAACTAGAGCGTAGGATGTGCCTTTTCTCCACCGGCGTCTTCCATCACTGTCTGACATGCAGCATCGTAGCGGGCCGTGGGCAAAGCTTCGAGACGCCGCTCGTCGATGGGCTGGCCACAACGAACGCAGATGCCGTACCCGCCTTCATCCATCCGTAAGAGGGCCTGATCGATGTCGGCTACCATTTGTGATTCCCGATCGCCCAGTTTCAAGGCAAGTTCTTCGATCACATCACGCAGCGAGAGATCGGCGCTTTCTTTGGCGCCGTCATTAGCTATATCGATCGCGGCCGCCTGATCGTCACCAACATGCCGCGCGTGTAGACGTAGCTCTGTTAACAACAGCTGGCGAAAATAATTTAGCCTGGATGAATCCATGGACTGGCCATTCATGATTTACCGTTCCGTCGAACAGATCGCTTGGGGAATTCGGGGATTGAGATTATAACCCGCCGCGGGGTGGGGCAAAAGCGCAGACGGTTGCGGGTAGTGGGTCAGTTTGCGAAAGTGGCAGGCGTCCCGCCCGTGAACCACGCGCAAGATGCGCGTGCCACCTTCACACTGACCCGCTACTCGGTTGCGCCGCCGCCTGCGTTGTGTTTTCATCCTCCCGTTTTTTCACTTCAGCTGGAGAACAAACCGTCACGATGGAGGCCGCGACCATACTTGCTCTGTGCATGGCAGCACTGATTCTGGTCGTGGCATTGCTGTACTCAACGGTCGGCCATGCCGGAGCGTCGGGTTATCTGGCGGTGATGGCCCTGTTTGGCATGTCGTCCCTGGTGATGAAGCCGACGGCCCTGACCTTGAATATTCTGGTCGCCGTCATCGGAAGTATTCGGTTTTACCGGGCCGGTTTTTTTTCCTGGCGGACTTTCTGGCCGTTTGCGGTCGCCTCGATCCCGGCTTCCTTCATCGGCGGCGGTCTTACCCTGCCGGTTCCGGTCTACAAAACAATTGTGGGCATCGTGCTGCTTTACAGCGCCGTGCGTTTGTTCTTTAGCGCCGGCTCTGCCGACACGCGCAATACAAAGCTGGTTCCCATCTGGATCGCTTTGTTGCTGGGCGCGGGAATCGGTCTGCTGTCCGGATTGACCGGTGTTGGCGGCGGCATCTTTCTCAGTCCCGTCCTGTTGCTGATGGGCTGGGCGAAAACAAAAGAGACTTCGGGAGTGTCGGCGGCATTCATTCTGGTCAACTCAATTGCGGGACTGCTGGGACATTTTTCGGCGGTGTCTTACATCCCGCCCCATATTCTCTATTGGGTGCCCGCGGCATTGATTGGTGGTTGGATCGGAACTGAGTTGGGTACGCGCCTGTTGCCGGTAACCGGAATCAGGCGATGGCTGTCCGCTGTGCTGATTTTGGCCGGACTGAAGTTATCAGTGGAAGCTATTCTGCTTCTGATCCACAGATGAGTTGGGCCGCCAGCAGCGGAATCGTCAATTCATGATGGCCGGTGATGGCGTAACCACGACCAGCGCCGCCGGCGTTGGGCCGACGTACGACGTTGGTGAGCGGACGATAGGATTGAATGAAATCAAAGTTAGCCGTGGTAATGTCATTCAGTTGATGACCGAGATTGCGGATCAACGTTACACACTTCAGGAACACCTCGGGCAAAGTAACCGCCGAACCGATGTTGAGATAGACCCCGCCGCCGTCCATCCGGCGAACAAGTTCAGCCAATAACCGAAAGTCAGTGTGCGACGTTGCTCCCAGCGCTGCGCCGTTGGCGCTCGGATGAAAATGGGCAATGTCGCCTCCGATGGTGACGAACGCCGTTAACGGAACCTGCGCTTTGTAAGCGGCGCAAACAATCGACAGTTCCTCGTGTGGTGGTTTTGTTTTCAACAGCGCGCGTCCGAGCGCTTCTCCGAGGCCGATCCCCTCGCCGGCGCCATCACCCGCTGCATCGTTCAGGAGATTTCAGGTCTCTTCAGCACCTCCAAAAACACCTTCTCCGAGAGTGGCGTCCACGTCTTCTGAAGTCGAGCCCACCATCGCAATCTCGGCGTCGTGCACCAGCACCGATCCGTTCGCTGCTATCGCGCTCACCAGACCTCGATTCATCAGATCGATCATGATCGGCCCGAGCCCGGTTTTGATGACGTGGCCGCCGATGCCCCAAATAATCGGCTTGCCCCGCGTCCGCGCGCGGCGCATCCGCGACGCCAGCTCGCGTAAGTCCTGGACGGCAAGAATGTTCGGCAACGACGCGAGGTAATGACGGAGCGAGGCCTTTTCGGTTACCGGAGTGGCAAAGTCTTCGACCGTTACTTTGCTCGGACGCGAAGCCAGCGGATAAGTGCTGACTTTATCGAGACTGAGGGGCTCGAGATCGTAGATGGACATAGGTTGTTTCAGAAGCCCGACCGTTTGGGAGCCCCGACGCGTCGGGATGGCTTACGCGCGGGCTTCTGACACGCTACTGCCGCTCGTTTCTACCCTGGAAACAACTCTGCCTCGATCAATTCACAGATGATGTGTCCGACCAAGTTGTGCGTTTCCTGAATCCGCTGGGTGTCATCGCTCTCGACGATCAAAGCCAGATCGCAAAGAGCGGCGACGCGGCCACCATCTCGACCCAATAATCCGATCAACTGGATTCCCTGATCTCGCGCTTGCCGGCAGGCGACAACTACATTCTCCGAGCCACCAGAGGTGGAAATGGCGAGACCAACATCGCCTTTCCTCCCAACGGCCTCGATTTGCCGGGCAAAAACATTTTCGAATCCGGTGTCATTGGCGATGCACGTCAACACACCGCCATCGGTTGTCAGCGCTATCGCCGGCAGCGCGCGCCGCTTTTGCAGAAAGCGATTTACCAGTTCGCCGGCAATATGTTGTGCGTCAGCCGCCGATCCGCCATTACCGAACACCAGCAATTTTCCGTCGGCCTTGAAAGCGGCGACGATCATTTCCGCAGCCCGCCGAACCTTGTCCGCGTGTGCGTCAAAGAAACGGCGCTTGACCTCAAGGCTGTCGGCAACGATGGCTGAGATGCGATCTGTCACGATTCTTCTTTTGAAAGGTGCTCCAAACCAACCGCGTAGCCACCCATAAGAACGTACTCAACGCGGTGGGCGCGTAACAATCTCAAGAACTCTCTGTAGTGGCTCAGTAGCGCGAGCTCCGTAGTTGATTCGGCGTAGATATTCCATGTAGCTCACGCGTTCTTGCGGCGTACGTGAGAACCAGTAAGCCCTATCAGCGGCGTCGGCTTCTGCGAAGGAATTGAAAACGGAGAAGGCCGAACGGTCTAGTCGCGGCTCCTCCGTGTCAGTCTGTTTTGACCGGTCTTTCATTGGAGAGCTGATTGTAACACGCGAGATTCTTATCTGCGCTCAAGCTTTGCAACAAAAAGTCACCGACCGCTTCGAAGCGGACCTCTGAGAGCGTCTGAGATCAGCATTGCGTGTTGCTTCGTGAGATTTCGTGTAATTTCGTGGATCGTGTGTTTAGGCTTCCCAGCCATACGATCCACGATACCAAGCTACACGAAGAACACGAAGTCCGCTCAATAACCGCCCAAGAGATCACGCGACTTTCTTTGATTCTTCACCCGGAACGGCGGGCGCGGCATGATTCGCTTTCTTGCCGCCGTTGCGTTTCACATTTCCATTCAGCAGCGGCTTAAGGACCTGGCCCGTGTGCGATCGGCGCACCGCGGCTACTTCCTCCGGCGTGCCGCTGGCCACCACCCGGCCGCCGTGCGCACCGCCTTCGGGACCTAAATCAATAATGAAGTCGGCGCACTTGATTACATCCAGATTGTGTTCGATCACAATTACCGTATTGCCCACGCTCACCAGACGCTGCAAGACGTCCAGCAGCTTGTGCACATCAGCGAAATGCAAACCAGTCGTCGGCTCGTCCAGGATGTAAATCGTCCGGCCCGTCGCCCGCTTTGAGAGTTCTTTCGCCAGCTTGATTCGCTGCGCCTCGCCGCCCGAGAGGGTCGTGGCTGATTGTCCAAGCTTGATATAACCCAGCCCGACATCGAGGAGCGTCTGCAGTCGCGGCTTAATCTGCGGAATATTTTCCAGCAAAGGCAGCGCGTCTTCGACTGTCGAATCCAAAAGTTCGGCAATCGATTTACCTTTGTACGTGACTGAAAGTGTTTCGCGATTATAGCGAGCGCCGCGACAGACGTCGCACAGCACGTAAACGTCGGGCAGAAAATTCATCTCGATGCGCTTCAGGCCTTCGCCCTCGCAAGCTTCACAGCGCCCGCCCTTCACGTTAAAAGAAAAACGGCCGGGTTTGTAACCGCGCTCGCGCGATTCCGGCAACATGGCGTAAAGCTCTCGCAGCGGTGTGAACAATCCGGTGTAGGTCGCCGGATTCGACCGCGGCGTGCGGCCAATCGGTGATTGGTCGATCTCGATCACCTTATCGACGTATTCGAGGCCTTCAATGGTCTGGTGCGCCCCGGGTTCAACCAGCGAATCGTAAAGCTCTCTGGCGAGAGCCGGATAAAGAATATCGGCCACCAGAGTTGACTTGCCGGAGCCCGAAACGCCGGTCACCACGGTAAGCAAGCCCAGCGGAAACGCCACATCAATTTCTTTCAAATTATTGTGGCGGGCTCCGCGAACCGTAATAGCTTTCCCGTTTGGTGAACGGCGATGAGGCGGCACCGGAATCTTCCTTTCGCCGCGAATGTACAGCCCCGTAATCGACGCAGGATTCTCGGCCACCGCGTGCGGAGTGCCCACCGCTACGACCGCGCCGCCGTGGGTGCCGGCGCCCGGCCCGAGATCGACCACGTAATCGGCGCGTCGAATCGTTTCCTCGTCGTGCTCAACTACCAGCACCGTATTCCCGAGATCCCGTAACGCCGAAAGCGTATCGAGCAAACGACGGTTGTCGCGCGGATGCAGCCCGATCGAAGGCTCGTCCAGAACGTAAAGAACGCCGCGTAACTGCGATCCGATCTGCGTCGCCAAGCGAATCCGCTGACCTTCGCCACCGGACAAAGTGGCCGAAGGCCGATCAAGAGTCAGATATCCCAGACCCACGGTTTCGAGGAATCGCAGCCGCGCTTTGATTTCGCGCAGCACGAGACCAGCGATCTTTTCCTCGCGCGGATCAAGTTTGATCCGGTCAAAAGCCCCGATCGCATCGCCAATCGTCATCGATGTGTATTCCGCAATCCCGTGACCGCCGATGCGCACGGCCAGCGAATCAGCGCGCAGACGACGGCCGCCACACTCACCACAAACTACGGGCGAGACCATCTCTTCCAGCGTCAATCGGATTCTTTCCGAAGGCGCATTGTCCAGACGCTCGCGCAGCCATGGCAGCGCCCCCTGCCAGTAACTCTTGTACGAATAAAGACCCTGACGAAACTTGAGTTGGGGCGAAAGCCCTTTAAGAAATGAAACGCGCACCTCATTCGGCAGCTTCGCGTAAGGTGTGTTCGGATCGACCTTGAAATGATTGATAACTGCCAGCAGGGCGCTGCGAAGATAGGCCGTTCCTGCCTTGTCAGTGACGCCCAGAAATTTTAGCCGTTCGGCCGGCTCGTGACTGTCCGAGAGCAATTTCGCAGCATCGACTTCCAGCACGGTGCCCAGCCCGTGACAATGCCGGCAGGCGCCATAGGCCGAGTTGAATGAAAACGAACGCGGCTCGAGCGGCGGCACGTTGATGCCGCAGTTTACGCACGCCATTTTTTCCGAATACAGTTTTTCTTCACCATCAATTACCGAAACCAGCACGGCGCCGCCGGTCAACTTCAGCGCCGTACGGATTGATTCGCTCAGGCGCTCGTTAATGCCCGGCTTGATTAGCAGGCGATCGATGACGGCCTCGATCGAGTGATTGCGTCGCTTATCCAATCGAATCTCTTCATCCAGGGAACGAAGTTCACCGTCGATGCGCGCGCGAATGAATCCATCGCGGGCGAGCTTGGCCAATTCTTTCTTGAACTCGCCTTTGCGCCCGCGAACAATAGGCGCGAGGATCATCACGCGCTCGCCATCGGGCAAAGCGAGCACACTCTGAAGTATCTGATCGACACTTTGCCGGGTGATGGCGGCGCCACACTTGTGACAATGAGGCAAGCCGATGGACGAGAAAAGCAGTCGCAGGTAATCGTAAATCTCTGTGACCGTGCCGACGGTTGAACGAGGGCTGCGGGCCGTTGTCTTCTGTTCGATTGAAATGGCGGGCGAGAGACCTTCGACAGAATCGACGTCGGGCTTTTCCAGTTGATCCAGAAACTGGCGCGCGTAGGCCGACAGCGATTCGACGTACCGGCGTTGCCCTTCGGCGTAGATGGTATCGAAGGCCAGCGACGACTTTCCCGAACCGGAAAGCCCGGTAATTACGGTCAATTTGTCGCGTGGAATCTCAACGTCAATGTTCTTGAGGTTATGCTGGCGAGCCCCTCGGACGGTGATGCGATCGATTGCCATAACACTTGAAACCGAAAGACCACGCCACAGAAAAGAATCTCGCGTGGCGCAGAACCACTTATCTTAGCCGAGCAGTTCCAGCCGGGCAAGTGACCCAATCTTAATCTTTCGTGAGGCCGGCGCCTGGTGCACTGTGACCGAAGAAGTGATCGTTTTCGATTTAGCGTGACTCAAAAGCTTCTTTAGGACTCGGCTGTCGAAGATCGATCATGCATCGAGAAAGTCTCTGAACTCTAATAATTCCGCAACCAACTGCTGCTTACAGGCGAGTAGAAACGCCGTATCTACGAGTGAAGATCCCTGCGTTCGCCGACCCCCACAGTCAGCAAGTTCCATCTCCCCCGCTAGGAGTTTCCCAATGCAGAATCGCACCCGGCCGAATTCCCGTTCAGGGCAAACGTCTGCCTCTGTTTCAATCGTTGTCACTCTATGTTTGTTGACTTCGCTTTATGCGCCCTTCATGATTCGAAGGGCAAAAGCTGAGTCGATTCCCAAGACTGGGATGGGTCACTCGTCAAGTTTGGCGCAAAGCCTGCCGACGCCGCCACCGCTGCGTACATCATCGCCCCTTCCCTCGCCTGTGCCGCCGCCATTGCCGTCGCCGCCTCCCCCTGGCAGGCCGCCCGGAGATAACCTGCCAAACCTCGACGTGATGCGAACGTTGCAGTCGTTACCGCCGGTAGCGCCGCCATCTGTCGGTATTCCGCGCACCGGTATGGCGCCGATCTGCGATGTTGATTGCGGCGGCTGCCCTGAGTGCGAGCCTCCAACACCAAACGACCCCATCTATGGAACACCCCGGACGCAACCACAAAACAAGACCGGCGAACCGGGCATTACACTCGGCTCGCGCAATTTCAATTGGAGCGCGCCGCTCGTGTCGCTGAGTGGCCGGTCCGGCCTCGATCTGAATCTGTCGCTGACTTACAACTCGCTGGTTTGGACCCAGGACGCCGGACAGATCAAGTTCAACGCCGATCAGGGTTTTCCGGGTCCCGGTTTTCGTTTGGGTTTCCCGATTGTCCAGCCGCGCTTTCAGAATTCCGAGACGGGCATTTGGTCATATCTGATGATTACTCCTTCGGGCGGGCGCGTGGAACTGAGACAGGTCGGCGCGTCGAACATCTATGAAGCTCATGACGGCAGCTATGCACAGTTGACTGACAATGGAGCGAGCGGCGTGGTCGTGCGCACGAGTGATGGCACTCAGCTTACTTTCGCCACTGGTGGCGCTTACGATGTCTGCACTGAAGTTAAAGACCCGAACGGCAATTTCATCAGCATTGCTTACACTGGAATCCTGCCCGCAACGATTACCGATACCGTGGGCCGGGTGATTACTCTCAACTACACCAGCGGCCTCCTTACTTCCATCACGCAGAATTGGAGCGGCGTGACGCACAATTGGGCCACATTCAGCTATGGCAGCGTATTCTTCAACTACAATTTTCCCGGACTGCAAGCCGACGCGCCCGCGAATGGCAGCTTCGTGGCAGTGCCCACGCAGGTCGGCCTGGACGATGGCTCGTCCTATCAGTTCACTTACAATACCTGGGGACAGGTCTATCAGATAACTCACCTCGCGCCCGATGGGCATACGTTGGCTTACACGTCGTACAATCTGCCAGCCGACGCAACCACCGCGCAATCCGACTGTCCGCGCTTCACTGAGCAGCGTGAGTGGGCGCAGGATTGGAACGGCGGCGCGGAAGCTGTGATACAGCTTGGAGTTGATGTTGATGGCGGACAAGTGATGATCACGCCGGACGGCACCAGGTACAAGGAACTCTCCTTTACATCGGGATGGCAGAACGGACTGCCAATGCAGGAAGAAGTGTGGAGTGGTGGCGTGCGTCAAAAATGGGCAACCTTCACCTGGACTCAGGACAATCCTGCCGCGGCGTATCCGATCAATCCGCGCTTAGTAGACACCACCATAGGCGATCTGAGCGGCAATCAGCGGCGCACGTCAATTAGTTATGCGAGCTTTACTATGCCGAGCGGTAGCAGTTGCAGTTTGCCGAGCGACGTGACGGAATACGCCGGCGATGCCGTAACACCTTTGCGCCGGCGGCATACTGATTACAATCTCGATGCTGCGTATCTGAACCGCAACCTCATTGGGTTGGCCGGCAGTAGCTCCGTTTATGACGCCGGCGGCACGCTTTTCTCGCGAACCGACTACCATTATGACGAAAGCGCAGTGCAGGACCCGGGCGCAATAACACAGCACGACTCGAATTACGGCAGCGGACTTGTCCACGGCCGCGGCAATCTGACCAGCGTGGCCCGTTTCAATGTAAACAACCTGTCGCAGTCGACGACTTCCAGCATGGCTTACAACGTCGCCGGCTCTCCAGTTTCCATGACCGATGCGTCAGGTCATCAGTCATCAATGAGCTATGCCGACTCGAACGGTGGAAATACGTTTGCGTTTCCGACCAGTGTTACAGACGCGGACGGCAATGCAACAGCCTCGCAGTACAACTATGACATGGCAGTGATGACTCAGGTACAAACGCCGCCGCCACAGGGTTTCACGCAAGGTCCAATTGAGACGCGGCAATACGATGCCGCGCGCCGGCTGCTGCAAGTCACGAACAATGCCAACGGCGCTTACACGCGCTGGGTTTATGATGCCAGCCAGACACTCGTGCAACAGTTTGCGACGATACAGAATGGCGCCGGAGAGGCTTACTCGGCGACAGTTCTGGATGGGGCAGGCCGTGTGCGCGCTGCCGCGCAGGATCATCCGGGTAGCCTGGGCCAGTATGCCGGGCAATACACAGTCTTTGACCCGATGGGCCGCGTAGCGCAGCAATCAAATCCCACTGAGATGAATTCGCAATGGATCGCCGCGGGCGACGACGTCGTGGCTGGTTGGATTTATACTTTGCAGTCATACGATTGGAAGGGACGTCCAACGGTCACGACGAATTCAGACAACACCCAACGAACGATGACTTATGGCGGCTGTGGTTGCGCGGGCGGCCAAGTCGTGACCAGCAGAGACGAAGCGGGGCGGCAACGTCGAACCACTGCCGATATACTCGGACGGCTGGCAACAGTTGAAGAGTTGAACTGGAACGGGAGTGTTTACGCGACTACGACCTACGCTTACAACGTGCTCGATAGCCTGACCAGCATCGATCAGGCGGGGCAAGTTAGAAGCTTCGCTTACGATGGCTATGGCCGTCTGCAATCGCGCACAACGCCCGAACAAGGCACGACGAATTACGGTTACTTCGCGGACGACGCGGTGCAAACAGTCACTGACGCGCGCGGCGCGACAATGACCTTCGGCTACAACAACCGCCACCTGGCCACAGCCATCACATACGGCGTGCCCTCCGGCGTTGCTGCAACACCAAATGTTTCGTTCGCGTATGATGCCGCCGGCAATCGCACTTCGATGACCGACGGGTTAGGCTCGACGACGTATGGCTATGATCAGCTCTCGCGGCTGACTTCCGAAACGCGAACATTCACGAGCGTCGGTTCATTCACGTTAGGCTATGCTTACAACCTCGCGGGCGAGTTGACGAGCCTGACCAATCCCTGGGGTTCGGTAGTCGGATACGGCTATGACAAAACCGGGCGGGTTACTGGCATAACTGGTTCGGGTCAACTCAGCGCGCCAACTTATGCTAATTCACTCACCTATCGCGCGTTTGGTTTGAAAGGGATGAGCTATGGTAATGGCCGGCAGCTCTCAATCAATTACGATAGTCGTTTACGGTTAACTCGTTGGGACGTGGCGGGAGTGCTCGGCTCGGATTACGAGTATCGCTGGGAAGATACATTCCGCCCGACCTTCGCACACAGTCGCACGGATGCGACCCTCGATCGCTGGTACGCTTACGATCACGTGGGACGTCTGACCGTTTCACGCACCGGTTCGGAAGCCCGCGCGGCGTACGGCGAACCATTCAACAACCAATATGACGGGCCATACTCTATGGGCGTGTCCTACGACGTGTGGGGGAACATAACTTCTAGAGAAGGATGGGGCGGAGAGAATCCGGCTTACAGCGCCAGCTACACAAACAACCGGCGCAATGGCTTCAGCTCTGATGCGGCCGGAAATCTGACGAACGATGGCGGGCAGTCATTTACCTATGACGCGACGGGCCAACAAGCGACAGCCAGCTTCATGTCAGGGCAGCAGTCGTACGACGGCGACGGATTGCGGGTGAAGAAGATTGATAACGGCACAACCAGATACTATTTAAGGAGCAGTGTGCTGGGTGGCCAGGTAATTGCCGAGATGGATGGCAGCAGTAGTTGGATGAGAGGTTACGTCTACCAGGGCGGCACTCTGTTGGCGGTGCAGGCAGGTGGCGTCAACTGGGTCCACGAAGATCCGATCACCAAGAGTAAGCGCGTGACAGACAGTCTGGGAATTGTTGTGAGCACGATTGAGCTTGACCCGTGGGGAGGTGACACTAATCGTTCAAGTAATGCAGCGTTCCAACCGAAGAGGTTCACGAGTTACGAACGTGACAACAACGGCAGCGATGAAGCAATGTTCCGTCGTTACAATCGCTGGCACGGGCGATTTGACCAGCCTGATCCTTATGATGGCAGTTACTCGCTTACCAATCCCCAATCCTTCAATCGTTATGCTTACGTGCAGAATGATCCGGTGAACTTTGTCGATCCGAGTGGAATGATTGCCGGCCCAGGCAGCTGCGGCTACTATGACGCTGCGAATGGTTTTTGGGTTTTTACACCATGCCCTGACGATAGTTTCTGGCGACGATTCGGCAGAAATTCAGGGTTTGGTGGCTTCGGAGGTGGCGGCGGAGGCGGTGGCGGGCCGCAGGACCCCGTACCCAGCGGTCCGCCAACTCCGACGCCGGCACCGCCAAGGATAGACAAACTCTACGGTTGGTGGGGTCCTTGTAACAGAAGCGCCAACGATCTGATGGCGACAGTCAGACGAGACTTCTCAAAGTTTGCCAACTTCTCCGAGTCGTTCGCGGGTGGGCTCGTTATAGCAGCAGTAAAATTCGATTCCGGACCCATCTACCGAGACAGAACCATAGGCATTATCACCGGTGCCGTCTCCACGGCGAATCCATCTGTATCTAGCTCAAGGAGTTTTTCAGTAACAGTGAGCTCAGCCTCGGCTACGAGTTTTACCTTTACTACAAATCCTGGACATGTCCTTTACCCAGGAACAATCAGCTTCACTGCGAGAGATGCTGGCTCGGGGAGTATTAACTTTAGGATTAGAGCTCGGGGTCAGCCAGCGGGCCTAGCGGAAGCCTTTGGATTCCAATACTTCGGAAGCTTTGAAGATGACATCTGGCATCACCTCCTAGGCGCTGTTAGGGAGTCTTGTGGAAATGCAAACTGAAATCGTAGGCCGTGTTCATGGGGAAGGAAACGGAAGAATGGGCCCCTATCCGCTGAGATATCGACTGTCTCATTTATTCGTTCGGCTAGTCGCGACCGTGAACATCGCGCACCTAGTGTTATCGTTCTATCCACCCTACTACCGCGCGACGCTTAGAATCTTTGGAATGAGTCAAATCAACTGGATGTCGGCTGCGGCCCTTCTGTTGCCGTTGTACGTTGGGTTTGAGACATGGTGGATGTTTGGAGTGAAGCCTTCCCAAAGGAAGGCGTTGTTGGTTGACTGGGTAGTCACCGTCGCTTGGTTCGTAATGTGGTTCGGATTAGTTCTCTACAGTTTTTACTTGTTTTTTCCACCTCCCGGATGATCATGCTCGATTGGTGAGTGATGAAGGCCTTCTTGCGATTCTGCGGTTTTTGGACTTCCGAAATTGATTCCGGAAACGAAATCGGGGTCATCAGGCCTGATTGCGATTTGCGATTCTCTCACCGCCTCGCTTCGTGGCATCCGCAATGCAAAGCTACTCAACTTTAGTCAAAGTCTTCGCATTCAAGACTCAATACGCTGAAGCAAAATCCTTGCAGTGATGTGGGTTGACGCACCCACTGGGGCACGCGTAGCATGCGGGGTCGGCATTAAGCCTTCTTCGCGAGTTATCGGAAATTCGCAAATGTCGGAACCCTCTAACAGGAAAACGCGTTTCATACTTGTCTCGGGCGTCAAGTTCGGGCTAAGCGTCTGGCTACTGCTGATTCTGTCCGCAGCGTTATACAAACTCTTTCTTGGCACGATCCTGTTTACCTGGAATAGGCTTGCCTTTGCGCTGTATTCCGCGGCCTTCCTCTTCGGTTGGGGTTGCCTTCAAGGATTGTTGGTGTGGAGAAGAATTGAACGGAAGGATTGACGGCGGCAAGATCCTAGTATCATCTCCGCGGCCGGCTCTGCGCCACCGGGAGTCTTCTTTCTGGCACCCACGAAACTCCAATCGCAGCTCGTACGCGCAAAACAATCAAGTGACGAACATGCTCGTTTAGCTTCATCCCTCGCCATCTTGACACTCAACAATCGTGAGACCTAGACTCCGATTGTTGTGAATCTTCCTAACGCGCTGACGCTTTCGCGAATCTTCATCGTCCCGCTGCTGGTTGTGGTATTGCTCACACCGGTGTCGGAAAGCTGGCTGGGTGTGCCGCGCTATCTTTTGGGTGTATCGATTTTTGTAATCGCGGCCCTGACTGACTTATTCGATGGGATGATTGCGCGCCGCCGAAGGCAGGTATCCAAGCTCGGCAAGCTGCTCGATCCGATTGCCGACAAACTCCTGATTTCGGCGGCCCTGATCTCGCTCGTAGAAAACCACCTGGCGCCGGCCTGGGCAGTGGTCATAATTGTGGGAAGAGAATTTGCCGTCACCGGGCTGCGATCGATCGCCGCAACTGAGGGTGTCGTTATCTCGGCTTCACGCATGGGCAAGTTCAAGATGTGGGCCCAGGTCGTAACGGTAGGGCTTTTGATCCTGTCGCTTTCGTCAGGCGGAGCTCCTCACGTTTCGAACTTTGGCAAACCGTTTCCGGCAATCCAGTTTTGGACTGTGCCCGAATTGCGTGGCGCCTGGTCGCACTTGATCGGCCCCGGTCAGACAAGCTGGGTCGACTGGCAAATTCTGCTTTACACAGCCGGGCGCGCGTTGCTTTGGGTGGTGGTGATTTCCGCAGTCTTCTCTATGTACGGTTACTTTCGAGCCTTTTTTAGCGGAGTCGTACGTCGAGAGCGCCCTGAAGTGAAAACACCCGCAGCCTCGCCGGCTGCTGTGCAATATCACGAGCGGTAAGATCTTTGTTGGGCCGCCCCATAGGTATTGACAGGATAGTTAACATGCAAAAAGGCTCTTCAGCAGAATCTGCTGAAGAGCCTTTGTTTTTTTCGATACCGTCGCCGCCGATTATGGTTGAGGCGATGGCGTTGGTTGTGGCTGTGGCTGTGGTTGTCCATCGCGCTTCAGACTTGGTGGCGCGGGCTTGCTGGCATCAGGCTTCGTCGTGCCCGGCGTCGTGGTCGAATCATCCGGAGTTGTCGTCCTCCGCTTCAAGGTAGGACGTCCGGGTGTTCCGTCATCGCTGCCCGCAATTGCCCCGTTGGAAGAGGCCCGGGCGTTCGATAGCCGCAACAGCCGGTTCCTTACTCGCTGAAACTCCGACGAGCTAATAATGTATTCCTCGCGTTCGGGAAAACGCGCAGCCAGCGCGAGTGATGAAGCGCGCCGATCCGGTGGTGCTGGATGCGTAGCAAAAAGTTTCGAGATAGTCCCAGGCTTCTTCTTGTTCTTGGCTTCCAGCTTTTCAAACATAGTGGCCATGGCGTTCGGATCATAGCCGGCTGACCACATGTATTGAACTCCCAGCTTGTCGGCTTCTTCTTCTGCGCCGCGAGTAAACTTCAGGAAGGTGAGCCCTTCAATCAGTCCGCCGCCGTTGTAGAGCACATTGCCGATGATACCGCCACCCAGGATCATTCCAGCCAAAAGACCATAGTCAATAATCTGCATCTTTCTTTCGTTTTCCATCGCGTGGCGCGCAGCGACGTGGGCTATTTCATGGGCCATGACTCCGGCCAACTCGGCTTCGTTGTCGGCCGCCAAAATAAGTCCTTTGTTGACGTAGAAAAAACCTCCGGGAAGAGCGAACGCGTTCACTTCATCCGAGTCGATGACCTTGATGGTAAACGGGATCTTGGCATCTGAATGGAGCACGATGTTCTGACCCACCCGATTCACATATTCAGTGATAATCGGATCATCAATGAACTTTGCCTCTTTATCTACTTCGGCGGCCAATTGCCGCCCCATGCGCACTTCTGATTCAGTCCCCGCGGCGATTTTGCCCCAGATTCCTTTATTAATATTGCGCTTCCCGACCATGGTCGGGTCTTCGTTGGTAGATAGTGGTTTCTTGTTTGCCGGTTGACTGGCGGGTTGCTGCTGCTCAGGGCTCTGGGACTTTTTGTCCTTCTGAGCCGTCGTTGACTGGTTTTGACCCTGCGATTGGTCCTGCGTCTGCACCTGACCGGCCACAGCCGCAATGCTCGTGAACCAGAGAGAAGCTCCCAAGCCGACGGCGGTCACGGCGCGAGAGAGAGAACTTTTCATCTTTGAACCTCCAACTTCCGAGGCCGGGAGAGTAAGACGCGACTTAATCTCTCGGTGGGCCGCAAGCGTGTTCGAGAGCGACCACTTTGTTTTCTTCGGGGGCAGCACCCGAGGCACCGGCACTGCTTTTCGATTAATGCACCGCTTTGATGCCGTCTTCACCGCCGAGGGTTGCGCTCTCAATTAGGCATTATCAGCAGAGTTTCGATGAGCCCGCGCCTTCGACTTCGAACGCATTATAGGGCAAGCCAAGGTCAAACGCCTATCTAATTGCCGATCATTGGACTGCGTGCTAAATTTCGAGTTTCAGCCCAGAAGGTTCTGATTAACCACCGATGGTCCCGCTGACCTGGGGGATCCGGATTGGCGTACGAGTCTTTCAGCCCAAACCGAACGTTTTCTCTGATGCAAATGAGCCTTACAAAGAGGCAGCGCCCGAGTATTACTTCACGGATGACAAAGCAGAAACTTCGCGTTTCGATCATCGGCGCCGGTCGCATGGGGACTGCGCTGGGAATAGCTCTTAGGGCGGCTGGGCATCCGGTCGAAATCGTCGCGACCAGACGACCAGCGCGCGCGCGCCGAGCGGCCAACGCCATCGGTGGCCAGACTCTTGGCCTCTCTGTTCAGCAGTTGGGAAGGCTAAATCAGGCGCAGTTCGACCGCCTTAACAACTCGTCGCTGATACTAATCGCAACACCTGACGACGCCATTGAAGCCGCGGCCCGGCGGCTGGCCGGCATCTTCAAATCAAATCCCGCCGGTTTGGGCAAAGGCCGGCATGGCCAACGGATCGCGCTCCACACTAGCGGCGCTCTCTCTTCCGAAGTTCTGGGGCCCTTGCAGATTCTCGGGTTCGCAACCGGTTCACTCCACCCACTGGTCTCGATCAGCGATTCGTCCGCCGGGGCCAGATCGCTGACTGAGGCATTCTTTGCGCTTGAAGGCGAGCCGCCGGCGGTCCGTGTAGCCCGGTCCATGGTCCGAAGTTTCGGTGGGGAGAGCTTCCTGATCAATTCGAGCCACAAATCGCTCTATCACGCAGCCGCAGTGATGGCCTCGCCACACGCGGTCGCGCTTCTGGATATCGCGCTGGAAATGCTTGGCCGGTGCGGCATTTCGCCTGGCCGCGCGCAAAAGGTACTTTTGCCGCTGATGAAAAGTACCGTGGAGAATCTGACGACCCAGAGTCCCGCGCGGGCCCTGACAGGCACCTTTCTGCGCGGCGATGTCGCGACAGTTCGCAGGCACCTGAGCGCCATAAAATCCGAAAAGCTGGACGAGGCTCTGAAGGCATACGTTCTTCTGGGCCAAAGATCTCTATCGCTGGCCCAGCGCCGCAATTCTGACCGCGACAGACTGAAGCAGATTGCCGGAATCCTCGCTACCGCCCTCAAAAACACGAACCGCTAAGCGACGGTTACTCGCCGATTCACACAGAAAACACATGGATGGACCAGACGGCCTCAGCCGGGTTCGCCTACATCAAAACGACGTTCTGACACCCCTTTATCTTAAAAAGTTGAGTACTGAACGAAAAACTTGGAACCGGCGCCCTGGTTCCGGCGTCTGTATGTTCACCCCCCAGAGAATTTGTTAACGACTAAGACGCCACGACGTCTTATTTAGTAAGCAATCTTAGGGAGAGTCATATTATGAGCACAGCAAAAGCCGCAATCATCGCATCCATTTCAAAGACCCAACTTCGCGGCCTCCCTTCCCGGCCGCGGAAGGCAGCCTCGGCAGAGCGACTGGAACGAATTAAGGAGATGGCCGCCGCCCTCCTCGATGAGGCCGAGACGCTTGACCATGAAAACGGATTGGCGGAAGCCTCGGCAGCCGTCAGTAGCCTGAACCAGAAGTCACCGGTTAATTTTTTTGAAGAGGTGCGCCGCTTTGAGATGCGCCTGATTGGCCGGGCCCTTGAGATAACCGGGGGCAATCAAGCTCGTGCGGCGCGAATGCTGGGATTGGGCACGACTACCCTTAATTACAAGATCAAAACGTACGAGATGATCTGAGCCGGGATTTCCTGGCCTGCTAACAGACAAGTCCCAACTCAATTCACTGCGTCCGAGCCTTCATCGTCGGACGCGATCAGTTGCTGGTCTGAAACCGTCAGCACCCGCTCATCATACAAATTGGAATCAATTAGCGTCTGCACCAGATACTGGCCGGCAGTCGGAAACGTCACATTGACGAAAAAGCTGATGTTGTCCGCCGATCCGTGAGCAATTTCGAAACGGGCCGGCTGCGAAACGACCAGCGCCTGCTGGCGGTCAGGCATCAGGATGCGCACTTCGGAAAGATGAGCGCCCTCGCCACGCCAATGGTTAACCACCGCAAGTTTGGGTAGCCAGACCGGTAGCTGGGGCACGACGATGTTCTGAAAGACGCCCATGTACGAAAGCTTGTTGCCTAGTTCCAGCCGCACGTCATCACAAAAGAGCGTGTAGACGAGTTCGAGTTTGTTTTCCGGAGTTGAATCCATAGCCTCAGTTTAGTCGCGTGAGTGTGGGGGCGCAATCACGCGGCGAATTTGCGCCCATTAGCAGCTCGATTCAGCTCAACAGTTTTTGGAAGGCTGCCTCGTCGATAACCTTCACGCCCAGTTGATTCGCCTTATCCAGTTTCGAGCCAGGTTCAGCTCCAGCGACGACGAAATCAGTCTTCTTGCTGACCGCAGAGGTGACTCGACCGCCACGGCCTTCGATCAGCGCTCGCGCTTCGTCACGCGTCATAGTCGGCAGCGCGCCCGTTAAGACAAATTGTTTGCCGGCGAACTTCTCGTCGGTCTCGCCTCGCGCCTGCTTTTCGGCAACGGTCCGCACTCCGGCTGCGCGCAAACGCCCGCACAGCTCTTTGTTACCCTGATCATCGAACCAATCATGGATGCTCTGCGCCATTGTCAGTCCGATTTCATGGATATCGTCCAATTCTTCGACGCTGGCCTGGCCGAGACTTTCGAGCGATCCGAAATGTCGCGCCAAAATGGCCGCCGTGCGCTCGCCCACGTGACGTATGCCCAAACCATAAATCAAGTGCCAGAGATCACGCGATTTGCTCGCTTCGATCTGCGCCAGCACATTCGACGCGGACTTTTCCGCCATCCGTTCGAGCGAAGCGAGATCATCAAGCCTCAGGCTATACAAATCGGCCACGTCGTTCACCATCTTTTGCGCAATTAGTTGTTCCGCCAAGGCAAAGCCCAGACCCTCGATACGCATCGCCCGGCGCGATGCGAAGTGCAGTAAGCGTCCAACTAGCTGCGCCGGACAATCAGCCGCGACGCAACGAGAAACCGCCTCGCCTTCCGGCCGCGATACCCGGCCGCCGCAGACGGGACAATTGGCGGGCATGCGAAACTGCTTTTCTTTGCCAGTGCGTTTTGATTCGATAACCTTGACGACTTTAGGAATTACGTCGCCGCCTCTTTCAATCAGCACCCAGTCACCGATGCGCAGGCCGAGCCTTTCGATTTCATCTTCATTGTGCAAAGTCGATCGCGAGACCGTGACGCCGCTGAGTTGCACCGGCTCAAGCATCGCCACCGGCGTCAATGCACCCGTGCGTCCAACCTGTAACGTAATGTCGTTGACCTGCGTGGTCGCCTGGCGAGCCGCATATTTGTACGCGACGGCCCAGCGCGGCGCTTTCCCGGTAGCACCAAACTCATCCTGCAACGCCGTGGAATTCACCTTGACGACGACGCCGTCAATCTCGTAATCGAGAGCGTCACGCTCAGCTTCCATCGCATTACAGAATTCGATTACGTCCTCGATCGTCTTGCACAGCGCTCGATGCTTGTTGACGCGGAAGCCTGAACGGTCGAGCCAATTGAGCGCTTCCCAGTGGGTCGCGAACGGCTTACGCTCTCCGGACAGCACGTCGTAAGCAAACATCTCCAGCCTGCGCCTGGCCACCTTTGCCGGATCAAGCTGCCGGATCGTTCCTGAGGCCGCGTTCCGCGGATTCGCAAACCGCGGCTCGCCTTCGTCCTCCCGCTCAAGATTGATTCTTTCAAAGATCTTGCGCCCCAGATAAGCTTCGCCGCGAACCTCAATCTCGCGTCCGGCTTTCTCGGCTTTATCGCTCAGCTTCAGCGGCACACTGCGAATTGTTCGGACATTGGAAGTTACATCTTCACCACGAAATCCGTCGCCACGCGTCACCCCGCGGGTGAAGAGTCCCTCTTCATAGTGAATTGACAGGGACAACCCGTCGATCTTGAGTTCGGCGACATAGTCCGGGGCCTCGCCGCCGGCGAGCTTGCGGCAACGTTCGTCAAAGGCGCGCAACTCCTCAATGCTGTAGCTATTATCGAGTGACAGCATCGGCCGCCGGTGCACGAACTCCGGAAAACTTTCCGCCGGGCGGCCGCCCACACGTTGCGTGGGGCTGTCGGGGGTAATGAATTTGGGATTTTCTGTCTCCAGCTCCCGCAGCTTTTCGATCAGCTCGTCATACTCGCGATCGGAAATCTCCGGTTGTTCCTGAAGATAATAGAGTTCGTCGTGGCGGCGAATTTCTTCCCGCAGAGCAGAGATTGTTTTTTCTACTGATTGTTTTCTTGGCAAGTCCGAACCCGGTAGCACAGACTTTCGGTCTGTGATCACATGTTGCTGAGGCACGATTTACATCTGTGCGCTATCCCTCTCGAAAAAACAAATATCCTGGCTTCTCAGAGTCACGATCAAACGCGCGGCACACCAAGCCCTTTCCCAACGCCTCTAAGAACTCCTGGCGCACGCGCAGCACTTCGCGTTTCGCAGCTGCCGGATCCGATTTCAAAAGTGCTGAGAAGTCTTTCGGAATTTCGATCACCTCATCCGGCTCTCCCAATGGAAAATCGCGGCCTGCTGCCAGCGCTTCAACTCGCGGCGTCCGCAGTTCCCAACTCGCAAAAAGGCGATCGCTGTCCATTCCGCTGACGCCCGCTGCCTTCTCAGCCGGATTGGTAACATAATCGGTGCCGTAGAAGTTGACTGCATAACTCCGCACCACCACTCCCAACCGATTTAGATTGAAATGCGCGTTGCGGGCGCGCATGGGCTCGAACGTCCACTTGATAAAGTCGCGGCCCTCTGACAAACCGCGCGCGCGCTGCGCCCATTTCAGACGCGCGCCCACACCGGCGTTCTGATACTCAGCCGCCACTGCCATCATGTGCGAATAGCCAAAAATCTCAGTACCGGAAACCGCGGCGAGGTGGTGCACAAAGCCAACCAGTTTTCCTTCGATGAACCCTCCCAGTGTCCATCCACCGGCCATGTGTGAAACGATTAGATGTCGCCGCGGTGATATTTCAAGATCCGGAAGCCCGAACACTTCTTTCTGCAAGCTGACACAGGCGTCGTATTCGTCAATCGACGACACTTCGCGGATTTCGAGCGAAGCAACCTTTTGCCGGCTGGCATCCTTTTTCATAATCCGAGAAGGCTGTGTCCTACTTTGATCAGCGGTGTACAGAATACCGACTTAAGTCGTCTTGTTAAGCGAGAAAGGGACCAACTGAAGTTGGTACTCTAAACGTCAAATCAGGACACACCTCTTTCAGAATTAATTCTGGAACTGAGAAATCATATCACGGCGATTTGATCGGCAGCGATCATGTGAGAGTCAAGCGGATTACTGCCCTGGCGCCACCGTGGGGAGCTGAATCACAAGTTGCAATCCGCGTGGTTGGCGGCTCGCCCAACTCACGGTCGCGCCAACCAGGTCGATGTTGTGCCTGGCGATCGCCAGCCCCAGCTCGCTGTTTCCCGATCTCCGATCCGTTGCCTCCAGTGCTGCGATCCCGTTAGTTTCGTCGACCGGTTCGCCCTCGTCCTCTATCACGAGCTGAAAGCCATGCTCAATTTTTTCGGCTGACGCCCTCACCAATCCGCCAGCCGGGCTGCGACCGATCGCATAGGCCAGCAGGTTATACATCACCTGCCGCAATTTGCCGCGATCCGAAACGACCGGGGGCAAACCGGTCGCTGTTTCGTAGTGAAGCTCAACCTTTTGCTTCTCTGCCAATCGCTTAACGGCCGCGCAAGACTCTCGCAGCAGCTCTTCCAGCGAAAATTCCTCGGTCATCACTTCGGACTGCCTGCCTTCCAGCCGCGACAGGTCAGCCAACTGATTGAAATTACTCTGCAACTGCTGCGCAGAGTTCTGAATCCTTTCGCAGAAGTTGCGCTGCGCCGCAGTGAGCTCTTCCTGGCTGAGCATGATTTCCGCAAACCCCATAATAGAGGTCAGCGGTGTTCGTAGCTCATGGGCCAGTCGCGCCAGAAATGCTGAACGATACTCAGCCAGCTGTTTGAGTTTTCGATTTTCTTCGGTGAGGGCGGCGTTTTCCTGTAATAGCCCTGCGGCTGCAGGTTGAGAGTCGGCGGGTTCGTCGCCAGTTCCCTTCACAGTCAAATCGTTTGATTTCGCGCGTGGCACCGTATTCATCTTAATTGCCCAATCTAAAATCATCGAACAAGTGGTTTCGAACATGAATGGCGATCAGCGCCAGGGCTGCCACGCCAATTCCGACGGCAATGGCGATTTTCGCGCCCCTTGAAAGCCCGGGCTTCTTGACCTCGATGACATCGCCGTACGCGATAGTCGATGTCTTACCGGAACCGCGCTCGGTGAAAGTAAAGTTGTCCTGATTGCTGCTGCTGACGTAACCCTTGATCTTCTGGCCATTCCGCAATTTGATTTGAGCCCGGGCCTTTTCGCCGACGCCAAGCCTGGTAATCTTTGTCTTGATCTTTTCGACGGCATTAGTTTCGTCCTTAACAGAAGCTTGAGCCAACGTTTGGCCGGGAGCTAACAGTCCCACCAATCCAATCAGGATAATCGCTAGATACCTTTTCATGAGTGCTCCTTTTCGAGTTACTCCAAATCAGCGACTCGTTACCTTTTCTTTGGACTGACTCCTACCTGGCTAGCAGGTCAAAGAGGTTTTTGGTGAATGGCTGCGGGACGGACAGCATCGGGTTGAGTGAACTCAGAAACACAACCTTTCCTCGTCCATAACGAAACATTCCCATCGCCAAACGGCCATCGTTCAGATGGGCGAGCGGTTGAGTATTAACGGGAGACCTGACCACAACGCTGCCGATTTGGTAGCCCACCTCATTGAAATCCAGTTTCAAGGCGCCGGCTTCTGCTACGCGGAACCCGTACCCGGAGATCACTCCTTCGAAACGCAGACCAAACACTTCGGCCACAGTGTCGTTGGCCGCTTCATTCTCACGCACAAACCCCTCGACCAGAAGCAACCGGCCGCCGTTCCGCACAAATTCTCGGTAAGCCGACACCTCGCTCTGGTCGTACGTTCCCCACACGTTCATGCGTACAACGATCGCGGCGCCCTTTAGCTGGTTTGCTATTTTTGCTCCGCGCGGAATTTCTATCACCTGCCATCCGCGTCCTCTCAAATAGGCTGCGAGATGATCACCCTGATGCGGCTTCTTTCGATCGAACGGAGCCGGTCCTTGCGGAAACCACCAGGCTCCACCATCGTGGCTGGCATCGATTACCACTCGCATCTTTGGCAGCGGTCGCCGAGACGCCGACTGCGCGTGCGACTCGGTAAAGCACCCACAGACGGCAATCAGCAAAACGGCCAGGCAAAGCGAAGCCTTCAAAGCAGTGCATCCGGCTGTGAGTTGTTTGACTATTTTTGCTTCCATTGCATAAGAAACGCGGCCAGGTCTTTTTTCATCATGCGCCGCGCGGCTTCAAACTCGCCGGCGCCGCTGCTGTAAAGCAGCTTCCCCTTGCGATCCAGGATCGCTACGGCGGGCACACCTTTCTCGAGCGGAATCCTGTACAGCTTAGCCAAGTCCAAATTCTTGTCGCCTTCGCCAATATCGACGTGCACCAGAAGAAAACTCACTTTCACGATCTTGCCGGCAGTACCCTCGTGTAGGGCACGATCGAGCACGTGACAGTCGTAGCACCAGTTACCGCCGAAGATCAGCAGCACACGTTTTTTATCCGCGGTAGCGGTTGTCAACGCTTCAGCGATTTCCTTCTTCGCGTCGGCGTCGGCCGGATAGAGATGTTTCCTGCCCTCAACCGGTTCCAGTACGCCATCGTTATTCGGAGGTGCAGGTCTTTGCGCCAACGCGGCGGAACTGGACAGTAATGCGACAGCCAGAATCACTAATGGCCGTATGAGGAGGTTCATCATTTCCTTGCCAGTGTCTCAGCGTTAAGGTTTTGATCTTCCACGGCGGTGACTCTCAATAAACTCCCGGTACTGTGCTTTCAGGCTGGGATCGATCTTGAACGCCTTGTCGAAGTCCTGGTCCGCCAGGTCTTTTCTACCTTGCAGCGTTTCGATCACTGCACGGTTGGCATAAGACGACGCTGAAGCGGGATCGAGTTCTATGGCTTTTGAATAATCAGTCAGCGCACCGATAAGGTCATTTTTCTCCTGCCGAGCACTTGCGCGCGCAAAATAAGTGCTCGCCTCATCTGATTTGAGTTCAACCGCACTCGTGTAGTCCGCGATCGCGCCTTCGAGATTATGCATGCTCTGCTTAGCCTGACCGCGATTGACGTAAGCGTCGCTAAGTTGCGGCGCCAATTCCAGCGCGGTTGAATAATCCTTAATTGCGCCATTCAGATCACCTTTACTCTGAAGCGCGATTCCGCGGTTGTAGTAAGCTTCAGCAAATTTGGGAAGCGTCGCAAGCGCGCTATTGTAGTCGGCAATTGCGCCATCGGCATCGCCTTTGGCCTGGCGAGCGATGCCACGATTGAGGTAGGCAAACTCGATTGGGGGCGCAATCACTACACTTCCCGATACATTGCCGCCTGTTTTCGCGTCGTTTTTGCCAAGCTGTAACTTGATCGTCCTGGTGTAATCCGCTATGGCACCGTCCCAATCGTTTTTGTTCATCCGGGCTTTCGCTCGGTTACTGTATGCAATCAGCTGCACCGTCCCGTTCGATCCTTCGATGGCCTTCGTGAAATCTTCAATCGCGCCATCAATGTCGCCGTTACGTTGCCGCTGTTGGCCACGGTAATTGTATTCTTGAGCGGTCCGCGGAGTCTGACCGGCCGCAGAAACGAAGCCGCATGTTACAAAAAGAATGGTAAGTAAGCGAACTATCTTCACAATCCTCAACCCGGTTTTGATTTCCGCGATTCGTCTCTGCCCAATAGTTATGTAAAATGTTTCGACTTTATGCAAGGCCAATCAGACTGATCTAATCCAAAGATGCCCAAGCGCACAGACATTCACAAAATTCTGATCATTGGCTCCGGGCCCATCGTCATCGGCCAGGCCTGTGAGTTTGATTACTCCGGCACTCAGGCGTGCAAGGCCCTGCGACAGGAAGGTTATGAAGTGGTGCTGGTCAATTCCAATCCGGCAACGATAATGACCGATCCAGAGACCGCGGACCGCACCTACATAGAACCACTCACGGTCGAATCGGTCTCAGCAATAATCAGGCGAGAGCATCCAGATGCATTGCTGCCAACAGTTGGCGGCCAGACTGCATTGAACCTGGCAATAGCCCTGGCGGATTCAGGCGTGCTGGATGAATGCGGTGTGGAAATGATTGGCGCCAAGCGGGAAGCGATCAAGGTTGCAGAGGACCGGCTGCTCTTCAAACAGGCGATGGACGAAGCCGGCATGAAGATGCCCCGCGGCGGCTTCGCAAAGTCCTGGGCAGACGCTGAAGTGATAGTGCAAGAGACTGGCTATCCCGCGATCATTCGTCCGTCATTTACTCTGGGTGGGACCGGAGCCGGCACCGCATTTAATCCGGAAGAATTCGAAGAGATAGTGCGGCATGGATTGGCTGCTTCGCCGATTCACGAAGTCCTGATCGAAGAATCGATCCTCGGCTGGAAAGAATTCGAACTGGAAGTGATGCGCGACCTGGCCGACAACGTCGTGATCATCTGTTCGATTGAAAACTTTGATCCGATGGGCGTGCATACCGGCGATTCGATCACGGTGGCCCCGGCCCAGACGCTCACCGACCGCGAATATCAGCTGATGCGCGACATGGCGATCACGATCATTCGCAAAGTCGGTGTGGAGACTGGGGGCTCGAATATCCAGTTCGCGGTCAATCCAGAGAATGGTGAGATTCGCGTGATCGAGATGAACCCGCGAGTTTCGCGCTCGTCGGCCCTGGCTTCAAAGGCCACGGGATTTCCCATCGCGAAGATTGCGGCAAAGCTCGCCGTGGGCTACACGCTCGACGAGATTCCCAACGACATTACCAGGAAGACGCCGGCCTCATTCGAACCTACGATCGATTACGTAGTGACCAAGATTCCAAAATGGAATTTCGAAAAATTCCGCGATGCCGAAGACGTGCTTGGCACTCAGATGAAATCCGTCGGCGAAGTAATGGCCATCGGGCGCACCTTCAAAGAATCGCTGTTCAAGGGTCTGCGTTCGTTGGAAGCCGTTAAGCCTCTGCGCCTGGAAGATGTTTCCAAAGACGAACTACAAAGAAAGCTGGCCCGGCCAAACTCGCAAAGATTCTCGTACATTACCTACGCGCTCGAACATGGCTGGGCTATTAATGAGATTTATCGCTTGTCGAGAATCGATCCGTGGTTTTTGGATCAACTCAAACAAGTGATGGAAATACAGGAACAGATTGAAGGCAAGACTCTGGAAGAGATTCCGCTGGAATTACTTCGGGCATTCAAGGAAGCCGCGCTTTCAGATCGACGCCTCGCATACTTGACGAAACGAAGCGAAGATGAAGTCCGCGCCCATCGCAAGACGCTGGGGCTGATCCCGGTTTACAAACGCGTGGACACCTGCGGCGCGGAATTCGAATCTTTCACGCCCTATCTATACTCAACCTACGAAGAGGAAGACGAAGCCCAACCCACTGATCGCCAGAAGATCATGATTCTGGGTTCCGGTCCGAATCGCATTGGTCAGGGCATCGAATTCGATTACTGCTGTTGCCACGCATCGTTCGCGCTGCACGAAGCGGGCTTTGAAACGATCATGGTCAACTGTAATCCGGAAACCGTCTCGACTGACTATGACACGTCGGATCGTCTGTACTTCGAGCCGCTCACCTTTGAAGACGTCATGAACATTGTCGATGTCGAGAAACCAACTGGCGTGATCGTCCAATTCGGCGGCCAGACGCCTTTGAATCTGGCGATGCGCCTGCATGAAGCCGGCGTCCCGATCATCGGCACCTCGCCGGATTCAATCGACCTGGCTGAAGATCGAAAACGTTTCGGCGCGCTACTGAATCAGATTGGAATTCCCCAACCTGAAAACGGTACGGCTAGTTCGATTGACGGAGCTCGCGAAATTGCCGAGCGCATCGGCTATCCCGTGCTGGTCCGTCCCAGCTATGTTTTGGGCGGCCGCGCGATGGCAATTGTTTACGATGAAGAGAGTCTGGATCAGTACATGCGCACGGCGGTTGATTTTTCGCACGACCGCCCCGTCCTGATCGATAAGTTTCTGGAACAAGCGGCGGAGTTTGACGTCGACGCGCTCGCCGATGACAGCGCGTGCGTCATCGCCGGAATTCAGGAGCACATCGAAGAGGCCGGCATCCATTCCGGAGATTCGTCGTGTGTGCTGCCTCCTGTGCGCATCGCACCTGAACACGTCGAAACCATGCGGCATTACACCCGCAAGCTCGCGAGCGCGTTGTCTGTCAGTGGCTTGATGAACATTCAGTTCGCGATTAAAGACGACCGCGTCTATGTACTGGAAGTGAATCCGCGAGCCTCGCGCACTGTTCCTTTTGTCTCAAAGGCTACCGGCGTTCCCCTGGCCCGCATTGGCGCCCTGGTGATGGCCGGACGCAAGCTGAAAGACTTTGACTTGCCCGATGACCTGAGTGTCGATCGCTTCTTTATCAAGTCGCCTGTCTTTCCTTTCGCAAAGTTTCCCGGAGTTGATCCAATTCTGAGTCCGGAAATGCATTCGACCGGTGAAGTTATGGGTGTCGGTGAGAGTTTTGGCGAAGCTTACGGCAAAGCGATGACAGCAGCAGGCCTGACTCTTCCGGAAAGCGGCGTGGCCTTTATCAGCGTAAACGATGGGGACAAAGGTCAGGCGGTTTTGCTGGCGCGCAGACTGGCACGACTGGGTTTCAGGCTGATGGCGACTTTGGGAACGGCAGAGCGTTTGCGCGAAGTGGGTTTGGAAGTCGCAACCGTCTTTAAAGTAAATGAAGGCCGCCCGAACGTCGTCGACCATGTCAAACAAGGCGAGATTGCGCTGGTGATCAATACGCCCCTGGGGCGCGCCTCGCATTACGACGAACAGGCGATTCGTCGCGCGGCGCTTCAATACAACGTGCCGTGCGTGACGACCATGACGGGCGCGCAGGCTTTGGTTGAGGCGCTTGCCTCGCGAACGTTGGGAAAAGAGATTGCCGTCTATGCGTTGCAGGACTTGCACGCAGTCAGTGCTTCGGCACGATAACGGTCTGGGCTTGCCCTCGCCCGTTCGAACCTTAAGTTAGATATTGGACGCCCAAGGGCGGAAAACCGCTGGGAGAGTTTTAATGAAGAAAATCGCACTTATCCTGATACTGATTATGTCTCCGTTGTCTTTGTTTGCGGACGAAGGCATGTGGACGTTTGATAATCCACCACGCAAGCTTTGGAAAGAGCGCTACAACTTTGAGCCCACGGATGCCTGGCTGGAGCACCTAAGGTTAGCGTCGGTACGCATTGAAGGCTCGTCCGGCTCTTTCGTGTCACCCGGCGGACTGTTGATGACCAATCAGCATGTTGCCAGCGGCCAGTTGCAGAAGTTATCAACCAGCGAACGCAATCTCCGACGAGATGGGTTTTATGCGAGCACACCAGCCGAGGAATTGAAGTGCCCCGATGCCGAAGTCAATGTGCTGACCTCTTACGAAGATGTAACTCAACGCGTACAGGGCGCGGCGAAACCGGGCGCGTCGGATAAAGAAGCCGGTGACGCGCGCCGTGCACAGATCGCGGCGATCGAAAAAGAATCTACCGACAAGACCGGATTGCGTAGCGAGGTAGTCAGGATTTACAACGGCGGCGAATATTGGCTGTATCGTTTCAAGAAGTACACCGATGTTCGTCTGGTCTTCGCCCCGGAGGAACAGATCGCCTTCTTCGGCGGTGATTACGACAATTTCACCTACCCTCGTTACTGTCTCGACGTTTCCTTTTTCCGCGTGTATGAAAACGGTCAGCCGTTAAAGACTCAGAACTACCTTAAGTGGTCGGCCAGCGGTCCTGCGGACGGCGAGTTCGTGCTGGCAGTCGGCAACCCCGGGTCCACTAACCGTCTACTTACAATCGCTCAGGTTCAATATCAGCGCGACGTCGGTAATCCGCTGCAGATGCAGGTATGGACCGCCCGGCGCAATGCGCTGGTGAATTACGGCAAGACCTCGCCCGAAGCAACACGTCGGGCGCTAAACACGGTTCGCAGTCTGGCGAATTCCATTAAGCGGCTGGTGGGACAGCAGGACGGTCTGGGAAATCGCCGCATGATGACGAAGAAAGACGATGACGAGAAGGCTTTACGAGCAGCGGTGGCGAGTCGCCCGGAATTACAAAAGGCTTATGGCAGCGCCTGGGACGAGATCGCAGCGGGTTATCGTGAGTTGCCAACCTTTGCCAAGCGAACGGCTTTTTCTACTCTGGTCCACTCCCGTCTGGGCCAGATCGCGCAGCAACTCGTCAATTATTCCGAAGAGATAGGGAAACCAAACGACACGCGGTATGACGAGTTTCGCGATTCAAAATTGGAATCATTGAAGTTCAGCCTTTTCTCGCCGGCTCCCATTTACCCGGACATGGAGGAGGCCATACTTGCGTCATGGCTGGCGGAGGCTGAGCAAACGCTGGGTAAAGACGATCCATTTGTGCGCGCGGCGTTGCAGGGTTCAACTCCAGCCACGATTGCGAAGAATGTCATTTCCCAAACGAAGCTGGCTGATGTTGCAGCTCGCAAGGCGCTGTTTGAAGGTGGGGCCAACGCAATTAAGAACACCGACGATCCTTTGATCGCTCTGGCCCGCAGGGTGGAACCGATTATCAGAGAACTGCGCGCCTGGAACGAGCAGAAGATTCAAAACCTCGATGCGGTTGCAGGGCAGAAAATTGCGGCAGCACGCTTCGCCGTCTACGGCAAGAATGTTTCCCCGGATGCAACCGGGAGTCTGCGCATAAGCTATGGCAAGGTTCTGGGCTACGAGGAAGACACGACTCTGGTACCCTACAAAACTACCCTCAACGGCCTCTATGATCGTGCCGCCAGCTTTGATGAGAAGTCGCCCTTTGATCTGCCGCAGCGATTCCGTGACGGCAAGTCGAAACTCGATCTGGTCACGCCGATGAACTTTGTTTACACCTGTGACACGATTGGCGGCAATTCCGGCAGTCCGGTTATCAATCGCAATGCTGAGGTGGTTGGTCTTAACTTTGACAGCAACATTCAAAAGCTGCCCAACCGGTATTGGTACATTGACGATGAAGAAGGCAGTCGGGCCGTCGCCGTCCACAGCGCGGCTATCATCGAAGCACTACGAAAGCTCTATGGGGCCGAGAAGCTAGCGGCGGAAATTACTGGGCGTTAAGAACTCAGCTCAGCGCCAAAGGCGCGAAAGAGGATGGGCACTGCTCACTGATGTGCGGAAAGGCTCCGCCTTTCCGTTAAGGGTCGCTTAAGAGTTGGAGGGCTGCGCCTCCAACTACACTCAAACCGAATGGCAATTCAAATTCACGCAGTTGTGATCACGGCCAGCGACGCCTGCTCAGTTGGCGAGCGTGAAGATGAATCAGGAGCAACGCTGGTTTCTCTGCTGACTGAACTGGGCGCGGAAATCATCGCCAGGGAAATCTTAAGCGACGATCTTGATCCGCTTTCTGAGAAGCTTCACGCTTATACCGATCGCGACGACGTAAACTTGATCGTGACTACCGGCGGCACGGGCTTTGGCCCGCGTGACAACACTCCGGAAGCGACCTTGCGCGTCATTGAACGCGAGGCACCGGGTTTGGCTGAAGCGATGCGCATGGGAACCTTAAAGAACACTCCGATGGCGATGATCTCTCGCGGTGTCTGCGGTATTCGATCAGGAACGCTCATCGTTAACCTTCCCGGCTCACCCAAAGGCGTGCGCGAAAGCTTCGAAATCATCCGGCCGGTTTTGTCTCACGCAATTGCCCTGCTCGCAGGTAAATCACACGCGGAAGCTCAGTGAAGGTTCTGTCGCGAGAGAGTTTAGAGTTCAAGCGGCTTTGCCCAAAAAGTCGTTTTCGAGACTGTCGCTTGAAAGCCAAAGAGAACCGGTACAGAACCGCTCGCGGTAGCGAGCGGGATAAGGACTCAAGCTGAAATCTGGATTTGCTCTGCATTTTGATCACCGACCATAGCGCCTGCTCCGTCATTATGGTCGGTCGAGTTTTTATCCCGCTCGCTACCGCGAGCGGTTCTGTAGCCGCCGAGCCGACTTTTGGGGCAAAGCCAGTTCATGCGTTAGCTGGTGCCTGTTAAGGGCAACCTAAAAGGTTGAACTCTGAACAGAACTGAGAAGCTTGGAGGACAAAAATCATGAAAAGCATCGTCGCAATTCTGGCGCTTGGCTTTGTGATAGCCATGTGCAACCTGTCGAACAGGGTCGTTAACACAAATACAAACCAATCGACGAATGCGGAAGCCCCATCACTTCCTCCTCCCGAAATAGTTACAGCCACGCCGCCACCTCTTCCCGGCGTCAATCAGAACAGCGGGACGAAGAAGATCACTGCGCCGATTTCCGGCGGTGTGCTCAACGGCAAAGCGACGAACTTGCCAAAGCCCGCTTACCCGCCTATCGCCAGAGCCGCCCACGCTTCAGGCGCAGTCACGGTTCAGGTGCTGGTAGACGAAGAGGGCAAGGTGCTGACCGCGCGGGCTGTCAGTGGTCATCCGCTCCTGCAAGCGGCCGCAGTCGCAGCCGCGCGCCAGGCTCGCTTCACGCCCACTAAACTCTCGGGCCAAACAGTTAAGGTAACGGGCGTTATTGTTTATAACTTCGCCGCGCAGTGAGCGCATAAATCCTAAGTAGAAAACGAATGTGGTGATAGACTCTCGGGCCATGGACTCCCGACGCTTCACCGTTGCCTTGTCCTTCCCAGGAGAATACCGCGAGTTCGTTTCGAAGGTTGCTGATTCACTAGCTGAAAGATTCAGCAAACCGCGAATTCTCTATGACAAATATCACGAGGCCGAGTTCGCGCGACCTAACCTTGACGTACACCTGCCAAATCTCTACCGCACTGAATCAGAATTGATTGCCATCTTCCTTTGCGACGAATACAAGAAGAAGCGGTGGTGCAAACTTGAATGGCGCTCAATTCGCCAACTGATCGCCACGGCAGATGAAGACCGAATCATGTTTCTCAGTTTCGACGAAGTCGGCGCGATTCCAGAGATTGGAATTCTTGACGGAGACGGATACGCGTCTATCGGTGCGCGCTCACCAGAGCAAATCGCCGAACTGATTCTCAACCGCTACACTCCTCCGCAAGAAGATGAAATCGCGCCGCCCACTACGCGCTTTGACATTTCACGCATCATCAAATACGCGCCGTCAGAACTCATCGGTCGCGAAGGCGAACTCAAGCTCCTCTCCGATGCTTGGGACCAAGCCGTCCGCGCGGAAAAGAAGCGCCCCCATGTTCTTATCTTCGTCGCACTTGGCGGCGAGGGGAAAACCTCACTAGTTGCGAAGTGGGCAGCGGAGTTGGCGCATGAAGACTGGCCCGGATGCGAAGCAGCCTTCGCGTGGTCATTTTACAGTCAGGGAACGAGTGAGAAGACGCAGGCTTCATCAGACTCTTTTCTCAAAGAGGCTTTACTCTTTTTTGGCGACGTCGGGATGGCAAATAGCGCGGCAGGTTCGTTCGATAAAGGCCGTCGGCTGGCGCAACTGATTGGCGAGCGTCGCGCACTGCTAATTCTTGACGGTTTGGAGCCGCTGCAGTACGCGCCGACATCACCCACCGGAAGCGAGCTCAAGGACCAGGGTGTGTCAGCGCTGCTCAAAGCACTTGCGACAAATAATGATGGCTTCTGTGTGGTCACTACGCGGTATTCAATTCCGGACCTTCGGAATTTCTGGCAGACCACCGCACCCGAAATCAAACTCACTTCCCTTTCAAGAGAAGCAGGGGTGGCGCTGTTGCGTACACTGGGGGTGAAAGGGACGCAAAAAGAATTCGAACAGTTGGTAAATGACGTCAAAGGCCATGCTCTTACGTTGAACCTGTTGGGTTCTTACTTGCGCGACGCCCACGCAGGGGACATTCGCAAACGCGACCTCGTGAAACTGGAGGAAGCGGATTCGGAGGAGCAGGGCGGCCACGCTTTTCACGTCATGGATGCCTATGTGAAGTCATTCAAAGACGAAGGCGAGAAAGGAAGACGTGCTCTCAGTATCTTGCGTCTGCTCGGCCTGTTTGATCGTCCAGCCACAGGCGACTGCTTGAATGCTTTGTGGAAGGGCGAGGCCATCGCCGAACTGACCGAACCTCTTTCCGCCATCAGCGACGCGCAGCGAAATATGTCCCTCAAGCGACTGGAGGACGCGAAGCTGCTGACGGTGAACCGGGACAAAGGTTCCGGCGAGCTCGTGGCCCTCGATGCGCATCCGCTACTGCGGGAGTATTTCGCTGAGCACCTCCACAGTCAGCACCCGGCTGCGTGGCGTGAAGGTCATCGACGACTCTACCAGCATCTTTGCGAGACGACGAAGGAAGGAGACGAGCCCACACTTGAAGAGCTCCAACCGCTTTACCAAGCCGTGGCTCACGGCTGCGAAGCGGAGTTGCAGGAGCAGGCTTATGCCAAGGTCTACGCCGATCGCATTTTGAGAGGCATGGGCCCGCATGGATTCTACAGCGTCCTTAAACTCGGGGCCTTCGGCTTGGATCTTGGTGCCGTCGCGTGCTTCTTCGAGCAGCCTTGGCGCCGCCTCTCTCCCAACCTCACGGAATCCGCGCAAGCCTGGCTACTGAACCAGACTGCTTTCAGTCTGCGCGCATTGAGCCGGCTGACTGAGGCAATCGAACCGATGCGCGTTGCACTTGAGATGGGCGTCAGACAGAAGGATTGGAGGAATGTCGCAGTTGGTGCGGGCAACCTAAGCGACATGGAACTGGCACTCGGCGAAGCGGCTGCCGCGGTGCGCGACGCCGAACAGTCAGTGAGCTATGCCGACCGTAGCGGCGATGCGTTTCAACGAATGAGCAAGCGCGCTGTACTGGCAGACTGCTTATGCCAATTGGGGCGTCTGACCGAGGCGGAGAAGACCTTCCGCGAGGCTGAGGCCATCCAGATTGAACGCCAGCGCGCATACCCGCTGCTCTACGCGCTGCAGGGGTTCCAGTATTGCGACCTTCTCCTAATCGCTCCGGAGCGCGCAGCGTGGCGAACCATTCTTCAACTTGACACGCGGAAATCAGAAATCGAAAGTGCGACAGCGTCCTGCCGCACCATTTATATGCGGGCGGAGCAGACGATCGATTGGGGAATGAATCATTTTAGCTTTGGCCCTCTCAGCATCGCTGTCGACCACGTCACACTGGGTCGGGCGGCGCTCTACGCATCCATCCTAGAATACAAGCGTTCCAACTTCCCGACCCACAGCTCCCACATATCCGCTGCCATGGATGGTTTCAATCGCGCTGGGATGCAGCAGTACCTTCCCCTCGGTCTCCTCTCCCGTGCTTGGCTGCGCTTTCTGGAGAACGACACTAAGGGCGCGCGCTCCGATCTGGACGAAGCGTGGGAAATCTCCGAACGCGGGCCGATGCGTTTGCACATGGCTGATATCCATCTCTATCGCGCGCGCCTGTTCAATGGTGTGAAGCCATATCCGTGGACGAGTCCGCAGGAAGATCTCGCCGCGGCGCGGAAACTGATCGAGCGGTGTGGATACTGGCGTAGGAAGGAAGAGCTCGAGGACGCGGAAGTGGCGGCGAAGAATTGGTGAGTAGTGCTGGAGCACCGGGCAGTAGCCCGACCGTGAGGGAGGGCGTGAATGCGTCTGTTGAAAGAATGCGCCCTCCCTCACGGTCGGGCTACCGCCCCGAACCGACGCTCGCGGCCTCAGCCGTAGGCGAAAACCTGCAGGCGCGCCCGAGTCCCGTTAAGGACGTAATGTTTATAGACCCGGATTACAAAATGTTCCGCTGCTCCGTAGGAGCGTAATGTTCAGTCGATCGATTCCGCGACGTTGAGAACATGTCACTCCTACGGAGCTCGGATCATGTAATAGAACGTTGGGTCCTATAAACATCTGGCTCCTACGGAGCCAGGCAACTGACGCGACTTTGCCGGCGACAGGTCGCCAGCTTCCAAAGCGCCGACAAGTCGGCGCGCTCCAAACAAACGCAACTCT
>Ga0207646_10001072_pt1 | contig 34848 bp, 32 predicted proteins | sample KBSK5502metaG_FD_184343 | JGI IMG/M metagenome (GOLD analysis project Ga0207646, IMG submission 184343) | Corn, switchgrass and miscanthus rhizosphere microbial communities from Kellogg Biological Station, Michigan, USA - KBS K5-50-2 metaG... | ecosystem: Host-associated > Plants > Roots >... | reverse complement strand
ACGGGGGGCGCGATGGTGTACACGGCGGAAGAGGCTGCTCAGCAACTCGACGCAGACGGGGTGTCCGTCGAGATCATCGACCTTCGCACCGTCATGCCATGGGACAAACCTGCGGTGCTCGAGTCGGCGCGCAAGACTTCGAAGGTGCTCGTGCTGCACGAGGACACCCGCACCGGCGGGTTCGGCGCGGAGATCGCGGCAACGATCGCGGAGGAGGCGTTCGAGGATCTCGACGCGCCGGTGAAGCGCATCGCCGCGCCCGACACGCCGGTCCCGTTCTCGCCGCCGCTCGAGAAGGCATTCATCCCGCAAGTGGACGACGTCACCGCGGGCCTGCGCGAGCTGGCGGCGTACTGAGGAAACATGGCGACCACCGAGGCAATCGACGTCGTCATGCCGCAGATGGGCGTGTCCGTGTCCGAGGGCACGATCACGAAGTGGCTGAAGCAGGAGGGCGACCAGGTCGAGGCGGATGAGTCCTTGCTCGAGATCTCGACCGACAAGGTCGACACCGAGGTGCCGAGCCCGGCCTCCGGGACGCTGACGCAGATCCTCGTGCAGGAAGGAGAGACCGTCGACGTGGGCACAAAGCTCGCCGTCATCGGCGGCGACGGTGCCTCCGCCGAACCGAAGCCGGAAGTGCCCGAGCCTGCGACGGCACCGGCCGCGGCCGAGTCCGCCTCCGTCTTCGACGCCGTGTCGACGCCGCCGACCGCCGACACCGTCGAAGAGGCACAGCCGCCTCAGCCCACCCCAAGTGAGACCACCGAAACCCAGTCCAGCAACGGGAAGACGTTCGTCTCGCCCGTCGTCGCGAAAATCGCCTCGGAGCACGGAGTCGATCCGAGTCAGATACCTGGAACCGGACGCGGGGGACGTGTGACCAAGAAGGACATCCTCGATTTCATCGAGTCTGGTGCGCAGGCAGCTCCGCAGGCAGCCCCGCAGGCAGCCCCGCAGGCAGCTCCGCCCGCCCCGCCCGCTCAGCCGGAAGCACCGAAGACACCGGCCGCAGCCCCGCGACCAGCACCCGCCGCGGCTCCTGCTCCGGTTGCCCCCGTTGCCGCGCAGGCCGGCGAGACCTTCGAGCCGGTGACCGCGATGCGCAGAGGCATCGCCGAGCACATGCGCCGTTCCCTCGACACCTCGGCGCACGTCACGAGCGCGATCGAGGTCGACATGTCGAAGGTGTCGGCGATCAGGGCGAAGCTGAAGAAGGAGTACCAGGAGAGCTACGGCGTCAATCCGACGTACCTCATCTTCGTCGCGCGCGCGGCGACCGAGACGCTACGGGACTACCCCTGGATCAACGGCGAGCTCCGCGGCGACCAGATCGTGACCCGGAGCTACGTCAACCTCGGCTTCGCGGTGGAGCTGCAGGACGGGAAGGGCTTGATCGTCCCGGTCGTCAAGAACGCCGAGTCGCTGAACCTGCTCGGGATGGCGAGGGCCGTCACCGACATCGCCCAGCGTGCGCGCGACAAGAAGCTCCTTCCCGACGAGGTTCAGGGCGGCACGTTCACGATCACGAACCCCGGCGGCTACGGCACGTTCCACGGCACGCCGGTGATCAGCCAGCCGCAGGCCGCAATCCTCGGCACCTACGCCGTCGTCAAGCGCCCCTGGGTGATCCAGGACGACATGGGCCAGGACGTGATCGCCATCCGCCCGATCATGAACCTGACACTGACGTACGACCACCGCCTGGTGGACGGCGCACTCGCCGGCCGCTTCCTGCGCGACCTGCGCCAGAAGCTCGAGACCTGGGACGAGTCGACTTATTAACCGGGCGAAAGCTGCGCTTTCGCCCGGGAGATTTAGGTACGGCGCTTCGCGCTGAACGTGCGCGGGCCGAGCCCGCGCACTCCTCTGGTGTGGCCGGTTGGCGGTTGTTCCCTTCCGTGCGGGCACGGGCGCTGACGCGGCCGCGCCCGCATCCGTTCGCCTCCGGCTAAGCCCTGCTTCGCCTGGTCTTAGCTTCCGGCCTTGGTGGTTCTGCCGCCAGCGCGGAATGTGCATGAGGTCTTGGATCAATCCGGCACCGTGGCATTTCTTACGGTGAAGGCCAAGAACCAGTCCTCTTTGGTCTCGCCGTCGATCGTCAGCCTCAGTTCGTAACGTCCTTCCTCGAGCTCGAGCGGGCCGAACGGGACGACGAGGGGCGCATCGACCGGCGTTCCCGGCCGAAGCCCGACCGGGCGCCCGACCTCGAACTCGCCTTCGGCCCGGACTGTCTCGCCGCCGGGGATCGGAACGCCCTGTCCGTCGGCGTCGAGTAGCTCCAACCGAAACTCGTGTTTTGCATTCGTCTGGTCCCAGGGGATCTGGAACAGCGCAGCGACGAAGAAGCCGAACGGGCCGTGCGCGTTCATCATCGACCAGCCGCCGCCGATCACGTCGAGCTTGCCGTCCGCCACGCGGGCGAAGTCCGCGATCATCAGCGTGACCTTCATCGCACGAAGGTTCGCAGGTCAGCGAATCCCGGTGTCGATCGAGAAGTCGACACGGATGTTGCGGCCGCGCAGGACGCGAACGGTTTGCGGCGTCACGTTGCGACCGATCCCAGGCTTGCCCGGGAGTTTGACGGCGTAGCGTCCCGGCGCGAGAGCGAGCCTGTACCTGCCCGTCGCGCTCGTGCGGGCTCTCGAGACCACAACGCCGTTACGAACGAAGAAGAGCTGCACGTTCGCCGCGGGCTCGTCACACGGCTGGGCTTCGCTGCACACCGGCGTGATCGGGCCGCGGGTGACGAGACCGTGCAATCCGCTTCCCGTCGCTCCCGAGGCGGCGCCGGCCACGAGGGCGGCGACCGCAGTCACGAGCAGGAGAAAGCGCGGCATGACCACATGGTAGGCGCCGCTAGGCTGGAGGCAATGCCGCGTGGCGCCTACGTCCTCGACCTTGGTCTCGTCCCGTACCAGGAGGCCTGGGATCTCCAGCGATCCCTTGCCGGTGCGGTGTCGCAGGGCGCGATTCCCGACACGGTCGTCTTCCTCGAGCACCCGCCGGTCGTCACGCTCGGGCGGCGCACCGACGCACGCGAGCTGCACGTTCCGGAACAGGCCGCCGTCGACGTCGTCGAGACCGATCGCGGCGGCAAGTCGACCTTCCATGGTCCGGGCCAACTCGTCTGCTACCCGATCCTCGACCTGAAGCGCCATGGCAAGGACGTCAAGAAATATGTCCGCGATCTCGAAGAGGCGCTGATCCGGACGCTCGAGCCGCTCGGCCTCGAGGCGACACGGATCGAGGGACTGACCGGCATCTGGCTGAAGCGGCCGCCGCGCAAGCTCGCCTCGATCGGCGTGCACATCTCACGCTGGGTGACGACGCACGGGTACGCGTTGAACGTCGACCTCGACCCGACGCCGTTCACCGACTGGATCACCGCCTGCGGCCTGGAGGACGCCGCCTTCACGACGATCGCCCGCGAGCTCGAGCGCCCCGTCACGGTGGACGAGGTCAGGCCTCTCGCCCGCGAGGCGCTCGGTGAGGTCTTCGGCCTATCCTTCGAGGAGCTCCCGGCCGACGACGGCCACGGCCTCTGGAGCCAGCCCATCCATGGAAACCTCGCTGCCCGTAGCTGACAGACCCCGCCGGCCGGAGTGGCTGAAGGTCCGGGCGCCGAGTCCGGATTCGCGCTACTACGACGTCAAGAAGCTGATCCACGGCCAGAGCCTCCATACGATCTGCGAGGAGGCGCGCTGCCCGAACATCGGCGAGTGCTGGGGCCGCGGCACCGCCACCTTCCAGATCCTCGGCGATACCTGCACCCGGGCGTGCCGCTACTGCTACGTGCACAGCGGCAGGCCGGACACCCCTCCTAACCCACTCGAGCCGCTTCGGCTCGCGAACGTCGCCGCCCAGATGGAGTTGAAGCACGTCGTCGTCACGTCGGTCGATCGCGACGACGTCCCCGACCGTGGTGCCGGCCACTACGCAGCGACGATCAGAGCCCTGAAGAAGAAGCTGCCGGATGCGTCCGTCGAGGTCCTGACGCCCGACTTCCTCGACGTCGAGGAAGACGCGCTCCAGACGGTCATCGGTGCCCGTCCGGACGTTTTCAACCACAACATCGAAACGGTCCGCCGCCTGCACGCGCGCATGCGCGGCGCGAAGGCGAGCTACGACAAGGCGCTCTGGCTGCTGCAGCGTGCGAAGGAGATCGCCGACTATCCCGTGCTGACCAAGTCCGGGATCATCGTCGGGCTCGGGGAGACGAACGACGAAGTGGTCGAGACGATGCGCGACCTACGTGCCCACGGCGTCGACGTCGTCACGATCGGGCAGTACCTCCAGCCGAGCTCCAGGCACGTGCGGATCGACCGCTGGGTGCATCCCGACGAATTTCGCTGGCTCCGCGAGCAGGGTGAGGCCCTCGGCTTCGGCTCCGTCTTCTCAGGTCCGCTCGTGCGCTCGTCGTACCGCGCCGACGAGCAGCGTCACGCCGCGCTCGCGTACTAGGCCCGAGTAGTCCAAAACGAAAGGCCGCCTTAGGCGGCCCTTCGTTCGAACGGTTCGATGCGGTTCCTACTTGATCCAGGTGAACAGAGCAGCGTGGGCGAGGCCGCCGAAGCGGAGGATCGCCTGGTGCCCGTCGGGGCTCGCGCCCTTGTCCGCCGACATCGTCACCGTGATCGTTGCCGTTCCGCCTGCCGGAAGGGAGAACGGAACGTCGCTGACCGAATACGCCACGCCCGAGCCGGTCGTGCCGGTAATCGATGTGGCGGGCAGCGCGAGCGTGCCCGACGTCAGGTTCATGACGGTGACGCTCATCGAGTTCGTCTGACCCGAACCGGACGGCACCGCACCGAAGCTGACGCTCACCGGGTCGAAGGCAAGCGACGCATTCACCGCCGAGCCCAGGTTCTCGCGACCGGAGCCGACGTCGTTCACGTCCGTATCGCAGCACGTGCCGTTGCTCGTCTTCAGCACGTTCTCGTCGGCCGTGTTCACGACCGCCGAGCGAACGGCCCAGGCCGGCCAACTCGGATGCTGGCCGAGCACAACGGCCGCGGAACCCGCCAGATGCGGCGTGGCCATCGAGGTTCCCTGGAAGAACGCCCAGCACGGGACCGGAAACGCGGGAACGCATGTCTCGCTCCCGGAGCCCGGAATCGAGCTGAGCACGTTCACGCCCGGCGACGTGACGTCCGGCTTGACGCGGAAATCGACGTCTGTTGGGCCACGACTCGAGAACCCGGCCAGGACGTTGCTCGTGGCCAGATCCTGCACGTAGGTCTTCGTCGCGTTGATGGTCGTCGCGCTGCCGCCGAGACCGGTGAGCGTGACCCCCGTGTTCCGAGAGACCATCACGCCCGGAATCGTTGGCTGGTTCGCCGTCCCGTCCTGCGCCATCGAGATCGGCGGGCCGCCGACGTTGTTACGGATGACCGCGCCCACCGCACCCGCACTCTGCGCGTTGCGGATCTTCGTCGAGAACGTACAGCCCCCGCGCGGGATCAGCGCGATCGCGCCGGACAGCCCACTCAGGGCCGAGCAGCCGTTGCTAGTGACAACCGAGAGTGTCCCACTCACCGGAGCGGCTGGACCGAACTGGCCAACCGCCGCCGCGTAGTCGGTGCCGGCGACGGTGACATTGACGCCGATGAAGTGCCCGACGGTCACCGCCCCTGCCGTCAGAGCTCGTGCCGCGGCGCCCGGCGACTCGACGGTATTGAAGCCGGGACCACTGTTCCCCGCAGCGATTGCAGAGATCATCCCGGCTTGGTCGAGGTCGTTGACGGCGTTCATCAGGAGATCCTGGAACCCAACGTTGCCGCTCTTCCCGTGGGTTCCCCCCAGGCTCATGTTGACGATGTCCATGCCGTCCGCATAGGCGGCCTCGAGGGCATTCAGGATGTCCTCGCTCCGGGCGTTCGTGACACCGTCCGGGAACACGTTGTAGTTCCCGAGCTGCGCCCCGGGCGCGACGCCGAGGACTCCGTAGCCCACGGACACACCGTTGACTGTGGTCGAGCCGTTGGTCAGGCCGTAGTCGCATGCGACGGTGCCGGCGACGTGCGTCCCGTGAGCTTGGACGGCAGCAGGCGTGAAGTCGCGACTAGGCGTCTTGTTGTTGAAGACCTTCGCGACGATGACCTTGTTGTTGGTCAGCGACGGCGGTCCCTGCTTCTGCGTCGCGGGGAAGCCGGCGTCGTTGAAGCACGGTTGTGTGACGTCGATCCCCGTGTCGATGATCCCCACCTTGACGCGGGACCCGTCCGGCATGACGCCCGCACTTGCGCCACCTCCGGCGCCCCAGGCGCCGAAAGCGCTGATCAGCGTCAAGTCAGGGTCGATGGCCTGCGGCGTATAGACACCCTCGTATTGGGCCTGCTGCACCATCGGCGCCGCTTGGATCGTTGCGAGCGATGTGCCATTCAGCTGAACGGCAACGGCGTTCAGTGAGATATCGAACTCGCCTGTCACCTTCGCTGCGGGCGCGTTCGCCTTCAGCCACTGCTTGAAGTCGTTGCGCAGAGCGGAGAGCTGAGCACGATACGACTTCACGGTCGTACTGGAAAAATCGATCTTCTTCCCGGGCGCCGGCTTCGTCTTGACGTACGTTGAAAGCGGATCGCCGTTCAGCTGGACGATCGCACTGCCGGTGTCGATGTCTGGCGCGGCGGACGGGCCGTCCGAGACCGGACCGCCCGCGGTTGCCCCCGCGACGGCCATCGTCAACACAAGTGCGGCGAGCGTGACGAAGGCCCCTGAGAGTCTCCTCATTTCCTCCCCTTGTTCGAGTTACGGAGGGGCGCCCCGGCACCCTGCCCCGGCACCTTGACGCTACCTCTGCCTGTAAGGGCGGCGGGAGAGTACCACAGCGTCTATAGAGCTTTCTCGGTCAGGCGCTGAGCGCCACAAAGCGTTGGCCAGCTCCGGCGAAGACATGCGGAGGGCCGCCCGCCGGACGGCCCTCCGCGTCGGACTGAAGCGGCTCAGTAGTTGCCGCTGGCAGTGACCACGTCTTCCTGGTTGATGGGCGTCGGGACGAACTCGAACCCGAAGAACCAGACGACCGTCTGCCGGTTGTTCGAGTCGGTCCAGAACGCGTGGAACGTTCCGTTCGTGTCGGCGGTGATGTCGGTGTAGTCACCGAAGAAGCCCCCGCCGAAACCGTTCCGGGTGTTGATCAGGTGCGTGCTGACCGTGTTCGTGACGTTCGTGGTGACGTCACGCACGACGTAGTCGAGCCGCGCGTTGTGGATGTAGTTGCCCAGCGTCGTGCACGTGATCCGGCCGACCGGTGGACGGGGTCCAGCGGCACACGTCTGCCACGGCGAAACAGTGGTCGCTCGGTACGCACCGAGGTACACCTTGCCGTTGGCGGCTGCCGCCGCCGCCGGGAACACGTCCTCGATCGGCCGAGCCGGCGACGGAGCGTTGAGGGTGCTCGCGTCGGGATTCGTGACCGGATAGCCCTCGCTGGACTGTGATCCCTGCGCGAACACCGGGGCAGGCGCGGTCCAGGTAGCGCCACCGTCAGTCGACTTGCTCCAGACGGCGGCGGAGTGGCAGCCGGCACGGACGGAGGCAGACCCGACGAGGAAGAAGGCGCAGCCAGTGGTGCCTGCGTACGTGCTGCCGTCGTTCGGCACCTCGCCGACCCAGGTGGCGTAGAGGTCACCGTTCGGCGCCGCCGCCGCGGCCGGGAAGCTATTGACACGGAACGCCGTGTTTCGGAGCGGCAGGATGTCGGCCACGGTCGCGACCGCCGTCGGCTTGCTCCAGTTCGCCCCGCCGTCCGTCGACTTCACCATCCAGGTCGAGTCGAGCGCGTCGTGGCGCGTCGACGCATCCCAGAAGACGTAGAGCGTGCCGTCGGGCCCGACGACAGGATGCGAGCCCTGCCCGTACAGCACGTTGCCCGAGATGAGCTTCGGATCGGTGAAAGTCTGACCGCCGTCGCTCGACGACGCGAACATGATCGGCGACTGCACGTAGCTACCGTTCGACGGATTGAAGAGGAATCGCGTCCACGTCACGTAGATCCGATCGCGGAACGGACTCGAGGCATTCGCGTCCACTGCGATCCACTCCTTGTCGTTCAAGGTGCTCGGTGAAGTCGTCGCGTTGATGAAGGTCGGGGCACCCCAGCTGAGGCTGCCGCCCGCGCTGAACGTTCCCCTGTTGACGGCGACCGTGTTCGGCGGCGAGGTCCTGTTGAAGCCGAGGCCCGCGTAATAGACGTGGCCACGGCTATCGAAGGCCACCGAAGGATCGCCGCCGGCTTCATACTGGCCACCTGCCAGGTGGGTGACGCCGGGGATCAGGGTTCCGAGATGACTCGGATCGGACGAGGTGCAGCACCACGTGGTGCCACCGTTCTTCGAGTAGTACGTGCCCGAATAGGCGTCGCCGAGCGCGCTGCAGGGAGTGCCGCTGATGCTGCACGACCAGGTACGAGTGACGTAGTCGTTCGCCGAGGCGACGATCCTGCTCGAGTTGTTCGGATCGACGGCGATCGACGTCTCGTTCTGTGGCGCGGCCGCCGTGTCTTGGTTCACGGTGACGGCGGGACCCGCGACGCTCGTGGCATCGAGCGGGCTCCCCAGGACGTTGACGGGCGTAATCGGCGTTGCCGGGACCGGATTCGCGTCGGCCTCCTCCGCCTCCTGTTCGATGAACGCCGAGAACCGGATCTGCAGCGGCGCGGTCCCGTTGAGTGACGCGACCTTGCCGGCGAGAGTGGTGACGTCATACGTCGTGCCGGCGGACTGGGCCGACGAGCCTCCTGCGATCACCAGGACAGCGGCGAGCGCTGGGGCGAAGACGCCAAAGAGTCTCTTCATGATCTCCCCTTTGTCGTGACCGACCAAAACCCCGCGATGCGGCGGCGAACCTAGCACAGGCCGCAGGAGTTGCGGAGCCGTAACCGGCTAGGTCTCTTGGCTGTTTGACCCGTGCGGCTTCGCCATGGCGCGATAGTCGAGGGCCTGGTCGAGCACGTCGTCTGCGATGCCGCGCTCACGGGCGACCTCGCGTAGCGAGCGCCCCGTCGAGGCTGCCTCTTTCACGATCTCGCCGACCGCGTCGTAACCGATGTAGGGGTTCAGTGCGGCCGCCGCCGAGAGCGTCAGCTCCGCGTAGCGCTCGCACGTCTCGCGATTCGCCTCGATCCCGTCGACGCACTTCGCGGCGAGCAGTCGCGACGCCGACGCGAGCAGCTTGATCGAGTCGAGCAGGTTCCGCGCCAGCATCGGCACGAACACGTTGAGCTCGAAGTGGCCCTGCATCCCGCCCACCGTGATAGCCGCGTCGTTACCGATCACCTGGGCGGCGACCTGCGTCACCACCTCGGGGATGACCGGATTGACCTTCCCCGGCATGATCGAGCTGCCCTTCTGGAGCTCGGGCAGGAAGATCTCCGCGAGCCCGGTCCGCGGGCCCGAGCCCATCAGCCGGAGGTCGTTCGCGATCTTCGTCAGCGAGACCGCGACCGTCTTGAGGGCGCCGGACGTCTCGACCAGTGAGTCGCGGGCGGCTTGCGCCTCGAACGGATCCGCCGGCGGCGAGATCGGCAGGCTCGTTTCGTCCGTCAGGTAGCGCCTGACACGCTCTGCGAATTCGGGGTGGGTGTTCAGGCCGGTGCCGACCGCGGTGCCGCCGAGCGGGATCTGGCCCAACCGCTCGAGCGTCGAGCTCACGCGCGCGTGTCCCTGACTGACCTGAGCCGCGTAGCCGCTGAACTCCTGGCCGAGCGTGACGGGGACGGCGTCCATCAGGTGAGTCCGACCTGACTTGACGACGTCGTCGAACTCCACGGCCTTCGCCTGCAGCGACTCCGACAGCCGGCGTAATGCGGGCAGGAGGTCGTTCGTGATCTCGTCGAGCGCCGCGAGATGCACCGCAGAAGGAAAGACGTCGTTCGACGACTGACCCATGTTCACGTCGTCGTTCGCGTGCACGTCTGCTCCAGCCAGTGCCGCGATCACCTCGTTCGCGTTCATGTTCGACGAGGTCCCCGACCCCGTCTGGAAGACGTCGATCGGAAACTGGTCGTCGAGCTCGCCCGCCGCAACCCGGTCGCCGGCGTCCGCGATGCGCTGGGCCTTGTCGCCGTCGAGGAGCCCGAGCTCGGCGTTGACGCGCGCAGCCGCAGCTTTGATCCGGCCGAGCCAGTGCGCAACGGAAGGCGGAATCGGCTCGCCCGAGACGGGGAAGTTGTCGACCGCCTTGCGTGTCTCCATACCCCAGAGCTCCCGCTCCGTCGCCGTCTTCGCCATCGAATCGAGTTTACTTCCAGGCGGTTTCGTGAGGTCGGTCGTCTCCAGAAGTCAGAGCAGACGGACGCGCGGGCAAAGCCCACGCGTCCTGATGACGGCACCGCAAGCGGTGCCGTAGGACCTCTATGCGTGCTCGTGACCTGGGCATTGCGATCGGCGACGGCATCCCGGCCGAGAACAACGCCATCACCGACGTGGCCGGCGTGCGTGTCGGTCACACCACGCTGATCGAAGGCGACTCCGTGCGGTCCGGCGTCACGATGGTCGTGCCTCCCGAGGCTCCGCTCTTCTCGGGTTGCCACCGCCTCAACGGGAACGGCGAGCTAACCGGGCTCGAGTGGGTGCGCGAGTCCGGCTTTCTGACGACGCCGATCGGGATCACGAACACCTTCAGCGTCGGTGTCGTCCGCGACGCGATCGCTGCTGCGTCTGCCGACGAGGATGCGTGGTCGCTCCCAGTCGTCGGCGAGACCTTCGACGGTTTCCTCAACGACATCCGCGGCCAGCACGTGACGGCGGAGCACGCACACGCCGCGCTCGAGGGCGCACACGACGGCGCGGTCGCAGAGGGGAACGTCGGCGGCGGCACCGGCATGGTCTGCCACGAGTTCAAAGGCGGTATCGGGACAGCGTCGCGCCGCGTCAATGGGTACGTCGTGGGCGTCCTCGTTCAGGCGAACTACGGTCGGCGCGAGCGTTTCCGCGTCGACGGAATCCCGGTCGGGAAGCTGATCGGCGATCGGATCCCCTTGCCGGGCCGTGCCGAAGCGACGGGCTCGATCATCGGCATCGTCGCAACCGATGCGCCGCTCCTACCGCACCAGTGCGACCGGCTGGCTCAGCGAGCCGGACTAGGCGTCGGCCGGATGGGCGGGACTGCCGCTCATTCGAGCGGCGACATCTTCCTGGCGTTCGCCACGGGCAATCGTGCCCTGGCCGCCGACGGCGAGATTCCCATTCGCATGCTCTCGGATGCGGAGATCACCCCGTTCTACGCCGCGGTGATCGAAGCGACCGAGGAGGCGATCCTGAACGCGATGCTCGCGGCCAAGACCATGACGGGCAGAGACGGCAATACCGTGTACGCGCTCGAACCGGAACTGCTTGTAGAAGTGCTCAGGCAAGTCTGAGCCGGCGGCGTTCGAGCGGGCGGCCCCGCATCACGCGGCGTTCGGCCTCGCTGAGGGCGTTGACGGGAGCCCAGCCGACGTATCCGCAGCGCGGACAATCGGGGTTGGCCTGCCGCAGCGGATCCGACGCCAGCTTTCTGTGACTACCGCAGCGGAGGCACTCGACAACGAGCGGCTCCATGGTCTCATCTTTCGCGGAGCCGGGAAGATCGGCGTCCCCCGACCGGGGGAGGGGCGCCTCTACGTCCGCTCGGCCGCGACGCTCTTGGCGGCGTCGAGCAGCTCGTCCCAGGTCCGGAGCTTGACCCGAGGGCGGCCGAGCTTCTCCCCGGCCTCGCGCTCGAGCTCGTCGATCGAGGTCCAGCCGTGGTACAGGACCGCGCGAACGTCCCGCTCCGCGAGCAACGCCTCCACTGCATCCACCGTCACCTCGTCCCGGTGCGAGACCCGGCCCGCCTCGACGTCCGCGAGCAGCTCCGTGACGGTCTCGGTCGCGTCCTTCTTGTTCGTGCCGATGATCCCCGTTGGGCCGCGTTTGATCCAGCCGGCGCAATACGTCGCCGCAACGTGGGCGCCCTCGGCATCGACGACACGGCCGTTGTCGTTCCTGATCGTTCCCCGCCGCTCGTCGAACGGCAGCTCGGGCAGCCCCACGCCGCGGTAGCCCACGCTGCGAAAGACGAGCCCGCACTCGAGCGTCTCGTGCTCGTCGGTCGGCACCGCGACCAGTCGGCCCCCATGGTCCTCGAGCCTGTTTCGCACGAGCTCAACCGACTCCACACGCTGATCGCCGTGGATCGCGACGGGCGAGGCGAGAAAGCGAAGTCGAACCGTCACGGGCTTGCCCGTCGGCTCCCGTGTCGCGAAGTCGTTCAGGACCTCCAGGTTCCGCTTGGAATTCGTGTCGTGCTCGAGCGACGCTTGGCTCGCGGGATCGAGCTCGAGCTCGACTGGATCGACGACCACGTCGGCGCCGTCGAGCTCGCCGAGCTCCTTGAGCTCCTGTGTCGTCCACGAAGCCTGCGCCGGCCCCCGCCGGCCGACCACGACGATGTCGGTGATCGTCGAGCTCCCGATCGCCTCGATCGCGGGATCGGTGGTATCCGTGGGCGCGAGCTCCTCCGGGGTCAGCGCGAGCATTCGGGCGACGTCGAGGGCGACGTTCCCGTTCCCGATCACGACTGCGCGTTCGACGTCGAGATCGAACTCGAGCTCCTGGAAGTCGGGGTGGCCGTTGTACCAGGCGACGAGCTCGGTCGCAGACCACGACCCGGGCAAGTCCTCGCCGGGGATCCCGAGCCGGCGATCGGTCTGCGCGCCGAAGGCGTACACGACCGCGTCGTAGAGCCGCGTCAGCTCGCCGGCAGAAAGATCGCGCCCCACCTCGACGTTGCCGAAGAACCGGAAGCCCGGCTTCAGGGCGATCCGCTCGAAGGCGCGAGAGACCGTCTTCAGCTTCGGATGGTCGGGAGCGACGCCGAGCCGTACCAGACCCCACGGCGTCGGCAGCCGCTCGATCATGTCCACCTCCACCGGGACGTCGGCGTCGAGCAGCGCGCCGGCGGCATAGAAGCCGGCCGGCCCGGATCCAACGACCGCGACACGGAGCGGCCCGCTCACGAGGACGATGCTAGTGCCGGCTCAGGCGGAGCAGCCGGAACCGCAGCCGCCGACGGCGCCTTCGGCCTCGGCGCCTTCCTCGACCTGGAAGGAGTGCCCGCAGCCGCAGGACGAGCTGGCGTTCGGGTTGTTGATCGCGAACCCGGCCGCCTCGATGGAGTCGACGAAGTCGATCTCGGCGCCCTTCAGGTAGGGCGCGCTGAATGGATCGACGACGACCTGGACGCCGTGCATCTCGAACTCGAGGTCACCGTCGGCGGCGCCTCGGTCGAAGCCGAGCCCGTACTGGAAGCCCGAGCACCCGCCGCCCTGGATGGCGACGCGTAGAACGCTGACGTCCTCTTCCTCCGCGATCAGCTGCTTGATCTTGGCAGCCGCGGCTTCGGTGACGGTCATCAGGGGCAGGACTCTTTCCTGGAGCTCCATCGTGATCTGATCGTAGCAACGTGGGCGGTTCCCAGGGTACTCCGGAAGGGGCAGTTTGTAACACACGTCTCAGGCACGGTTGAGCGGTTTTCGCAATGCTTCGTGGCGTCCGGGAGGAACCTGTTAGGTTCCTCGTCGCCCAAGGGGAGGGACGCGTGCTCGACAACTGGCTGCCGTTCCTGATCTACGCGATCTTCGCGTTGATCATTCCCGCATCGATGATGTGGTTCTCCTTCGTCTTCGCGACGCCCGCGCACAAGCGCACACGACGACGCGAGCTTCCGTTCGAGTCCGGCGTCTCCACCGGCGCGCCCCGCGTCCAGCGGTTCACGGTCAGCTTCTATCTCACGGCGATGCTCTTCATCGTGTTCGACATCGAGATCGTGTTCCTGTATCCGCTCGCGGTCATCCTCCATCAGCTCGCATGGTTCGGCTTCCTCGAGTTCCTCTTCTTCATCGCGATCCTCGTGGTCGCCTACGTCTACGTCTGGCGAAAGGGTGCGCTCGATTGGCAATAGAGGACGGGAAGAAGCTCCGCGACCTCGGCCTCCAGTCCGAGCGCCTGCTCTGGCCGACGAAGGGGCCGGGTGTGTTCGAGCAGGAGGTCGCCGCGATGGAGCAGGCCGTGGGCCTCACGACGCTCCAGAAGGCCGTCGCATGGGCCCAGACGAAGTCGATGTGGCCCGACACGTTCGGACTCGCGTGCTGCGCGATCGAGATGATGTCAATCGTCTCGTCGCGCTACGACATCGCGCGGTTCGGGATGGAGGCCTTCCGCTCGTCGCCGCGTCAGGCCGACCTGCTGATCGTGTCCGGCCGTGTCGTGCACAAGATGGCCGCGCCGCTCCGCCAGGTCTACGACCAGATGCTCGAGCCCAAATGGGTCATCGCCATGGGCGCGTGTGCGAGCTCCGGCGGCATGTTCAACAACTACACGACCCTCCAGGGCGTGGACAAGATCGTTGCCGTAGATGTGCACGTGCCGGGCTGCCCACCGCGGCCGGAAGCGTTGATCGAAGGCATCGTCCGGCTGCACGAGAAGGTCATGGCCGGCGTTCCACCGGCGTACGAGATCCGAGAGGTCGCATCCTGAGCTACAACCGCGTCCCCGGGCTCGTCGAGGTTCAGGAACGACATGGCGAGACGACCGTCGTCGTCGACACACCACGCCTCGTGGACGCAGCGGTGCACCTGCGTGACGAGCTCGGCTTCAACTACCTCTCGGACGTAGCGGCCACCGACTACCTCGGCTGGGGCGCGAAGGGCGTATCGGGATACATCGGCACCCAACGCGGTCGCGACCTGAACCAGCCTGCGACGCAGGGGTACCAGCGCCTGCCTCGCGAAAAGCCCCGCCGCTTCTCCGTCAGCTACCACCTGCTCGGTCTTCGTGCGGGCGCACCACGCGTGCGGCTGCAGGTGTGGGTCGACGAGAACGAGCAGGTTCCAAGTCTCGTCAGTGTCTGGCCGACCGCAGACTGGCACGAGCGCGAAGCCTTCGACATGATGGGCCTCAGCTTCGACGGCCACCCGAACCAGCGCCGCATTCTCATGGACGACGACTGGGAGGGCCACCCGCTCCGCAAGGACTATCCGATCGGCGGCGAGCCCGTCCGTTTCTCGGGAGACGCGTAGTGGCAATCGCTCCCGAGCGTCCGAGAATCTACGAGGGCACGCGCATTCCCTCACCGATCCCGAGCGTGCTGGAGGTACCCCACGACCTGAGGTCGTCGGACGACGTCCTGACGGTCAACTTCGGGCCGAACCATCCCTCCACGCACGGCGTCTTGCGTCTCGTCGTCGACCTGCACGGCGAGGACGTCGTCGGGCTGGCCGCGGTGGTCGGCTACCTGCACACCGGCTTCGAGAAGAACATGGAGCAGAAGAGCTGGTGGAAGGCGATCACCTATGCGCCGCGGATCGACTACCTGTCGTTCCAGGCAAACGAGCTGGTGTTCGTCCTCGCTGTCGAGAAGCTGCTCGGGCTCGAGGTGCCTTCCCGCGCTACGTGGATGCGCATGTTGCTCTCGGAGCTGAACAGGATCCACTCGCATCTCGTCTGGCTCGGGACTGCAGCGCTCGAGCTCGGAGCGATCTCGATGTTCTGGTACTGCTTCCGAGAGCGCGACCGGATCCTCGATCTCTTCGAGCTGGTCGCCGGGTTCCGGATGCACACGCGCTACTTCCAGGTCGGCGGCCTCGCCGAGGACGTCCCACCCGGCTTCTGGGACGAATGCGCGAAGTTCGTCGACGTGATGCCGAAGGCCATCGACGACTACGAGACGCTGATCGACCGCAGCGAGATCTGGCTGGAGCGAACCCAGGGCGTCGGCCTGCTCTCGGCCGACGACGCGATCGCGCTCGGACAATCCGGTCCGGTTCTGCGCGGCTCCGGCGTCGACTGGGACCTGCGCCGCGCGCAGCCCTACCTGGCGTACGACCAGGTGGACTTCCGGGTGCCCGTCTACGACGAGGGCGACGTCTACGCCCGCTACCGCGTACGGATGGAAGAGATGCGCCAGTCCGTGAGGATCGTCGACCAGGCGATGCAGCGGATGCCAGGCGGGCCGTGGATCGCCGACGACCGCAAGGTCGTGCTTCCCCCGCGCGAGGAGCTCCACACGTCGATGGAGTCCCTCATCCATCACTTCAAGATCGTCACCGAGGGTTTCCGTGTGCCCGAGGGAGAGGTGTACGTCACGATCGAGTCCCCGCGGGGTGAGCTCGGCTGCTACGTCGTGTCGGACGGCGGCCCGAAGCCGTGGCGCGTGAAGTTCCGCGCACCGTCGTTCGTGGCGCTGGAGGCGACAGCAACGTGTATGCGGGATGCCCTGGTCGCGGACATGATCGCGATCGTCGGCTCGCTGGACACCGTCATGGGCGAGGTAGATCGATGACTGATCCCCATCTGACGAGCGAAGCGAAGTCACAAACCTCTCCCGCGGAAAGTGCGAAGCACTTTTCGCGGTTTTACGAGGAGGTGCAGGAGCTCAAGGCGCAGTATCCCGACCGGCGTTCGGCGGCGCTGCCGGCGCTGCGGCTCGCGCAGGAGAAGCATGGCTACCTCTCGCCCGAGGCGCTGCGCGAATGCGCCGAGGCGCTGGGCACGACGCCGGCGTTCTGCGAGGCGGTCGCGTCGTTCTACGACATGCTCCACCTCGAGCCGATCGGCCGGCACATGGTGGAGGTGTGCACGAACGTCTCGTGCGCCCTCGTCGGGGCTCAGCAGGTGCTCGAGACCTTCGAGGAGGAGCTCGGCATCCGCGCGGGTGAGACGACCGAGGACGGCGAGGTCACGTTGCGGCCAATCGAGTGTCTCGGGGGCTGCGGGTGGGCCACCGTCGTCTCGGTCGACCATCACTACCGCACGCACGTGAAGCCCGCGGACGTGCCGGCAATCGTGCAGGAGCTCCGCAGTGGCGACTGAGCGCCTGATCGTCATGGCCGGCACCGACGAGCGCGACCTGACGAAGCTCGCGGAGTACGAGGCGATCGGCGGCTACGGCGCACTCCAGAAGGCGCGCGCGATGACGCCGGAGGCCGTGATCGACGAAGTGATCGCATCGGAGCTTCGAGGCCGCGGCGGGGCCTTCTTCCCCACAGGACGCAAGTGGTCCTTCGTCCCCAAGCCGGACCAGAACCCGAATCCGCACTACCTCGTCGTCAACGCCGACGAGTCGGAGCCCGGCAGCTTCAAGGACAACGAGATCATGGCGCGCGTCCCGCACCGCTTCATCGAGGGCTGCCTCATCGCGGCGCATGCCGTCGAATCGAAGGAGGTCTTCGTCTACATCCGCGGCGAGTACACCGGGCCCTACGAGATCCTCGTCGGCGCACTCAAAGAGCTGGAGGACCGGCCCGACTTGCGCGGCGACGCGACGATCGTCTTGCATCGCGGAGCCGGCGCGTACATCTGCGGCGAGGAGACGGCGTTGCTCGAGTCGCTCGAGGGGAAGCGCGGCCAGCCGCGCACGAAGCCTCCGTTTCCGGCCGTTGAGGGTCTCTACGCATCGCCGACGGTCGTGAACAACGTCGAGACGATGGCGACGCTGCCGCCGATCATCGCGATGGGCGGCGCCGAGTACGCGAAGCTCGGCGTCCCCGATTCGCGCGGCACGCGCCTCGTGTCGATCTCCGGTCACGTCGAACGGCCGGGCAACTACGAGATCGAAAACGGCATCAGCATGCACGAGCTGATCTATGGCCTCGGCGGGGGCATTCCGGGCGGACGCGAGCTCAAGGCAGTCATCCCGGGCGGGTCCTCGACGGTGATCCTGAAAGGCGACGAGATCGACGTCGGCTACGACTTCAACTCACTCCTCAAGCTCAACACCGCGATGGGATCGGCCGGAGTCGTGGCGCTCGACGACCGCTGCTGCATGGTGCAGCTCGGCATCCGCATCTCGGAGTTCTACGAGCACGAGTCCTGCGGCAAGTGCACGCCTTGCCGGGAGGGGACGCGGTGGATGACCCAGATCCTGCGGCGGCTCGAGTCCGGCGACGCCCTGCAGCCCGAGCTCGATCTCCTGCTGGATGTGTGCGACCGCATCAACGGGAAGTGCCTGTGCCCGCTCGGGGAGACGGCCGCCGTTGCCGTTGCGAGCTACGTCGAGAAGTTCCGGGCGGAGTTCATCGCGCATGTCGACGAGGGCGGCTGTCCGTTCGGGGACGCGTCACCTCTGCACGACGTCCTCGCGCCCGTCGCGATCCACCTTGCCACCGCGGTGCCGGCATGAGCCACGGGATCCTCGGACACGTACCGGTGCCAGGCACGGGTACGAAACTCTCACGAAAGCGTCGCGCATGAGTGCAGCCGAGACGGTCACGCTGACGATCGACGGCGTCGCGGTCGAGGTGCCGAAGGGGACGGGGCTCGTCGAGGCCGCGCTCGCCGCCGGGATCGAGATCCCCGTCTTCTGTTACGAGCCGCGGCTCGGGCCTCCCGTCGGCGCCTGTCGCATGTGCCTGTGCCAGGTCGAGCCCGGGCCGCCGAAGCCGCAAGCCGCCTGCACCCTGACCGCGCAGGACGGCATGGTGGTGCGCACGGCTCTGACCTCGGCGGTCGCAGCCGAGGCGCAGAACGCGACGCTGGAGTTCATCCTCGTCAACCATCCGCTCGACTGCCCGGTCTGCGACAAGGGCGGGGAGTGCCCGCTGCAGGACCTGACCTTCCGCTACGGACCCGGGAACACGCGCATGACGTTCCCGAAGCGCACGTTCGAGAAGCCGATCCCGGTCTCACCCCTCATCGCACTCGACCGCGAGCGCTGCATCCTCTGTTACCGCTGCACCCGCTTCAGCGAGGACGTCGCCGAGGACGGCCAGCTCGTAGCGGTAGACCGCGGAGCGGGAACGATGATCGCGACGTTCGGAGACGAGCCCTACCGGGCGCCCTTCAGCGGCAACGTGATCGAGCTCTGCCCGGTCGGCGCGCTGACGTCCACCACCTATCGCTTCGAGGCCCGGCCGTGGGAGATCCAGGACGTCCCGACCGTCTGCGGGATGTGCCCCGTCGGCTGCAACCTCAACGTGACGACGCGCGAAGGCAAGGTCAAGCGGATCCTGTCGCGCAACCACCCCGAGGTGGACGACGGCTGGCTCTGCGACAAAGGCCGTTTCTCGTACGCTCACCTCCACGCAAAGGACCGCGTCCGCGACCCGATCCTCCGCGTACGGCGCCGCGGCTTCGAAGAGATCTCCTGGGAGCGTGCGCTCGACGAGGCAGAACGGCTGCTCCGCGAAGCCGACGGCCGTATCGTCACCGCGCTCTCGGGCTCGGAGACCGTCGAGCAGGCGTACGCGCTCGGCAAGCTCCTCCGCCGCGGCCTCGGTGCGCACACCGCCTTCTTCCCGGAAGAGATCTCGGATGCACTGGACCCCTTCCGTGTCCCGCTCTCCGCGATCCGCGACGCCGACGTCGTGGCCGTGTTGGGGGATGCGCCGGTCGTCGAGCATGCTCCGATCGTCGAGCTCTGGATCAAGGAAGCGCGACGCCGTGGCGCACGCGTGCTCTACGAGTTGGACGAGGAGGCGGTACGGGCCGCACAGCAGGCGATCCTGATCTGGTGCGGTCCCGGCGGCCACGGCGGGGCGACGGTTGCAGCAATCGCGCAGCGTCTCGGCGCAAGCGGCGCCTTCTACATTCCGGACACCGCGAACGGCCGTGGTGTCTGCGACGCCTGGTCGTGCTCGGACGACGCGGAGTCCCCGACCCCCGATCCGGTCGGTCTGCTGATCGTCTCGGGCGACGAGGCGGCCGCCAACCCGGTCGTGCGTGCCCTCGCGGAGAAGGCCGAGCGGGTCATCGTGATCTCGATGTTCCAGGGCCTCGCCGCGGGCTGGGCGGATCTCGTCCTGCCGGGAACGAGCTATCTCGAGCGTGATGGGACCTACGTGAACCTGGAAGGACGCGTCCAACGCCTTCGACGCACCGTCATCCCACCGGTCCCCGACGAGCTCGCCTGGATCGCAAAGCTTGCGGAGCGCTTCGAGGTCGACCTCTCGCCGTATCCGTCGCTGGTCTTCGAGGAGGCCTCGGCGATCGCGTTCGGCGGCATTCCGTACGGCGAGATCGGCGAGCGGGCGCCGCTGCCGGCGGCCACGGACGCAACCGAGCCGATCGAGGTACCGCAGGACCCAACCCGAGACGGCGACCTGCGCCTCGTGCGTTACCGCCCGCTCTTCTCCGGTCCCGCGGTCGAGCGCGTACGCGAGCTCGCATTCCAGCGGCCGCAGCCGGAGGCCGAGCTGTCGGAGCAGGACGCACACGCACGCGGGATCAGGAACGGCGAGGAGATCACCATCCGGTCGAATGGCACCTCAGTCCGGCTGCGCGCACGGCTGAGTCGCGAACTTCGTCCCGGTGTCGTCCGCATCTCGGAGGACTTCGCCGGAGATCTCAAGCCGACCGTGGAGATCTCGAAGTGAGGGAGCCGTGGTGGATCTCGCTGATCAAGGCTGCAGTGATCGTGAACCTGATCATGCTCGCGTTCGCGTACACGACCTGGCTCGAACGCAAGCTGCTCGGGCGCATGCAGAACCGCTTCGGCCCGAACCGCGCCGGGCCGTACGGGCTCCTACAACCCTTTGCGGACCTGATCAAGCTCGTGCGCAAGGAGAGCTTCTTCCCGATCGCCGCACGGCACCCGCTCTACATCGCGGCGCCGATCATCTCGATGTTCACGGCACTCGCGGCGTTCGCAGTCATCCCGTTCGGGCCCGGCTGGCAGATCTGGCACTACCACGTCGACGGTGAGATTGCGAACGTGTCGATCGCGCTGATCCTGGTCTTCGCGCTCGGTTCCATCGGCGTCTACGGCGCGATCATCGGCGGCTGGGCGTCGCAATCCAAGTTCTCGTTGCTCGGCGCGATGCGGACCTGCGCGCAGCTCGTCTCGTACGAGGTCTCGCTCGCCCTGTCGGTGCTGGGCGTCGTGTTCATGGGCCAGTCGCTCAATCTCGTCGACATCGTCAACAAGCAGGGCGCCACGATCTGGTTCTTCATCCCACAGCTTGCGGGCCTAGCCGTGTTCTTCTTCGCGATGATCGCCGAGACGAGCCGCCCGCCGTTCGACCTGCCGGAAGCCGACACCGAGCTCGTCGCCGGGTATCACACAGAGTACGGCGGCATGCGCTGGGGCCTCTTCCAGACCGCCGAGTACATCAACCTGATCACGCTCTCCGCGCTCGCGGTGACGCTCTTCTTCGCGGGCTGGCGCGGGCCGTACGCACCGCTCGGGCCGCTCTGGTTCCTGCTCAAGGTATTCATCTTCGTGTCCGTGTTCATCTGGATCCGCGCGTCGGTCCCGCGGCTCCGCTACGACCAGCTGATGCGCTTCGGCTGGAAGATCCTGCTCCCGGTCGCGACGATCAACGCTGTGGTAACGGCCCTCCTGGTGGTCTGGGTCTCATGAGCGTCGCCAAGGTCGACCGATGAGCCCTCAGCCAGTCGACAGCGTCAAGGGCTTCGCGGTCACGTTCCGCCAGCTCTTCAAGAAGCCGATCACGCAGCAGTACCCGGAGTACAAGCGTCCGGTCTATCCCCGCTTTCGCGGCCGCCACCGGCTGCACCGGCACGACAACGGGTTGGAGAAGTGCGTCGGCTGCTCGCTCTGCGCCGCAGCTTGCCCCGCCGACTGCATCCGCGTCGTCGCGGAGGAGAACACCCCCGACAACCGCGTCTCGCCGGGCGAACGCTACGCGCGCATCTACGAGATCAACATGAGCCGCTGCATCTTCTGCGGCTATTGCGAGCTCGCCTGCCCGTTCGACGCGATCACCCTCGGCAACGAATACGAGATCTCCGAGTACTCGCGCGACGACCTCATCTACACGAAGGACATGCTGCTCGCCGCGCCGATCAAGAAGATCCCTGTCGCCGACCGCGATCTCTACGACACTCCGATCCCGTACTACCAGGACCACTCGTGATCGTCGCCTCGGTCGGCAACGTCCTCGTCTGGGCGGTGTGGCTCGGCGCCGCGTTCGCGTGTCTCGGCTCGGCGGTCGCTGTCGTCTCGTTCACGAACCCCTTCTACTCGGCCCTGGCACTGATCGGCAATCTCGGCTCACTCGCCGTCCTCTACCTGCTGCTCTCCTCGGAGTTCGTCGCCGCCGCGCAGGTGCTCGTCTATGCCGGCGCGGTGATGGTGATGTTCCTCTTCGTCATCGCCTACATCGGCCCGCGCACTGAATCGCCGTGGACGGGAGGGCCGACCTGGCAGACGATCGGCGCAGTCCTGGCGGCCGGCGCAATCCTCGTGGAGATCGTGGTCGTGATCGGCCTCAAGGCCGGCGGATCGCTGTCTCATTCACATCACGTCGACGGCACCTTCGGAACGCCGAGCTACATCGGCCGCCTCTTTCTGACCGATCACCTGCTCGCCTTCGAGATCACCTCGATCGTCCTGCTCGTCGCGGCGATCGGAGGCGTCATCCTCGGCGCGCACTCCCGCACCGTTCACCCTGATGAGGTGCCGCCCCTGTGATGGGACCCGGCACTGCGTGGTACCTGGCCGTCGCCGGGTTCCTCTTCGGCGTGGGCGCGCTCGGGGTGCTGATCCGGCGCAATCCGCTCATCGTGCTGCTCTCGCTCGAGATCATGCTCAACGGCGCGAACCTGGCGCTGATCGCGTTTGCCCGCCACCTGAACAACGGCGCCGGGCAGATCTTTGCGCTGGCGGTGATGGCCGTGGCTGCCTCCGAGGTCGTCGTCGGTCTCGGCCTGATCGTCGCGCTCAACCGCAAACGCGTTCCTCTCGACGTCGACCGACTCAGCTCGTTGCGTGGGTAAATGATCTACGGCGCCTGGATCTGCCTGCTCTCGCCGCTCGCAGCAGCAGGGCTCATCACACTGGCGGGCGAGCGCATCTCCCGCCGTGGAGCCGGCTATCTCGCAACGCTCTCCTGTTTCGTCGCCTTCGGCGGCGCCGTCGCGAGCTTCGTCGGCCTGCTCGAACGGGCTGGGAGTCAGCGCACCGTGGTTTCGACGGCCTGGACGTGGATCTCGGGCGGCTCGTACCGCTCCGGCTTCGAGGTGATCATCGACCCGCTCTCCGTCTTCATGATGCTGATCGTCGCCGGCGTGGGTGCGCTGATCGTCGGCTACTCGATCGGGTACATGGACGGCGACAACGAGGAGCGCCGCTACTTCGCCTACATGGCGCTGTTCGTCTTCTCGATGTTGTTGCTCGTCCAGGGCGGAAATCTCCTGATCCTGCTCGCGGGCTGGGGCATGGTCGGCCTCTCGTCCTACCTGCTGATCGGCTTCTGGCACGAGCGGCCGAGCGCGATCGCAGCCGCGAAGAAGGCATTCATCATGAATGCGATCGGCGACGCGACGATGGCGCTCGCGCTCTTCCTGCTGATCAAGAAGGCGGGCTCGGTCGAGTTCTTCGTCCTGGGCGGCCGGTACAGCTCGACCGTCGCGACGCTCGTCGCGCTCGGCCTGCTCGGAGGTGCGGTCGCCAAGTCGGCACAGCTGCCGCTGCAGACGTGGCTACCCGACGCCATGGAAGGCCCGACCCCGGTCAGCGCCCTCATCCACGCGGCGACGATGGTCACGGCAGGCGTCTACTTGATCGTCCGCACCCACTCGATCTTCGAATCGGCCCCGCACGTCGCGGACCTCGCCGCCGGCCTCGGGGCCGCCACCCTGCTCATCGCTGGACTGATCGCGCTCGTCCAGGTCGACATCAAGCGAGTGATCGCGTACTCGACGATGTCGCAGATCGGCTACATGTTCCTCGGCGTCGGCGTCGGGGCCTACGCGAACGGGATGTTCCACCTGATGACGCACGCCTTCTTCAAGGCGCTGCTCTTCATGGCAGCCGGCATCGTCATCCACGCCCTCGCCGACGAGCAGGACATCCGCAAGATGGGCGGGCTGCGGCAGTTGATGCCCCGCACGTATCTCGCGTTCTTGATCGGCTCGCTCGCGCTCGTCGGCATCTTCCCGTTCGCAGGCTTCTTCTCGAAGGATTCGATCCTTGCCGCTGCGATCGACCGAGGCGCCTACGGCTACGTCCTCTGGGTCGCCGGGCTGGCGGGCACGTTCCTCACGGGCCTGTACACGTTCCGTTTGCTCTTTCTCGTCTTCTGGGGCGAGCCGAGCCCGTTCGTGCGCGAGCACTTCCACGCCCTGAAGCCCGACGTCGTCGGCGTCTCGCTCGCAGTGCCGGTCGCAATCCTCGCGGTCCTGTCGGTGGTCGGCGGCTGGATCCAGTGGGCGCCCCTCTGGCACCCGATCGAGACCTGGCTCCAGACGGTTGCGGAGCCGACCGTCAGCCCCAAGAGCTGGCAGGAGGCGGTGTCGTCGGCGCTCGCGCTGCTCCTCGGTCTCGGCGGCATCTTCCTGGCGTGGCTCGTCTACGGCGTGCGCAGGGTCGCAGTACCGCGCTTCGCGTTCACACAGCGTGTGCTCGAGCACAAGTTCTACTTCGACGAGCTGTACGACGCGCTCTTCTACCAGCCGACCGTCTGGGCCGCGAAGAGCCTCTACCGGTGGGTCGAGAGCCCACTGGTCGACGAGTCCTCGAACTCGCTGGGGCAGGACACCCGCGACCTGGGCCGTCTCGTAGCACGGGCCCAGACAGGTCTCCTGCGTACCTACGCACTTGCGATCGCCTCGAGCGTGGCAGTGCTCGCGGTCGTCTTCGTGGCGGTCAGGTAGTGACCTCATGACGACGGCCCTGATCGTCCTCCCGCTCGCCGCCGCGCTCGTCATCTGGGTGCTGCCGCTCAACGACGTCTCGGCCGGGGCGCTCGCGCTCCTCGCCGCGCTCGCGGAGGTCGGCGTCTGGATCCAGCTCGCCGCACGCTACGACTTCGGTCCAGGGGGACTGCAGTTCGCCCAGCAGCGAAACTGGTTCAGCGACCTGCACGTCTCGTACCACGTCGGCGTCTACGGCTTCTCCGTCTGGCTGACCGGATTGACCGTGATCGTGATGGCCGCCGCGATCGCCTACGGCTTCTGGGCCGGCCGCGACCGCCTCCGGGCCTACCTGGGACTGATGCTCTTCCTGACCGGAGCCGTCGTCGGCGTGTTCACCGCGCAGGACCTGCTGCTCTTCTACGCCTTCTTCGAGGCGATGATGATCCCGCTCTACGTCCTCGTCGGTGTCTGGGGCGGACCCGGACGGCTGGGCGCCACCCTGAAGTTCGTCCTCTTCACCATGGCCGGGTCGTTGCTGATGCTTGCCTCGATCGTCGTCTACGGGCTGTCGCAGAACACGTTCGATCTCGTGAAGATCGGCCAGAGCTCGAGCAACTGGATCTTCCTCGGCTTCGTCGCCGCGTTCGCGATCAAAGCACCGCTCTTCCCCCTGCACGGGTGGCTGCCGGACGCGTATCGCGAGTCGTCGCCGGAGGTCGCGGCGATCCTTTCGGGGGTCGTGTCGAAAGCTGCCGCGTACGGCTTCCTCCGCATCGCCGTCACCAAGTTCCCGGAGCCGACCCAGCACTATCGCGCACCAATCCTGGCGCTCGCCGCGATCGGGCTGATCTATGGATCGCTGCTCGCATTCCGCGCGCCCGACATCCGCGGCGTGATCGCGTACTCCTCGCTCGCGCAGATGGGACTGATCACGATGGGCGTCTTCTCCGTGAACGACCTCGGGCTGGACGGCTCCGTCCTGCAGATGGTCAACCACGGACTGGTCTCGGCAACGCTCTTCCTGCTGGCCGGGATGGTCGAACGACGAACGCTCACGGGTCAGCTGTCGCGGCTCGGCGGGATGGCGCGCGGACGTCCGGTGCTCGCCACGGTTCTGCTGACCACCGGCGTGATCGCACTCGCGGTCCCGCTCTCCTCCGCCTTCGCGGGAGAGTTCCTGATCCTCGCCGGCGTCTTCAGGCACGGCTGGGCCTGGTCCGTGGTCGGCGCGGTGGCGATCGTGCTCGCGGCGGCGTACGTGCTCCGTCTCGTGTCGGCGATCCTCCATCGCGACATCGGGCCGTCGGTCTCCGACGCAGCACTCGACCTCCGTCCGGCCGAGCTCGGCGTCGTCGTACCGATGCTCGCCTGCCTGCTCGCACTTTCAGCCTGGCCGGCCGCGATCACCCAGCACTCGTTCCGCGGCGATCGCCCGCAGGCGGACGTCGCCCAGGGATTCAAATGATCCCGAGGCCGCACGTCGACTGGTTCGCGCTCGCGCCCGTCAACTCGCTGCTTGCGGCGACCGGGCTCGCGCTGCTGTGCGCGGTGCTCGCGCCGGCCCGCTCGCGCAAAGCTGTGACGGCGACGCTCTGCGGGCTCGGTTACGCGACCGCGCTCGGCTTCGCGGTGGCGCTCTATGTGAAGTCGGCCCACGGCCACGGCGTGGTCGTCGACGCCTTCCGTCGCGACCGGCTTGCAGAGCTGACCGCGATCATCGTCGCCGGCTCGGGGATTCTCGCGACCGCCGTGTCGTATCGGGAGCGCTGGCGCGAGGACCACATCGGCGAGTACTACGCACTGCTTGCCGCTTCCGGAGCGGGGATGGTCTTCTTCGTCGGCGCGAACAACCTGCTGACGCTGTTTCTGGCCCTGGAGTGGTTCTCGATCTGCCTGTACATCCTCTGCGCGATCGACCGCGACCGGCTGAGCGGCCTCGAAGCAGCCCTGAAGTACCTCATCATCGGCGGCTTCGGCTCGGCCGTGCTGCTCTTCGGAGCCGCGCTCGTCTACGGCGCCACGGGCGCGATCGACTTTCCCGGGATCGCGGCCGCCGGTCACGAACACGACGCGTTGCTCCTGTTCGGGCTCGCGATGCTCATCGCGGGGCTCGCGTTCAAGGCCTCGGCGGCGCCGTTTCACATGTGGACACCCGATGTCTACGAGGGTGCACCGACTCCGCTGACCGCGTACATGGCCGCAGCCACGAAGACGGTTGCGCTGGTCGTGATGCTGCGCATACTCGTCACCGCGTTTCCCGGCGACGCATACGTCTGGACGCGGGCGCTCGCCGTGATCGCCGTCTGCTCGCTCGTGATCGGAAATTACGCCGCGCTCGTGCAGAAAGGCGTGAAGCGCATGCTCGCCTATTCGTCCATCTCGCATGCCGGCTTCATGCTGATCGCCGTCGCTACGGGCTCCAGCCTCGGGGCGCGGGCGCTGCTCTACTACCTCGTGCCGTACGCGGCGATGTCGATCGGCTCGTTCGCGGTCGTCGCGGCGCGAGAGCGGGAGCTCGGCGTGCCCGTGACGTTCGCGAACATGGCCGGGTTCGGCTGGGAGCGGCCGGTGCTGGGGATCTCGATGTGGGCGTTCTTGCTCGGCTTCGCGGGCTTCCCGCTCACCGGCGGCTTCATCGGCAAGTTCTACGTCTTCGCGGCCGCGTACCGGCACGGCTGGACCTGGCTCGTGATCGTCGGGGTGCTCGCGACACTCGTGAGCCTCTACTACTACCTCGGTCTGGTGCGGGCGATGTTCATGCGCCGGTCGGAGGATCTGCAGCTGGCGCCGATCGGCGGCTCACCGCCGCGTGACGCGCTGCTCCAGACCGCGGTCGTCGCCTGCCTCGTAGTCACGGTCGGCTCGTTCTTCGCCGTCCAGCCGCTGATCGACCTGGCGAAGCACGCCGCCAGCTCGCTGCCCTTCTAGGTTCTAGGCTGGCTCGGTAACGGGCACCGCTTCGCGCCGCGGCTCGCTCGGCCGCGTCCGCAGCGGGCGGGCGGCCCAGGCCGGCAGCCACCAATTCCAGCGGCCCATCAGCATCATGATCGCCGGCACCAGCAGCGCCCGGATCACCGTTGCGTCGAAGATGATCCCGGCCGCCAGCCCGATCCCGAACTGCTTGATGTCGGTGCCCGGGCTCGTCGAGAGCACGAAGAAGGCGAACATGAGCACGAGCGCTGCGCTCGTGACGAGCTTGCCGGTGCGGGCCAGTCCGAGTGCCACTGCCCGCCGCGTGCTCCCGGTCTCGTCGTAGGCCTCGCGCATCCGCGTCAACATGAAGACCTCGTAGTCCATCGAGAGGCCGAACAGGAACGCAAAGATCATGAGCGGAATCCAGGGGATGATCGATTGCGTCGCGGGAACGCCCCAGATGGCGTTGGAACCGTGTCCCTGCTGGAAGATGAAGACGATGATCCCGAAGGCCGCCCCTAGCGAGACGAGGTTCAGGATCACGGCCTTCAGCGGAAGCAACAGCGAGCGGAACGCCCGCGCCAGGAGAACGTAGGTCAGCAACACGACGAACAGCAGGACGTACGGGAAGTTGCCGTACACGGCGTGTACGAAGTCTCGGTCCTCCGGCGCAACGCCGCCCAGGCTTGCGCCGGCGGGCAACGCGTCTTTGACGCGCGAGATCGTGCCACGGATCGCCTTGCTCGAGCCGTCGACGCCCGGAATCGCCTCGACGAGCGCCAGTCCGTCGTTGCGCCAGCTCTGCGGAGCGGTCGCGCCGACGACGCCTTCGACGCCGCGCAGACGCTGCGCCACTCGATCCGCGTCTGCAGCAGGGGTCAAGACGATGAACGGCTTGATCGCCCCGGCCGAGATCCCTGAGGTTGCAAGCACGTTACGGCCGGTGATGGCGTCGCCCTTGCCCGGAAAGTCCTTCGCCTGAGCTTCGCTCGGATTCAGTTGGGCGCCGAGCGCGAGCAGGACGCCGACGATCACGAGCCCGACGAAGGCAACCGGAAGCGGCCTGCGGCTGACGAGCCCTGCCCACCTGCCCCACCAGCCCGACTCCGGGTTGGTGACGGCGACGAAGCGCTTCGGCATCACGCGAAGGCTGTTGATGCGGTGCCCGAGCAACGACAGCAGCGCGGGCAGGAGCGTGATCGAGACGATCACCGACACCGCCGGAATCAGCATCCCGCCGATGCCGATCGATCTGATGAAGGGCAGCGGCAGAAGCACCATGCTCAGCAGTCCGACCGCGACCGTCGAACCCGAGACGATCACCGACCTGCCCGCGTGCGTCATCATCTCGACCAGGGCTGTCTCGACGTCCTCGCCCGAGGCCAGCTCCTCGCGGAACCGGAAGATCATCAGCAGCGCGTAGTCGATGGCAACGCCGAGACCGACGAGCGCGATCAGGAACTGGACGATGATCGAGACGTCCGTGACGTAGGTCAAGAGCCACACGAGTGTGAACGTGTTGAGGATCGCCGTCAGCGCGATCGCGAGCGGAATCCCGACCGCGGGCAGAGTCCCGAACACGAACAGGAGGATCACGAGCGCACCGACGCCGCCGATCAGCCCCTCCGTCAGCACGCTCGGGCCGGTCCCGCCGCCGCTCGACGCTGCGTTGAGCGGCATGAGGCCGGTGAGGTGCGCCTCGACGCCGGGCGGCGCGTTCGCCTGCAAGGCTGCGCGCACGGCCTTGATGTGAGGCTCGTGGGAGAACGTGTTCTGGCCCGGCGGATAGATCTCCGCGAAGGTCGTGTGGTGATCACCTGAGACGAAGTAGTCGGCGTGCGTCTCGAAGTAGGAGCTGACGCGCGAACCGGGGTTGACGGCGGCGGCCTTCTCGATCGCCGGCGTCAGGTCTTGCTTCGTGACGTCTCCGCTCGAATGGAAGACTGCGACGAGCGGCGCCTGCTCGCCCGTGCCGAAGGTCTTCACGGTCTTCTGGTTCGTCTCGTAGGCGGAGTAGCCCGGGATCGAGAACGACTCGAACCAGCGATGGGAGACGCGCATCGTCGCGAAGACGCCGAACGCGGTGAGGAGGATCCACACTCCGACGACGAGCTTGCGGTGGCCGTGGACGACATGGGCGAGGCGCGCGAGCACGACCTAATGTTTACCTGTCGCGGCCGGGCGGTCGGCAGGTGTTCGCGGGTGCGGTTATCCGCACCATCGCTCTAAGTGGGCCGGGCCGACTCCGGCAGGGCGCGAGCCGGAAGCAACACGCTGAGCGAGATCGCTGCATACAGCACGAGCGTGATCACGAGCGACGAGACGGCGAGCTTGGGGACACCCCCGATCACCGCGGGGCTCCGCAACGCGGCGCTGAGCACGAGCAGGAACAGCGCCACGCCCGCCAGGGCCGGCCGGATGATCGTGCAGCGAGCCTCGAGGACGTCTCCGTAGCAGTCGAGGGCAAGCACGAATGCCGCTGGAATGGCAACGAGCAGGAACGTGAGCGCGAGCCCGTGGGAACCGCCGCTGTCGGAGATCAAGGCCCCCAGGACGAGCAGGACCGGAAGCAGGCGCCGGGACATCCTCACCAAGCTTCGCCCTGACTTCGGACGTTCCTTTACGCTCCGCGCCGACCCACGAACGAGGGGAGACCGATGGCTGCTGCGTCGCTGACCTGGCTAGGACATGCCTCATTCCGCCTCGACTCGCCGAACGGCAAGCGCGTCTACGTCGACCCGTGGCTCGACAACCCGAAGTGCCCCGAATCCGAACGGGACCCGGAGCGCTGCGACGTGATCGCAGTCACGCACGGCCACTCCGATCACCTCGGCTCGGTCGTCGCGATCACCGAGAAGGTCGGTCCCGTCCCGATCGTCGCCCTGGTCGAGCTCAAGGGCTGGCTGAAAGGTCAAGGCGCGCAGACCGACGACGTCCCAGGGCCCAACAAGGGCGGAACGGTCGAGGCCGAGGGGATCAGGTTCACGCTGACGAACGCGTTCCACTCGAGCTCGGCCGACGACGGGACCTACCTGGGCGAAGCGGCAGGAATCGTCATCGAGCTCGAGGACGGCAAGAAGGTCTACTTCGCCGGCGACACCTGCGTCTTCGGCGACATGCAGCTCATCGGCCGGATCTACGAACCGGACCTCGCCGTCCTGCCGATCGGTGGTCACTTCACCATGGATCCACGAGAAGCCGCGGTCGCCTGCGAGCTGCTCGGCGTGCAACGCGTCGTTCCCTCGCACTACGGAACCTTCCCACTCCTGAAGGGGACGCCGGCCGAGCTGAAGCAACTCGCCGAAGGAGTCGAGGTGCACGCAATCGAGCCGGGCGAGTCCGTCGAGCTGTGAGGGAGCGCTGGTTCGGTGCAACGGGGCGCCGGGTCCCGGAGATCGCGGTCGAGGGTGAGCTCGATCTCGGCGAGGCGCTCGTGCTCGACGACGTGTCGGATGAACGTTCGCTGCACGAAGCGCACGAAGCCGGGCGGCCGATCGTCGTGCGAGCGGCCTCGGCGGAGGCGGTCAAGGCCGCGCTCGCCCACCCGGAGGTTGCGGCGGCGCTCGTCCCACCCGAGCAGCGCGGCCTGCTCGACCTCGACCTCCGCGAGCTGACGTATGGCCCTTAGCGGCATCGTCGCGACGTACTCGATCGTCGCGTGCGATCTCGACGCGGGTCAATGGGGAGTCGCCGTGCAATCGAAGTTCCTCGCTGTCGGCTCGGTGGTTCCCTGGGCCGAGCCACACGTCGGCGCAATTGCGACGCAGTCGTACGCGAACCCGCGCTACGGGCCCGACGGCCTGGCGCTCCTGCGCGAGGGACGCTCCGCCGAAGAGGCCGTGGAAGCGCTCACGGCGGCGGACGAGGGCCGGGCCGAGCGGCAGGTCGGCATCGTCGACCGCCGGGGCGGCGCCGCAACTTTCACCGGCGACGGGTGCCACGCGTGGGCTGGCGGCAGAACGGGGAGCGACTACGCGGCTCAGGGGAACATCCTCGTGTCGCACGAGACGGTCGATGCGCTCGCCGCGACCTTCGAGCAGAACGGCAATCTCTCCCTCGCGGAGCGGCTGATCGAGTGCCTCGCAGCTGCCCAGGCTGCAGGCGGCGATCGGCGCGGCCAGCAGTCGGCGTCACTCCTCGTGGTCGAGAAGGACGCCGGCTACGCGAACCTCTCGGACGTGGTGGTCGATCTCCGCGTCGACGATCACGAGCTGCCGATCATCGAGTTGCGACGTCTCTTCGCGTTGCACAACGAACTGTTCGGCATCACGCCACCCGAAGACTGGCTCGCGGTCGACGAGGCCCTGACCGGGGAGCTGCGCGCACGCCTCACCCAGCTCGGCTACCAAGGTGAGCTCGACAAGGCTTTCAGCGACTGGGCGGGCACGGAGAACCTCGAGGAGCGCGTCGACGGGATCGAGCGGGTCGACCCCGTCGTGCTCGAGGCGTTGCGCAAGCAGTCCGGTTAGGGGCCGGCGGCAGAGCGTGAATCACGCGTCGCCGGGAAGACGCAAGCCGGCCGCCCGCGTGCGCAGGGCGGGGACGGGATCGGCGGCAGGCCGCGCCACGAGCATGACCGCGCCGTAGCCGCCGGCGACGAGTGAGTCGACGAGCAACTGGAGGCCGAGTGCGAGCGCGAACGCCTTGTGCGCCTGCTCGCCGCCGAACGGGACGAGGTCGTCTTCCGACGCCGCTCCCGCGATTACGTCCCCGTAGGTCGCCCGGCCCATCGAGACGTCGCTGACGAGCGGCCGCCCGTCGGAGCTCGGAATCGCAATTGCAAGTGGATTGGTGCCGGCGAGCTTCGGCCCTCCGCCCGGAGGCCCGAGCCGAGGCGGCGAGGTGGCCGTCAGCACCGCCAGGAGGCCCCCTGCGGCGACCAGGCGCACCCAGTAGCCGAGCACTCCGGTCGGAAAGCAGTCACGCGCGACGATCAGCCGGGCAGCCTCGGGAGGATCCTCGAGCTGGCCGGCGCAGATCGCCGCCAGCGTCAGATAGCCGAGCGCACCGCGCCCCTCCCAGAGCTCGTAGCAAGCTTCCGCCACGACGCACTCGGGCTCTGCGCTGGGGTCGAGCCCGTCGAGCGTCTCCAACCACTCGACCCGCGCGAGCCCGTGGCCCCGCTTGCCACGGCGCTCGGCATCGAGAAAGTGCTCGGCAAGTGTGCGGGCGTCCTCTGCCGCGAAACCGAGCGCACTGATCCGCTCCTCGACCTGCACGGCGGCGAGCATACTTACACGATGGTTCCGGAGGCGAAGCTCGAGAACGGCGTTCCGCAGAGCGCGGGCTGGTTCGTCGTCAACGCGCGCGACGGCCGGTGGCTGCACAACGAGCTCGGCGCGTATTGCGGTTTCGAGGGCAAGGGCGAAGCGGCGTTCAACCAGCTCGGGATCAACCTCAACGTCCTACCGCCGGGAATGCCGATGGCGATGTACCACGAGGAGCCGGGGCAGGAGGACTTCCTCGTCTTGCGCGGTGAGTGCATCCTCGTCGTGGAAGGTCAGGAGCGTCCCCTCGAGGCGTGGGACTTCGTCCACTGCCCGCCGCGGACCAAGCACATCATCGTCGGCGCCGGTGACAGTCCAGCGCTCGTCCTCGCCGTCGGAGCCCGAAAGGGACCCGCGACCTATCCCGTCGACGAAGCAGCGGTTCGCCTCGGTGCCGGTGTCGAGAAAGAAGTCGGGTCAGCTGCCGAGGCGTACGCGCGCTTCTCGAAGCTCGAGGAAGGGCCGGCGCCCGACCTGTCCTAGCGCGAGACGAGTGCCAGCGGCTTCACGATCGTGCCGCGGTCGAGCGCGAGCAGCCGATCGGAGATCTGACGCAGCTCGTGAGCGCTCTGCGAATCTGGCGCGGTCACCAGCAACGGCTCGCCCGCGTCCCCGCATTCGCGCAGCAGAGGGTTGAGCGAGACCCGTCCCAGCAGCGGAACTCCGAGCTCGTCGGCCAGACGTTCGCCTCCGCCCGTCCCGAAGACGTCGCCCGTCATGTTCTCGACGACACCGACGAGCCGCATGCCCGTCTTCTGCGCCATCACGCCCGCGCGTGAAGCGACCTCCCGGGCGGCCGGCTGCGGTGTCGTGACGACGATCGTTTCGGCTCGCGGCAGCAGCTGTCCCAGCGAGATCGCGACGTCGCCTGTTCCGGGTGGCATGTCGACGACGAGCACGTCGAGTGCTCCCCAGTGGACGTCCGAGAGGAATTGCTCGAGCGCGCGATGCAGCATCGGTCCTCGCCACATGACTGGTGCATTGTCGTCGAGGAAGAAGCCGATCGACATGAGTTTCAGTGCGACGTCGCTCGCGATGTCGCCATCAGGAAGCATGGGCTTGCCCATGCTTCCGTCGGAACTGACCGGTCGATCCGATTGACCCGACCACACTGGCCCTAGGCGCTTGACGGGGGGAACGATCATCTTGTCGACGAGCACGGGCTTCTGGCGGATGCCGAGCACGTGCGGGATCGAGTGTCCGTAGACGTCCGCGTCGAGCACGCCGACCTGCTTGCCGGCCTGGGCGAGCGCGACGGCGAGATTCGCAGTCAACGTCGATTTGCCGACCCCGCCCTTCCCGCTGCAAACGGCGAGCACGCGGGTCGAGGCGTCGAGCGAGAGACCCTTGGTGCGCTCCTGCAGTCCACCACGCAGCTTGGACGTCAGCGCCTGCCGCTCCTCTGCCGTCATCACGTCGAAGCCCAGCGCGATGCGCTCGACGCCGGGCACGTCGCGCAGGACCTCGGCGACCTGTTCCTGGAACGAATCGCGCAACGGACAGCCGGCGATGGTCAGCGCGATCGTGACCCGCACGTCACCGCCGTCGATCTCGACGCTGCGCACCATGTCGAGCTCCGTCACGGGCTTGCGCAGCTCGGGGTCGATGACGCGCTCGAGCGCTTTCATGATCAGATCGCGATTCGGCTCGCTCATCCGTCTGAGCCTAGCTTTTCCAATTTCTTGGCCGCGGGCGCGAGAGCTTGCGGATCTTCGAGGACCGGCGAGTAGAGGTCGCCGTGCTGCTCGATCCGTTGCAGCGCCTCCTTCATGCCGAAGTCGCGCGGCCGGATGCCCGGCTTCAGCTCCTCCCAGCGCAGCGGAGTCGATACCGGCGCCCCGGGCTTGGGCCGAACCGAGTAGACGGAGGCGATCGTCTTCCCGTGACCGTTCTGGCGGTGGTCGACGAGAACACCCTCACGTTTCTTCTTCAGCCACTCGGTCGTCACCTTGCCGGGATGCCGCTGCTCGAGCAGGCGTGAAGCCTTCTCTGCGAAGTCGTATGTCTGCTTGAACGAGGAGCGGCGTGTGATCGGCGCGACGACGTGGATCCCGTCGGCGCCGCTCGTCTTCACGTAACCCGGCAGCTCGAGCTCGTCGAGCAGCTCG
>Ga0207646_10001071_pt1 | contig 34859 bp, 34 predicted proteins | sample KBSK5502metaG_FD_184343 | JGI IMG/M metagenome (GOLD analysis project Ga0207646, IMG submission 184343) | Corn, switchgrass and miscanthus rhizosphere microbial communities from Kellogg Biological Station, Michigan, USA - KBS K5-50-2 metaG... | ecosystem: Host-associated > Plants > Roots >... | reverse complement strand
AACACATTCCACGTATTTGTCGCGGTGCACTTGTAGATAACATCGGTATCGGTTGCGCCATAATATGTGTTGCCGTTAGCGCTGCAAGTGGCAGGACGAGCAGAAGCAAGCCCGAAAGTCGGCAACCAGTACTCACGATTTAGTTGAACATACTGGTTGTCTCCCCAGGGCGGGTCTGACCCGCAACTGCCTCCACTACCGAAGGTATAGCCGGGAAGTTGCTGCGAGCCTCCGGCAACGTTGTTGAAGTAGAACGAGTTGTGAACCTGTTTTTCAATGCAGGTGCTTTCATTGTTGGGTGAACACGAATTTCCAGCGGAGTTCAAGATTACTGGATATGCCGTGCAGATTCCGTTTTGACCTACCGCCCTGTACTCCGTAAAGTTCATGGCGATGCCACGCGAGACAGTATTGTTGGCAATGATGGCTTGACCACCCCGATGATGCAGCCAGCGATAGGTGCCGCTCGCTCCTACGTCAATCGAATTGTGGTAATACTCCGAACTGGTCGAGCCTCCACCCGAGTTTTGATCTCCGTGGATGTCAAATACTTCGCAGCCAGAGCAGGCATAGCCAGAAATCGTGTTGTGGCGCATCACTAGCCGACCACCCTGCCCCGTCTCCGATACAAATTCGCCGGCTCCCTGCCCAAAAGTGTTGTCCTCGAAATAGGGGTAATTGGCGCTTCCAAACACGTGAGGGTAGCTCTCTTCGGCCCAACCAGCGTTTCCCACCCACACAGAAATGAAATTCGTGCTGAAGGTGTTGTTGTAGAACACTCCAAACTCTAGCCCATTCAGGTGTATAGAATGATGGGCAGCCCCATTGAAGGCGTTTCCGTGGATTTTCAGTCCTGTGATGGGAGCAGTTGAACTGGGATAGTTTGGGCGGAAGTATTCCCCGCCGCCCTGAAACGTGAAACCGTTCAGTTCAAATGTCTTGCCCACCTCGGTCGTGGTCGGGCTGTAGGTGACTCCGCCCGAACCTTCGCTCGCACTGGTGTACGTGATGACTGTACTTCCGATGCCATTTCCCTGGAGATGGATTGCCTTGGTGACGGTTACGCCCGAGGAGCCGGACCAAGTACAGTTACCTCCTGGAACCGTAACCGTATCACCTGACGCGGCAGAGTTTACGGCGGATTGCACGTCAGTCTGCGAACAGGAGTTAGCGGGCACAGTCTGTGCATTGATCGTATTGGCGAAGCCGAAGACCACCAATGTGAGTAGCGGTATCATGAGTGCGGCGTTCCGTTTCCTCATAAGCTGAATCTCCCAAAGTTCAATCGGACAACAGCGACATGCAGCTACACTGAGAACAATAGGTGCAGCAACGCTCAGCGTAACGTCGCGCTTTTATTGTATCCGCCATGATGGTGGCGATGATGAACACACGCGCGAAGATCAGGTCTTGTTATCGCACACAAAGATCAGCGAAGAATAGTCCCGTTAGTACATCGCCAACCAGGGTCGAAAGTACAGCGACCTTTGTGGAAAAAGACAATGGATGCATAGACGATGCTGAGATTCTTTCTTTCGGAAAGATGAGAAAATACCTCGGCTGCTCCGTGCTCTTACTGGCTGAAATAATCAACTTTAACAAAACAAAGACTTAATTTATGTTGGCACTTCATTAGAGCCTGCCTGTCACGGAAGGACTTTTACCGAGCCTCCTCGGAATAATGATTATCGACAAAAAGTTTGCTATGCATGGTTGCTGGGCTCGAGATTGAACATGGGCGTCTATGAGATCGACCCGCTGCGCGATCCCCGCTGGACAAAGCTGTTGCAGAGGCATCCGCGGGCTTCGGTATTTCATACACCTGGTTGGCTCGAAGCGCTGAGGCACACTTACGGATATGAACCTGTTGCATATACAACTTCCGACCCAGGAGCGGAGTTGGTCAACGCATGGTTGTTCTGCCGTGTTCGTAGTTGGCTAACCGGACGCCGGTTGGTCTCCCTGCCATTTTCTGATCACTGCGACCCGCTCGTCGACAAACCGGAACACTTTCAAGAGCTATCACGATTTTTGCGACGGGAACGAGATGAACGCCGCTGGAATTATATTGAGTATCGACCGCTCAGTCCGGGACCGGTGACGGATGGGTTCAGGAGTTCTGAAACATTTTGCTTTCACAAACTGGATCTTCAGCCCGATTTGGGTGGGCTCTTTCGCGGTCTCCACAAGGATTCGACGCAGAGAGAAGTTAGGTGTGCGGAGCGTGAAGGTCTCACCTACGAGGAGGGTCATTCGGAAGCTCTCTTGAACAAGTTTTACGACCTGCTAATCCTGACTCGCCGTTCACCAGACCAGAGTCACGGTTCGATCCTCGCGTTATTTGATATTCGATCCCGACCGATGGTGGGAAACGCGCGGCGGGATCCGAACCGAAGTTCTGGAACTTGAGAAGCTATTGCTCGATGTCGTGCGTCATCCGATTCCGTGAATGGACGGCCGGCGGGGAAAGGGTCACCCGCGGCATTCGCGCGGTGATTTGCCTACTTGCAGTGTTTCGAGGCCCCTCGCCAGATTCGCGCTAGTTGGCTGCAAGCATGTATTGGCTGCCAGCATCTAATTGATGAGCTTCTCGTAAATTACTCACCCCGGAAACAGCTCTGCCTGCTTCCGGAGGGCCATCACCCGGTTGGGTCCGCGGCACACGGTCCCCGGAGAGCGCGGGCTTCATGGAACGATGAAGCACTCGGCGGAGACGTCGCGAGTGATCCGAACTGCTCACCACCACGACTGAGCGGAACCGGTGCTGGTCGCACCAGTCGGCAAGCACCGGACCTTCGTCCTCGGTTCCGGCTACATATCTCGGGATGTGGTCGATGGTGTCGACACCAAGCGCCCTGAGTTGTCGAAAGGATCGTGCGGCCGCGCCTTCGTAAGGGATCCCGCGGCGGATGAACTCGAGGTCAACCACGGCGTCCGGAGGATCGGCGAAAACTGCGACTCGCGTGGCAAAACCGCTGTGGACAAGGTCGGCGGCTTCGAGCACTCCGGCGCCGTCGGCATCGGCCGCGACGACGATGACGTCGGCGGGTTCGACGTGCTCATTGACAACGAGCGCCCATCCAGCCGCCCGCAGAATCGGTCGTCGAATGGCGAATATGCCAATGCCGGCAGCGCCCAACAGCACGGCCACCCACACGATCCCAGCCCATCGCTGCCGACGAGCGATCATGTTCTGCATGATATCTGATGGCGGGTTACTGTTAGTACGGCACCAATTAATGTTGTTGCGCCGTCCAGCGGAGCTGCAAGTAGGGGTTGCGTGCCCCCCCGCAAGTCAGCAATCATGAAACCGCGGCTCTCACAGTGTCTTGATGTTCAGATCGAGGGTCAATAGTGCAGGCGACAAAACTGCAACAGGTGAAAGAATGCACTAATCACCAACATCCCCATGAATAGCGGCCTTTCGAGTGAGATGTTGAGGACCGGAGCACCACGCGCCACGTAATTGATGGGCATACGTCCATACCGAACGTCGCGGATCTCGATCCGCAGCGTGGCTGCCGCTGCACCCGTGATGCCCGTATTTCATTGGGGACCTTGTTCGAGCCACTGATGCTGAATTGAGTCTTGCAATCTTGCGTTCACGCCCGGTAAATATAATCAGCGGATTAGAAGCGGCTCTTGTTACTGCCGCATTGGATCTAAAGCCCCGCATTGAATCCCCGCTTTGGGTTGTATTGCCGCAACGCTTCCTCACCAGGTTGAATTGGATTGAACTGAGGTAGTGGCTGTAACCGTTGACACGACTTCGCGGTAGTGTTAGGGTCCGCCGTATTGTGCGCGCCCGAATTACAAAAGTACAAGCGGAAGGCGGCACAGATCCTCCCCCGCGCCTGCGGCTCTTTCTCGGCAGCAACGGCAGCGAATCCGGTCCTGGGTAAATTCTCGGTAACCAAAGAAGCGCGAGGGTGTAATGCTCAGAACGGGCTGCAACTACTTCGTTATAATTTCCGCTATCTTGCTTACTGCTGTTCTTGCCGTCCAGCCCGCGCTGGCAGTCGTGGGCATTGATGCCAATGTTCCAAAGGACCAGAATACCGCGAGCACAACGGTTGCCACGGCCGCATTCTCGACCAAGTCGGGAATGAGCTGTTGTTGGCGTTTATCGCGACGGATTATCTCTCAGGTGCCAACACTCAGGTGAACAGCGTCACCGGCGCGAACCTGGCGTGGGTGCGCGTAATCAGGACGCATACGCAGAGTGGCACCGCAGGGTTGATACGCAAGTGGGCGACACGTTCTGGGTTCAGTCGACCACGGCGCCATCCACGGTTAACACGTTGGTAGATATCCATGATACTGCGCCAACAAACGATCAGTGGAACTACGCTGCTGTAGAGATTGTGGCGACTCATCAATAGTGCAGGACAGTCGTCGCACGCGGCGAGTTGCGATACTCACTGCTTCAGATCAAAAGCGGTACCAGCCATGTCCCGAATTGCGCGACCGATCGGCAATGAAGCGGTTGCTGCTGGTGATGGAACATTTACAACGTGGAGCATGTTTTCCCTATGCACAAATTGAAAGTCGTCGACTAGCGACCCATCGCGCCGGAGCGCTTGCGCGCGCACTCCGGATCCGTCCTTGACGAGATCGGCGATATTTATTTCGGGTACCAGCTTCTGGAGTTCTTGCACGAACAGCCGCTTGCTGAAAGAGCGGCAGAATTCGCCCGCTCCGTCTCGCCAGTGCTTTCGTGCCATGCGCCAAAAACCTGGATACGTCAGTGTCTCTATAGCATCACGTAGACTCAGATCGGTTCGTCCGTAGCCTTCGCGTTTAAGAGCGAGGACTGCGTTTGGACCGGCATGCACGCCACCGTGGACACTGTGTGTGAAGTGCACTCCAAGAAATGGGAACTGTGGATCAGGTACGGGATAAATCAACGCGCGAACCAGATGCTGCTTCTCAGAGACGAGATCGTAATACTCTCCACGAAAAGGAACGATCCTCATTTCCGGGTCGTGCCCAGAGGTGCGTGTAATCCGATCACTGTGAAGTCCTGCGCAATTTATGACGAAACGCGAAAGAAATTCTCCGGTGGTTGTTTCAATAACATTTATGCCACCCCTATTCAATAACCCTGTCACCCTCGACTGGGTCCGGAGCATTCCTCCCTGTGCGGAAAAAATGTCGGCGTATTTCCGGCAGACCGCAGCGTAATCGGTAATTCCAGTGCCAGGAACATGTAAGCCACGAACGCCGCCGCAGTGTGGTTCAAGTTCCCGAAGCTGATCCCGATTGAGGACCCGCAATCCTGGAACTCCATTCACATGTCCTCGCGCAAACAACTCTTCCAGACGAGCACTCTCGTTCTCGGAGGTTGCGACAATGACCTTGCCGCAGACTCGGTGACAGATATTGTGTTGACGGCAGAACGCTACCATTGCCGCGGCCCCTTCCACGCACATCTCAGCCTTCAGCGAGCCGGGCTTGTAATAAATTCCAGAATGAATGACGCCGCTGTTGCGACCGCTTTGGTGACGAGCAACCTCATTTTCTTTTTCCAGAACTAGTACGCGCAGGCGGGGAAGAGCCTGGCTAATGTGCATCGCCGTCGAGAGTCCGATGATGCCTCCGCCGATTACGACAATGTCGAAGTTGTTGTCAGGCATTTTTCATGCTGCGAAGCGGGTGCACCAATTGACTTTGGACAAGCGCCCGGTCCATTCGGTATCCCCGAATCGATTACGGGAATACCGGATAGTAGCGACCCGATTTTATCCCGCAATTGGAGAAGTATGTGAGTAGGAAAGCCCTGGCAACAAACGGCTCTGCGATCACTGCCTCCACGAAGATGGCGAATCTTTTGTTCGCTACACTTGCAGTTGCCACGCTTCTAATCTTCTCGCCAGTAATCCGGGCGCTTGCTCAAGCCTCATTTCGGTCCGACGTTTACTCATATATTCCTCTGATCCCCCTGATTACCCTATTTCTGATCTTCGATGCTAGGCAGCGCATTTTTCTGGATTCAAAACCAGATTTAAGATTTGGCTTCGTTTTCGTCGGACTCGCTATTTTAATGCTCTATACATCCGGGAGGTGGAATGGACTGAGCGGTTCCGATCGGATTTCTTGGCAGACCGCGAGCCTTATTTGTGTATGGATCGCTGTCTTCGGGCTCTGCAATGGGAAAAAGGCGCTGAATAAGGCGTTGTTCCCATTGCTATTTCTGTTTTTTATGGTTCCGTTGCCCAATGGCGTTCTGAGGCGTGATCGCATTCTTGCAGAGCGGCTCGGCATTATCTTCGGAAGCCATCTTTCGTTTATTGGGAGTTCCCATTGTGCGGAGCGGAATGATGTTATCTATTCCGGGATTGGATCTTGAAGTAGGCCCGCAGTGCAGCGGGATTCGATCGAGCAGTATTTTGCTGATCATAACAATCGCAGGCAGTTATTTTTTTCTGAGATCGAAATGGCACAGGCTAGTGCTGGTCACCGCTGTTATCCCCGTGGTAATTATCAAGAATGCTGTCAGGATCGTCTCCTTGGCACTTCTTTCGGCCTACGTAGACCCCGGTTTTCTTTCCGGCCCTTTGCACCGTAGCGGGGGAATTCTTTTCTTCGTCATGGGTTTCCTGATTCTTGTTCCGATCGTGGCGATCTTCGTTCGTGCTGAGAGGCGGATGAACTGGGCAGACGCTCCGAGTAGAGTTCACACGTGACCAAACATCAGGTCCAAGGTGTTTGCAGAAACCTGCACACTTTGCAAGAACTATCATCATTGACAGATAAACGCGCGAAACTACAATGTTCGATAACGGACAGAAATGAGGCAGTTTAGTTATGTCCCGCGCCAATCGCCTCTTTTACCAGATCATATTCGCAGTTGGGGTCCTCTTCGGCTTTTGCATTCCTGCGGTGGCGAGTAGCGTCACTTCGAAATCAAACACTCTCGTTGCAAATTTGTCGGGACCGCAGGTTCAAATGTCTTCAAATTGGGTCAGCAACACCGCTGGTGCTGTTCAGTTCGTATGTTGTAGATCGAACGGGATCGGGTATTGGAACTTATTGCACTTCTTCAAGCCCAAGCCCAAGCCAAAGCCCAAGCCTCCACACTCGAGCCCGGTCGCTGTCGCGGATGGGGATCCCCCTTCATTAGTGCTGCTGGCCGTCGGTCTGACTGGTCTCTTCTTTGCCTCAGTGTTTGCGAGGACCAAACTGAGAACATAGGGCCGCGCAAGATCGGTCCTACAAAACTCAATCGGCAAGCCCCCGCGTGGGCTGGCGGGGGCACAGGCGGTCTCGTTCTTTGCAAACTCGATTGAACAAATCTGAACATCTGAGTTAAACACTGCTCTGTGCTGTCTCGGGATTTCAGCAAAATGCTGAAACGCGCAGCACCGCGTGCCGGCATCGGCTGCGGTGACGAACGACCAGCGGGAAAAACTGCCCGCTGGTCGTTTTAGTTTTTAGGCAAGCATTTCAAAGAGCCAGAGGGTTCTCGGGGGCGGAGCCCGTCCGCCGCGCTCGCCAATCGTTCAGTGCAAATCGTGCAGGCTATCTATGATCATGGAATCACGGCCCGCACTTGGTTGGAGTAACCGCTCTCGCGTCCGGTTGAGTCCACGGCTGTGACTACGTAGTAGTAGGTCGAGCCACTGAGGACGTTGGTGTCGACTTCCGTCGTGCTCGGATCTAAGTCGGAATTTATTTTCGCGTAAGGTCCAGGAGATTGGCTACTTCGGTAAATGTTATACCCGACCACATTGCTCGACGAGCTTGCAGTCCAGTTCAGGGTAACGCTGTGTTGCGCTGGCGCGGTGCCCGCACCACTGAAAGACTCGGCGACCGAACCATTGACGGCATTGCTCGCAAATGTAAGCGTTGCGGAAGTGCTACCCGAAGCTTGCGGCGCAAAAGTCACGCCGAACGCAACACTTTGTCCCGAAGCTATCGTGAGCGGGAAGGAGATCCCACTTAGCGAAAACTCCGGTCCGGTGCTGCGGGCGGAGGACACCGTAACTGAGCCGATGCTTGCGCTCAGAGTCGCAGTCTTTTTCAGGCTAGAACCGACCGTCACATTTCCGAAACTAATGCTGGCTGGACTCACAGCCAGCTGGCCTGGCGTGACGGTGCTTCCGGAAAGTGGGATTGAGACTGAAGGGTTGGCAGCGTTCGAACTAATCGAAAGCGCCCCGTTTATCGTTCCTGTCGATGACGATAAGGGTGCGAACGTTACGTTAAAAGTGAAACTTTGACTCGGGCTCAAAGTTACGGGGAGGGTGATGCCGCTGAAGCTGAAGCCCGCGCCACTTGGTGCGATTTGAGAGATCGTAAGAGCGCCCGCGCCCAAATTGCTGAGAGTCTCGGAGAGCGTCTTTTTGGATCCAGGCGGCACGGAACCAAAATTTAAGCTGGTGGGATTCGAAGCAAGCTGCCCGCTCGTCACAGCTGTTCCGGAGAGCGTAACGTTCGACCCGTAACTATGATTTCTGGAGGTCCACGAAATAGTTAAGGCGCCAGTCTTCGCGCCTGTCGATCCCGGCGTAAATGCTAAAGTGCCGGCCTTGCTCTGCCCGGGGGCCAAGGTCAAAGGCAAAGCCCAGCCCTGGGAGGAAAAGCCCGCTCCCGTTATGCCCAATTTCGTGATGGTCAGGGTCGATCTTCCAGAATTTGTCAGGGTTTCTTGTTGTGTGGCGGTTTTTCCCACAACTACTGTGCCGAAAGTTACAGCCAAAGGATTGGGAACAAGTTGGCCTACGGACTCTGCCCGCGAAAGACTCGAAAATGTAATTAGAAAGAGCAATGGCAACAGCGTGAGGAAAACAGAGCTCAGGCGCGAACGAGTACTTCTCACAGTACGACCTCTCTAGCGCCGCCTACACGGCAGGGGAGTTTTAGGGACACCACCTCCCCGAGTTCCGCGCCGTAGGATCGCCTTAAGCTCGAGCCCGGACATACTTGAGGGAGTGGAGTAGTTCCCCAATCTTGCAAGCTGGGAGCAACTCTGGGCAGGTCTGAGAGGTACCTCTCGGAAGTACATGGGGTAGTCGGGGAAAAGGTACATCTCAAAGCGCTGAGAGCGCGACGAGCAGTCCGGAGGTGAGCCGAACAGCGCGCCAGTGCAGGTAAGTATCCGAACGATGGCAGTGAGTTGCTGAAGTGACTAGGACAGTTAGAAATTTCGAGTGCGGCGCGATCGATAATTATGTTTTGAGATCCTACGAGAAAAACTGTTCCTTCAAAGTGTTTCTGGACGGTCTCAGACGACGGATCCAGCGCAGATTCGTCCGGCCAGCACCCGGACAAGCCTCCTGAGAAAAGGTCCTACGGTATTGCGGCCTGCACCTGACTCGAGAACACGCTCTCGCTTCCATTCGAGTCCACCGCTGTGACCACGTAAAAATAGGTGTATCCGCTTTGAACCGTGGTGTCGGTGTCGTTGGTGCTGGCATCCAGGGCTGAGTTTATCTGGGCATAAGGTCCGCCCGAGACGGTTCCGCGATACACGTTATAACCAACCACATTGGTGGAGGTGCTTGCATTCCAGCTCAGAGCGACACTGTGTGCTACGGGAGCGGTTCCACTTCCGGACAGGGATTGAACGGTTGGAGTAGTGGAAGCATTACTGGCAAAAGTTAGGTTGGCGGATGTCGTGCCAGAGGCTTGTGGTGCAAAGGTCACAGTGAATGGAGCAGAGTTTCCCGCCGCAATGGTGAGCGGCAACGAAATTCCGCTCAGCGCGAATTCGGGGCTGCTGACGCTGGCGGACGATACGGTGACGCTGGCCCCCGTGGCAGTGAGTGTGCCAGTTTTTGCCAAGCTGGTTCCCAACGTGACATTGCCAAAACCAAGACTGGTGGGAGTCAGGGCCAGCTGTCCTGCAGCAATTCCGGTAGCGCTCAAGGGGACGTCAAGGTTCGGATTGGAGGCGTCGGAGGTAATGGACAGGGAACCGCTGACGCTGCCGCCTGCTGCCGGGGTGAAGGTGACGTTGAAGGTAAAGCTTTGACCGGCAGAGAGCGTGACCGGAGGATTGATGCCGGTGAAGCTGAAGCCAGTTCCGCTCGGTGCGATCTGGGAAATGGTGAGAGCGGATCCGCCCGAGTTGGTGAGTGTCTGAGAAAGTGTCTTGCTGCTGCCGGCGGATACGTTCCCAAAACTCAGGCTAGTGGGATTCGCCGCAAGCACCGCTGGTGTTCCCGTAGATGTAACGCCGACGCCGGAAAGGGCGATATCCAAAGTGGGATTGTCCGCATCGCTGACTAACTTCAGACTTCCAGTCAGAGTGCCAGATGTCGGGGGAGCAAAATTCACAGTTAACGTCGCAGTCTGGCCAGGATTCAGCGTCACGGGAACGCTCGGTCCGCTCATAGTAACTCCTGTTCCGGACGGTGTGGCTTGCGAAATGGTTACGCTCATGCCGCCAGAATTGGTAACGGTCTCCGACAAGCTCCGCGTGCTGCCGATTTGCACGTTTCCAAAGTTCAAGCTTGATGAACTCGCAGTCAGATGGCCTGCGGCCGTAGGAGTCACTGCCATTCCGGAGGCTACAAGCGTCGTATTTATGGATTGACTGCTGGAAGATTGTCTCAAGAGAGAAACGATACCGGTTTGGGCTCCGGGCGCCGCTGGACGAAAAGTGACACGAAGAGTGAAGTTTGCTCCCGGATTGAGTGTCACTGGGAACGCCGGTGAACCAATCTCGAATCCGCTTGCGGAAACCGAGGCCTGTGTAACCGTAATCGCGCTGGTTGTCGGATTGCTGACCATGTCGGTCAAAGTTTTGCTGGAACCGACGGCCACAGTGCCGAAGTCGAGCTGAGCTTGGCTGACAACGAGGTTGGTAGCCGGGGGTGTGGCCGTATTTTGGTTTTGTGGGACAGCTTGGCAGCCCACCAAGGCAACGAGCATCATCAATGTCGTTGCCGATGCGACTCCGCGCGTTTGGCAACTCAGCTTTCTCACGGGAGGGCCTTTGATGCCGCGGTACGAGAAGCGGCAACGAATTTGATTTCAGCACATCACTGAACCGACTCGGTTACCGGAAAAGCCAATTACCATTTTGGGACTGGTGACCGTGTCGGGACAGGTAACGAACGATCACGCCCGTACGTGCTTTGGGCATTATGCCCCTGTTCTTTCGGCCAAGGTTCCAGGGTTCGTTCTGGAGTCGAGCCTGCCTTGAGCAATTAAAGGGTGATATTTGGGCAGGCGTCGCTATTCTATGCTCCGGATTGCTGCCTGTGTAAAGCCAAAGCCAGCTGAGGGGTGATCTTGTTTCTTGAGCATTTTAGTTAGTGTCGGACTAATTCTTCGTGGAGTTCCGTCGGAAACATCCGCGCCTGATTGCTTCGAATGCAAATGAATAGGCCCGCCATACTGAGATTTCAAGGTCCGACCACGGTTCCACTCTGTAGCTTTTACAAGAACATGCCTGATCATAGACTGGGCTGTTTCATTTCCAGACTGGCAGGGAGTGAGCTCCAACCCACCCTTGAAATCCTGCTGACGCTGGATGGTGATGGCCAGTGAAGTTGAACTTTCGGGTATACTTGCTCCGCGCGCGACTGCTTTTTTATACGCTCGCCGGACTCTCCGGTCAGGTCCTCCCCCAGGTTCTTATGAGATTTAAGCTTGCGGTATCTCTATTGTTTTTCGCATTGGCTGCGACCGGAGCCGGAAGGACCAATCGAGTCGCCATCGGCACTCTCGCCTACCTCGGCACCGGCCAGTTCGGCAGCGCCTTCCGGGTCGCGCTAGACCCGAGCGCGCTCACCTCGCAGCCGCTCTCGTTTGCCAGCGTGACATTGTTCGTCGACGGCACCAGCCAGACCGCTGGTCCGATCACGACTCCAGTCACTCTTCTCTACATCGGGGGCACCGTCAACAGTCCGCTGGCGTCGTGCGCGAGCGGATGCGTCTCCATTGCGGTGCAGTTGGTCTCGGCAACCGGCGAGCCATTCAGTTTCAACCTGCTCGACGGAGAGGAGTTCACCACTTTCGCCGTCCAGACGGCCGCGCTTCGCCCGTTGCCCGGGCAGAAGCTCATCCAGGCCCAGCAGTCGGTCCCGATTGTGCTCAAGCGGAATGCGTCTGGAAAGTGAAGCTCACCCGTAATAGTGAAAAGAGCAACAGAAGCCTGAGGCGGGGAAGATGTCCTCAGCGCCACAGATTGGTCAGCTGAAATAAAAAGGAAGCCCGTCGAGGCTGTTGCAAGACCGGATCTCAGGCGCTCACTCCGGCGCGATAAATAAAATACAATGGAAAAGATTGAGCCTCGGGACATTCTTAATCGTGAAGCTCATTGGCTCGACGGGTTCTGTGCAAATTGAAGCGCCTTCAGGCACATTTACATGAAGCCCAGGAGCAGCACGCTTTTCGTATTTTACTCGCAGAGCCTCACAGAATCCTTTGATCCTTGGCCAAGGCCATGCTGGTTCGGACCGCTCACAACCTAATGACCTTTGATGATGAGTTGGCCTCTCTCAGTAAATGAAATTTCTCGTAATCGCTTTCGGTCTGCTTTTTATAATTGGAGTCATCATGCATTTGCTATTTAGGAACATTAAACCCACAAAGAGGAAGAGATTTTAAGCGTCTGCGCCTCGAAAACGTTATTTTGAAATGCTGCCCACATGAAACTACTGTGCGTTCTGCGTGCTTACTCTCTCGAAAGAAAATCTGTCAAGTAGCCAAAACTGGGTCGCGTGTTTAGGCAAAGTGCCGAAGCGCAAACTCCATTCTCCGAGCAAAATCCCAGAAAAAAGCAGTGAGGGGTTAATGAAAACCTGAATGTGTGTTGTTGTGACAGGCAGAACACAACGTGATCAGGTTGTCCTCGGAATCGTCCCCTGATCGGCTGCGGAACTCTTTGTGATGAATTTGAAGATTAGTAAAGCTGCCGCAGGCTTGACATCGCCATCCATCCCTTTGCAAGACTTCTCGACAGAGCTGCTCGTAGGATTCGGAAGAAAGCCGCAGACGGGGATGTTTAGATCGGATCGTATTCATGAAGCCCGCTGGGAGATTTGCGACAGGAAGGCATGCTTCTGCTTACCTGGAAGGAACTTGAAGAACCGAGCAATGGAATGCAGCAAAATTTCCGGGCTGCCATTGTCCAGGTTGGCTCCCGCCAGAAAGTCAGCACAAATCATCTCCAAACAGTAGCTGCGGGACCTGTCACTCCCTAGCATGAGAGCGGCTGTATCGATCGCCTGTTCGATGACCGGGATCTGACTCTTGTACAGCTTGAAATAGATAATCTCCCAAGGTTCTGTTTCCTTTCCGGTTAGTTCCTTCTCGACCTCGCGCCTAAATTCATCCTTCGGCATCGCACGGGCCTTGTGCAACCAGGTTGCACAATCAAACTCCTGTCCGTCCCTCCTAGCCAACTTTGCTAACTCCAGCCCCTTCGTCCATCCAACCTCCTTTAATTCCTTTCGTACCTGCGGCGGCAAGTGCTCATGGATGGACATGAGGTAATACGCCTTCCTTCTCGATTCAGGAAACCGTTTCTCCAGAAATTCATCAAACGATTTCAGATTTTCCACGCGCCAGTATTGTCCAGATCGAACCTCACACAGATAGCGTCCTAACTCGACAAACCGTGTATCGCGCTCCCATTCCTTCCGCTGCTCCCACATAAGGATCTCGTCGATCTTGGTGAGCACGAACATAGCTCGTCGGCGATTCAGCTTGGGAAGCATGGGCGAATTCCTAGTACGCAAGCTCGTCAAACAAACCAAGATCTTCAGCTCCTGGGCGCCGCACCAGCCTCGCTTCAGCCAAATCTTGTCGCGCCAGACACAGGCCAAGGTAGGGACAGCTGGTACAGGGGTTCTGGGGGAAGCGGATGCCGCTGTGTGGCAGAAACTCGGCCGATTCGATCCTGTGGATCGAATCCTGGACTAAATGACCGAATTCCTCCCGTTGTTCGTTGCTGATACCGGTTCGAAAGTACTGAATCTCAACCAGCCGCTTGCGCACAAACACTACCTGCGCCACCTCGGCAATCCCGGTAATCCAGGAATAGCAAACCAACTGCGGATCGAGCGCCAGCAGCCCCTGCGGTTCTTCTGGATAGCGGCTGGAAGTGGTTTTCCATTCGAGCAGGCAACGCTGCCCGTCGAGTTCGCCGATTGCATCAATGTAAGCTACAAACTCGTTGTGCCCGCCAATCGGAAGGACGAATTTGACTTGCAGGTTGCGCCTTGGTTGGCGGATGCGGATGCGGTCATCCTGACAGAAACGCTCCAGCAGCTGGATACCTTGCTGCAGCATTCGATCCCCACTGTCCCCCTTCGAGTATTGCAGATCTTGCTGTTTAAACGCTGACCACTCGCGAAACAACACAGCAGAGGAATCTTCACGGCGGAAAAAGGCAGCCAGGGCGCTTTCGAAGGCTCGCCCGAATAGCATGGCAGCGCGAGTATCCTTCTCACGCCAGCCGTCCAAGTAGCGGTGGCGGTAACGCCGCGGGCAAGTCAGGTATTGGCTGATCTGGGTGTAGCTGTAGATCATCACGCCACCTCAGAACCGGAAAGATGATCGGGCGCATCGGGCGAAAGTTCTTGCCAACGTGCCGCCGAGGCAAAGCCGTCCAGGTTGAGGACAGAGATGCCATGCACAATGGCCTGACTCACTTTCAGCACACCTTTCAGTCCGAGCAGAGCCTGATCATCGATTTCGTCTTTGCCCAGCAGCTCGATGTCGTATCCGAAGTCGCGCAGGAACCAGCTCAATTTCCACATGGCTCTGGCCGTGCAATAGAGGCGTCCTGTAATCAAGCATCCGGCCAGATGCCGGGGCTCAAGAACGGCGAAGCGGATTGAGTAATACGGTTTCTGCGCGTGCCAGCGATATTGCACTCGATCGACCCGAACGAGAAATAATCCATCCGGAACTGAGTCGATAGCCGATCGATCTGCGGGACGCAGGCTCTCGAAGTAGCGTCTCATGCGGCACCTTCCTGGGCGGGCAGATAGCTGTTGAGCTGGCAGAGCAGGGAATTGCGGTCTTTCTCGGCCCAGTCGGCCAGATGGGTGACAAAGTTCTCGACCTGCTCTCTCGTCGCTTCGCGCAGAGTCTTCGTGCCACAGAAGTCCGTGGCGTAGGCCTTCACCAGGTTGGCATCAAGTTGATGTTGGCGGATGATTTGGCAGAGCCGGTCGCGCACTTTGGGGCCACCGTAGTTTCCGTTGGAAGGTTGCGGCGGGAGCTTGCGCACTTGAGGTGTAGACTGTTCGGCTACAGCACCGATCTCCTCAAGCGAGCAGACACCAATACCGTAAGCTTTGCGTAGCGCTCGGTTTACCGCTCGAGTTTCTGCAATTCGGAGTTCAGCTCCGTGGACTAGGGGAGAGACATTGGAAGCATCTGCATCGCCGTAACCCACGAAGTGTGTTGACAGGGATTTATGGACTGTGGCTTTAAAAACCCACCGTCCAACAGAAGCCTGGGTAATGTTTTGTTCGATTGTGGTATCTATTCCAGCACAACGCCTTCGGTGTGCTATACGCAGCAGGCCACTGTGAGTCACGTACCACTTCCCCCCAAAGTACAGGAGCTCACTCTCCTGAATATCGATAAATGAAGTGTCGCTGTGAGATCGCGCAGCACTAAGATTTGTTGTTTTGGAAGATCTGAATAGAGTTTTCTTGCGTAGCACAGATTTTGACGCAATAGCTTACGGTCGGGGACGCTTTGCTTGCTCATATCCGCCTCCATGCGCATAGTGTATCACATTGTATCATTTAGTTTCATTTCGAAAATTGTCCAATCCTGATATTTTTGCTGCAGTCATGAGGGAAACCAGAGTTACGCTGCTGGTTCGAGTGCCGGAAAGCCTAAAATCTCGATTGGCGGAGATCGCCAAACGTGAGCGTCGTTCTCTGAGTAAGCAGGTTGAACTGCTCCTGGAACGATGCCTGGAGGTTGGGAGTGAAGAGCGCGTCCCTGCGCCGGTTAAAGGCGGCCGTCAAAAGGGGAACTAGACTCCTCAGACAAGAGTCTCTGCTCGGTATTGCAAGAATTGAGATCTGGAATTAGTCGAAAGCGCAAACCGCAGAAACAGTTGGCATTGAGCCAGTTATGGAGTTTCGGCACAGCTGAGCGGGTCCAACTCCCACCAACTTTCAGGATATTCCGAACTGCAAACCCGAATCCAGTCAACTAAGTCAATCAACAGGACACCACACTCTTGGTCGCTGCTATTTTGCGGCAAATGCGATAAAGTGTTTTTCGGGAGCGGTACTCACACGACTACTCTTCTTGCGGGACGCTGGAAGAGTAAGCCGGGCCGCGACTTCCACCCCAGCGGGATGCTGGGAACCCCTAGTTTAGCGGGATGCTGAGCGAAGGGCCACGATTGGCACGATTTGAGTGCGACGGAGGCCTTTATGCTTTGCGATCTCGGGTTGTCCGCTGAAACACAAACCCAGCTTTACCGCAAATCTTCCCGCAAACCGTCGGTACCTCTCGTTCGTCGTCTTTTTCTAGCAGAATCCTTACCGCATAACCGTGGTCCGGTGCTGATAGCCAGTTCCATCGACTGGTCCAAAGGCAAAGATACTCGACGAACCCCGGCCGAATGGCGTGCTTGGGAAAAAACTACTCTAGGAGGAACTCCTTAGATGTTACTCAAAAAGAACCGGCCGTTCTTCTTTACCGATCAGCAAACGGCGCAGCTTAGAAGCACAAATGGCACGTTACGCCAATTGAATCGTCACGCGCGTCGCGAGTTACAAGGAATTGGGGCGGATCTGACCGACAAGCAATACCGAGACGCGGGCTTATTGCTCGGAAAACTAGCAACCCGAATGATCTCAGTTCTGCGATTTCGCGAGGACGTTCTAAATTTCGGCCGTCAGCAGCAGCCTACAGACGTGAAGGTTGTGTTTTCCGTTGTTTGTAACGATTGCTCTATGCCAGCCCGGAACCGTGAGGACGCTCCGAATTCGGATCAGCCGCCGGAGGCAGATCCGGCACATTTCCCTGAACTCGATAGCCTTGTGGAAATTGCGCACAACGTAGGCGAGCGGGTGTGGTTATGCTTCGAACCAAGAACTCCGCCGGATCCCTTCCTCGTAGGATTAAAACGCTTAACAGACGCACTACTCAAACAGCGAAGGCACTTGGTGGATATCGCTCCGAATCTACCCTCCATAAAAACCCAAGTAATCCACGAGTTTGAGAATTGCTTTGTTTGCCACAAGCCAGTGAAGGACCCGATCCAGAGTGATGATCCCAGTGCATGGATTTACGAAAATGATCTTAAAAACTGAATTAGGAGGAATCATGAAAACAAGATGAGCAAGCAATCGATCTACAGCACCACAGCTCGGAAATCCTGACTCCCGTGGGTTTGAATGGACGTAGCCACGCCGCAAAGGCCGAGAAGGGAACTAGCTCGACAAGAAAAGTGGAAGCGAACCGACGCAACGCCTTGAAGTCCACGGGACCAAAAACAGCAGCCGGGAAAACAACCGTCGCCAGGAATGCTGTGAAAAATGGGTTCTTCTCGAAGTGGCTGCTGATTCAGCACCGAGATGGAAAAGAGAGCAAGGAAGAATACGAGGGTTTCTATGCTGATGCTCGTGAATACTATGCGCCTCTCGGCTGGCTCGAAGAGCTCTGGATGGAAAAGATCGTCGTTGGTTCTTGGCGGCTTCGCCGACTGATACGTTGTGAGAGCGGTCAGATTGCGAGAGCTCTAGCTGGAAATAGCCACAAGCTCCAAAAATTAAAGGCCAGCGATCTAGCAGAACCGGAATCCGCACATCCAGCAACCCGGAGATGGAAGGCTTGACGGATCACCTGTTCCTGCCGGAGAAAGAAGAAACTCGATAAGTTATTGCGGTATGAGGCAATGATCAGCCGACAACTCAACCATGCCATCGCTGAGCTTGAGAGGTGCAGGCATGCAGGAAGGGGGAATCGAACATCACAAGTGCCTAATATTGCAAAACAAAGCCAAGAAGTCCTGTGTTATCAGTAGCCGCACGACTTGGCCCGCGATTTTCATGCATCGCAAATTCTGCGCCCCCGGCGCTTAATGTCGGAAAGTGAGGAAAACTTGCCCGAATTGCCGAGATAAAAAAGGACGGGGATTTCTCCCCGCCCTTAGAGGCCAGAAACAGCAGGTTCTCTATTTCGGGCCGAAGTCGAAGTGATGTACGTGCCGTCGTTCAGAAAAATCAATGTTGAACATCCACGGTTCGCCAGTCCAACGGAAACATTGTGTCTGGGGCGGCGGAGAGTGGATTCTCGTTGGCCGTGCTGTTCAGCATTCTGTTGCTACTGGATCGCGCTTGCGGTAGACGAGAATACTGTGTTGGCGTTCGAACCGATCAAGCGGATCGTACCGACGACAATGACGAGGATCACCGCCAACATAACCGCATACTCGGCGATATCTTGGGCTTCGTCCTCAAACAATACGTTCCAGAAAAGACTAATCATCTTCCACCTCCTGTCAGCGAAGTACGCACGTCGCACAGTACAAACGAGCGTCAGGAGGGGTGGGGGACAGCGAAGAGAATCTGAATGGATCGCGAGCGAAGTCGGCTGGCCTTCACCCCAGTGCACCATGAATTGTGCACCTCCAAAATCAGGTTGTCAAGCAAAGCCTCGTTCTCAAACCCGCGCTAAAGCGCGCTGCGCGCGCCTTTTCGAAGCACTCGCCTATTTCAACATACGGTAAGACGGCAACTCGTCGGCACCGCTGATCGCCACTATTTGCAGAATCTTGCATAATGCGCAGAAAATCTCAGCCTTGACACCGGCAAAATGACGGCTACACTCGAAGCATTTTCAGATTAGACGGAGGGGTATTGCCAAGCAACGGTGGCATGGACTTTTACAGAAATCGCCCTGAACGTTGCGTCTTTGAGAATCATTTGCATCGGCCGCGAGGCCTGAAGGGGATTTTGAAAAAAAGAAAGACAGTCCGATACAAGCTGTGCCTTCCAGTGATCTTCAAGTGGACTGACGAACGCGGAAGGCCAATTCAGGAAGGGGGCTTCACCCGTGACATCAGTACCGTAGGTTTATATATTAGTTGCCCTAAATTGCCGCCGATCCAAACGCCCCTAGCCCTGCAAATCCTCTTGCCACCAAACAAGAAGGTGCTTTCAGAGAGACTGAAGCTCGAGGCCACGGTCGAGATCGTGCGTGTGGGAACCGACGCAGAAGAACAAGGCTTCGCTGCCGTCGGCGAATTGGCTATGCACGGAAGCCAGTACCAGGGACGAAAGCGGCGTGTTAGCCTAAATTTCTCCAATGCGCGCGGCACAGTCTTGCCGAATTGAAACTTCTTCGTACGCGTTGTGTGTGGCCTTCAACGTCAACAACGTCACTTCTGGCGGACAGTTCCAGCGAATGGGGAGCCTTATGGTTCCTATACCGACGTTGGTATAGAGCGCCATCTTTCGAAGGTGCCGAAGTCCCCATGGGTATTTTCGGCCGAGTTCGGGAAGGACCGGGGCACCAATTACAGGCAAGCGGACCTGACCTCCATGAGAGTGACCCGAGAGTTGGAGGTCTATTGGATAATTTGCAGCGACGTCCGCAAAATCCGGTTCGTGGGCGAGCAAGATGGTTGCCTCCGCTGGCGGCACCACCCGTAAAGCGCGGGGAAGATCGACAGCTCTCAATAAGACATCGTCCGTGCCCACGACCCAGAGTCGAGGGCCACTTTGTTCCACAGACCAGGCATCGTTGCGCAGCACCTTAATTCGCTGCGCTTCCAAACACTCCGTCACAACATCGGGTTGCGAGTCCTGGTCGTGATTTCCTAAGATCGCCACTACGCCCCACTTGGCGTGCAGCCCAGCCAGCAGCGCTGAGCACGGCTCAGCTTGTGCTTTGATGTGCAAGGACGATCGTTCGCTTGACTACAAAAGAGGGACTGACAAAGTCGCCGGTCAGGACGATGAGATCCGGCTCCAGTTGGTTGACAAGCAGAACTGCTCTGGCAATCGGTTTTGCTGTGAAAAATGGATGATAGTGGAAGTCGCTGAGATGCGCGATCGTGAAGTCGTTGAAAATGGCCGGAAGACGCTCCAATGTGATTGCGACGTGCTTCACGATGGGACGCCACGGCTCAAAAAAGGTCGCATCGGCAGTCGAAACGAGAGCTGCCCCTGTGCCCGCGATAGCCGCACTGCGAAAGAATTGCCGACGAGAAAGTCGCCTCGGCGGAGAAGACTTTGGGGCCGTGGATTCGGTCACTTCAGGCAGAGCAGGCCGACCTGGGTAAGATTGCAGATCGCTGACTCGCTACTTCCGGTTCCCTGGAACTCCCGTTTTTGTCGCAATGCCGCCCGGGGATAGCATCAGTCTTCGACTCCCCGTGAGACAGCTGCTGATCGTTGCTCGAAAGCGTGATCCTGTTCGGATGCGGTTCGCCGTCGGTGGTAAGGAGGTGGCTATTCTCGCTGGCCGGACGGCTGAGAGCATAGAAGAGAAGCTCGACCCGGCTGGAGACACCCACTTTGTTGAATATGCGAAACATGTAGTTCTTAATCGTGTGTCTACTCAGTTTCAATCGTTGGGCAATTTCCTGATTCGACATTGCCTCCGCCAGGCAGTTCACTACTTCCAGTTCGCGCGCCGAGAGTTGGTTCAGGCCTACCGAATCGAGGGGACGCACTGCGGGCGCGATGGCCAATGCTTCGAGCAGAAATCCAAGCTCCTGACTGCTGGCCCATATTTGCCCACCTTGTACGCAGCTGATGCATTTCCCCAGTACTTTGACCGGTGAGTTTCTCGAGAACACTCCTCGTGCACCGAGCCGGAACGCCTCAACTATGCTGTCGCGCTTTGGGGAATCCAACAGCACCACGGTTTTCACTCTGGGATGTGCATCCCGAAATTCTGCTAAAAAATCCAACCCGCCGGCGGGCTTATCGTCCAAGCTCGAACTGATCAGCAGGACGTCAGGCATGCTCTGGCCAACGAGCGTGCGAACTTCAGAGGAGCTAGTAGCAGAACCGACTACCCTGAAACGGCGGTACCTTCCGAGTGCTTCGGAGAGAAGTTCGCTGTGAATTGCACTGTTGTCGGCTACAAGTACACGAATCAGACGAGTTCCCTGGGCGGCGCGCATCTCTCCTCCAAGTCGCTGAAAGCTCCAGGTCAGCCTTTCAGAAAAAGTCCGTGGGCGCATCGATCGGGCTGCTATTTAATTTCCCAGAACACGAGTCTGGACAGCTCGACAGAGAAGGACCTTAGTACGGGGGAGGAACCTCGGACGAGTGCACAAAAGCGTCTTTCCCTTGGAGCACTTTGTGTACCACCGGCCAAGTCATAAGTCAAGGGCGATACACATTGTGGACCAGCGGTTGCCTACGCAGCCCGCCTCCTATTAGGCTCTGAAGTGCGGTCGCAAGCATGCGTGAGGGACGTATAAGAGTCAATCACGCAAAAGTTGCAATTTGCGGTGCAACTTTAGTTGTAGCTGAACGGCCCTGGGAGCGCTCAAAGGCGGAGTTGAACCCGTCAGAGGTGGAGTTAGGCGGCTGTTCGTCCAAGCTGCGGGGCCGGTACAACTTTGATTGCGCCTTGCCCGCCGGCTACATATAATCCGCATACTAGCCATGGCAGTACCCGCAGTTACGAAGTTCCTCGGTCGCAATCTAACCCTGTGGCCGCTTCGTTCAGTTCCAATCGAGGACGAGCGTATTCTTGCAGCCGCTCGAGCGGTGCTGGCCATCAGCTCGCTTGTCGCGCTTTACTTCGATCCTGCGCAGCCCTCTCGATATGCCACCCTGGCGTACGTTTTGCTCGTTCTGTATTCGGTCTACAGTTGTGGGCTCTCTGTCCTGCTGCGATTTCGCACCGAGGTCTCCGCGCAATTCTCGCTTGGGGTGCATGCCGCCGACGTAGTCTGGCCGGCTGTCATCAGCCTGTTTACTGACGGACCGAATAGCCCGTTTTTTCTCTACTTCATCTTTGCTTTGCTGGCGGCGGCGTTTCGCTGGGGCATGCGCGGAGCTCTGCTCACGGCCGCGATGGCAACCGGGACACTCCTGGTCGAAACAATCGGATTAGACTACGGTCCGCTGGCCGGCGTCATAGGAACACAATTTGACGCGAACGGCTTGATCATGCGTGCGGTCTATTTGGCGATTTTCGGATTCCTCATCGGATACCTGGCGGAGACTATAAAGCAGCGCCGGGCAGAGGCACTGAACATTTCCCGGCTCTGTGCCATGGCACGCGTGGATGCAGGCTTAAAAGGGACTTTGCACGCCGTTCTGCCAGAACTGCTGAAACTATTCCGCGGTCACACATTGCTGTTGCTTACCAGCGAAACGGAGACAAATCGCGGTTATCTCTGGCGGGCTGAGGCGCTCGACAAGATGGGCGAAACCGTCTTCACATCGCGCCAACTGGACAGTGCTGAAGCGCAAGGCTACCTTTTTCCCTTGCCGGCCGATTGGGCGGGAGCGGTTTGGCGCGGGGGCAACAGAATGAGCGCGATTCTGATTGACGCTGGCGGGGCCCGAATCCGGCATGCAAAATGCTATTTGCCCAAAGAATTCCCTGCCCAGCGGCACTTTAACCGGCTGCTCATGAGCACGGTTTCAGTGTCACCGGCTGTGTCGGCCAGATTGTTTGTACTTGACCCGAAAATCGGGTGGAGCTCGGAAACGCAGTTACGCATCTTCCGCAATCTTGTGAATCAAGTGGCGCCCGCGGTTTATAACGTTTACCTATTGCGCCGGCTGCGTTCCCGTGCGACCGCGGTAGAACGGGCGCGAGTGGCGCGCGACCTGCACGACGGTGTAGTTCAGTCTTTGCACGCGATTGGGTTTCGTCTGTATGCTTTGCGCACTCAGGCGGCAATTGATCCCGTCGAACGCGATCGCGAGCTTCTCGACATACAGCAACTGGTGCAAGACGAAGCTGCAAATGTCAGAACCCTGATTCAGCAACTCAAACCTTTGGATTTCGATCCCCGGCATCTGGTCGATTTTCTTGCCGGCATGATTGAGCGCTACCGGTCCGATACGGGTATTGCCGCCAAGTTTGTCTGTGATCTTCGCGATGTGGCCTTTCCTCCACATGTCTGTCGCGAGGTCGCCGGCATCGTGCAGGAAGCTCTGGTCAATGTGGCGAGGCATAGTGGTGCAACCAATGTTCTGGTTCGGCTTGGTGCGCAAGAAGGATATTGGGTTCTCACGGTTGACGATGACGGTCGCGGTTTTGAGTTTTGCGGCAGGTTTTCGCACTCTGAACTGGAGCATGCTCATCAAGGCCCTTTAGTCATTCACGAGCGCGTGCGCGCCATCGGTGGAGAGCTGTCGATCGACACCAGACCAGGCCGTGGCGCGCGTTTGGAAATCAAAATCCCTCAGCAGGAACTGCATGCCATCGCATAAGATAACCACGCGGCCTATCCGAATTCTTATCGCCGATGACCATGCAATTTTCCGCGATGGTCTGCGCCGGTTGCTCGTAACCCAGGACGATTTCGTGGTCGTGGCAGAAGCGCCGGATGGGAAAGAAGCGATCGCTCTCACTCGAGAACTCGAGCCGGACATTCTTCTCCTCGACATGGCAATGCCCGGAGTCCCAGGAATGGAAGTATTGCGGGAGTTGGCGAACGACGGACCGGCAGTGCAAACGATTTTGCTTACGGCGACTATTCATCCTCTCGAAGCAGCCCACGCCTTACGGCTGGGTGCTCGCAGGGTGGTGTTGAAGGCATCGACACCCGAGTTACTGTTAAAGAGCATCCGCTCAGTCTGTGACGGCGATCGGGTAGGGGACGAAATCCTTGCAACCTGGAATAGATACGACGAGTGGCGACAGAACAAGTCAGAGCTAACCGCTCGCGAAGTAGAAATCATTTCTGAAATCAAAACCGGAAATAGCAATAAGCAGATAGCGCGCAAGCTCTCGATCAGTGAAGAGACGGTCAAGCGTCACCTGAGCAACATTTTTGAGAAATTGGGCGTCTCCAGCCGGCTTGAACTCGCCCTGCTAGCGAGCCAACATAACTTATCGCTTTGAGAAGCTAACTCTTCGAGGAGACTTCGGTTCAATTTCAAGGACCTGCATTTTGTCAGGGTGCGAGCAGGATTGCAGGCTTAACTATCTGAGCGCATAACTATTCAGCTTCGAGGCCATTAGGTCTATTTCGAGAACTGGCGATATCATGCTGCTTGCTGGGGTCGATTGAGAAGCTGTTCGATCTTTTGCAGCACGATTGCGGGTTCCTGACCTTTTTGAACAAAGGCATCTATGTACGCAAGGTCCTGTTCTGGAACCCGGGGAACTCCGGACAACATTAGAATTGGAACATTGGGCTTGATTTGCTTCATAGTAGCGGCTACCTGACCGCCATCAATCGCTGGCATGGCGTAATCCAGTAAGACCAAATCTATCGGCCTAATGGCAAAAAGCTGCAAGCCCTCTTCCGGGCCGTAGGCCGTCTCCACTGAATACTTCGCATTGTGCAAATACAAACCCCAACCTGCAGCAGAGGTTTCGTAATCATCAATTACCAGGATAGTTTTGCGATCGTTCACGTGGGAACCTCGGTCTAACGGCGAAACATAAGCACGGGGCGAAGTATAACCTCGATTGCAGCTTCTCACAAGCAGAGCTGAATTCCATGAGGGGCGCCCCAGGGGGTCCAGGGGGACGGCAATTTCTCCCGCGTTTTACCGCTGACGGCGGGCACGCAGAATGCCGGTGCGCGTCTTCTTGACATGCCTCACGCTATGACCTCCCACTAAATGGACAAGCTCTTCCGCCAAGTTCTTGGTATGGTCTCCGGCTCTTTCGAATGCCTGCGCCATGAATAAGAGGTGGGTTACCTCGTAACTCCTTCTGCCCGCTCCCTTTTCTAAATAGTTGCTGAACACGGCATGGCAGGCGTCATTTATTTTGGAATCCATCCGTAGAACCGATTCCGCCAGTTCGAGATCCCGGCTCAGGAATCCCTGGTGTACCCGCGTCAGCATTTCCTGCAAAGTCTCAGCCATGCTGGTCAGATAACTGGCTTCTTTGCTATTCAGCGGCGAGGGTAGATTTTGAATGCGGCGGGCCACGGACCACATCAGGTCGCCAACCCGCTCCAGATCAATGGTGAACTTCATGCAACCGAGCAGTTCGCGAGCTTCCGGCTCGGTAACTTCGGTGATGGCCGCCGGCATGGATTCGTCGATCTGTCGCTCGATCTGATCCAATTCCTTCTCGCATTGCTGCACCGCAATCAATGCCATTTGCGACCGGGTCGCAATGTAGTCTTGAGCATTAAACGCGGCATCTTTTGCAATCAGGCACGCGCGTAATGCAATTTCCGTCGGCTCTTTGGTCGAATCCCATGTAGGAGCGCTTTTTTTCCTCATAGACCCTTCACCGATAGCCAACGAATGACCGGAGCGCAGAATCGCAGATGTGCGACCTTCGGAGGGCTGGCGAACCGCGGTGCTGGGCGCGCAGGCGGGTGCGGGCAACCGAAATCTTTGGCTGCGGGAACCCGCACCCGAAGGGTACATGTTGAGGGTGGATCATAGAGATCCTACGTTTCAGCCAGGTTTCAGAAATGTGAAAATCGTGTGAATCAAACTGTTACCACGAATTGCCTGACTGGGCAATTCTGCGTGCACTTCAAAAATCGGTTTTTAGCCGATGTATCTCCGCTCTCTTTTTCTCGACCATCCATTCCGCCGTTGCCATGATGTCCCAGGGAAATTTCGTCAAGCCTACAGCGTGCCCTGTAGGAATTAATTGCTCTCATCCGCGGCAGAATCTCTACATTTCAGAGTGGATGTTCGTGTAAGTCCTTGTTATTTCAATCTTGGCAGGGCACATGCAACAGATAGGTGCCGCAGCTTGGGACAGAGTAGAAGGGAGGCAGCGTGACCAATTCCCCCTGGAAGCAACTATGCGCAGCCATCACGAAGGAACAAGATCCGCAGAGATTGCTGGCGCTGGTTGACCAATTGAATCGAGAGCTTGAGCAACAAGCCTATCTGCTTCGTGAAGACAGAAACATTTCATCCCAAGATAACGAAATTGAGGTGTAATGATGGACTACTTGTTCATGGTCCCGCTTGCGGGCGTGACTGCTTTCGATCGAATGGCTCGCGCAGCCGCAGATATGGGTGAACGATGGCACAAATTTGTTTCTCAGCTGGCGCAAAAATTCTTCGCAGCAACCCAACCGCCTGCGTGATTCTCCACTCATTCGACCTATCAGCAGCCCGGCTTTAAAAAACAGTAATTTCAGTTAGCCTGCGGCAGATGCGCTTTGGGCCGCCACTCAGGCAGCGCCCCAGCTTTACCGCACTGGCGCGTATCCCCGGGGTCGCGTATATTGAACGCCCTTAGTGGGCCGCCACCCACATGCCCGAGCCTAAGTCCAAACCCGCCGTCGTGATCCGCGATCTAAATAGCCTCGATGATTTGCGGAAGGTTGAAACCCTGGAGCAGGAAGTTTGGGGCCTGTCCGACCGGGACGTGCTGCCTTTGACCATGAGTGTGGCCGCAAAAGAAGCAGGCAGCATCTGGCTTGGCGCATTTGACGGCGCCCATTTGGTTGGTTTTGCTTTCGGTTTCCTGGGCATGGAAGACGGGCAGGTGATGGTGCATTCCCATATGTTGGCAGTGCGCGACGGATATCGCGATCTGGATTTGGGCTACAAGCTGAAGGTGGCCCAGCGAGAACGTGCCTTAAGCATGCGCATCCATGGCATAACTTGGACCTTCGATCCGTTGCAGAGCAGAAATGCCCATCTGAACTTCGGGAAACTCGGCGTGATTTCCGATAGATACAAGATTGATTTCTATGGACCCGAAACTTCCAGCGTTCTGCATCGCAACAGCACCGATCGTTTATGGGTGAGATGGCCGCTTTCAAGCCGCCGCGTGCAGGAACGTCTACAGGGAAAAGACAAGCGTGCCGAATTGCTGGATGTGCTTTCCCGGCTGCTGCCTCTGATTCGCTTCAACGGAGACGGAAAACCTGCCAGGACCGACCTTGACGCAGCTCGGACCCGCCAAAGAATTGCAATTGAGATTCCAAGTGATATCGTTTCGATCGAACAGAAAGATCCCGCTCTGGCCCGTGAATGGCGTGACGCTACTCGCTGGGCTTTCACCGAAGCCCTGAAAGCGGGATTCTTCGTCGCCGAATTCTGCCGGACAGTTCGCGGCAAACAGGGACCGGGAGCCTACTTGTTGGAGAGAGGTAAGGTCGAAGAGTTCGTGCCGGACATAAATCATCACCTGGCAGTTGTGCGCTGAATTGTTTCACGTACATTAGACTCGCTACTGAGCCGAGTTTGATGACGATCTCCAATCCAATCATCCTCTACGACGGTGTTTGTGGACTCTGCAATCGCCTCAATCAGTTTGTTCTTAAGCGCGACAGAGATGACCGCTTCCGTTTTGCCGCTCTGCAGAGTGAGTTTGCTGGGCGTGTGCTCCAACGACACGGAATTAACCCACAGATTTTGGATACGATGTATCTATTGTTGAATTATTCGCAGCCCGACGAGCAGCTTGCATCCCGCTCCGACGCTGCGATTCAGATACTCGCGGAACTGGGTGGAGTTTGGGGCTCTCTGGCGTCCATAGTGCAACATCTGCCGCGCTGGTTTCGAGACAAAGCCTACAACCTGATCGCGCGCAACCGTTATCAGCTTTTCGGAAAACTCCAGACCTGCCAGATTCCGAGCGAAAAATATCGCAGCAAGTTCCTCGATCTCTAAAAGGCTTGCCCACAAGTCTGGATACCGGCATTCCCCTTCCCACGGTACAATCTGCAAGTTGCACAAGAACCAATCCGGGAGAACCGAATGGCAGAGACGGCCTTCGTCAACATCGATTCCACTCTCAATGAGCAGCGAAAATTCGAGTGTCCGGATCATTTCCGCCAGCAGGCGCACATCCAGAGCCTGGAAGAATACGAGCGCATCTATCGCGAATCAGTCGAGCGGCCAGAAAAGTTCTGGGGACGCATCGCGGAAGAACTGCACTGGTTCAAAAAATGGGACAGAGTTCTGGAGTGGAACAACCCCTGGGCCAAATGGTTTGTGGGCGGACAAATCAATCTCTCGTATAACTGCCTCGATCGCCATGTGCAGACCCGGCGCCAGAACAAAGCCGCAATCATCTGGGAAAGTGAGCCCGGAGAAGTTCGCACTCTCACCTACCAGCAACTGCATCGCGAAGTAAAAAAGTTCGCCAACGTGCTCAAGTCGCTGGGCGTGAAAAAAGGCGACCGCGTTGCCATCTACATGGGAATGACGCCCGAGTTGCCCATCGCCATGCTGGCCTGTGCCCGCATTGGCGCTCCGCATACTGTGGTGTTCGGCGGATTTTCCTCCAACGCGTTAATCGATCGCATTCACGATTCTCAGGCTGTGGCCGTCATCACACAGGATGGCTCCTATCGTCGCGGTTCCGAAGTAAGACTTTTTCCGGCAGTGGAAGAAGCTGTGAATTCGTGCCCGACGGTCAAACATGTTGTCATCTACAAACGCACTGGTACTCCGATCAACATGCAGTCCGGCCGCGACCACTGGTGGCACGAGCTCATGGCCAAGACTTCGGATGATTGTCCCGCCGAGCCGCTCGACGCCGAACATCCTCTTTATATCCTGTACACATCCGGCACCACTGGCAAACCCAAAGGCGTGGTCCACACTACCGGCGGATATTCGGTCGCCACGTATCTCACCACCAAGTGGGTATTCGATCTCAAAGAAGAAGACACGTACTGGTGCACAGCGGACATCGGTTGGGTCACCGGCCATAGCTACATCGTCTATGGACCGCTGCAAAATGGCGCCACCACTTTGATGTACGAAGGCGCGCCCAATTTCCCTGAGCCCGATCGCTTCTGGAGCATCATTGACCGCCACCAGGTAAATGTTTTGTACACCGCGCCCACCGCCATTCGCACGTTCATCAAGTGGGGCGACGAGTGGCCGAAGAAACATAAGCTCGAGAGTCTGCGATTGCTCGGTACTGTCGGCGAACCAATCAATCCAGAAGCCTGGATGTGGTATCGCGAAGTGATCGGCCACAACCGTTGTCCCATCGTGGACACTTGGTGGCAAACCGAAACCGGACAAATCATGATCACGCCGCTGCCCGGCGCAATTGCTGCCAAGCCCGGATCGGCCACGCGACCCTTCCCCGGCATCGTCCCCGAAGTCGTGACCATGGACGGCAAGCCCGTCCCTCTCGGCTCCGGCGGCTTCCTGGTCCTGACGCAGCCTTGGCCGGGAATGCTGCGCACTATCTACGGCGATCCCGACCGCTACGTGAAGCAATACTGGTCCCAGATTCCGGGTGTGTACTTCACCGGCGACGGCGCACGCAAAGATAAAGACGGATATTTCTGGATCATGGGGCGCGTCGACGATGTCATCAACGTTTCCGGCCATCGCCTCAGCACCATGGAAGTCGAGTCGGCGCTGGTGGCTCACGAAGCTGTCGCTGAAGCGGCTGTGGTCGGCCGTCCTGACGAATTGAAAGGCCAGGCGATCTCTGCGTTCGTAACGTTGGAGCAGGGAAGAAAGCCGAGTCCCGAATTGAAGGAAGAACTTCGCCGCTGGGTGGCAAAAGAAATCGGAGCACTGGCGCGACCGGATGACATTCGTTTCACGGATACACTCCCTAAAACCAGGAGTGGAAAAATCATGCGACGCCTGTTGCGCGAGTTGGCCAACAGCGGCGAAGTGAAAGGCGATACCACCACGCTGGAAGATCTAAGTGTGATCGCCCGATTGCAGGAGCAGGAAGAAGCCTGAGCCGCTGGCGAGGTTGCATCCTTGACTTGTTGTAGGCCCGATACTACGATGCGCACCGGCCTGGACCGCAGGCCAAATTGTAACGAGGAGGCTCAATGAAACAGTTATTACTCTGGGCGGGAATTCTGGTGCTCGCCCTACAGCCCGCAATCGGGCAAACGGCAGACAAGGCACCCAAGGAAAAAGGCAAAAAAGGCGGAAGTGTCGCCGAGCAGATCGAAAAACTCTCGGACGAAGGTAGAGAAGCCGCGCTCAAGGGCGACGTCTCCTTCCTGGAAAGCAATACCACGGACGATTACACCGCGATTGGCGGCATGGGAAATGTCATGTCAAAGTCCGATGCCGTACAGATGCGGAAAAGTGGTGACGTCAAATACTCCGCTATCGATGTATCGGACAAGAAGGTGCGAGTCTACGGCAACACCGCTGTACTGACCGCCACCGCGGACCTGAAAGGCACGGTCAAAGATAAGGACATCAGCGGAAAGTATCGCATTGGTCAAGTGTGGGTGAAACAGGGCGGAAAATGGAAAATCGCCCATATGCAATCAACCAAGGTGCAGGAAGGTTCCTAAGATTTTGCGCGCGGCAGCCAAGGGTTGCCGCGCACACCCTGCTACTCTCGACGCATAGCGAGCTGCCTCTCATCCGGCGTCATGGCCTTCCAAAGAATTTCAAGATCACGCTGAAGACGAGTGTTTCCTGGATCTCCATGGAGGGCTCGCGCGAACCATCGGTAGGCGGTAGGCAGGTCGCGCGCAGCGCAATGTCCGGTCGCATACATCGCGCCGAGCATGGTCTGGGCCTTCGAGTTCGAATGTTGCGCGGCAGCTTGCAAATTCTTCTGCGCCCGATCGCAATTCTCCGGGACGCCATTGCCGTAAAGATATCTCTCGCCCTCGGCAACTAATTTTTCGTCGGCGGTGTCGAAAGAAGTCGTCGGCTGAGTTTCCCTTTTCTGAGATTTCGGGATGGCCGCGGGCGGCTTCGTGGTTTTCGCCGGCACAGTTTCAGTTTCAGCAGCTGTTGCCTCGTCTGGTTTCGCGGCGGATTCTTCCGACTTGGAACTCTGACTAGATTGCGATTCCGCAGATTCCGGCGTTTTGGTTTGCGCAGCCGGTCCGGCTGAAGCTGCGGTTGTCGACGGAGGAGCGGTTGAAGCGGCTGAAGCTGGAGCCGTTGAAGTTGGAGCGCCAGTTTCCGCTGGTGCTTGCTTCTTTGCGGCATCGGTTTTTTCTGGCGGAGTCGTTGAGTGCTCGTCTTGTTGGGTAATCGTGTGGGATTCTGTCCCCGATACTGGCGGCGGTTCGGTGGGCGCACTTGCCGTCTGGGACGAATTGGGCGAACTTGACCGCGGCACCATCTCTTCCAGACGATGCAACGCCCACGCCGCCCGAGGGTAGATCTCTGCCCGCCAACGCCAGCCCGCATAGATGACGCCGGCGAGCAGCAACAGCAGAACTATCGACATGCTCTTATGTCCCGAGGTCGGTTCTTCATCCTCGAGCAGGTAGTCAAGATCGCGAGCAGGTTCGCCACCTAGTCCCAGAAACGACGGACCACTCACGGGCAGCGGCGGCCGTTCGCGAGGCGCACTTGTTTGAGGCGGTTGAATCCTATCCCAAGGCGATTCACGAACCGGTGCGGTCGGACCGACCGAAGGGTCGTCCCCTAATCCCAAAAAAGACAGCGTCCGTTCGCGGGGCGCAGAAACTCCCGTGCGCAACCTTTGACTTGGGCTCTCCGGCGTACCACGTTCGGGCGGAGTTGCACGAACGACAGGTTCGTCACCCAATCCCAAAATCGAAGAAGTTCGTTCGTGAGGTGAAACTCCGGTCCGCATCCTTTGACTTGGACTTTCAGGCAGTCGCGTCTCGCGAACCGACGGAACCGGAGTTGTCGAAGACGAGCCTGAAAAAGACGAAGCGGGACTCGACACCGGCACCGTCAATCGCGTACCGCACATACCGCAAAAGCGATGCTGTTCCTTATTTTCAAATCCGCATTTTGGACATCGCGATAGCATAAATGTGAATTCCTGTTCTCTCTTGGATGTCAGATATCAGCTTCCCGTTGGGTTCGTTGCCCGCCCTTACTTCACTTTACACCCTCTTTGCAACGTGTTACCCTCAATGAAGTTACAAAGAAAAAATCAAAACTGACGACAGGAGTGCACCAGCTTAGTGTTAGCCAGAGAGCAGAAGAAGTCCCTCATTGACCAGTACGGTACGCACCCCACCGACACGGGCAGTCCAGAAGTCCAAATCGCGCTGTTAAGCGAGCGCATTGGTCACCTGACGGAGCACTTCAAAACGCACCAGAAAGATCACGGTTCACGCCGCGGTCTTCTCATGCTGGTCAGCAAGCGACGCCGCCTGCTGGATTACCTCAAGACTTACGATTCCGAACGCTACAAGACCGTCGTTCAGAAGCTTGGGCTGCGCAAGTAATTTCTGATTCAGCGTGTGCTGAAGGAAATTTGCAGCTTCCAGAGGTGCGTTTCCGGCCATCTCCAAACTCTCTACTGGCCCTCCAGGACCTCTCCTCCTGCCCAGAAGGAACTTGAATTATGACGCATGAAGTAACTGTTGATCTCGCCGGCGGTAAACGAATCTCATTTGAAACTGGTAAGTTGGCTAAGCAGGCTCATGGCGCGGTCGTGGTGCGCATGGGCGATAACGTCGTACTTGCCACTGCTACCGCCAACCCCGATCCTCGTGAAGGCATTGACTTCTTCCCACTGACCGTCGACTACCGCGAATACACCTACGCCGGCGGACGCATCCCCGGCGGCTTCATTAAGCGCGAAGGACGTCCCAGCGAACGCGAAATCCTCACCAGCCGCCAGATTGACCGCCCGATTCGCCCCCTGTTTCCCGACGGATTCCGCTGCGAAACTCAGGTGATTGCATTCGTTCTATCCGCCGACACCGAAAACGATCCCGATGTCGCCGGCATCAACGGCGCCTCCGCCGCACTCACAATTTCCGATATTCCATTCAATGGCCCCATCGGCGCCGTGCGCGTCGGCTTGGTCAGCGGCCAATTCATCATCAATCCTACCTACAGCGAAATGCGCGACAGCCTGATCAACATCATGGTAGTCGGCACGGCCGACGGCATCGTGATGATCGAGTCCGGCGCCAAAGAAGTAAAAGAAGAAACGGTCGTCGACGCCATCGAGTTCGCTCACACGGAAATCAAGAAAATCTGCGCCTCCATCAATGACCTTCGGCAAAAAGCCGGTAAGCCCAAGCGGGAAGTCGAGCCACCGGAATTCGATCAGGCGTACTACGACGACCTGAAGGCAAGAATCGGCTCCGACCTGGCAGATCGCCTCGATACAGAGAAGCATCCCAAGGCAGAGAGTTATGCGCTGGTCAAGGCATTGAAGAAAGTGCTGGTAGCCGCGCTTCCGGAAGAGGACGAAGCCGCGCAGACCAAGGTGAAAACCTATTACGAAATTCTGCGAGAAAGAATTTTCCGCGAAGCGGTGATCAACCACAAGCGGCGTCCGGACGGACGCGCCTTCGATCAGATCCGCGCTATTTCCATAGAAGTCGGCGTGTTGCCGCGTACTCACGGTTCCGCCATTTTCACTCGCGGCGAAACCCAAGCCCTGGTCACCACCACCCTGGGCACCAGCGACGACATGCAACGCCTGGAGGTCTTCGAAGGCGAAGCCAAAAAACGCTTCATGCTGCACTATAACTTTCCGCCGTTTTCCGTGGGAGAAGTGGCGTTTTTGCGAGGTGCAGGCCGGCGAGAGATTGGACACGGTGCTCTCGCTGAACGATCAGTCTCCGCGGTGCTGCCGCCGGAGGACAAGTGGCCATACGCAATGCGCGTGGTCTCCGACATTCTGGAATCGAACGGGTCGTCATCGATGGCGACGGTTTGCGGAGCTTCACTTTCGCTGATGGATGCAGGCGTTCCGTTGAAAGCTCCAGTTGCAGGCGTGGCCATGGGACTGGTGAAGGAAGGCGAGAAGTACGCCATCTTGACCGACATCGCCGGCGCCGAAGATCACTACGGCGACATGGACTTCAAAGTTGCGGGCACCAGGGATGGCATCACTGCCCTGCAAATGGACATCAAGGTTGGAGGCATCACGGCGCAGATCATGCGTGAAGCTCTTGCCCAGGCGCAGCGCGCCCGCATGTTCCTGCTCGACAAGATGAACGAAGCTTTATCCACGGGGCGGGAAAAGGTTTCGGCATTCGCGCCGCGAATTTACACCCTGCAAATTCCAGTGGACAAGATTCGCGACGTGATCGGACCAGGCGGCAAAATGATTCGCAGCATTATCGAGCAGACGGGGGTGAAGATCGACGTCGAGGATTCCGGCAAAATCAACGTCGCTTCGAACGACGAAGCTTCCGCCGCGAAAGCCCTGCAGATCATCGGCGATCTCACCGCGACTGCTGAAGTAGGTAAGACCTATCTCGGAAAAGTTTCTCGCTTAGCTGATTTCGGAGCATTCGTCGAGATCCTCCCCGGGCTGGACGGCCTGCTCCACATCAGCGAAGTCGCGGAGCACCGTATTAAGGACGTCCGCGATGAACTGAAGGAAGGCGATCAGGTGCTAGTGAAAGTGTTGGCCGTCGAAGGCAACCGCATTCGGCTCTCGCGCAAAGCCATTCTCAAAGAGCAGCGCGCCAAAATGGGTGGAGGCGAAGCAGCACCCGAGACTGCGGCTGCAGCCATCACTATTGAGGGCGGCGGCGACTTTCCTGACGAACCTGAACCCAATTTTAATCGTGACGCCCCACAAGCCGGATCCGGCGATCGTCCTGATCGTGGTCCCGACCGCGGAGGACGCGGCGGCCGCCCCGGAGGCGGAGGTGGCGGCGGTGGACGTCGTCGTGGCCGTGGGCATAACGGGCGCGGTGGGCATGGTGGACCCCCGCGTCACTAAAGCGTGAAGCACTAAGACTAAGGTGGATAGGCGAGTCGCCTGTCGCCACGCGAGCATTCCACGAAAGGCCGCGATCTAGAATCGCGGCCTTTTATTTTCATTGCTTTGCCAAGAAGGGGGACTCGGCCGTAGCGCCTGAGTGCCGTCGGCACCCGAAAAACTGGCATCTTTCGACGGTCCCACAAAAAAATTTACGT
>Ga0207646_10001069_pt1 | contig 34892 bp, 31 predicted proteins | sample KBSK5502metaG_FD_184343 | JGI IMG/M metagenome (GOLD analysis project Ga0207646, IMG submission 184343) | Corn, switchgrass and miscanthus rhizosphere microbial communities from Kellogg Biological Station, Michigan, USA - KBS K5-50-2 metaG... | ecosystem: Host-associated > Plants > Roots >... | reverse complement strand
GGCCCTCGTTGAGCTGCTTCTTGATCGCCTCCATCTGCTGGCGCAGGAGGAACTCGCGCTGGGTCTTCTCCATGCCCTCGGTGACCTCGCTGCGGATCTTCTCCTTCAGCGACGCCTCGGCGAGGATCCCCTTCGTCCATTCGATCAGCGCGCTCAGTCGCTTTTCGAGGTCGGTCTCCTCCAGGATCTGGAGCTTCTGCTCGGTCGACAGGTCCGGCGAATAGCCGGCCAGGTCGGCAAGGTGGCCCGGCGTGCGTGCCGCGCGCAGGAACTGGACGACCTGCGGGACGCCCCGCGATTCGACCAGGTTCTCGAGCAGGGCGCGATACTGGCGGCCCAGCTCCTGGGAGCGCTCGGTGGGAGGCTCGGGGTCGACGATCGGGTCCGCCTTGACGAAGAGCGCGCCGCCCATGTCGGCCTGGCCGCCGCCCAGGCGGGCGCGGTACTCGCCGCGGATCATGAACGCCTCGGCCCCGGTCGGCAGCTCGGCCGACTCGCCCAGGCGGGCGGCCGTGCCGATGGCGCCGAACTTGCCGTCGATCCTGGGGACCAGGAGGATCATCCGGTTGCCCTGGCGGGCGGCCTCGATGGCCGCCTTCTGGTCGTCGCCTTCGACGGCGAGGGTGACGGACATGTGCGGGAGGACGACGACGTCGTCCATCGGGAGGACGGGTAGGAGTTCGGATCGGCGGGTTGTTGCCATCTGTTCGAAAGAACGTTTACCCAGGCATGGCAATTCCCAATCCTGGGCCCGGCGCGTCACCCGATAGTCGCGACTATGGGCGGATTCCGGGCCACCGGAGCCTAGACCCGGGTCACGCTCCCCGAGGCCGAGCCCCGGCGCGAGACGGCGTCGATGATGATCGCGGCCAGCAGCACCAGGCCGGTCACGATGTACTGCCACTCGAACGACAGCCCGAGCAGGTACATGCCGTTGTAGATGGCCCCGATGACCAGCCCGCCGAGCACTCCGTGCAGCGGCTTGCCGCGACCCCCCATCAGGCTGGTGCCGCCGATGACCGCCGCGGCCACCGCGTAAAGGACGTACTGCCCGCCCTGGACGTTGTTGGACATTCCGTTCAGGTAGGACGCGTACAGGATCATGCCGATGCCGGCGGTGAAGGAGCAGAGCATGAAACCGGTGGTCCGGATGAGGGACAGGTTGATGCCCGCGCGGCGCGAGGCCTCCGGGTTGCCGCCGATGGCGTAGACGTAGCGGCCGTACCTGGTCCGCTGGAGCAGAACGGTCCAGGCGGCGAGCACGGCCAAAACGATCGGGATCACCCAGGGCACGCCTTCCTGGACGATCAGGACGCCTCGGTTGAGGTTGCAGATCGTCACCACCACGACGGCCACCGCCGCGATCACGCCGATCTTGATCAGGGTCAGGCTGGCCGGCGGCGCCACGAGCCCGCTCTTGCGCCGGCGGGAGTCACCGAGCCAGATGAAGAGGCCGAGCGCGGCCACCGCGACCGCCGCGCCGATCCACGAGACGAGGGGATCGATGTTGGCCCACATCAGGTTGTAGATGAAATGCAGGTTGTCGCTCTGGCCGATCAGGTTCGGGTAACCGGAGAACGGCCCGAACAAAAGGATCTTCAGGAACACCCCGTTGGCGATCAGGTAGCCCGCCAGGGTGACGATGAACGAGGGCAGGCGAAGCTGGGTGATCAGGAGGCCCTGGATCATCCCGAAGACGAGGCAGAAGATCAGGCCGGCCACGATAGCGAGCGGCCAAGGCCAGTTCGTCGTCGCCGGCTGGATCAGCTGCACGGTGATGGCCGCGCCACAGGCGCCGACGAATCCCACCGAGAGGTCGATCTCGCCCAGGACCAGGGCGAATCCCTCCGCCATGGCGAGCACCATGATCACCGCGCTCTGCTGGAACAGGTTCACGATGTTGCCCGCCGAGAGGTAGACCGGGCTGAGCGCGCCGAAGACGATGATGATGGCGGCCATCGCCACGATGACCGGGAGGACCCCGCTCTCGCCCGCGCGGATGCGCGCGGCGTAACCGCGGACGTACTCTCCGAGCGACTGGGCGACGATCTCCGGCGGAACCTCCGCGACGACATCCGGCACCGCCGTCAGGTCTGATGCGCCGGGCCTGAGGTCAGCTCTCTTTGGCTCTGCCACCGCCGCGGCTCGAACCTCCTGTCGTCATGTAGTCCACCACCGACTGCCGGTCGAAGTTGTCCGCGTCGTCCTGCACCACCAGCCGTCCGAGATACATGACCGCGATCCTGTCCGCGACCTCGAACACGTCGTTGAGGTTGTGCGAGATGACCATCACGGCGAGGCCCTTGTCACGCAGGGTCTTGATCAGGTCGAGCACGTTCCGGGTCTGGACGACGCCGAGGGCGGCGGTCGGCTCGTCCATGATCACGAGCTTCGAGTTCCACATCACCGCCTTGGCGACGGCGATCGACTGGCGCTGGCCGCCTGACAGGGAAGCCACAGGCTGGCGGATGGATCTGACGGTCGTGACCCGCAGGCCGGCGAGCGTCTCCGCCGCGGCCCTCTCCATGCTGTCCTCGTCGAGCAGCTTGTTGCGCAGGCGCTCGCGCCCGAGAAACATGTTCTGGACGATGTCGAGGTTGTCGCACAGGGCGAGGTCCTGGTAGACGGTCTCGATGCCCAGGCGCGACGCGTCGCGCGCGGCGTGGATGTGGACCGGGTGCCCCTCCCAGAACACCTGGCCGTGGTCGGACTGGTAGACGCCGGCGATGCACTTGGTGAGCACGGACTTGCCGGCGCCGTTGTCGCCGCACAGCGCGGTCACCTTTCCTGAAGGGAGGTCGAGGTCGACGTGGTACAGGGCCTGGACCGGGCCGAAGTGCTTGTCGAGCTCGCGGACCTTCAGCAGCGGCTCGGCGACGGCGGCGACTGCCACTCCGAAATTATCCCCCGACGCAAAAAGTGACGCCGCCGCAGAGTTGCGGCGGCGTCGTCAGAAACGTCTTACGAGATCCCGGCGGCCGAACAGACGGCGGCCGTGACCTTCTGGCAGAGAGCCGCCTTGTCGACGAAGTTGTCCTTGATCACCGTGTCCTTCATGTTGGCCTTGGTGACCCAGATCGGGACGAGAAGAACCGCCGGCTGCTGGTTGCCCGACACGTTGGCCGGGGGAGAGGTGGTGCTGTTGACCAGCGCCTGCGGAGGAGTGGCGCTGGCGCGCAGAACGGTCGCGAGCGCGACCGCGGCCTGCGCCTCGAGGTACACGGCCTTGTAGACCGAGCCGCACTGGTAGTCGGTCAGCACGTTGGCCATGCCGTCAGGCGTCGCGTCCTGGCCCGTGGTCGGGACGGACTTTGCCTTGACGCCCTTGCTCTTGAGGACGGTCACCACGGCGTTGCCGAGGCCGTCATTGGCCTCGACCGTGGCGTTGATGTTCTGGTGAGCGGTGTACTGCTGCTGGAAGATCTGCTGTCCGACGTCGTTCTTCCAGTCGGTGGCGACCTGCTCGTTGACGAGCGTCATGCCCTGGCTGTTGGTCTGGCCGGTGTTGACGTGGGCCTGCTTCTGGCCCCAGATCGCGTCGTTGTAGCCCTGCGCGAACGAGACCGCGTTCGGGTCCGAGTTCTGGCCGCCATCCAGCTCGAAGACCTGTGCGTTCTTGACGCCCCAGTCCGAGACGCACTGGACGAAGCCCTTGCCGATCAGCTCGCCCACCTGCACGTTGTCAAAGCTCACGTAGTAGGTGTTCGTGCCGGTGAAAGTGGCCCGGTCGTAGCTGATCACCTTGACGCCCTTCGACTGCGCCAGCTGCTGGATCTGCGAACCGACGGTGCTGTTCAGCGGGTCCATGATCAGGACGGTCGCGCCGTTGGTGATGTCCGCCTGCGCGAGCGCGAGCTCCTGAGCCTCCTGGCCCTGGGCGTTGCCGATCGTGTAGTCAGAGGACTTGTAGCCGGCCATGTCGAATGCCTTCTGCAGGTACGGCTGGTCGAACTGGACGTAGCGGACCGAGGACGTGGTGTCGGGAAGGATCACTCCGACCTTGCCCTTGCCGGCGCCGACGAGGTCCTTCAGCTTCGGCATGTAGCTGAAGTCGGCCGTGAAGGAGCTGATGCTCAGGTCTGACGGAACGGTCGCGCTCTGTGTGGTGGTGGGGGTGCTGCCGCCGCAGGCGGTCAGAACCACGCCCACCACCGCGAAAGCGGGCAATAACCGGGACAACTTCATGCGCACTACCTCTCACACAATTGACGGGTTCCCGCTGCCTTCTTCCCGTTCCACGAGCGGGGCGAGAGTGCGCCGACAGCAGGTCTACTCAGAGGGTTCCGCGCCCGAAGCATTGCTCAGGCCCTTTGGTTTGTCAAGAGAGCGTCAGCTCCGGAAGAATACTTTGTTTGAACTCTTGACAAACCGGCGGGCGTGATCAAGATGGCCCGTGGTGGCCACGGCGAAGAACGCTGACGGGACTCTGGCCTGGCTTCGGGGCCGCAACCGGCAGCGGGTGGTCGAGATCCTCAGGACCCAGGGCCGGGTGAGTCAGGCCGACATCGCCCGCGCCACCGGACTCTCCCGGACGACCGTCTCGACGCTGATCACCGAGCTCAAGGAGGCAGGCCTCGTGGCCGACATCGAGGCCATGCCGAGCCACCGGCGGGGCGGGCGGCCGGCGGTCCAGCTGGCGCTGCGCGACCCGGGCCGCGTGGTCGCCGGCATCGACTTCGGCCACAGCCACGTCGGGGTCGCGGTCGCCGATCTCGGCCACAACGTGATCGCCGAGCGCCGCTATGAGCTCGACGTCAACCGCCAGGCGGTGCAGGCCCTGGACTGCGCCGCCCGGACGTTCCGCGAGGTCCTGGAGCTGGCCGGCGTCGACCGCAAGAAGGTGATCGCCGCGGGGATCGGCATTCCGGGGCCTGTCGACCGCGCTCACGGCACCGCGGGATCGGCCACGATCCTCCCGGGCTGGGTCGGCCTTCGCATCGCGTCGGAGATGGAGGAGCGGCTCGGCGTGCCGGTGGAGATCGAGAACGACGCCAACCTCGGCGCGGCGGCGGAGCTGACGTGGGGCGCCGGCCGGGACTGCTTGAACTTCGCGTACATCAAGGCCGCCACCGGCATCGGGGCCGGGATCGTGATCGACGGCCGCCTGCTCCGCGGCGCGACCGGGACCGCGGGAGAGATAGGCCACACGACGCTCGACGAGCGCGGCCTCCTGTGCTACTGCGGCAATCGCGGCTGCCTGGAGACGGTCGCGTCCGGACCGGCCATCGTCAAGCTCGTCGGGCCTGTGGACGGCGCGCTGCTCACGCTCGCCCAGATCGTCGAGCGCGCGGCCGAAGGCGACCTGCGCTGCCGGAGAGCCATCGCCGACGCCGGACGCGAGATCGGGGTTGCGGTGGCTGGGCTGTGCAACCTCATCAACCCGGAGCGCGTGATCGTCGGCGGCCTGCTGAGCCGGGGCGGCGACGTGCTCCTGCGCGCGATGCGGGAATCGATCCGCCGGCACGCGGTGCAGGCGGCCGCGGAGATCGTCGACGTGCGGGCCGCTGTGTTCGTCGAGCGGGCCGAGCTGCTGGGCGCTGTGGCCCTGCCGCTGTTGAACGCGCGCGCTCAGGTCTGACTTTGAGGTGCGCCCTGCGCGCGCCCGGCGTTCAGAGGACCTTCGACAGGAAGAGCCTCGTGCGCTCGTGCGTGGGATTGGCCAGCACGTCGCGCGGCTTGCCGGCCTCGACGATCACGCCTCCGTCCATGAACACGAGCGTGTCGCCGACCTCGCGTGCGAAGCCCATCTCGTGCGTGACGACGATCATCGTCATCCCGTCCGCGGCCAGTCCGCGCATGACGTCGAGCACCTCGCCGACCAGCTCCGGGTCCAGCGCCGAGGTCGGCTCGTCGAAGAGCATCAGCTTGGGCTGCATCGCCAGGGCGCGGGCGATCGCCACGCGCTGCTGCTGGCCGCCGGAGAGCTGGTTGGGGTAGGCCTTGACCTTGTCGGCGAGGCCCACGCGCTGCAGAAGCTGGCGGGCCCGCACCTCGGCCGAGGACCGGCTCTCGCGCTTGACGTGCACCGGCGCCTCCATGACATTCTCGAGCGCGGTCATGTGCGGGAAGAGGTTGAAGCGCTGGAACACCATCCCGATCTCGGAGCGCTTGCGGCAGACCTCTTTGTCAGGCAACTCGTACAGCTTGTCCCCTCGCTGCTTGTAGCCGACGAGCTCGCTGTCGACGTAGAGCCTGCCCGCGTCGATCTTCTCCAGGTGGTTGACGCAGCGCAGGAACGTGCTCTTGCCCGAACCGGACGGCCCGATCACGCACATGACCTCTTTGGGTTGAACCTCCAGGTCGATCCCCCGCAGCACCTCGAGCCGGCCGAAGCTCTTGTGGACCGCCTCCGCCTTGACCATCGGGCCAGAGCCCATGTCAGCGGTGCTCGCTGGGGATGACGATCGGGCCCTCGGCCGCTAGCGGCGGCGGTGCATGGAAGGTGAAGACCATGCGCCGGAATCTCTGAAACGGCGTCGGCGGCAGCTCGCGCTGCGCGCCGCGAGCAAAGTAGCGCTCGATGTAGTACTGGCCGATCGTCAGGATCGTCGTCAGCACGAGGTACCAGATGCTCGCGACGATGGCCAGCTCGATGATCGCGAAGTTGAAGTTCGAGACCTCCTCCGTCCGCCGGAAGAGCTCTTCGACCGCCGCGGTGGAGGCAAGCGAGCTCGTCTTCAGCATCGAGATCGTCTCGTTCCCGGTCGGCGGAATGATGACTCGCATGGCTTGCGGCAGCACGATCCGTCGGATCACCTGGAGCCGCGTCATCCCCAACGCCTGCGCGGCCTCTGTCTGGCCGTGCTCGACCGAGATGATGCCGGCGCGCACGATCTCGGCCATGTAGGCGCCCTCGTTCAGGCCAAGGCCCAGCGTCACGGCGATGAAAGGATTGATGAGCTCGTTCGTGCCGATGTGCCACAGCCAGGGACCGTCGGGCGGGATCCCGATGCCGATGGTCTTGAGGACGGTGTTCAGGTTGAACCAGAAAAAGATCTGGACCAGCACCGGCGTGCCCCGAAAGAACCAGATGTAGAGCCAGCTGACGAATGTCGTCACCGGGTTGGGCGATAGTCGCATCACCGCCAGCACGCTGCCGAGCACGATGCCGATCACCATGGCGAGGACGGTCAGCTCCACGGTGACGAGAATCCCCTGGATGATGAGCGGCCCGGTCAGCCATTCGGCGATGACCTGCCATCCGTGCCTGCCGCCTTCGCTCGTGTCGTTCTGGACGGCAGACGCGACGGTGTAAACGATGTCGGCGGTTGCGAGCAGGATCAGGGCGCCCGCCACCCACCGGCCGGGATGGCGGACAGGTATGGCCTTGATCGCCTCGGGCCGCCCGCCGGCGCTCGAGCGGGGCGGGCCCGAAGCGATCTCAGACACCTCTACGGCTCGACGCTAATCCTCAGTACGCCGGCACACACGACGGCTGGTTCGGCAGGCTGTTGACGTTCAGGCCGACGTCCGAGCTCTGGATCGCGCCGTCGGCGACTCCCCACTTGTCGAGGATGTCCTTGTAGTAGCTGTTGTTGTCCATCAGGTACTTGAGCGAGTCGGTGAGCGGCTTCTCGAGCGGGCTGCCCTTGACCAGCGCGATTCCGTAGGGCGCGATGCTGCAGGGCTGTCCACCGATCTTCAACTTGCCGCCTGTCTTCTTGACCTGGTAGTCGGCGACGGGCTGGTCGAGCCAACCAATGTCCGCGCGGCCGGAGATCAAGGCGGAGTCGGCGTCGGTCTGCGTCTGGAAGCTCGAGACCTTGATGTCCGATTTGCCTGCGGTCTTGCAGTTGTCCTTGTCGCCGGCGATCGGCGTGCCGCCAGGCTGCATGCCCATGAAGCCCCAAGCGTCGGCCTCTTCGGTGGTGCCTGCTTCGACCGCGACCGTGTGGCCGCACATGTCGGCGGCGGTGCTGATGGAGACGCCGCCCGACGATTTGACGAGCCACGATTCCCCGGCCTTGTAGTAGGTGATGAAGTCGATGCCGCCCTTTTCGCGGGAGTCGGTCGGGCTCCAGCTCGAGACGCTGAAGACGTAACGGGGCTTGTCGCCGCCGGCGACCTCAGCCGGGGTGCTCGCCTTGAGCTGGGCGATGATGTCGTCGAAGGTCACGTTGTTGTACGTGCACGTGACTCCCATGACCTTGCAGGCCGCCAGGCCGAGGTCGATGTCCCAGCCGCTGATCGCGCCCGTGTTCGGATCGACGAACTCGTTCGGGGCGTAAGTAGCGTCGGTCGCGATCTGGAACGGGGCCAGCGCCAGCATCGCGCTAGGTACCTCGGCGGCGATGGTGGCCACCTTGCTGGGTCCGCCGGCGGTCGTCGATCCGCCGCCGTTGTTGCCGCCGCAGGCGCCCACAACGAGCGCCACGATAATGGCGAAAACCGATCTCTTCATCCGTCCTCCTCCGCAGGCTGCGCGGGCTAATTTCCCTGTTTCACCGCCTATTATCAGGAAGAATGAGCCGCGGAAGGCTTGCCCTTCTGGTCCTCACTGCCGGGGTGCTCGGCTCGCAGGCAGGGCACCTCCTGGCGTACGAGCTGCGCTTTGGAGGCGCAGCCGGCCAGCTGCAGAGCACCGGAATCCACTCGTACTTCCCGGCCTTGGCCAGGACTGGCCTGGGACTGGCCTCGCTGGCACTGCTGGCGGGTCTGCTCGTCGTCGGCATGGCACGGGTGGTGGCGGCCAGGCCGATTGCCAGAGCCTCCGGCCCCTCGTTCGTGCGGCTTCTCGCCGCCGTCTACACCCTCCAGCTGGCCCTGTTCGCCGTCCAGGAGACGGCGGAGGCGATGCTAGGGGGCGCCCCGGCGAGCTCGGCGCCGCTGCTCCTGATGTGGGGCGCGGTCGGGCACCTGCCGGTGGCGGTCGCGGCGTCGCTGGCGGTCCGCTGGCTGCTGGCTCGCGTGCGTCCGGCGCTCGCTGTGCTGCGCCTCGAGCCGGTGTACCGCTGGATCGTGCGAGCCTTCACGGTAAGGTCGTGGCCGCCGGCAGCCGGCCTCGCGCTCTCCCCTCAAGCCTTCAACCACTTCCATCGACGAGGTCCGCCCTTCTTCTAGGCGTCGCTTCTTTCGCGTCGACATAGATAAAGAAGGAGGAATCGCGTGAGCAGAACTCGCGCACTGATCGTTGCCACGCTTCTCGTCGTTTTCGTCCTGGCCGGCGGTGTCCTGATCTACGTCAACGGACACAAGGGCGGGCAGAACCTGACTTTCAACCTCACGGTGACGGGCGCCAAAACCATGTCCCCGGACAAGATCTCCGCCCACCAGAACGACACGATCACGATCAACATCGAGAGCGACCAGGACGGCGAGATCCACCTGCACGAGTACGACATTCCGTTTGATACGAAAGCCGGGCGGACGGTGAGCCACACGTTCAATGCCGACAAGACGTGCACCTGCCTGATCGAGTGGGAGTCGACGAACCAGCAGCTTGGCTTCCTGACGGTCAGCCCATGATCGCCGGCGCCCACATCCTTCTGCACGGCTTCGGCCAGCGGTTCGACCTGCAGGTCCCGCTGTACCTCTACCTCTTCGCGGCGAGCGGGGTCGTCTTCCTCTCGTTCGTGCTCGTGGTCCTGTTCGCGGGCGACCAGGTTGGGAGCAAGGCGCTTTCCTATCCGCGCCGAGCCGTCCCTCTATTGACGGCGATCGGCCGCTCGCCGTGGCCGCGCGGGATCGGCGGCGCGCTCGGCGTCCTCGGACTCGTGACGGTCATCGTCAGCGGCTTTTTCGGCTCGTCGAACTCGTTCTACAACCCCGCCGAGTACGTCGTGTGGATCTACTTCTGGGCCGTCACGGTGATCCTGTCCGGGCTGCTCGGCAATATCTGGTACCTGATCAACCCGTGGGCGGCGCTCTACGACGCCGTAGCGCGATTCGTCCCGCTGCGCGCCGTCCGCACGCTGCCCGAGGTGGGGGTCTGGCCGGCCGCCCTCCTGTACTTCACGTTCGCCTGCCTCGAGCTGACGAGCGGGATGGCCAACCGGCCATCAGTGGTGGCGACCGCGGCGGTCGCCTATTCGGCCATCACGCTCGCCGGCATGTTCGTCTTCGGCCGCAACGCATGGCTCGATCACTGCGAGGCCTTCACGGTGCTGTTCGGAATCGTCGGCCGCTTCGGGCCTGTCGAGGCCGAGCGCGAAGAGAAGGGACGCATCGCGACCGTCTACGTGCGACCGTGGGGCGCCGGACTGCTGAGGCCGATGCCCAGCGGCTGGGACCGCGTGGTCTTCGTGATCCTGATGCTCAGCACCCTCGCGTTCGACGGCATCATCGCCACGCCCGCGTGGCAGGACTTCACCGTCGCTCTGGAGCCGTTGTGGCTGCCGCTGGGTGGGTTTGGCTTCTTCTTCGTCCGCACGCTTGGCCTGATCCTGCTGACGGTGACCTTCTTCCTGGTTTTCGTCGCGTTCATGGAGGCTGTCGTCTTCTTCGGCCGGCGGACCGTGGACATGAAGGCGACCGTGACAGCGTTCGCGCTCACGCTGGTACCCATCGCGCTCGTCTACAACGCGGCGCACAACTACAGCTACATGGTCGTCTACTCGCAGTACGCGATCCCGCTGCTCAACGACCCGCTCCAGAAGGGCTGGCACCTTCTCCCGGTCGTGGCCGGCTTCAAGCCGAGCTTCGCCCTCGCGCAGGCGGCGACCGTCTGGTACTTGCAGATCGTGCTCATCGTGGTCGGGCACGTGGTCGCTGTGCTGCTGTCGCACCTGCGCGCCGGCTCCGTGTTTCAGACCGCGCAGAACGCGCTCTTCAGCCAATACCCCATGCTTTTGCTGATGGTCATGTACACGTTCACGAGCCTGTGGATCCTCGCCCAGCCGATCACGGCGGGCGGATGAGCGCGAGAAAGACCGTCCCGGCGCGCCGGCCGATGCGCAAGCCGGTGTCCAGGACGCCGGGCTGGGTCGCGCCCGCGGCGGTGGTCGTCGCGATCGCGCTCGTGGTGGCGGCGTTTTTCGTCGTCCGCTGGTACACGACGCCCGTCCCTCCCAAGGCTCCAAGCCAGGACACGACCGCGGCCGTCGTCTCCCAGATCACGGGCCTGCCCGAGTCTGAGTTCAACGCCGTCGCCCAGGGCACGGCGAGCAACCTGATCAAGCCGGTAACGGGCACCGGGCTCACGGGCGCCACCGGCAAACCCGAGGTCCTTTACATCGGCGCCGAGTACTGCCCGTACTGCGCGGCCGAGCGCTGGGCGCTCATCGTCGCGCTTGGCCGATTCGGCACGTTCTCCGGACTGCAGACCACGACCTCATCGTCCTCGGACATCTATCCGAACACGCCCACGTTCACGTTTCGTGGCGCGACCTACACCAGCGACTACATCGACTTCCGGGCGGTCGAGACGAGCGACCGCAACCAGCAGCCGCTGCAGACGCCGAGCGCGTCCGAGCAGCAGCTGTGGAGCAAGTACGACCCTGGCGGGAGCATCCCGTTCGTCGACTTCGGCAACAAGTACGCGATGTCCGGGGCGACGTATTCGCCGGACCTGCTAGGCGGCGCGAGCTGGCAGGCGATCGCGTCCGAGCTGCAGGACCAGAACTCGACACAGGCGAAGGCGATCGTCGGCTCCGCCAACCTGATCACCGCCGCGATCTGCAAGACGACCTCCGACAAGCCCGCCTCGGTCTGCTCGAGCCCGGCCATCCAGGACCTCGAAAAGAAACTCGGGTAGCCGGTGTCGCGCCTCCAGCTGGCGGCGATCGGGATCAGCGTCGCCGGGATCGCAATCTCGATCTATCTGACCGTCCTGCACTACGCCGGCGTGGCGCCGGCGTGCGTGACGTCGGGGCCGGTCAACTGCGAGGCGGTGCTGTCGAGCCCCTACGCGGTGATCTTCGGCAGCTCCATCCCGACCTCGGCGCTCGGCATCTTCTGGTTCGGGGCAAGCGCGGTACTGTGGGCGCAGCCGCGAGGATGGGTACAGCTCGCCTGGTCGGCGGTCGGGCTGGTGACGGTGCTGTACCTCGTGTTCATCGAGATCGTGCTCGTGGGCGCGATCTGCCTGTGGTGCACGGCCGCGCACGTTCTCGTCGTCGCTCTTCTGCTGATCGCGGTGTCGCGCAGATGATCTTGTGGCCACTCGATCCCACGGTCTACGCGGGGCTCGTGATCCTCTATTTCGGCCACGCGCTGCTCGCCCGCGGCGCGCCTGACGCGCAGCGCAAGCACACCGTCTACTTCCTGCTCGGCCTCTTCGTGCTGTGGCTCGCGCTGGAGACACCGATCGATCCCATCAGCGACTACTACCTCGACAGCGTGCACATGCTCCAGCACGTGTTGCTGGCCTTCGTCGCGCCGCCGCTGCTGCTGCTCGGCCTGTCGCGAGAGATGGCCGCGCGGTTGGTGCGCGTCCCGGGACTCCAGGCGATCACCGAACCGGTGCCCGCGCAGGTGATCGCCGCGGTGATCATGATCGGCTGGCACCTGCCCGTTCTCTACGACCTGACGCTGCGCGACGAGGCAGTGCATGTGCTCGAGCACTTGATGTTCATCGCGAGCGGCATCGTCCTCTACTGGCCGGTCATCGAGGCGACCTCGGTCCACGCAAGATGGACGATGTCGCCCGGCGCCAAGCTCGTGTATATGCTGCTTGCCACCGTCCCCCAGGACGGGGTGGCGCTGGCGCTGATCTTCTCGCGGGTGACCTTCTACTCCTACTACGCGGAGGCGCCGCGCCTGGTCGCCGGCTACACCGCGGTCATCGACCAGACCATCGCCGGCGCCGTGCTGATGGTGTTCGGCAAGGTCACGCTCGGCATCGCCGCGGCAGTTGTCTTCTTCCGTTGGTTCGCCGCCGAGCAGCGCGCCGACCGAGGGATAGAATCGCCGGTGAGGGTGCGTTGAAGTTCTCGAACTCGATTCTCGACCTTGTCGGGAACACCCCGATGGTGCGCCTCCAGAAGGTGACGTTCGGGATCAAGCCGACCATCCTTGCCAAACTCGAGGAGCTGAACCCCGGCGGCAGCGTCAAGGACCGGATCGGCCTGACGATGGTCGAGGAGGCCGAGCGGACCGGGAAGCTGCGGCCCGGCGGCACCATCATCGAGCCGACGTCGGGAAACACGGGCCACGGCCTCGCCATAGTCGCCGCGATCAAAGGCTACAAGATGGTCTTCGTCATGCCGGACAAGATGTCGGCGGAGAAGATCAGCCTCCTCAAGGCCTACGGCGCCGACGTGGTGGTGTGCCCGACCAACGTCGAGCGCGAGTCGCCGCAGTCCTACTACTCCGTCGCCGACCGGCTCGCGCGAGAGATCCCCGGCGCTTTCCAGCCCAACCAGTACTTCAACCCGCGTAACCCGGAGGCGCACTACCGCACCACCGGCCCGGAGATCTGGGAGCAGACCGATGGCGCGGTCGACGTCTTCGTCGCGGGCATGGGCACGGGCGGCACCATCAGCGGGGTCGCGAAGTACCTCAAGGAGCAGAAGCCGTCGGTTCACATCGTCGGCGCGGACCCCGAAGGCTCCCTGTACTCGGGCCCGATCGCTCCGTACAAGGTCGAGGGCGTCGGCGAGGACTTCATGCCCGGGACGATGGACATCAAGATCGTCGACCAGATCGTCCAGGTCACGGACAAGGAGTCGTTCGTCGCGGCGCGCCGGCTGGCGCGAGAGGAGGGAATCCTGGTCGGCGGCTCGTCCGGTATGGCGCTCCACGCGGCGATGAAGGTCGCTCACGAGCGCGGCCCTGAGGACGTGATCGTCGTCCTTTTTCCCGACACCGGCCGCAACTACCTGAGCAAGTTCTTCAACGACGAGTGGATGCGCCAGAACGGATACCTCGCGCGCCTCGGCGCGGTGCGCATCCGCGAGGTGCTCGCTTCGCATCCGAAGGGCCTGCCGCAGCTGGTCACGGTCGAGGCGGGGACGTCCGTCGGGGAGGCCATCGACCTGATGCAGCGCTACGGCATCTCGCAGCTGCCGGTGGTCGAGGAGGCCAACGGCCAGGGCGTGGTGGGCACGCTGCAGGAGCGCACGCTCCTGGACCGCGTCTACCGCGACCCCGCCATCGTGAGCACCGCCGTCTCGGCGGCGATGGACGCGCCGCTCAGCCAGGTAGGGGTCGATTCCTCGCTCGACGACGCGTTCGAGCCCCTGCTCCGCGGCGAGCAGGCCGTGCTCGTCGTCGAGGCCGAGAAGCCGGTGGCCGTGATCACCCGCGCCGACCTGCTCGAGTTCGTCGCTCACCGCGGCCAGGGCTGATTTGCCGGAGCACCCCCTCCCGCCCGGGCCGGCTTCGCCGGCCGGGTCGACCTCCCCACGCGGTGGGGAGGAGAGCTGGGGCTTCTCGACCCGAGCCCTTCACATCGGCCAGGGCCCTGACCCCGCGACCGGCGCGGTGGTGCAGCCGATCCACATGGCGACGACGTTCGCCCAGCAGGGCGTGGGCAAGCACAAGGGCTACGAGTACGGCCGCACCGCCAACCCCACGCGCAAAGCGCTCGAGGAGTGCCTGGCCGCGCTCGAGGGCGCGAAGCACTGCCTCGCCTTTGCGTCCGGCATGGGCGCGGAGGCGACGCTCATGCTGCTGCTCAACCCCGGCGACCACGTCGTCTATATGGAGGACGTCTACGGCGGCACCTTTCGCCTGTTCGACAAGGTCCTGAAGCGCTTCGGCCTCGAGTTCACCGCCGTCGACGCCTCCGACCTGGACGTGGTCGAGCGCTCGCTGACCGACCGCACCCGGATGCTGTGGCTGGAGTCGCCGACCAACCCGCTGCTGCGGGTCGTCGACATCGACGCGGTCAGCGAGATCGCGCACAGCCACGGTGCGATGGTGTGCGTCGACAACACTTTCGCCACGCCGTACCTGCAGCAGCCGCTGCACCTCGGCGCCGACGTCGTGGTGCACAGCGCGACGAAGTACATCGGCGGTCACAGCGACGTGGTCGGCGGGGCGATCATGACCAACAACGACGACCTCGAGAAGCAGCTGCGCTTCCACCAGAACGCGGTGGGCGCGGTGCCGTCGCCGTTCGACTGCTGGCTGCTGCTGCGCGGGGTGAAGACGCTCGCCCTTCGCGTCGAGCGGCAGAGCGAGAACGCGATGGAGCTCGCGACCGCGCTGGGCCGGCACAAGGCTGTGAAGCGCGTGTTCTACCCGGGCCTTGATTCCAACCCCCAGCGTGCGGTGGCGGCGAGGCAGATGCGCATGTTCGGGGGCATGGTGAGCTTCGAGGTCGCGGACGAGGCGACCGCGTTCCGGACGCTCGAGCGCCTGAAGATCTTCGCCCTGGCCGAGTCGCTGGGCGCCGTCGAGTCGCTGGCCGAGCACCCGGCGCGGATGACGCACTCCTCGATTCCGGCCGCCGAGCGGCAGCGTTCCGGCGTGGGCGACGGGCTGATCCGGCTGTCGGTCGGGGTCGAGGACGTCGCCGACCTGATCGCCGACGTGGAGCAGGCGCTCGCTTAGGATGTCTAGCGGCGGCTCAGCACAGCCAGGGCGACGCCCGCCGCGATCACGAACACGATCAGCCCGGCGCCGAGGTAGCCGAGAGTGGCGTCGGACCCCACGGATCCGGTAGACGAGGTCAGCTGAGCCGGCGTTGGACTCGGCGAGGGCGAAGGGCTCGGAGTGGGGCTCGGTGAGGGCGAAGGTGAAGGCTGGGCCGCGACCGTGTAAGTCGTCGACGCGGTACCCCTGCAGATGGTCCCGCCAACCCGCCACTGGTAGGCGACGCTGTGTTTGCCGGCGGCAAGCGTCGAGATTGACAGCGTCTCGCTGCCGCTCAGCCCGCTGTGCGAGTACGTGCCGCTGTAACCCTTGCCATCGATCGTGAAGTAGTGCGACGTCACCGTGCCGGCACACGAGGAAGTGAAGGTGGCCGTGAAGGTCACCGTCTGTCCGACGATGGAGCTGGCCGGGGACACGTGAATGGAGGTGGTGCTGGCCATCACGGGGGTCACCGATGCCAGGCATAGAGCCAGGGCCAGCGCCGGTATGAGCTTCCGCACGAGGTTCAACGGCGACATTCTCAGGGTTGGGCGCGGAAAATTCAGCTACCTGGGCGCCGGCGGAGGCGCAGCCCGATCAGCGCGCCGGCCAGGAAGAGCAGCACCAGAACTCCAATGCCCGCCACGAGCGGCAGCTCGGGCGACCGTGAAGAGACGGCAACTGTTGTCCCGATCACGCGTGTCGGGCTTGCCGGCGACGGTGAGGGCGAGGCGGCCGGCGATTCGACCGGGGACGGTGAGGCGAGCCTGGTCGGGACGGCCTTCGGCGAGGGCGTGTGAGCCGGAGCCGGCTTGGGGTTGACCGTGTAAGTCAGCGAAGCGTTGCCCTGGCACGTGGTGGAGGTGCCGGGCTGAGAGGCGGTCCACTGGAAGGTCACGTTGTGCCTGCCGGCGCTCAGCGTGCTGATCGCAAACGTCGATGTGGCGGTTGGGTCTCCCGACCAGGGGACATTGTGTGCCGTTCCATCGACGAGAAACGTGGCGGAGTCGACTCCGTCCGAGCAGTAGTGGGTGAACATGGCCGTGAACGTCACCGTCTGTCCGACGACCGAGCTCGGAGGGGATGCGGAGATCGTGGTGGATGAGTCGGCCTGGGCGGTTGTCGCCGAGCCCAGGATCACCGCCAGGGCCACGACGCCCTTCTTCATGTCGCAAGCGCGATTATGTCCGAGTTGACACCAGATGCTCAGATCGCGGTCACGATCGTGGTCGCGGCCCGGAACGAGGAGAAGTTCATCGAGCCCTGCGTCCGCTCGCTGCTCGGACAGCAGGCGCCGCCGGGCGGTTTCGAGGTCATCGTCGCCGAGGGTCGAAGCGACGACCAGACGCGCTCCATCCTCGACCGCCTCGCGCGAGAGGACTCGAGACTGAGGGTGGTCGACAACCAGCGGCAGATCACGCCGGCGGCCTGGAACCTCGCGATCCACGAGGCGAGGGGTCGCTACGTCGCGATCATGAGCGCGCACGCGCGCTATTCAGATGACTATCTCCTTCGCTGCTACGAGATCGCGGAGCAGCGCCACGTCGACAACGTCGGTGGCGCCTTGATCGCGGAAGCAAAAGGCTTCTTGCAGCGGGCTATCGCCGCCTCGCACCACTCGCCGTTCTCGGTCGGTGGGGCGAGCTGGCACTCGCTTGAATACGAGGGTAAGGCACGCACGGTCTTCGGCGGCTTCTACCGCCGCGACGTGTTCGACCGCGTCGGCTTCTTCGACGAACAGTTCGTGCGTGACTCCGACGCGGAGTTCAACTTCAGGCTCGAGCTGGCCGGCGGCACCATCTGGCAGTCGCCGGCGGTGCGTTCCTGGTACGAGCCACGCTCAACGCTGGGCGGCCTGTTCCGCCAGTACATGCAGTACGGCTACTGGAAGGTCCGCATCATGCAGAAGCACGGCCGCGCGCCCGCCATCCGTCAGTACGTGCCGGCGCTGTTCGTGACCGGTCTGGCGGTGCTGGTCCTGGCGTCGCTCACCGGCAACGCGGTCGTGCATGACCTGCTGGCGCTCGCCCTGGTCGCCTACGCCGCTGTGCTGGTGATCGCGTCCGTCACGACGGCGGCTCGCTACGGCTGGGACTTGCTGCCGGTGCTGCCGCTCACCTTCGCGTGCTACCACGCCGGCTACGGAATCGGTTTCCTGAGCGGTCTCTACGACTTCGTCGTGCTGCGGCGCGATCAGCCCCGGAGGAGCATGGCCAGCCTCACGCGCTAGAGGCCCGGCCGAGAAGGGGCCCTCGGCGGATCTTCGGCGCCCAATGCGGCCCATCTCCGGGCTCAGCTCCTGTGCGGCTCGCTCACGCTCGATCAGATGCGCTCGCTCCGCTGCTCGTCGCTTCGCCCGGATCTGGGCCACCTGGATCGCCGAATCTCTCGCCGAGGTCTTCCGGCCGTGCCTCTGCCGTGGTCCGCGGCGTCTCCACCGTGATGTATTCCGCCCCTGCACCGCGCACGCCGCCTGGATCCACGGATCCCCTCCCGTCGAGCACCACGCGCAGGTTCGAGAACCGCGCCCAGTCGAGGTCATGAAAATTGGTATGCCAGGCCTGGACCACGACGGCGTCGACGCGCCGGGCCTCTTCCGAGTCGAGGTCGACGACCTCGGCTTCGAACGGGCGCAGCTCGGCGGCCGTGAACAACGGATCGTGGATCAAGGCGATCGCACCCTTGCGGTGGAGCAGGTCGACGATCGGAAACGCGGTCGAGAACGCGAGCTCCTTTACGTCCTCGCGGTACGACGCGCCGAGCACGAGCACCCGGCAGCCGCTCAGCCCACCGAGGTGTCGCTCGAGCTCGCCTATTCCCACCGAGGCCATGTGGTCGTTGACCTGCCTGCCGTCGCGCACCAGGCTCAGCTCGCCGTCCGTCGCGTCGGCCAGGAGGAACTGCGGATAGACCGGGATGCAGTGTCCACCCACCCCGATGCTCGGCCGGTGGATGTGCGAGAAGGGCTGCGAGTTTGCGGCCTTGAACGCCTCGCCCACGTTGACGGCGCGGTTCGCGCCGTACAGGGCCAGCTGGTTGGCGAGCGCGATGTTGACGTCGCGGTACGTGGTTTCCGCGAGCTTCGTGAACTCCGCCGTTTCCGCGTTTTCGACCGCCCACACGTCCGCGTCGAGCACCTGGCGGTAAAACTCCACCGCCCTTGTGGTGCTCTTCTCGTCGATGCCGCCGACGATCTTCGGGTACTTGCGGAGGTCTTCGAAGACGCGCCCGGCGTAGATGCGTTCCGGGCTGAACGCAACCGAGAAGTCCACGCCGGCCTTCAGCCCCGATTTGCGTTCGAGCGCGGCGGCCAGCCGATGCCTCGTGGTGCCGACCGGCAGCGTGGTCTCGTAGACCACCAGCGTGCCGCGGCGCAGGCCGTGCCCGACCGCCTGCGTCGCCCCGTCGATGCTGTGGTAGTCGACGCTGTGGTCCGGCGCGACCATCAGCGGCACGATCACCACGACGACATCTGCCTTCGCCGTCGCGGCGGTCGTATCGGTGGTGGCTTCCAGGCGTCCTTCGGCGGCGGCCTTCTTCACGCGATCGGCGAGGCCCGGCTCCTCGAGGATGTGCGAGCGGCCGTTGTTGATCGACTCGACGACCTCCGACAAGAGGTCGCAGCCGATCACATTCAGGCCTTTGCCGGCGAACTGCGCCGCCAGGGGCAGGCCGATCTTGCCGAGACCCACCACGGCGACGGTCGTCACGCCGGCAGCTCGACCGTTCGCATCGACTTTTCCAGAGACCGCGCGGAGTAGAGGAGTCCGAGCGCCAGCCACAGGTACGGCTCCTCGAGCATCCGTCCCTCGACCTGGCTGAAGGCGATGATCGGGATGAACAGGATGGCGGGCGTCACGATCCACTCGCGCCAGCTCGTGGGTCGGCGCAGCGACCTGATGACCTCCCACACCAGGAGCACCAGGAAGCCGCCGAGGAGACCGATTCCGATCAATCCCTGCTCGGCGAGAACGGTCACGAAGGCGGTGTGCGACAGGGTCGCCGGCGGGTTCTGCGGCAAGTAGCTCTTGTAGGTGGTCGTCAGGGCGTGCTGATAGCCGCCCAGGCCGACGCCCGCGATCGGGTGGTCGAGGAACATCTGCCACCCGGCCCTGATCAGGTACACGCGCACCAGGTCGAGCTCGCTCTGGTTGATCTGCTGGTTGGTCGTCGTGGTGCTTGTCTGGGTGGCGATGATGTTCGCGCCGCCCAGGACCTGGTTGATCGCGCGCACGATGCGAGGGCTGGCGCCCGGCGTGAAGACCACGGACGCGGCGAAGATCACGAGTGCCAACGCGCCAACCGCCGCTGCGCGGCGGCGGTCCCGGCCGAAGACGGCCGCAACTGCCGCCGAGATGGGGAAGACCAGCAGCGAGGACTTGGAAAGGGTCGAGGCGGTGAACGCCGCGCCCGTGGCCACAGCGCCGAGCGCGAGCTTGTCGACGCGCACCCGTCCGGCGAAGAGCACTATGCCCGCGCACGCTGAGAGCGTCAGGAATCGCGCGGCGACGTTGGGATCGCCGAAGGTCGCGTTCGTGCGCGCGCCCAGCGGGTCACCTCTCCAGATCGCGAGGTGCGTGAAGTGGAGGACCGCCAGCAGGAGCGCGATCACAATCCCCGAGACGAGAAACGCGATCCACGCATTGCGGTGGTCGGTCTCGGTGCGCGCGAGGTTGACAACCAGCAGCGCGACGAAGGGGTAGAGCACGACGTCGGCGAGCTCGTTCTTCGATCCGGGCGCACGAGTGAGCAGCCAGCTGAGAACTGACACCCCGACAAAAGCCACGAGCACAATGCTGCTCGAGCTCAGCGGGACGACGAGCTTCCGCTCGCCGGTGACCACGAGATACGCGAACGCGAGGCCGACGACGACCAGGACGATGCGCGCGAGCTGCAGCTTGAGGTACTGAGAGGTGAACTCGAGAGGCAGCGTCAGTATGAACGCCGGCAGTCCCCAACGCGTCACCGTCGCGGCGAGCTGGGTGGGCCATCCAGGGAAGAGGTCTTTGGTTCTGGGATCGGCCGGCGGTGTTTGGGCCAGGCTCTGGGATCGGTCCGCCGTCACGGCCTACATGGTATGGGAACGACTCCGCAGAGCCGGATAGTCGGCGGACCTCTCGGCGGGTTTAGCGGCCCCTCCAGCCGAACACGGTTCCGAACGTCCCCGCGAGTATCTGGAGGTCGAGCCGGAACGACCGGTTCTTGATGTAGAAGAGGTCGTACTCGAGCTTGCGCGTCATGTCCTCGATGCTGCTCGCGTACCCGGCCTTGATCTGCGCCCAACCGGTCAACCCCGGCTTGACGAGCAGCCGCGAGCGGAAGTGCGGGATCTTGGCCTCGAGCTCGCGCTCGAACTCTGGCCGCTCCGGCCGAGGGCCGATGAAGGACATGTCCCCGCGGACGATGTTCCACAACTGCGGGAACTCGTCCAGGCGCGTGGCGCGCAGGGCGCGGCCGACGCGGGTGACGCGGGGGTCGCCTCGGGAGGCGAACTGCGCCCCGCCGGCTTCGGCGTCGACGGTCATCGTCCGCAGCTTGTCGAGTTTGAACTCGCGTCCGTTTTCGCCAATCCGACGCTGGACGAGGAATACTGGGCCCGGCGAGTCCAGCTTGATCGCCAGGGCCAGGAACGGAAGAAGGATCGTGAACGGGATGCCGATGGAGAACGCGAGCAAGAGGTCGAACAATCGCCGCGCGACCGCGTAAGGCCGCCGCCACACGTCGCTGTCCGGCAGCTCGAGGTACCAATGCACGTCGATGATGTCGAGCGGCACGCGGCCCATGTAAGTCTCGACGATGCTTCCGGCGGAGACCAGGCGCACGCCACGCGTCAGGCACTCCTCGACCAGGCCTGGCACGAGGCGAAGCTCGTTGTTCGACACGATCACTTCCTGAGCCTGCCTGCCGGCCAGCATCTCGCGCACCTGGCCGACGAGCTTGGCTTCATCACCTCGGACCTTCACGGAGCCGGTGATGCTGCCCACGACGCGGTATTCGAATCGCGCGGCGCGAAGCGCGGCGATCGCGTCGGGGCTGAGCTCGGAGTCGGCGACGACGATCACCTGCGTCGCGAGCGATTCGTGCAGGAGGCTGCGCGCGACAGTCGTCCTCATCGCGATCAGCAGCGCGGCGCCGATGACGACCGCGCCGCCGAGGATGAGACGCGTGAGGACGTACGGGTGGATGAAGAAGATGAGGACCGCAAGCAGGGCGGTGACGGGCAGCGCTTTGACGACCGCGACCGCGCTTTCAAGCCGGTTGCTGGGGATCTGCGACGCGTAGCCGTCGGTGACGATCAAAGCGAGCACCCAGCTCGCGCCGACCATCAAGAGGTCGGTGTAGACGAGCGCGTGGCCGTTCGGCCGGTGGAAAACGAAGTACGCGACGACCAGCGCGATCACGCCGACGGCGAAGTCCGCGGCCGCCAGGATGACGCGGCGTTCGCGAATGCTCAGCGCAAAGCGGCGCGCGCCCACCACCGGCGCGATCTCGAGATGCGATACCGATTCGGGTTGGGGCCGAACCTCGAGGGCGCTCATTTCCGAGCCGAAGCCATTTTCGATGGATGCAAACCGAAGCTCCGTTATTAGATTAGGCTGGAAGTCTAGCCGTGACGCCAGCAGTCATCAGACACAAGTTTTCTCGCCTGGTGCGTGGTTCGGTTCGCTACGGACCTCTTTTCGCAGCCGAGGTGTTCGTCTTCTGGCTGATTCTCATGGGGGTCGACTGGAGCGGTTACGGCACGCCCAGCAGCTCTTCACAGATTCCAGAGTGGTCCCCGATCGAGTCGCTGGCCCTGGTCGCGCTGGCGATGGGCGCGGCCGAAGCTCGCTTCCATCTCTACCGCCGCGTGTGGTCGGTTGCGGGTTTGAACGACGCGTTCGCCATCGGCCTCGCCGTCGTCGAAGCATCCCTCCTCATCACCTTGATCAATCTTTTGATCCCCGACGGATTGCGGCCTTTGCGAATCCTCGCGCCGGTGTTCGCGGCGCCGGCCGTCGTCATCGCGGTCGGCCTGCTGCGCCTCCTGCCGCGCCTGCTCGCGTCCCCGCGCGCCAGCGGCAATCGCCTGCTGGTGGTGATCCCCGACGCCAGCGGTTACGCCACGGTCAAGGCTCTCGTCCAGCATCCCAACCCGGACTGGACTCCGATCGCCGTCGTGACATCGGGTCGCGCCGACGTCGGCCAGACGCTCATGGGCGTCCCGGTGCTCGGCGACGCGTCCAACCTGCGCCGGTTCATCCGGGAGACCCAGGCACAGGGCGTGGCGTTCGTCGAAGCGGCGGTCAGTGACAGAGCGCAGGCCCGTCCCATGTACGCGGACTGTCTCGCGGAGCACCTGCCGACGTTCATCGTCCCCGCCGCCGACGCATGGTTCCCGCGCTCCAGCGCGTCCCGACTGCGCCAGCTGTCCGCGGACGACCTGGTCGGTCGCGACGAGCGCACGATCGACCTCGCGGTCGCCAGCGCCGAGGTGCGCAACCGCGTCGTCCTCGTGACCGGCGCGGCTGGATCCATCGGCTCAGAGCTGGGCAGGTTGCTGGCAACGATGGAGCCGAGTCGCCTCGTCCTGGTGGACATCAACGAGAGCGGGTTGTTCGACCTCGCCGAGGAGCTGCGTACGAAGCCGGGCCTGGAGCTGAGGGAGGCGCTGGTCTCCATCGTCGACCGCGACCAGCTCGTGGCGCTCTTCGCAGACGAAAGGCCGGAGATCGTGTTCCACGCCGCAGCCTACAAGCACGTGCCGATGCTCGAGGCGCATCCCATCCAGGCGGTGGAGACCAACATCGTGGGCACGTTGAACGTCCTGCGCTGCGCGCACGCCGCGGGTGTGAAGCAGTTCATCCTCATCTCCACCGACAAGGCCGCCACGAAGCACTCGGTGATGGGCTGCACCAAGCGAGTCTGTGAGCAGCTCGTGCTCGCGTATCGCGGCAGCATGGTGTGCTGGGCCGTGCGCTTCGGCAACGTCGTCGGGAGCCGCGGCAGCGTCGTGCCGTTGTTCGAACGGCAGATCGAGAGCGGCGGGCCCGTGACGATCACGGACCGCAGCGTGTCCCGGTACATGATGACCATCCGCGAGGCCGCCTCCCTAGTCCTCATCTCGCTCGTCACCAGCAAGCCTGGCCACCTCTACATGCTCGACATGGGCGAGCCGATCAGGATCTACGACCTGGCGAACGACCTCATCCGCTCGCGCGGCATGCGGCCGGACGTCGACATCAAGATCGTGATCACGGGGTTGCGACCCGGCGAGCGCCTCACCGAAGAGCTGCTCGCTCCCGACGAAGGCTGGCGACCAACCGAGCACCCCTCCATCCGCGAGGTCATCTCGCCGAGCACCGCAAAAGAGGAAGACATGGCGTGGATCGTCGAGCGCCTCCAGCGCCTGGCCCGCGATGGCAAGTCGGACGAGCTCGTGCGCGCCCTGAAGACCGCGGTGCAGGGCAGGCCGCTCCCTGCCGAGGAGCCAGCCGCCCACGACGCGATCGAGGCACGCTCGCCAGAGCAGGAGAACGCCTGAGCCGCGTCGGGTCCGGCGTTTACATTCACCCGACGGCCGACGTCTCGGAGGGCGCCAGCATCGGCGAAGGCACGAAGGTGTGGCACCAGGCCCAGGTGCGCGAGGGCGCGGTCGTTGGGAAGGAGTGCATCCTCGGCAAGGGCTGCTACGTGGACAAGGGCGTGCGCATCGGCGATTTCTGCAAGCTGCAGAACGGGGTGTTCGTCTTCCACGGTTTCAGCCTCGAGGACGGTGTCTTTCTGGGGCCGGGCGTGATGCTGCTCAACGACAAGCATCCGCGGGCCATCAACCCTGACGGCACGCCCAAGAGCGACGCCGACTGGGAGGTCAGCGAAGGGGTCGTCCGCTACGGCGCTGCAGTCGGCGGCGGCGCGGTGGTGCTCCCGGGCGTGAGCATCGGCCGCATGGCGCTTGTCGGCGCGGGTTCTGTCGTCACGCGCGACGTGCCGGAGCGGGCAATCGTCGCCGGCAGCCCGGCGCGGGTCAGAGGCTATGCGTGCGACTGCGGCCACACCCTCGCCAAGGTGGACGCGCGCTTCGCGTGCGCGAGCTGCGGCCGCGAGTACGACATCCCGGACGACGCTTGAACGAGACGGATCGCACCGCCCGCGCTCACCGCAGGAAATAACATGGGTGCGAATTGGACGCGTTGAAGACGATTCACATCGCCGCGCCGCAGATCGGCGAAGAGGAGAAGCAAGCGGTCATCGCGGTCCTGGAGAGCGGGCAGCTCGCCCAGGGCCCGGTGGTGGAGGCGTTCGAGCGCGAGTTCGCCGCGTGGTGCGGTGTCGGGCACGCGGTCGCGGTCAGCTCGGGTACCGCCGCCCTCCACCTCCTCATGCTCGCCCACGGCCTCAAGGAAGGCGACGAGGTGATCACGAGCCCGTTCACGTTCGTCGCCTCGGCCAACGCGGCGCTCTTCGTCGGCGCCCGGCCGGTCTTCGTCGACATCGAGCCCGAGACCTACTGCCTCGACCCGGCAAAGGTCGAAGCGGCCATCACGCCGAAGACGAAAGCGATCATGCCCGTCGACCTGTACGGACATCCCGCGCAGATCCCCGAGCTCCTGGAGGTCGCGCGCCGCAGCGGAATCACGATGATCGAGGACGCGTGCCAGGCCCACGGCGCGGCCATCGGCGGACAGAAGGCGGGCGCGCTCGGCGTGAGCGCGACCTTCTCCTTCTACCCGACCAAGAACATGACGACCGCGGAAGGCGGGATGGTGACGACCGACGACGCGGGGATCGCGGAGAAGGTCGGCGTGCTGCGCCAGCATGGCGCGGCACACCGCTATCACCACGACGTGCTCGGCTACAACTTCCGCATGACCGACATCGCCGCGGCGATCGGCCGGGCGCAGCTGGCCAAGCTCGATCGCTGGAACGAGCGGCGGCGGCGCAACGCGTCGATCCTCGACGAAGGCCTGGCGGGAACGCCGGGCGTGGTCACGCCGAAGGAGCGAGCGGGCTACCGCCACGCCTACCACCAGTACACCGTGATGATCGAAGGCGATCGCGATGGGTTCCGCGACCGCCTCGGAGAGCTCGGCGTCGGTTCCGCGATCCACTACGAGCTGCCCGTATACAGGCAGCCCCTCTACGCCGGGCTCGGTTACGGCAACGTGTCCATGCCGATCGCCGAGAGGGCGGCCGCGCATGTTCTCTCGCTGCCCGTGCATCCCGCCCTCACCGACGAAGACCTGGACCGCATCGTCGAGGCGGTGCGCAAAGTCGCGGCCCAAGCATGAGTTCGAGTCCCCACGGACTCAGAGCCTGCGGCGTGAGTCCGCGGGGGCCCCTCAAATGACCCGGATCGCGCTCATCGGCCTGGGCGCTATGGGCCGCAACCACCTGCGCGTGCTGAGCGACCTCGGCGGCGCTGAGCTCGTCGCCGTATGCGACAAGGATGCCGCCCTGGTGCACTCAGCCGCGCAGAAGTACTCGGTCGGCGCCTACACGTCGTGGGACGAGATGCTCGCGCGCGAAAAGCTCGACGCGGCGGTCGTCGCCGTGCCTACGAGATTCCACCTGCCCGCTGGACTCGCGTGCCTCAACCACGGCCTGCACGTCCTCGTCGAAAAGCCGATCGCCCCCACCCTCGAGGAAGGCCGGCAGCTGGTCGAGCTCGCGTCGCGCTCCGACCTCGTCCTGGCGGTGGGCCACATCGAGCGCTTCAACCCGGCGGTGCGCGAGGTGCAGCGCCGTGTGACCGCGGGCGAGATCGGCCGACTGTTCCAGGTCCAGGCGCGACGGCTCGGCCCGTTCCCGGCGCGGATCCGCGACGTCGGCGTCGTCATCGACCTCGCCACCCACGACCTCGACGTCATGTACACGCTCGTCGACTCGAAAGTGCTCCGGCTCTACTCCGAGACCGAGCAGCGCATCCACACCGATCACGAAGACATCCTCAATGCGCTGCTGAAGTTCGAAAGCGGCGTGCTGGGTGTGCTGCAGGTCAACTGGCTCACGCCCACCAAGATCCGCGAGCTCAGCGTGCTGGGCGAGCGGGGCCTTTTCGTCTGCAACTACCTGACGCAGGAACTGCGCCACTTCAAGAACGCCGACATGCCGCCGGACGCGAGCGCCTCCGATTCGCCGCGGGCAGTCACCGAGGGTGAGGCGGTGACGTTTGCGATCGACCAGGCCGAGCCCTTGCGGCTCGAGCTGTCCTCCTTCCTCGAGGCCGTACGGGGCGAGCATCCGATCGTGGTCGACGGCGAGGCGGGGCTGCGCGCGCTCCAGCTGGCGCTGGCGCTGGTCAGGTCTGCTTCGGAGTCTCGGGTGCTGGAGAAGGACGAGCTCGATTTGATGTGGCGAGGCGAATCGCCACGACCTGCAGAGCGACCACCAGCCAGAACTCGACGCTGAGGTCGTTCTTCCAGTAAGGCGAGTCGACCAGCCCGTGGACCCCCCAGAGGACGGCGGTCCCGATCGAACCCCAGAGCAGCGGTCGCGAGATGTCCGTCGCCATCGGCAGAGCTCGCGCGCCGCGGACAAGAAGGCCGAAGAAGATGACGGCGAAGGCCAGCAGGCCGAGCAGGCCCAGCTCGCTCCAGGTCGTGAACCAGATGTCGTGCGGGTAGATCTGGATGATGTCTCCCGTCGGGCGATAAGGAGCGACGCGGATCGGGTATCCGCCGATGCCGGCGCCGGTGATGGGCATGTGCGAAAGCATCTGCAGCACCTGCTTGTAGATCGACTCGCGGTTTGAGACCGAGTCGGCGAGCGTGAGGAAGCGGCGGTTGACATACGGGATCTCGATTGCCACCAGCCCCAGGACGGCGATCACGGCGAGCGCGCGCACGCGCCAGCTCGGGCGCTGAAAGCTCAGCACGACCACCGCAGCCAGCACCACCATCGCCGCGTACGAGCCGCGGGAAAACGCCACGATCAGGCCGACCAGGATCAGCGCGAACACGCCGCCGGCCACCAGCCGCTCCCTGGGTCGTGAGGGGTAGAGCAGGAACGCGAGCGCAAACGCGAGCGGCGGTTCGAGGAACAGCGCGTCGGCGTTGGCGCTCGTGTTCAAGAACGACGGCGCCGCGCTCAGGTTCAGGTGGTGGATCGCTACCGCGTGCAGGAAGGACACGATCTGGCCCACCGAGTACAGGGCCACCCCAACCGCCACCACGGTCAGCAGCAGCCTGATGTCCTTGGGGTCGCGCAGCAGGTCGACCGCGATGTAGAAGATCGCGATCGCCTCGACGAAGTAGGCGCGGTAGATGCCCAGCGCCGCGACGTGATTGGGCGCGTCGATGATGCTGATGACTCCCGCGAGCAGAAGGAGCGCTATCGGGATGTCGACAGCAGTGCGCGCCCGGGGCAGCCGTTTCTCCGACCACAGCGTGATCAGGTACGCGACGACGGTGATGCCGATGAGCGTCTCGAGCAGCGTCGTCGGCAGCGGGCCGTAGTGCCAGCGCACGACGAAAAGAGGCAGGGACGCCGCGGTGACGCTGAGGGAGAGGACTGCGATGCGGTGCGCGCTCAACGGCCAGAGCAGCTCGATGGGGCGCTGCCCGACGCTTGAATCGATGACCTTGATGGGTCGAGCTTAAGGTATATGGCGACCTCACAAAATGGCTCGCATCGCACTCGTGCACGACATCGCAGGCGTCGCGACAGTGCAGGCGGAGATCCTGCGCAGGGCAGGTCACGACGTCGAGCAGATCCCTCTTCCGGCGCATGGCGCAACGTGGCGGTGGCCGCTAAAAGCGCTCGCGCTGCCGGCGAGGCTGGTGGCGTTCCTGCCCACGATCCGCAAATTGAGAAGGGGGCGCTACGACGTCATCCACATCCACTACGTGAGCCAGGGCATCGTCGGCGTGCTCGCGCGCCGGCCGTTCTTCGCGCAGGCTCACGGGTCTGACCTCCACCTGAACCTCACCCGCGGCGCGTACAGAGGAATCACCGCGCGCGTACTCGAGGACGCCAGGGCCGTGTTCTACGTGTCCCCGAACCTGCCGCGGTACATGCCCGGGTATGACTCCAAGCTCGTCTACCTCCCGAACCCCGTCGAACTGCCGGCCGCGCCGCCGCCGACGGATGTCTCACGGGTCCTCATCTTCACGCGGCTGCATCCCGTCAAGGGAGTGGAGCGGATATTCCCGGCCGTGGAACGACTTGCCGCACGCGCAAGGGTCAGCGCGCTGAATTACGGCCCGCTCGCCCCCGAGTACATGCGCGACTACTCGCGCTGGGTCGAGTTCCAAAAGCCGATCCCGCACGACCAGGTCGGCGCGTTCCTCGCCGGCTTCGACGTGGTCATAGGCCAGATGCTCCAGGGCGTGCTTGGCCTGATGGAGATCGAGGCTCTCGCGGTCGGCCGGCCGGTGATCGCGGCCGTCGATGCGAGCCTCTATCCCGACGATCCGCCGCCCGTGGTCCATGCGTCCACGCCTGACGAGATCGTGTCCGCGGTCGAGAGGCTGCGGGCGAATCCGGCCGAGCTCGCCGAAATTTCGCGCCGTGGACGCGAGTGGGCGATCCGCAATCACGGCTACCGCCGCCATCTCGAGATCCTCGAACGAACCTATTTCGGAAGGGTGGTTACGGCTTGACTCGGTCGGTGGCCGATCCCTAAAGTGTCGGCTGCCCACCAACCAGGTCAGGTCATTGCACTGGTCTACATCCTGAGCCCGTAGAGCTCGCGCCTAAACTCTCCGCAGTGAGCGAGCCGGCTCTCGCCGCGGCCGAGCGCTGGATCGTCCGCGCGGCCGTGTTCGCGCTGCCGCTGGTCTACATGCCGGTCACTTACGACGGCTACGTGCTGCCCAAGCTCCTCGTCGCCCGCGCTGCCGTGATCGCGCTCCTGTTCGTGCAGCTGCTGCGCATCGCGTCCAAGCGCGGGCTGCTCTTGAGGCGCACACCGCTGGACGCCGCGTGGCTCGCGCTGCTCGCGTCGGCCGTGCTGTCGACGATCACCGCGATCAACGTCAACGTCGCGGTCTTCGGCACTTACGGGCGCTACGACGGACTGCTCACCCTGCTCCTCTACGCGCTCCTCTTCTATCTATCTATCCACGCGATCCAGACCCGCGGCGAAGCGCGCGTGGCGCTGCGGGTCTTCGTCGCGGGCGGCTATGTGGCGGCCGCGATCGCGATCGCCCAGTCGGTCCGCGACTCGATTGCGACGGGCTCCGTTGCGCCCGCGTTCGGGTCACTGGGGAACGCGAACGTCCTGGGCGGCTACCTCGCCATGGTGATCGCGCTGGCGATGGGGGAGGTCGTCGAGGCGCGCTCGTGGGCGGCTCGGCTGTTCGCGCTGAACGCCGTGGTGGTCCCGGGACTGGCGCTGGTGCTGAGCTTCAGCCGCAGCGGCTGGGCGGCCGCCACGGTCGGGGCATGCGTCGTCGTCCTCGGAACGCGCTTCACGGTGCGTCGCGTGGCGCTGGTGGGAGGCGCCGCCGCTGCGGTGCTGGTCGCCGTGTTTGTCATTGGCACCGGGACGGGGTCGCAGCTCGGGCAGCACCTAGCCGCGCGCGTCCTCGCTCTCAACGATCCCGGCTCGTCCCGCGTCGGGATCTGGAAGGACTCCGCGCGCCTGGTCGCGAGCAGGCCGCTCACGGGTTACGGACCGGACACGGTCGGGCTGGTATTTCCCCGCTTCCAGTCGGGCGACTGGGGTCTCGCCGCCGGCCACATCCGTCAGCCGATCGACAAGGCGCACGCGGAGACGCTGCAGGTCGCCGCAACGCAGGGCGTGCTCGGCCTTGCCTCCTACGACTTCATGCTCGTGATGTTCGTCCGCGTGTTCTGGCGGGGTCGCACAGGCGAGTTCGCGGTGCCGGTGTTCGCCGCGTGGCTCGCCTACGAGGTCGCGCTGCAGGTCAACTTCACCGCGCTTGCTTCGGCCTTTCCGTTCTGGATCTTCGCCGCGGCGGCGATCGTGATGTGGGACGGTGTCATGCCATGGCGCACCGTCAAGGCGCCCCGGCCGGCGGCGGGCGTGGGTGGCGCCGCGCTCGTCGCCGCGTTTGCGGCGGGGGTGGTCGTGCCGTTTGTCGCCGACGTCGACCTCAGGCGGGCCTACGACGACGACGTGCTCGGCCCCCGCGCCCAGGCCGCGCCGCTGGCCGCAACCGCTGCGAAGCTGTCCCCGCAGGAGAGCGTGTACGCGACCGAGGTCGCCAACATCGCCTTCGAGAGGGGGCGCTTTGCCGACGCGCGAGCCGGCTACCTCGAGGCGGCACGGCTAGGCAGCTTCAACCCGCTCGTCTACCGCAACCTCGCCCTGGCCGACCAGAGGCTCGGCCTGATTGCAGAGGCGCGTGACGCGGCCCGGGAGGCGGTGCAGTTCGGACCCTACGATCCGGCCAACCAGGCTTTGCTGGCTCAGCTCGGGTCGTAACCATAAGGACGTGGGCGCCGATTTACTGGCATGATCGGTGGTCCCATGGACGTCCTGCGCGGCCTGCGGCGGGTCCGCTGGTGGCTGCCCAGCATCCTGGTCACCCTCTTGACCCTTGGCATCGTGGCCGGCGTCGTGCTGTCGACCAGGCTCAGCTCGCAAGTGGCTGCAAGCAAGGCGACGCCGTCAAGCGCGCCCACACCTTCGCTGCCGGCGGTCGCCTCTCCGGACAACCCGGACTCCTCGTCCTATCCGCCCTACAACCCCGGGCCGTCGTCCTATCCGCCTTACGACAGCGGCGGATCCTCGTACCCGCCCTACGACAACGGCGGCTCTTCATATCCGCCTTACGACAACGGCGGATCCTCCTACCCGCCCTACGACAACGGCGGATCCTCCTACCCGCCCTACGACAACGGCGGCTCCTCGTACCCGCCCTACAACCCCGGGCCGTCGTCCTATCCGCCTTACGACAACGGCGGATCCTCTAACCCGCCCTACAACCCCGGGGCGTCCTCCTAGACCGGGTCGCGTGTTCTGCCCGTTGCCGCTCCCGTCGCCGTGGAGGCGAGTGGGCGGTCCGCAACCACGGCTACCGACGCCACCTCGAAATCCTCGAACGAACCTATTTCGGGAGGGTGGTTACGGCTTGACTCGGTCGGTGGCCGATCCCTACAGTGTCGGATGCCCACCAACCAGGTCATGTCATTGCACTGGTCCCGCCACCTCACTGCAGCCATGGCCGTCACGATCAACCTGGTCGTGGCCGCTCCCGGCGTCGCGCCGGCGTTCGCCGCTACCCCCCGGCAGGCTCCCGCCGCAACTCCGATCGCCATGGGGACGACGCATCCGTCGCGCGAGGTCTTCGGCTTCGCCCTGGCGAGCAGCCTGTCCGACCCGACGATCGGCTATCCGAGCTGGAGGTTCGACCTCCTCACGACAGTCGCCTATTTCGGGCTGCACGTAAACAGCGACGGCGGGTTCGTCGGCGACAGCGGCTGGTCGACGTGGAACTCGTCGGCGTTCACGAGCTTTCTCTCCGTCGCCCATGAGCACGGTACGAGGGTCCTGCTGACGATAATCCTCCAGGACTTCAGCCCCAACACGCCGACGATGTGTGCCGGACTGTCGCACTACGCGAACACGGTCGCAGCGACGTTGATCGAGGTGAAGGCCCGAGGCGTCGACGGCGTGAACATCGACTATGAGGGGCTGAACGGCAGCTGCGGGACCCCTGACGCGAACTACGCGCAGCATGCGATGACGAATTTCGTCCAGAAAATGCGCGCCGGACTGGGCTCGTCCTACTACCTGTCCGTCGACACATACGCTTCGTCCGCGGTGGACGGCTATGGGTTCTTCGACCCCAACGGCATGAAAACGTACGTCGACTCGTTCTTCGTCATGGCGTATGACCTCGAGTACTCGAACTATCACTACTCGCCCGTGAGCTGCTCGCGCTTCTGCCTCGGGCCGACTTCGCCGCTCAGCGCCTACTACTACAACGACGCCAGCATCGGTGCGCAGTACGTGAGCCTGGTCGGCGCGTCCAAGGTGGTGCTCGGCGTCCCGTATTACGGGCGCAAGGCGTGCGTCGGCTCGGCCGTGGCCAACGCATATCCGACGTCGAGCATCGTCGCCGACAGCTACCTCGACGCCGTCGGAGAGGCGTCCTATTACGAGACCAAGCCCGGCAGCTACGTCGTGCACCGCGAGGAGCGCTCGGCGGGCATGGAGCGCTGGGACACCTGGTACAACACGACGCTCGGCTGCACGCGTGAGCTTTACTTCGACGACGCCGTTTCGCTCGGCAAGAAGTACGACCTCGTCAACACCGACAACCTGCGCGGGGTCGGGATCTGGACCCTCAACTACGGCGGCGGCGCGCCCGAGCTGTGGACCGCGCTGGCCACCCACTTCGGCGGTTGCGCTTCCGTCGACACGACGGCGGGTCCCGTTTCGCCTCAGGCGCCGGCCTCGGTCATCACGTGGACCGCGACCTCGACCGGATGCCCCAACCCGCGGTACCGCTTCTGGGAGCTCGACCCGGGACGGCGCTGGAGCATGGTCCAGGACTACAGCGTGAGCAACACGTACAGCTGGCACTCGCCCGCCATCGCCGGCAACTACGAGTTCGAGGTCGACGTCCGCGACGCCTCTGAGTCGACGGTGTACGACGTGGTGGTGAACAAGTTCTACGTGCTCAAGGGCACCCCCGTCTGCACCGCGGCCACGCTTTCGGTGAGCCCGGCCTCGCCGGGTGCGACCGGGGTGGCGGTGACCATGACCGGCGGCAGCTCGACCTGCCCCAACCCGCGCTACCGCTTCTGGGTCAGCGACCCCGGCTCCCGCTGGTCGATGGTCCAGGACTACAGCGCCGCCAACACCCACGTCTGGGCCCAGACCTTCTGGCCCGGCGTCTACCGCATGGAGGTCGACGTCCGCGACGCCTCGGAGACGACCGCCTACGACGTGGTCTACAACACCACCTACACCCTGGACGGCTGCACCGGAGCCACCATCAGCGGCTCGCCCGCGAGCGCGGTCCACGGCGCCGGGCCGATCGTGCTCACCGCCACCGCCACCTGCCCGGGCACCCCCACCTACCGCTTCTGGGTCGAAGACCCGGGCAACCGCTGGAGCATGGTCCAGGACTTCAGCACCAAAGCCACCTTCACCTGGCCCAGGGCCAACCAGCCCGCGGCCGGGGTCTATCGCATCGAGGTCGACGTCCGCGACCAGGGCAGCCAGGCGGTGTACGAGTACGCCACAGCCGGCCACACCTACACCATGAAGTGACGGTCGGTGGTGGCTAGATCGGCAGCCTACTCGAGCGTGCCGACCGCATAGAGATTCTTGAAATCGCGCACCGGTGACCCGTCCGGCGAGATGCCGACGAGATGCTCGCCGTTCGCCATCCCGTCGTGCACCTCGCCGAGTTTGGGCAGCGGCCCGTACAGCACTCGCTTGACCATCGACTTCACTCGCATGGAGTTGGGGATGAGCCTGTAGCGCACTGCGAAGTGGCGGATCGGCGCCAGCATGCGGTCGCGCGAGGATGCGGCCTCGACGCGAAAGGCGCCCGAAACATCAACCGTGAAGCCGTTCTCCTCGAACAGGCGCTCCAGCTCGCGCGCGTTGGGGTAGCGCGTGCTGAACGGGCTCGGGTTGAAGTCGGGCCGCTCGGGGTTGGGCACGCAGACCATGAGCGCTCCGCCCGGCCGCAGCACGCGCCGGCACTCGGCAAAGGCGGCGTCCTGGTCGGCGACGTAGTAGATCATCTCGAGCATCAGCACGGCGTCGAACGTGCCGCCGAGAAAGGGCAGGTGCTGGGCGTCGAAGCGCACCAGGTCGGTCGAGGGCAGATGCGTCCGCGCCTCGCGCAGGAGGCCCATCGTGTAGTCGCCGCCCACCACGCGACGCGAGTGGCCGGCCAAGTAGGGAAGGCCCATCCCGCTGCCGCAGCCGATCTCGAGCACGTCCCGGTTGGCGGTCATCTCCGCGGCGACGCGGTAGCGGAAGTACTGCATGGCCAGCTGCTCGGGCGAGGCCGGCAGACCCCAGGTCTCGGTGACGGTCGTGAAGTCGCGGCTCATTTGCGGAAGGGGATCATCGCGGTCTTCACCAGGATGTCGAGGTCGTCGCGGAACGTGCCCTTGCGCACGTAGTCGAGCCCCAGGCGCATCTTCTCGGGCCGGATCAGCTCCGCGTATGCCTTGTCGGGGTCGGCGTGGCCGGCCAGGATCTCGCCTTCATTGGAGAAGCGGAGCGAAGCCCAGTCCGTGATCCCGGGGCGCACGAGCAGCAGGTCGCGCTCTTCGGGCGTGTAGCCCGCGACCTCGCCTGGCACTTGCGGCCGCGGGCCCACGAAGCTCATGTCTCCCTTGAAGACGTTGACCAGCTGCGGCAGCTCGTCCAGCTTGTACCGGCGGAGGAGCCGGCCGGTTTTCGTCAGGCGCGGGTCGTCGTCCGGGGTGTTCGGGCCGCCGACCCTGTCCGCGTTGGGCACCATGCTGCGGAACTTGTACATCTTGAACTCGCGACCGCCCATGCCGACGCGGCG
>Ga0207646_10001068_pt1 | contig 34893 bp, 42 predicted proteins | sample KBSK5502metaG_FD_184343 | JGI IMG/M metagenome (GOLD analysis project Ga0207646, IMG submission 184343) | Corn, switchgrass and miscanthus rhizosphere microbial communities from Kellogg Biological Station, Michigan, USA - KBS K5-50-2 metaG... | ecosystem: Host-associated > Plants > Roots >... | reverse complement strand
GAAATGGACGCGACGATCGGAATCCCGGCCGCGAGCGCTTTTTGCATGATCTCGAACGAAGCGCGGCCGCTGACGAGGAGGACATGTCGGTCCAACGGAAGTTTTCCGTCGAGAAACGCGCGTCCGATGGCTTTATCCACGGCGTTATGCCGGCCGATATCTTCGCGGACAATTAACGCTTCGCCGCCAGCTGATAAAATTCCAGCAGCATGAATCCCGCCGGTGCGCGCAAACTCGGATTGGTTCGCGCGTAACTCCGCTGGTAAACGCAGAAGCGTTTCGATGTCGATCCGGATCGACATCGATTTAATCGGCGGAAAATTTTGTCGGATCGCGTCGACGCTTTCTTTACCGCACAATCCGCAACTGGTCGAGATCGTGCCGAAGCGCTGGGTTGAGTTCAATGTTGGTCTCACATTCGGCGCCAGATGGACGGTGATGATGTTCTCGCGGTTACGCGCTGACGCCGGCCGTGAGAATTTTTCAATCACGTCGCTGCTTGGGATAATTGCTTCGGAGACGAGAAAGCCGGCGGCGAGCTCTTCGTCGTGACCCGGCGTGCGCATCGTCGTCGCCACCGTTTTGTCGCCGATACGGATCTCGAGCGGTTCTTCCACTGTCAGTTCGTCGTGCTGGTACTTGAGCGCGCCATCGCGCGTTCGCCGGATGACCTGGCCAGGCCCGATTCCGTTCTCTTTCATCGATTCGATGACAATGATATCATTTGGCGCGGTGGAAATCTGTCATCTTTACATCTCGCCGGGACATAACTTTGTCGGACACTACGGGCAAGAGCCGGACGAATTTCCGATGATCGAAGTGCCGATGGTCGAGTGCGTGGCCGGCCGCGGGCTGCGGGGAGATCGTTATTTCGACTTCAAGACCGATTACAAAGGGCAGGTCACCTTTTTCTCGCTCGGAGTTTTCGACGAGCTCCGCGGCGCCTTGCAGGTGCAGGGAATCCCACCGAGCGCGGTGCGCCGAAACATTTTCACGCGCGATGTCGATCTTGACAAATTGATTGGACAGGATTTTGAAGTGCAGGGCGTCCGCTTTCATGGAACCGAGGAGAGTCGGCCATGTGATTGGATGAATCGCGCGATTGCTCCGGGCGCGAAAGAATTTCTCAAAGGGCGAGGCGGTTTGCGGGCGCGAATCTTGAGCGACGGCACATTGCGCTCGACCGCGCAAATTCCGGCGTCGGTTGGATGAGCATCAGCGCGGTGTTGCTTGCCGGCGGCAAGTCGCGCCGAATGGGTCAGGACAAAGCAATGATCTTGTTTCGGAACACGCCTCTCTGGCAAATCCAGCTCGACCTTCTGCGAAAACTCCAGTCCCAGGAAATTTTCGTTTCCGCGCAGATTGATCCATTATGGCGACCGGCAGACATCGAATTTGTGCCGGACGATCGACCATCGCGTGGTCCGCTGAGCGGAATCGCTGCTGCGCTGTCGCGAATCACCAACGATCATTTGCTCGCTCTCGCAATCGACATGCCGTTTATGACGGCGGGTTATTTGCGGGCTCTTTGCAAGCAGGTTCAGCCAGGTCGCGGCGTTGTTCCGTTAATTGAAAGGCGGGCTGAGCCGCTGGCTGCGATCTATCCGCGCGACGCGCACGATGATGCTACCGCCGCGCTTTCCAGCAACGATTTCGCACTCCAGTCGCTCGTTGGAAAACTAATCGCCGCCGGTAAACTGCAGCCGATTCCAGTCTTGGACGAAGAAAAAGCGTTCTTCCGCAATCTAAACAACCCTGGCGATCTAGGCCGTGGTTAACAGTATGGCATTGAGGCTGCTCAAGCAGAGTGCCTCGATGAGAAAGTTTGAGCCGCTCCCGGAAGAACTTCAGCCTATCGTCCACAGTCTCGAGCTGAAAGCGATCCTCGTCGTGGATGACGACAGGCAACTGGCCTCGGCGTTGCAGTGGATCCTGGCCGACGAAAATTTTCTAGTCGACGTCGCTTTCGATGGCGAGGAGGCGATGCTCAAGGTCAAGGCGCACGAGTACGACGCGGTGATCTGCGATTTGAAGATGCCGAAGCTCCGCGGCGACGAGTTTTACTTGAAAGCGAAAGACATGCGCCCATCTCTGACGGACCGTTTCATTTTCATCACGGGCTTCGCGGCCGATCCGCACATCGCGCTGTTCTTCAATAAGCACGAAGTAAAATACCTCGTGAAGCCCTTCTCCATCTCGGTCCTGATTAGTTGCGTCAAGGAATTGCTCTCTTAAGTCCGAGCCGGACTGGCCATTAACAAACTACCGATGCGTATTGAGAATCTGAGCAAATCGCCAAACTTCGTGAAACGTGTTGTAAAGCGGAGTCGGCGCGACACGGATCACGTTCGGTTCGCGGAAATCGCATTTCACGCCGGCGGCTTGGAGTTTATTGAAGAGTTCTTTTGGATGCTCCTGCGCCAGGATGGACAATTGGCAGCCGCGCCCGCTGGTTTCGCGCGGCGTAATCACCGCAAAGCGTTTCGCGCCCGCGTTGTCCAGTAGAAATTGGAGATAGCCGCTCAGCTTGATCGATTTCGCGCGGAGCGGTTCCATTCCGCCGGCTTCGTGGAAGACCGACAATGACGCGCGCAAGGGCGCCATCGAAAAAATCGGCGGGTTGCTGATCTGCCAACTGTCCGCCGAAGGAACCGGAATAAATTCTGGTTCGAGATGCAATCGAAAACGTGTGTTCGGATCATTTCCGAACCAACCGGCCAGACGCGGCAATTTTGTATTGGTCGCGTGTCGCTCGTGCACGTACGCGCCTGCGACCGCGCCGGGACCTGCATTGAGATATTTGTAGGAACACCAGACTGCGAAATCGACGTTCCAATCGTGCAACGCGAGCGGAACATTGCCGATCGCGTGGGCAAGATCGACCCCGACGGTGATCCCGTGCTTCTGGGCGGCTTTCGTGATCGTCGGGATGTCGAATAACTGGCCGGTGAAAAAATTCACGCCCGCAATCAGCACGACCACGAGCTGGTCGGCGTTTTTCTCGATAAGATCGACAATGTCTGCCGTTCGCACCGTGAACTCGCCTGCGCGTGGGCGCGCGAGGACCAGCGCATCTTTCGGATCGAGTCCATGATGAACTATCTGCGTCTTGATCGCGTAGGTGTCGGAAGGGAACGCCGGATCTTCCATTAAGATTTTGAAGCGCGATTTGGTCGGCCGATAAAACGTGGCCATCATCAAGTGCAGGTTCACCGTCAGGCTGTTCATGCAGATGACTTCGACCGGCTTTGCGCCCACCATTCGCGCAGTCGGTTTACGGAGCGGCTCGTGATAGGTGTACCATGGCGTCTTAGCATCGAGGTGCGCGTCGACACCGAGCCTGGCCCAGTCTTCCAGCTCTTGATCGACAATTTGCCGCGCCGCCTTCGGCATCAGGCCTAACGAGTTGCCGGCGAAATAAATCAACGGCTTGCCGTCTTTGCCGAGCGGCAGATGAAATTTTTCGCGGAAATGCCGCAGCGGATCCTCGGCATCCAGTTGAAGCGCGAAATTTTCATCGGTCGAGAACTGCATTGTCATGTTTTGACAGAATTAACCCAATGTTAACGAGACCCAAATTCTAAGAATTCTGTAAATCCTGTCCTTCTGTTTCTTTCTGTTGCATGAACTCGATGGTGGTGCCGTCAGGGTCGCAGACATAAACCACGCGTTTGCCGACGTTCGGACCCGATCGAAGCGTTTGCGGTTTGCCCGCGGCTTTCCAATCGGACGCGGCAATCTTGCTTAACACTGCGTCGAGATTATCGACCGTCAGCGCGACGTGGACCGATCCAACATCGCATGGTCGAAGATCGACACCCTGTTTCCGATCCGGCGGTGCGAGGTATTCGAGCAATTCGATTTTGTGGCCGCCGGGCGCTTTGACGACCGCAAGTTTGATCTCGGCACCGGCAACACCTGTGATCTGACTGGCCATTTCGCTCGTTTGATGCGCGCGATGCGAAAATTCGAAGCCGAGAACGTTCTGCCAAAATGCGAGCGAGCGTTCCAGATTCAAGACCGTGATGCCGGTATGATCAGCCGCGATAATGCGAAATGATCTACTTGTGCTCACGCTCATGATCGTAATGGTGAAGGATTCTGAATCCGTTCATCCGCAAATGCCAGTCCGGCTCGGACTCCGCGGTTAAATTATTTTTGGAGTGCAGCGATGACTTTGAGCTCGATGGCGATCGGTGTTGGCAACGCGGTCACTTCAACGGTCGTGCGTGTCGGATTGGGTTTGCCGTCGCCGGCGAAGTATTCGGCGTAGAGTTTGTTGTAGATCGGGAAATCTTTTTTCATGTTGGTGAGGAACACAGTCACATCGACAATATCGTCCCAGCTCGCACCGGCGTCTTCCAAGACGAGCTTCACATTTTCAAAAACGGCGTGGCATTGTTTCTCAATGTCATAGCTCGCAGCATTTCCGGCCGAATCTAGCGTCACCCCGGGAATTTCTTGGCTGCCGCGCGTGCGGGGGCCGATTCCAGAAAGGAAAAGCAGATTTCCAACACGTTTGGCGTGCGGAAACGCGCCCACCGGTTCCGGCGCGCGCCTGCTTTCGAATGATTCGCTCATTGCGTGGCCTGCCATGCCTTTGCGGCTAGAGCTTTGATGAATTGATCTGAGTCCGAAACCCAGCCGAACAATACTTCCACATTCAAAAGCGACGCTTCGTGATTCGTTCTGGGCAGATCATGACCTATAGGCTCGCTCATGCAATCGCTTAGCAAGACACAAAGATAGTCTCTGAACATCGCGTCTCTCACCGTCGATTCCACACAGATGCTCGTCGTTACGCCGGTGACGATCAGGTATTTGATTCCAAACTTCTTCAGCGTGGCATCCAGATCGGTTTGATAGAACCCACTGAATCGCGTCTTATAAATTACGATGTCGCTGGTCTGCGGTTTGAGCTCGGGAACGATGTCGGTGTCCCAAGTGTCGCGGATCAGCACCCGACTTTCCCGTCCATCCGGCGCCTGAATTTTCTGTCCAACGCCAAATTTTAAATGACGTGTGCGATTCACTGAATCGGTCGCGCCAAGATCGGAAAGGTCCGGCCGATATCCCATCCTGAGATAAACGATTTTCATTCCCGCCTGTCGCGCTGCTGCCAGCACTTTTGCCGTCGGAGCGATGGCTTTTTGCGCGCCGGAGATATCGAGACCGGCTCGGTCGAACATTCCGCCTTTGGCGGCAAAATCGTTCTCCATGTCCACGACGATGACTGCTGTTCGCGCGGGATCGATCGCAATGGGTTCGGGTTTCGCGGCGAGCGTCACCGAGCCGGTCTTTGGCTCAGAAGAGGATGTCGCGTGCGGCTGTCCGCTTACTTCCACCAGGAGAAACGCGACGATGAGCAAGCTGACGATGAACTTTTGCATGTTACTTGAAGATCAGGTGCGCAATGCGCGTTTCCAGGTCGTAATAGATCATCCACAGCGCTGTCAAATCGAAGACTGTGTGCGCGATCATTAACACAACAATTTGGCCGGTGATCGCAAAGATTGCACCAAATATAAGACCGGTAATGAACGCCTGCTCTACGCCGGGAACTCCCTGTTCGGGGTAATGAACCGACGCGAACAAGATGGATGTGATCAGGACCGTCGCAATTTTTGCGGACAGACTTTGCCCGAACAATTTACCGATGCGCTCGAACATCCAGCCGCGATAGAACGTCTCCTCGCCGAAACCCGCGACCACAATCATGGTGTAAAGCATCAATGGGATCACAGCAGGGTTGCCGGTGACGAAGTGATAAGCTTGATTGATTGGAGGAGCGCCCAAGAGCGGCATCACCAGCGCCTTCATGACAAACTTCAACGCCGCGCCGAAAGCGATACCAACCAAAATCGTCCTAACCCAGTTGCGCGGGCGGACGTAACCAATCTCGCGCCACGGTGTCCCCGACGCCTTCACCCAGACGAGCACGAGAATCGCGCTGAGCGGCACGATTACGAGATTCCCGCCGAGGATGATAAAGATTGCCAGGATCCCAAGCGGACCGAATCCGCGGAGCCATCTGGCGACACGCTCGTCGGCTCCTGTCGCCGATAATTCGCTCATCCCCGAGGCGCGTATTTCTCAAACTTCCGCAATTTTGGATCCATGTGATCCCACGGCTGCGCGTCGGACGTCCAAATTTCGAACTGCGGTTTAAATAAAATGGGATCGTCCAAACTCGAAGCAGTGATGCCTTGTCCTTGCTCGGTTTCGCCGCCGAAAAGCCGGGAACCGCATTCTGGACAAAAACCGCGCTTGTTATGACCAACCATTTCGCTCTTCGTCTCGTAATATCGCGGCGAACCTTTCGTGATCTTGAAAGCTTTCGCCAGCACGTAGAAGACCGGAGTGTATGGACCACCGGTTGTCTTCTGACAATCGCGGCAATGACAATTGAACGTTACGATCGGCTCGGCGGTACCTTCGTAACGGATCGCGCCGCAGGCGCATCCACCGGTAAAACAAGAGGGCATAAATGTGGATTAGTAAATGTCGAGATCGTGTCCGGCAACGACGTTTCCTTTGTAATACTGATGCATTTCTTTCAGCAGTTGCTCTTCGCTGCCAGCTTCTCGGCATTCGTTCGTGCGCGCCTGGTCGCAACCCGGGTTAGCGCGATGGTAAAGGATCAACAGTCCGGGCTTCGTTTTACTCGCGATTTCGGCAAGCTGTTTTGAAGACGTGTGATAGGCCACCCGGTATTTCTTCCATTCATCGGAAACAAGAGCGAAAGAAGCTTCGGTATAAACCTCATGAATCAACACATCGCATCCTTGACCGTTCTCAAGGATGGCAGGCGTCGGCCGGGTATCGCCCGAGATGACAACGGTCCGGTCAGGAGTTTCGAACCGATAACCATATGCTTGTAGGTCTCCATGCTCGACCGAGAATGCTTTCACCCTGAGGTTTTGGTCTTCGTAGATGACGCCGGGCTTGATCTCGTGAACGTTGGCTTTGTATCCGGTTTTGTTGGAGTGTTCTAAACCCTCCGTTCGAGTCTTAATGTCGATGGCATATGCCTCTAGAATGTGCTCGGCCATTTCTCGAGTCCCAGACGGTCCATAAACTTCAAGCGGTTCCTTCCTTCCCATAATCCATGGCGTCAGGAGAACGTCAGGAAAACCGAGCGTGTGATCGGAATGCAGATGCGTGATAAAAGCCATTTTGAGATTCGTCGGCTCCAATGCCGCCACGCCTTTGTCTCGAGCTGTCGCCGCGCGCCTGACAACTCCTGTTCCAAGATCGACCAGATACGGCGTGTTGTTTACGACGATCGCGGTGCAAGGTCCAAAGCGATTCGGATCAGGCCCCGGTGTTCCGGTCCCGAGCATGACAATTTGCGTCGTCGGAGCGGTCTTCGTTTCCGCTTGTGAAGCATGGCGCCAAGCGAAAGGTAGGAGCAGCGCGAACGCGAGAGTCAAGTATCCGACTGGCCGTCTTTTCATCGAGTATTCTAATCAGCCTCCGGCGATTGCGCCCATTATGAAAAACGGCTCGGAGCCTTTGGCGATCGCGTCGGGCAGGGGAGCGTTAGGCGGTTCATGGGAGATGTCCTCGCCGCAGGCGAAGAAGCGCACGAGTGGCCGGCGCTTGAGCGTTCCGTGCTCGCGAATTGTTCCGCGCAGCACTGGGTATTTCTCCTCTACTGCTCCGATAACCGCATGCGCCGTCACGGCGCCGTTAAGATCGATATGCACTTCATCGCCGACCTTCGCCAGCGTGCGGAGATGATGCGGAAGAACAACGCGGATCATCAATAACTCCTACTTTTTTGGTGCGGCCTGTGACATCGGTACTGCGTTGTGTAGCGCTGCCAGCAGCCACTTACCGTTTCGCTTAACGTAAACACGAGTGAAGCGCAGTTTGCCGCTGAAAGAAGCGTTTGGATCGGCCACCCAGGTGTGCCGTTCACTATCTGCGCGCGCACCGGAGCCTTTCGCTTCGAGCGTGCCGATAACGATGGCGGTATCGCCGTGAATTCGAATTTGAACGTCCTTCTGGTCATAGACCTCCCAGCGGAACTTCCCGGCCTTGATCAGCTCGGCCAACGGAATGAAGTACTGATTCAGCCAAGCCGTTTTGTCCTGGACGAATCCGTTAATGTCAGTCTGCAGATAATCATCTGTCATCGAGGCGGCGATTTTCTCCGTATCGCCGTCCAGACTGGCTGTGCGACGTTCGGCCATTACGGCGCGCAGCTCGGCTTCAGCAGAGCCGTTCGATGGTTCGGCGCGGAGTCGCGCCGCCGGAATGCAGACGCTCAGGGTTAGGAATAGCGCTAATATTTTTTTCATTTGAGCGTTTGCACTTCGACCGACAAAACTGCCGGAAGATCGCGCACGATTGGGAACCATGAGTCACCCGAATCCGCCGACGCATAAACTTGTCCGCCGGTCGTACCGAAATAGATACCGCAGGGATCGAGCGAATCGACCGACATCGCGTCGCGGAGCACGTTGACGTAGCAATCCTTTTGCGGAAGACCTTTGGTGAGTTCATCCCATTCGTTACCGCCCTTTCGGCTGCGAAACACGCGTAACTTTCCATCAGGCGGATAATGCTCGGAGTCGCTCTTGATCGGCACGACGTAAATCGTTTCGGGCTCGTGCGCGTGCACATCGATCGGGAAACCGAAATCGCTCGGCAAATTGCCGCTCACCTCGCGCCAGGAATCGCCGCCGTCGTCGCTTCGCATCACGTCCCAATGTTTTTGCATGAAGAGGGTGTTCGGCTTCGACGGATGCATCGCGATCCGATGCACGCAGTGGCCAACCTCCGCGTGCGGATCGGGAATGTACTGCGAATGCAAACCGTGGTTGATCGGTTTCCAGGTTTTGCCGCCGTCGTCGGTTCGGAACGCGCCCGCGGCCGAGATCGCGATGAAAATGCGCTTCGGATTTTTTGGATCGATCAGGATCGTGTGCAGACACATCCCGCCTGCGCCCGGCTGCCATTTCGGACCGGTGTCATGTTGGCGGAGCCCCGACAGCTCACTCCACGATTTCCCGCCGTCTTTCGATTCAAACAACGCGGCATCTTCGACGCCTGCGTAAACGTGATCGGCGTTATCGAGCGCGGGTTCGAGGTGCCAGACGCGTTTGAATTCCCACGGATGCTGCGTGCCGTCGTACCACATGTGCGTGCCGGGGATGCCGTCGTAAACGAACATGTTGCTGTCGCCTTTCGGCATGCCGTCCGGACCTTTTAGATCCTCGGGACTGCTGCCCGGCGTCTCCCAGGTTTTGCCGCCGTCGCTGCTACGTTGAATGATCTGCCCGAACCACGCGCTCGTCTGCGACGCGTAAATCCGGTCCGGATCAACCGGCGACCCTTTCATGTGATAAATTTCCCAGCCGGCAAAATGCGGCCCGTCCACTTTCCAATCTTTACGCTTCGCATCCGACGTCAGAACGAACGCGCCTTTCTTTGTACCAACCAAAAGTCTTACTCCATTCATAGTTAAATCTTACTCCTGCTCCTGCTCTTACTCTTAATCAGTGATGATGATGTCCATTGCCGTCAACTGCGACAGTCCCAAAACGTTTCGCCGAGCCCGCCCGCGCTTTCAACGCTTCCGTCTCGCGCTTCCGCGGCGGCGCATTTGTGACTAGCGAATCGAGGAGATGGTGGGCGATATGCGCAATTTCGTCCACCGCTTGATTGAATGCCTCTTCGTTCGCCTTCGAGGGTTTGGTAAAACCGCTCAGCTTGCGGACGAATTGGAGCGATGACGCGCGAATTTCGTCGTTGGTCGCCGGAGGACTGAAGTTATGAAGTGTTTTGATGGCGCGGCACATGAAGAATCTGTAACCGCAGATTCCGCGGATGAAAAACGGATTTTGTTCAGGCGCTCGGCGCTCAACCCCACGATTTTATCTTGACGAATATTCGGTCGCGCATCAATCCTCGAAGCCCCCGTCGGCATCCTCTAGGGAAAATTCATGACTGCGGCTTCCAGTTCCGTACTGACCCAACCGTTTCTTGACCGGTGCCGCGAGCGCGCGCCCAAATACGATCGCGATAACACATTTTGTCTGGAGGATTTCAACGAGCTGAAGGCCGCCGGGTATCTCAAGATGGCCATTCCGAAGGAGTTCGGCGGCCAGGGCATGACGCTCGCGCAGGTGGCGCGCGAAACGCGTTTGCTCGCGCAGTACGCGCCCGCCACCGCGCTGTGCATTAACATGCACAACTATTGGGTCGGCACCGCGGCGGACCTTTGGCGGGGAGGCGACAAGTCGTGCGAGTGGATCCTAAAAGATGCTACGGCGGGCGAAGTGTTCGCCGCGGGTCACGCCGAACACGGCAACGACATCCCAGGATTGCTCTCCGCGTCGAAAGCGGAACGCGTCGATGGCGGCTACAAGCTGACCGGCCGGAAGGCTTTCGGCAGTCTTACGCCCGTGTGGACGCGGCTCGGCGGACACGCCATGGACACAAGCGATCCAAAGGCGCCGAAGATTGTTCACTTCTTTCTGCCGCGCGACGCGAAAGGCTATTCGATTAAGGAGACGGGGGACGTGATGGGGATGCGCGCGACGCGCAGCGACGACACGGCGCTCGAAGGCGCGTTTGTGCCCGACAAGTACATCGCGCGCGTTCTTCCCGCGGGCGCGGCCGGCGCCGATATGTTCGTCCTCGGGTTTTTCACGTGGGCGCTCGTTAACTTTGCGAACATTTACTACGCAATCGCTCTGCGGACCCGCGAGGTGCTCATCGAGCAGCTGAAAACGAAAACGTCGATTGCGCTGACGCGACCGATGATTTACCACCCGGAGGTGCAGCACGGTGTCGCCGAGATCACGATGGATCTCGAGACGATGGGGCCGCACGTCGAAGCGATCGCGACCGATTGGTCCGAAGGCCGGATCGGACCGGACTGGTTGATGCGGCTCTTTGCGGTCAAGCATCGGACGGTAGAAGCTGCGTTCCATATCGTCGACCGGGCGCTCGATCTTTCGGGCGGCTTTGGCATGTTCAAGAAAAGCGAGCTCGAACGGCTGTTCCGCGACTGCCGCGCCGGCAGATTTCATCCGGCGAACCCGCTGCTCACACATGAGATCGTCGGCAAGATCTCACTTGGGATTGGCCCGGACGAACAGCCTCGTTGGGGATAATCGTCATCACGGCAGTTCGGAGGGTAGAGCTGGTCGCGGTTCCCACAGTCCTTTCTCGTTTTCCATGTGCTGCAAATTGAAAGTCTTTGTTTGCGGCTCGCCGCGAACCCGACATGTAATTTCAAAGCTTCTTGCGACCACTTCGTCTTCGCTCATACGAATGCTAATGACTTCTGCAGTGGGTAGTGACGTGAGAACTCCGCTGTCGCATCGGTCGCTTCTGGTCTGCTTCGTTCCCAGCTTGAGAGCGGAAAGACCAGAGTCAAGGCGAGCAATCCAAATAAATTACTCGCCCGTATGTTTCCTATTTGGCGATGCAGACGTTTTTCGGCTCGGTGAAGAATCGCAGAGCTTCTTCGCCGCCTTCACGGCCGACTCCACTGGCTTTCATCCCCCCGAAGGGGACGCGCAGGTCGCGCACCAGCCAGCAGTTTACCCAGACGGTGCCGGTGTGAATTTGTTCGGCGACGCGGTGGGCGCGATTCAGGTTTTGCGTCCAAACGCTCGAGGCCAGGCCGTAATCGGTGTCGTTGGCGTAACCGATCACTTCTTCTTCGTTGTCGAACGGCGTAATCGTGACCACCGGACCGAAGATTTCTTCCCGATTCGTGCGACATGACACCGGCAAGTCCGTGATCACTGTCGGCGGGAAGAAAAAACCGTCGGCGCAACGATCGTTGATCGATCCGGGCGCTTTTCCGCCGAGCGCGATCTTGCCGCCTTCTTTCTGCGCAAGATCGACATAGAACTTTATTTTATCGAGCTGCGCCTTGTTCACGATTGCGCCCTGCTCGGTTTTCTCGTCGAGCGGATCGCCTTGGCACAACTGTGCCGTTCTTTCGATGAAACGCTCGACAAAATCTTTGTAAACGGAGCGTTCGACGAACACGCGCGATCCGCACAAACAAATCTGACCTTGATTTGCAAACGACGACCGGACGCTGCCGGCGATCGCGGCGTCGAGATCGGCATCGGCAAAAACGATGTTTGGATTCTTGCCGCCGAGCTCGAGCGAAACTTTCTTGAACATCGGCGCGCACGCTTCGGCGACTTTCTTGCCGGTGACGGTGCCGCCGGTGAACGAAATGGTGTTGATCTTCGGATGCGCGGTGATCGCTGCGCCGACATTTGGTCCGGTGCCATGCACAACATTCAGCACGCCATTTAGCAATCCGGCTTCGACGCAGACTTCGCAAAGCAGAAACGCCGTCATCGGCGTCAGCTCGCTCGGTTTGGCAATAGCGGTGTTACCGACCGCAATGGCGGGTGCGATTTTCCAGCTCAATAAATAGAGAGGAAGGTTCCAGGGCGAAATCAGACCGGCAATGCCGCGTGGTTGACGCAGTGTGTAATTGAATGCGACGCCATCGGTGATGTGCGCTTCCGATTCGGTGTGGAGGATCGCGGTCGCGAAGAAACGGAAGTTGGCGACGGCCCGGGGAATATCGAGCGAGCGCGCGAGCGAAAGCGGTTTGCCGGTGTCGACCGATTCGGCGCGTGCGAGCTTTTCCAAGTCGCGCTCGATCAGATCGGCGATGCGCAAGAGAATCTTCGATCGTTCCGCCGCCGGTTTCTTCGACCAATCAACGAACGCTTTCTCCGCCGCCGCGACGGCAAGATCGACATCGCGCGCGTCGCTGTCGGCAACTTGCGAGTACGGCTTACCGGTTGCGGGTTCGATGTTGTCGAGATATTTGCCGCCGACCGGCTCGCGAAACCCGCCGTCGATGAAATTCCGAATCTGGAATAATTGTTCGTGCACGCTTCGCCTAATCTAAATGCGGCCCAGTCGGCGGGCAACGCATGAGAGATTGCATTGCGCTTGTATTGAAGAGCGTCCTGCCTTGTAATTGTGCAATGAGAAACATCAAATCAGCATTGGGTCTTGCCGCAGCTATCAGTCTTGCGCTGGCCGGCGTTACACTGGCTGCCGACGCGAAATTTCGGGCCGACGGCACCATTCAGCGAATGAGCGCCACCATGGTATTAGTGCGCACGGCCGCGCAGGACATTGAAATCAGCCGCGACGCAAAAACCAAAATAACCGGCGAGATAAGAAGAGGGGCGCCCGTGACCGTGATTTATACCAAAGTATCAGGGGCACCTTATGCCACCGAAATCATCATGGGCGGCGCCGCAAAGCCGAAATAGACGCCCGCGAGCGGCGCATCGCTTTCATTTTGCGGCGGTAACCAATCCGCAATTGCCTAAGCCGACGCCGATTCGTTAGTCCAAACGACAGCGTGGGCGCGAACAGGTTGATCGAAACCTTTGAGCGGAACCTCGCCAAGGTCCTCGAAAGGCAATGCTTTTCCTTCGCACAACTCGGCGACGACGTTCGAAACAACGATCTGTTGCGGCCGCGCATGCGAACAAAGGCGCGCGGCTAATTGCACGGTGCATCCAAACAAATCGTTGTGATGTTCGACCGGTTCGCCTGCAGCAATGCCAAGGCGAACATTAAGCGGACGATCTTTGTGTTCCTGTCCATGCCGGACAATCTCCCGCTGAACGCGGGTGGCGCATTTAACGGCAGCGGCGGCGGAGACGAAGGACGCCATAATGCCGTCGCCGAGGTGCTTGATTTCGCGTCCGCCCAAATCCGACAAGGCGTCGCGCACAATCGAGTCATGCACCTCCAACAACTCCATGGCTGCCTCGTCGCCGATGCGCCGAGTGAGCGACGTCGAGTCAACGATGTCGGTAAACAAAATCGTGCGGATCCCCGGATCACGCGCATCAGCGTCGGCGCCGGGGAGGATGACCGCGCCAGCTGCGTTTACTTCAGTTCCGCCGAAAAACAAATCAGCGACGTCGGGCTCGACCTGAATAATTTTTCCGGCGACCAAGCCGTGCGCCTCACGATGGACCTGGCTTGCAGCCTCGGCGTTGGGCGCGTGGCAAAGGCAAAAAATTTTACCTTCTTTCTCATTCACCCAATATTTGTGGTAACTGACGCCATACTTGCTTTGCACTTTAACGTCCTGGGCATGGGCCTTGGCGACGTCTTCAGCGCTAACGCCCCCCGGAATTTCGTGGATATCCATGTAAGACGGCATAACGATTTCTAGATTAGCAGTGAAGCGCGGGAAATCTACTCCGAGACGTGGTGCGAAATGTCGATCTTAGGAGGTCGAGCGAGCGTCTGATAAACGACACAATAGCGTTCGGTGAGTCGAAGCAAGGTGGCCAGTTGTTCTTCGTTGGCGCCGGTGTCCAGATCAAAGCGCAACCGGATTTGTTGAAAACCGACAGGAACTTCTTTGGAGACGGCGAGAGTTCCGCGAAAATCCAAATCGCCTTCGGCCCGAATAGTCCCGTCACGCAACGGAATGTCGAGAGCGGTAGCGACCGCGCGCAAGGTCACGCCCGCGCAAGCGACGAGCGATTCGAGCAACATGTCACCAGAGCATGCGCTCAATCCATTTCCTCCTGTCGCGGGATGCAGCCCCGCTTCCACGAGCGCTTTTCCGGTGGCGACATTGCAGGTAACGCCTTCGCCGATTTTGCCTTCGGCGCGAAGCGTAATCGAAGCTGTCTCGGGTTGCTCGCGGTAACGCTGCTTGATTGGGGCCTGCAACGATTTTAGTTCATCGGCATTCATTTGATTGGCCAGGGCGAAACTATCGCCGTTTACGGCGCGAACGGAAGTGACGATTCATGAGTAACGCGATACAATCCTATGATATGAAACCGCTTCAACTCATTGGCTTGCTCGCTTCTGTCGCGCTCTTCGTCAGTTGTGAGACCACTCAAACCACTGGGATGGGAAACCAGGAGCAAAAACGTCTCGCCGCCATCCAGCACCAGCAACAGGAAGATGCGCAGATTGACGAATCCGACAGAAATCTGTGGAACGCACATCAAGACCTCTTAAACACTGGCACCAATCCGGCGATTCCTTATCGGTAGTAGGTGCGAGCCGCACTGGCATTAAGGTTCAACGTTGAGATCGCTCGCCGCGGCGAGCGCCTATTCGTTTAATTCCGGCGTTTGACACAAACGCCGCTACAACTCACGCGTTCCGCGCCCCAGCGATCGAATCCGCCTTCACCAAGGCTACGGCGTGGCAAGCGCCCAGAAAGCAAAATCCAAAATCGAAAATGGGTTGGCGGTGAGGGAGGGATTACGCTCCCGCTAGTGATCCGAAAGTGTGCCCGATTTTGGTTTCCCTCACCTCGCCTCAGGCTCGGTGAGGGAGGGATTCGAACCCTCGGTACATTTCCAACGCTCTTGCTGAGTTTTTCACGATAGTAAACAACCGCTTATGAATGCGATTGAACTCGGGTAGACGTTATGCGAGAGTGTTATGCGAAATGTCAAGCATTCACAAACAACCGGGGCGACCATACTGGTTTTGCGCTTACAGCGTCCATGATCCGCTAACTCAAAAAACACAGCGCGTCTTTCGCTCAACCAAGAGTAAGAACAAAAGGCAAGCGGTGGAAATTTGCCGAGCATGGCAAAAGGCGGCGAAGCTCGGACGTGACGGTAATCTGACGCCTGAGGCGGCGCGCGCTGTTATTGCGGCGGGCGTGGCGGACGTGTTCGCGGCCGCGAATCGCGAAGCGCTGCCGTCGTCCGCGGTGCGCCAATGGTGCAAGACATGGCTCGATAGCAAAGCAATCGAAATCGAAAAGTCCACGCACGACCGCTACAAGCGAATTATGGAGCGATTCCTGTCGTGTTTGGGCGCGGCGGCCAACAAAAATGTCGCGGGATTGCGAGCGACGGAAATTGCGAATTTCCGCGATCACGAAGCAAGGAAGCTTTCACGTGGCACCGCGAATCTTAGTTTGAAAGTCCTCCGTGTTTGTCTTTCCGAGGCGGTTCGCCAAGGCCTGCTCACGGTCAATCCAGCCGCAGGTGTTCCGGTTCTCAAAAAAGGTGAAGCGAAGCGCCGGGCGTTCACCATTGCTGAGATTAAGCGCATTCTCGCAACGTGTAGCGATGACGTTGAATGGCGCGGACTCGTGCTCTTTGGGTTGTATCTTGGCCAACGGCTTGGCGATCTTGCGCGGCTCTCATGGCGCGCAGTCAACATCGAGCGTGGCGAGATTGCATTCACAGCACGTAAGACGGGGCGACGGGTTGTGCTCCCGCTGGTGAAACCGCTTACCGATTATCTTGCGGCATTACCGGCGAACGATGATCCCGATGCGTCCATTTTCCCGATTGCGTCGAGCGCCAAAAGAACTGGCTCGCTTTCGAACAAATTTCACGAGCTATTAGTTTCCGCTGGTTTGGTTGAACCGCGCGGGCATGAGAAAACAGCTAACGGCCGCGATTCGACGCGAGCAAGCTCGGAGATTTCCTTTCACAGTTTGCGCCACTCAGCGGTAACGTTTCTAAAAGCGGCCGGCGTGAGCGATGCGCTGGCGCGAGAGGTTGTCGGCCACGAAAGCGCATCTGTCAGCCGCCACTACACGCACTTGGAAACAGCCGATCTTCGCCGCGCGATGCGCAAGATGCCGGACGTGACAAAAAGGTGATGAGAATTCCAAAACGTGAAGGCGGCACAATCCAGCGGTCGATCTTGAACAAACTGAAAACGCTCCATCGCGGCAAAGGTCTTTTTTCACTGTATGTGTTCGAATTTTTTGGCGGTAAACCGCGCACACCGTTTCGATGGTCAAAGCCCGCATATTCACTGCCCGATGGTTTCGCCAGTTGGGATGAGTGGGAAAATATCGTCGTTTCAAAAATCTTGGCGTTGGCGACGCGCCTACAACCCCGCGCGGAATTGCGCGGGTTAATCGCAACAAAATCCATAAACAAATTTAATCGCCAATTGTGGAATTGGCTGTTCGATGATCTTTGCGAAGGTGGTGTAGTGACATTCGACGTGGCACGAAAATTCTTCCACAGCACCGATGCGAAACGGGATAATTACAAAGTTGGCTTTGCTGGGCTTAGTCGGCAATTCCAGATCGCGAAGAATTGGATTCACTTCGATCCCCCAGATGGAACCAGGCAACTCTGCATGTTCGACAACCGCAGTTGCGCCCGCCTGTCTGAAATGACAGAGGGGAATTTTTCTCGCGAAGTGAAGAAACTCGGCTTGGTGCGCTGTGCTAAACCGTCGATGCGCGTTTCCGACTCCGACGACGGATTGAAGATTCGGTTAGAGGCACTCCATCGAGCGGCCAAGTTATCATCTGCCTGACACGGCGGTGATATTTACAGGGTAAACGTGCGTGAACGATGGTTGCGCGCTTGAAACAAACAACCACAGCGCCTGTCGCGCCGAGTGAACCAGCGCCAAACCTTGAGCCTGAGTTCGCCAGGGTGCCGGACATTCAACGGCTTTTCGGAATTCGCAGAGGAATTTGCTACAGGTTGATTGGAACCGGCGACATCAAGAGCGTTGTGATTCGAAAAACCGGCTCACAAACTGGCGTCCGACTCGTGCATCTTCAATCGGTTAGAGATTTTTTGAACCGCAATCTCGCGAAATGAACCCGCTACAATTTATCGACGGCGAGAAACTTCGATTCAATCAATCGAGGCAGCCTGACGAGTAGGCAGGTCGAAATAAATCGCCGCCGCGTCTCTTGGAAAAATCGCGACGGCGAAATTGAATGATGACGGATGCATGATGACACAGAAAAATTTCAACACAAGCGCGAGCCGTTTTGCTGGCTCGAGAAAAGGAAACTGAGAATGATCGGTGATGCGTTTTCTGAAGGTAAGATCGGCGCGCTTGGAGCAGCGCGTTCGGTTTATCTTGCTCTGAGCGAAATCGCTTCGGATCGACAGAGCGACACGTTTACGGTCGCGACGTCCTACATTGCGCAGCGTGCTGGCGTTACTTCAAAGACCGTTCGGCGCGTGATCGTCACTTTAAAGAAACTCGGGTTTGTAAAGATACAGCCGCGATCGGCCAATGGACTCAAGCTCGCGACTCAATATTCAGTGATCAGAAGCACGATGGGTAAATTAGACCCATCGATGAGTAAGGCACGTGAAGCTCGCTTACCCAGAAGAGAACAATTATTCGAACAATCTTCGAAGGTTCAACATGTAAGTAAGAAGAAGGTGTTGCATAGAAATAACGGATCGGTCTGTGCAAAGACTGGGAAGCGCATTGATCCCGAGACGGGGGAATACGAATGGTGATTAACGCCACGTCGGATCAACAGAAAGGCAAAACAAAATGAAACAGAAAAATCGAATCAACGAACTCAACACTGAAACCAACAACAATGAATTGACACCGCGTCGCGTCGCGTCTCGCCTCGCAGAGCTCGTCGTCTTGTTTGCTGAGCGCGACCTGGATTGGCTCGCCGAACGCGGGCTCGAAATCGAAATCACCGTATACGACGGCGCTACTTGTGAAGGGCAAGCAATAACAACGATCAACGCCCGGTCGCGCGTTGTGTCAGAGAGAGATCACCGATGATTAATTCATTCGTTAGGCAACGTCGCTTGGGACCCGTAAAGAATTTCTTTCGTGTGACCACACCACACAGGGTCGCCGCAGAGCATCTGGAGACTTTATGGTCGATTTTGGATTCTCGCGATACATAGGTTAGGTCTAACACATGAAACGATTCGTTGAGACAAAGATTGCTCTCGCACGCGTGCTCGGCATTTCGCGACCAGCGCTCGACAGGCTGTTTAAGCGATGCCCGAATCCGGGAATCCGCGCTGATGGTCGATACGATGTTAGAGAATGGCAACGTTGCGCTTTTGAAAATGTGTGGACGTGGCAAAGGCGCGAGCCAAGGAGGTTCTCGTGAGCGTCAGCGCAGCAGAACGAGCAGCGCGATTTGGCGATCTTGCTTGGCGCTTTGTCGATCTTTCTGGGCGACGATTCGGCAGATTGCTCGTGTTAGATCGCGACGGCACTGATATCGGCGGTCACGTTCGCTGGCACGCGCAGTGTGATTGCGGACGTCGCACAACAGTCGATGGCACGAGTCTGAGGCTTGGGCGAACGCGATCATGCAAGTGTCTGATGATCGAACGCAGACGAGCACGCTGGCACGCGAAAATGTGCCGCCGAAACACGACAAAATTTCATCGCATCGCAACACTGCCGGGCGAGCGCGATCACGACAAACAGAAGGGGCGGCGAGGAAAATTAAATTATGCAAACACAACAAATAAATCTGCGCAGGCTCACTGCGGACGCTTCGACGTTCTCGGAGATGCTGCTTATTTTGTGCGATCAAGGTCGAATGTCGCGAGGTAGAGCGATCATGCTCGCGGCTGAGATTCGTCCAACGCTGTACCGGCGCTGGATGATCGACAGAAACGCCGGGCGCCTGCCCGAAAAACGCGGACGCGGTTCGATCATGTCGCATTTCAAATTCATCGGCGGATGAACGCGTCACCATCGACAGTCGACCCACCAGCGAAGCGCTCGCTGGGTTCAGCGTTTAAGAAAATCGTGAACAACGGCGAAGCTGCGATCACTAGGCTGCGCGAAATGGCAGCGCGCCGCGACGAGATTACGCAGAAATACGATGATGTGCTTGCGGAGGCCAAAAAAGTTCAGGCTCAGGCCGAAGCGGCGGAGCGTGATTTCAACAAAAATCCGAGTGCAGACCTTGTGCGCAAGCTGTGCGAGCTCCGCCCTCAAGGGGAAGTGGCTCGTGAGATTTTTTCGATGCTTTATCGTTCTGTGGGCGCTCGCTCCAACGACGAATTTAATCGCGAGCACGCGAAGGATTTGCGGCCTACCCTGCTGAAAGCGGCGAAGCACTTGCTCGCACAGGCGCAGGAAACATTCGATGCCGAATTGGCGCATTCACGCGAGGCGTTGGGCAAAGAAGGCTTCGATGATGAAGCGATTTCGCAATCGCCGAAGGTGCGCCATGCGGAATGGCGTGTCGAAAAATTCGAACGCTTGGTTGACACCATAAAATCGTCTGCGGACGAGCAACTTTGGCAGAACGCGTCAGCACTTTTAGAGAAATGATTTTGCATGTCGAGCGCAGGGTTTATTTCGATTTCCGTGCGCGGTCCATACGGCATGTAATCGGGGGTGGCAGCGTCGTAATGGCATGGCGCTGCCATCTTCTCGAAAAAGTGCGCGAGCGAGCGATTCGTAGAAAACAATTTGCAGCTCAGGTCGGCGACGAGATTACTGACGTAACTGCGTCGCCTTATTTGTCCGGCGTCTTCGGCGCGACATCGGCGGCGAGTTTTTGGAAGCGCGGATCACTCCGCAGCGGATCGAACATCGGATCGAGCCGGAGTAGGGCAGGAGTGAGCGGCTCGTTTTCAGCTAGGGGGCCCTCATATGGCATCGAGAGTAGTTTCTGTAAAGCGGCAATGGCGCGGTCGGGTTCTCCCATTCGCGCCGCCACCCGGGCGAGGATCTCGATCGGAGCGGGACCGTCTTCCGCGTCCTTCTCGACCGGAATCACAGCCATGGCCCGCTCGGCCAGAGTCAATGCGGCGGCTTTGTCACCGAGGCCCATATTGGTCAGCGCGAGATCGCCAATGAGAGTATAATTTTCCGGCTGTTCTTTGAGGAAAGGTTCCAGTTCGCTGCGCGCTTGTCGCCAACTTTCCTGAGCGGCGGCATGGTCGCCGGCGACTTCTTGCGCCCAGCCTAACCAAAAGCGCAGTTCGCCATTGTAAAAACCCAACGCTGGATCAGGCTTGGCCAGTATTTCCTTTAGTCGAGAGATGATTTGTGCAGGGCGGCGTTCCAGGATCGCTTGGTAAACTTCTGTTTCCAAGGCCGGCGTGTCGTCGGCTGGCGGGTGGAGCGGAGCGAGGATCGCCGAGGCCCGCGGCAGGTCGCCTTCGGCTTGTGCGATAGTCGCCTTTGTCGCGAGGGTATCCAGGTCGTCCGGCGTGATATCGAGAACCTGATCAAGCTTTCGCAGCGCTTCGGGGAAACGACGAAGCTGGACATAGAAAAGCGCGTGCTGGAGCAGCAGGGAAACGTTGCGCGGGTCGAGCCGCTCGGCTTCGTTGAAGTACGACTCACTCCGGTCCCACTGGCCTCGCCTCCACGCGACATAGGCCAACGACTCAGGAATCCGGTTGCTATTCGGCAGCAACTGACGTGCTTGCTCAAAGTAACGCACCGCGGCGTCGTAGTCCTTTAAGCAGGCATAGTAATAGTAGCCCTTGGCCATCAGCGCCTCGCCGAGATTGGGCTGAAGAGCGAGAGCGGTTTCGGCTGCCTGCCGCGCCTCTTCCCGCAGGGCGACCGTTGGTTGAAGAGTCGTTGTGAGGTAGCCGAGCGCATCAACGTATGACAGCAGCGCCCAACTAAGGGCGAACTTAGGGTCCAATCTAACCGCTTCCCTGAGATATTTCTGTGCGCCAAGGGCGTTGGCGGGTGAGTTTAAAGTTTTCAGACTATAAGCCAGACCACGCAGGTAGGCATCGTAAGCCTCGGTATTGTCCGTCGGTTTGGCGGCGATGACTTGCTCTTCCCGACCGCTGAGTTTCGCTCGCAACTGCTCCGCGATGGCTTTGGCCACCTCACTCTCGACCGAAAAGATGTCAGTCAGCTTGCGATCAAAGGTATCGGCCCAAAGATGGGAATCATTGGCCGCTTTGATTAGCTTCACGTTCACGCGCACGGCGTCGCCGCTCTTCTGCACGCTTCCTTCCAGGATGTGGGCAACGCCAAGTTGCCTGGCGATCTCGGATAAGTTTTCAGGCGCGCTCCTGTAATGTTGCGTCGATGTCCGCGAGATCACCTTCAGATCGGCGATCTTCGATAGCCGTGTCAGAATTTCGTCCTGGATGCCATCAGCAAAGTAGGCGTTGTCGGGATCGCGGCTTAAATTTTCAAATGGAAGCACCGCGATGCTCTTTTCAGGAATCGCTGATGTGACCGCAGACGTTGTCGGTTTACTTCGTTGCCAGAAAAGGAAACTGCCGACGGCGATGAGGATCAGGATCGCTGCGCCAATCAATGCCCATTTTGGAATCGCGAATTCGGGACGTCCTTTCGCGGCGGCCGCTCGTGCAGCTTTGAATTTCTCCGGCACTTCCGGGTTGCCCATTTCATCAGTGTGGAGATTTACCGCGTGAACGCGCACGCCGTGTTTCACTTCGCACTCGCCAAGATCGTGCAAGTGCGGCTGCCACTGCCGGTATTGTTCCAGGTCCTCCGCGACATGCTTGGACAGCAAAATATGACCGGCATCACCACAATTCATTACTCGCTGCGCCACGTTGATGCCGGCCCCAGCAATGTTGGCTTGCTCGTTTAGGTCGGTGATCTCATTGACGGGGCCGCTGTGAATCCCCATCCGCACTCGAAGTTCAGGATGACTTTTTAGTTCCTTGCCGATTTCCAACGCACACAACACCGGCGCGTCAGGACTCGTGCGAAAGACCAGAGCCCCGCCATCGCCAGTCGGTAAACGCAGCAATTTGCCCGCCGCTTCGGCGATGCGGAATTGCTCCGTCCCACGCACGATTTCCCTCAACTTTTGCATCTGCTCGCTCTGCTCGTTGATGAGCAATTTGGAGTAGCCGACAATGTCGATGAAAAGGACGTGGCCGATCTCTAGCCCGATCTCTTTTTTAACCTCGGCGGACACCTCGTGAAGTTATCTGAAAACAAAGCAATTGATAATTGCGCTTTTGCTTGAGAGTCCAGCTCAAAACTCGCCGCCACTTGCGCCTACCGGAGCCGTGGCTGAGCTTGTTATCGTTAGACGCTTCGAGAGGAACACGCACATTTCACCCTACTATTATGTCCCGCGTGCCCTCCCTCAACAGATGCCACAAAATAGTGCTTCGCAATCCTCGTTGGGGAACCTTGGATGGAGCTTCTTTCTGGCTTACACCGGGATTGCACAAAAAACTCGCAAAACGCCGAGACCGCACCGGAACTCTCTTTCTTGACCGTCTCGCGCAGGGCCGCGCTATTAGGGGCCTTAAGCATCTGATTGAAACATTGCGAAGTATTGATTCCAAGGCCGAGCTCATTTTTACCGACAACAAAACCACCCGCCTCGGCAGCCAGTATTACGTTGATCTCTCGGATTTCACTGCCTTTGGTCAGACAAGATTCCTTTCACTCTACCGAACAGCGGGTTTGGACGTAGCAGGAGATTTCGTTCGGAGAGAATTCTCAAATCTCTTGCCTCCCCAAAATCTCACAACGTCCGAAATCAGAAAAGCAGAGAAGCACTTCGGTGATGTCGTTGACGTTGCTGCAAAGAAAGTGAAACAGCGGAAGCAATTACTCAAGAAAACAAGCGAAGTTGTTGCCCAGCTTAAGAATCAAGAATCTGCACTTCGTAATTCGGTGCAAGAATTAGACGAGCTAAAGCGACAGTCAAGCGTGGCTTTGTACATCGAAAAGGTAGATGAATTGCGAAAGCGTCTTGAACGTTCGTATTCCGAAACTTCCGGCCGGCATTCGTGGCAGGCGTGGATCTACGAGAATAATTGGATCATGGGCGTGCAGTACAGCCGGCCGATCCAGAAACAGCAGGTCGGGTTTAGCAATATCCCAGACTACCTGTTCCCAACGATGGACGGTTTCTTGGATATCCTTGAGATTAAGAAGCCTGAACACGAAGTCATTCGGGAAGACGCGTCCCATACGGGATCATTCGCGTGGTCCTCGGAATGCAACAAAGCCATCGGGCAAGTCACGAATTATTTGTACGAGATGGAACTGCATCAGCTCGAGTTGAAAGACAAGATAAACAAAAGGTATCGCGAATTGCTCGGTCGTAACGTTTACATCATCCGACCTCGAGCGTTCATCATAATCGGGCGATCAGCCGATTGGAACGCGGAATACATTGAGGCGTTACGAAAACTCAATCACACCCTCCACGGCATTGAAATCATAACATATTCGGACCTTACGCGGCGGGGCGAACATATCATCAGTCTGTACGCGGACAGTCCCACCACGTAATGGTGTTTTTATCTCCGCTGGTTTCTTGAGCCCAGAATGCGGACATTTGGCGCTCTCTTCGTGCTGCAATATATTCCCCGCAAAAATGAATCCACTGAAACGCAAAACGATATGGCAGGAAGAAAGGGGGCCAGACAGTGAAAAGAACATAATGGTTATTCGCACGGAAAGGACACTCGTTAATTCGCCCAAACCACCACCGCCCATTCAGACCTGCACCATTGAAATTGCCTCACCATTTGAAGATGATTCTGGCCGCGCGTCGAAAAGGCGCCGAACGTTCACCGTTGATAAGCAGCTCGTTCTGGATATCAAGGACGCGACATTGCAGTTCGAGCGAACGAACTTAAAATTGAACCCTGGAGATGGCTTAGTTCAGGCGCGTTATGAGGGATCCAGTCCGTTCGTCGTTATGTATGAGGTGCCGACTTTCTCTTCACTGCCCGAAAGGAAAATCAGATACGTAGTCGGTGATGGAGCAGACATCCGTTTCATCTTGGGCGATTTTAATGAGCTAGAAAACCTTGTGCGTAACTTGGAACTGAGAGTTGAGTGGTGACTTCCGCTTTCGCCCTACTCTTTAAAATCCCCAGTTGATTCGTGGGTTTCGACAACCGCATCCCCCTGATCGAAAACGCGAATTACCGCATCGTGTGAGCGGCTGTAGAATTTCGCGTAACCGATTGCGTTGCTGATTGCGTCCGGCTCAGCGTACCACAAGCGGCCAAACGGCAATGCGTCGCTGATCAGATCGACGCCGCGTTTATCTTTGCGTAGTCGCACTTCGTAAACGTGTGCAGGAATCGTCGATGTCATAGTGACCGCATCATTCCATTCGGCAATCAGAAACGATTCTAGCGCGATACAGACACGCGACGAAACCCATTTGCGTTTTGGGAAGCACGGCGCGCGTTAATTGAAGCGGATCAGCATCGACGAGGGAGATTACATGTCACAACACAATTTACTGGCCGTCAGGCTGAGCAGCAATCCGACAAACCCTCGCGTGGAGAACATAATAATTACGCCGACAACAACGAACCACGTCTCATTCTTTTCGAACACCATCCGTGAAGTTCTCTCTGCCAAGCTTGTGCATAAGCGAAAGCCAGATAAAGAGTCCGATCACTCCAGGAATCACCACCCGCTCAATCAGAAATGTTCTAGTCATCTGCCTGCATCAACGCCGTCGTGTCATCTGGCGCTCCTATGAGTGCTGGAAAGGTCATCGTAGTTTGAAAACCAAGAGCGTTATTTGAAGTGGATCGCCGAATCAAAACGTGTTCCAGAGTGCGCGACAGAGACGGCAAATCACGAATGAACATTTGGAGAGCTGCTTAGCTGCATCCTTTGGTTTTAGCGAAGAAACTTCCTCACAATGGCTTGGACCGATGCCCAACCAAGCGCTAGCGCGCCGAAAGAAAAGTAAATTCGATCCTCATCGCTTAGTGCGGGGCTGGCGCCGCGATCCAGCGTCCATGCAAGCATGAAACATTTCAGCGCGATGGCTACTCCCATAGACGCGAGCAATATTTCAATCACCGTGATGAATTGTGGCATGATGCCCGCCTTGAAATTTCTGATCGCATGGATAAGAGCTACGCCCAGGCCGATTAGAACGCAGGTAATCAGCGCAGTGAAGTGCATTCCTGCCGAAAAGGCGGAAAGATCAGATCAGCGTCTAAGCGATCGCTGACTCAAAAGCATCGCTGCGCCGGCAATCGCAACGAGCGATGATCCAGTAACCAGCCCAACTGGCCCGGCGATCGCAGCACCAGCGGCGCCGGCACCGGCAGAATACGCGATGATGTCAGAAACGGAGCGAAGCGCGCGATCCGCATGTCGATATCGTGGCGATATCGGCGGCTGCATCATAAATGACATTGGCCTGCTGGTATCCGGAGATTTACGGTTTTGGGCGATCATAGCTTTTACCTTTCTAATTAGATACCGCAGACCACATGCCTAGTAAAGATAATCGTTCTCCCTTACGACCGATTCTTGAAATCGTGATTGCGCGCGTTCCCGTTTTCGACTCCGACCCGGACGTGGCAATGTGATAGGCGCGGCTCCACACCGCGTAGAAACCGTCCAAATCAGTTTCGCGACTCTTCGATTGCTTTATTGGTAGCACGAGCAGCGTCGCTGGATTCGCGTTGGATTGCAGCAAAATCGGTAGCTGAATGACGAGCGCGAGGGCGCAGGAAAACCGCTTCCAACGCAATCCTCAGTCGAATGACGCATGTGAACGCGAGTGTATTTGTTATGCAATTCAGTTATGCATTCGATCCGGCAAGCCTGCTGAGGCTGCGATCTACCTGCGTATATCAAGGCTGGCGGTGAGGGAGGGATTCGAACCCTCGGTACCCTTTTGGGGTACGGCGCTTTAGCAAAGCGCTGCTTTCGACCACTCAGCCACCTCACCAAAAGTCCGAGCCGGACTGGCACTCGGGCGGACAATATGCTTCGGAATTGGCGATTGCCAATTTCCAATTGCCAATTGAAATGATTGGTGATGATCGGCGAAGCAGACGCGCGCACAAAGATCTTGGAAACGGTCCGGCCGTTGCCGCCGCGGAAGATGTCGATCTTAAATGCGCTCGATCATTTTGCGGCCGAAGATTATTTTGCGCGACTGCCGCTGCCAAACTTCGACAACTCAGCGATGGACGGTTACGCCGTGATCGCGAGCGATTGCAAATCTGGCAAAAGATTGCGCGTGGTCGGTGAACAGCCGGCGGGCGTGGATCGACGACTTCGCGTTTCAAATGGCGGAACAGTTCGGATTTTCACTGGCGCGCCGATGCCAGCGGGCGCGGACGCGGTTGTGATGCAGGAAGATGTCACGCGCGATGGCGATCAGATCGTTGTAAACGTCGATGTCGATCCTGGCGAATTCGTTCGCAAGAAAGGCTGCGATTTGAGCCAAGGGCAAAAGATTGTGGCCAAAGGCGAGCGCATTCGCGCAACAAGGCTCGCATTGCTTGCTTCGCAAGGTTTTGCCGAAGTTCTGGTCGACGGTGACGTTCGCGCCGCAATCATTTCGACTGGAGACGAATTGGCGACGCCCGGAAAAAAACTTCAACCGGGACAGATTTATGACAGCAATTCTCTTTTGCTCCAGGCATTGCTGAAACGTTGCGGCGCGGTTGTCGCTTCCGCCGAAAATTGCAGCGACGATGCCGATTCGTTGCGCACGGCAATTCAAAGCGCGGCCAAGAATGAGATTTTAATCGTGAGCGGCGGCGTTTCAGTCGGCGAACACGATTTGGTTCAACCAACGCTGCGCGCGCTCGGCGCGAAAATCGACATCTGGCGGGTGGCGATCAAACCGGGCAAGCCGTTCTTGTTCGGGCAGTTAGGAAGGTGTTTCGTCTTCGGTTTGCCGGGGAATCCGGTCTCAGCGTTCGTCACGTTTTTGCAATTTGTCCGGCCCGCGATTTTGAAAATGATGGGCGCAAGCGATCTCGATCTGCGGAAATTGCCGGCGAAGCTGACTGTCGATCTAACGAACGATAGCGAACGCGCGCATTACGTTCGCGGAAAATTCGAGAACGGAAATTTCGCGCCGATCGGACGGCAGGAATCGCACGCACTGTTTGGCTTGAGCCAATCGAACGCGCTCTTGCGAGTTGAGACAGGAGAGTCGTTAAAGGCTGGCGAGACAGTGCAAGTTCAAGTTTGGGAATGACTTTTGTCCGAGCCGGACTCGCACTTAACAGAAGCAAAGTTTCGTTGCTACAGTTTGACAGACCCCATCCGCATTTTAGCTTAGAAGGCTTTGAATACGGAAACTGCGTTTGCACAGAGTCCGCCCAACGAATTCCGTGCCGACGCCGAGCGCCTCTCCAACATTGTGCTCGAGATGCAGCGTTGCTTCGTCCTGCACCTGTGCAAAGAACTCGCGCCCGGCAACGTTTCTTTCCCGCAATTTTTTCTGCTGGCGTATCTCGATCAAAAAGAAGTGCTGACCATGACAGCGATCGCGCAAAAGATGGGGCACACGACCGCCGCGGCCAGCGGTTTGGTGGCGCGATTGGAAAATCTCGGCATGGTCGTGCGCTCGGTGGCGCGGGACGACCGCCGAAAAGTCATGGTTTGCATCACGCCCAAAGGCTCGGCCCTGGTCCGCCGAATTCGTCAGGAAATGGTGGGCAATTTGATGAAGATCATGGAATATCTTTCGCCGGATGAACAAAAAGCCTGGCTGCACATCTACAGCAAGATTTATGATTACTGCCAATCGAAAGATGGTCGTTCGTTCGCCGGCAGTGATATAAAACGAAGATAAAAAAAGCGCCGGTTGAATCCGGGCGCGGCCTCTGGCGCATCTAATTTTCGAATTTCACATTTTAATGCGAAAAAACTTTGCTTACGGACTTTCCGTAGTTGCACTCCTTGGAGTCATTGTTGTTGTCTTCGGGCAACCTCCGACTCCGACTGAATCCCCCACGGCCACGCCTACGCCGCCAACCGTCCTCGTTTCAACTGCGACGCCGACACCCATACCCACGCCGGTGCCCACGCCGGCGATTACTCCAAACGAATCGGGCACAGTCTCGGTGTCGTCGACTTTGGGCGCGTCGCCAAGCATCTCACCGTCGCCTTCGGCAACGCCGATCGCCGTCCAAGCCGCTGCACTTGGCGAGAGTGATCTCGGCTGGTCGGAGAAAGGTTCACCCGTTTTCCGGCTTGACCAGGCCGTTATAACGGCGCTGGCTCAAAATCCAACCGTTCTCCAGGCGCTCGAAGAAATCCGCCGAACCAAAGGCGTCATTATCCAAATTCGGGCGGAGGCGCTACCGCAGATTGGCCCGAGCTTTAGCTGGAATTGGACGGATCCAAATCTTCGCCAGAACACCACCGGTTTTACAACGTTCAGCGGGGGGCCGACGCCAGTGCCCGGTACGGGAATGGGCGGCATCAAGAATTTGCGCAGCGATATTACTTATAACGTCCAGGTGACAGGATCGCAGCTGGTTTTTAATTACAGCACGTTCCGCGCAATTCGCGGCACCTTCTTCCAGCGCGATTCTTCCTACTTCGCTCTCCGAAACACGGTTGATCAAACGATTGCGAATGTGAAAACGCAGTTCTATCAGGTGATCGTCAATCGCGAGTTGATCGTGGTGCAGGAGGAGTCGGTAAGTCTGTTAGAGAGCCAGTTAAAGGATCAGGAAAATCGGTTCGAAGCCGGCACTGTGCCGCGGTTCAACGTTCTCCAGGCGCAGGTGCAGCTTTACAATCAAATCCCGCAACTGATTGCGGCGCGGAACAGTTATCGGATCTCCGTGCTGCAGCTGGCTAAAACTCTCGGCCTGGATTTTAATCCGGCGCGCGGAAATGCCGCGCCGCTGCGGGTCACCGGGGATTTGGTTTACAATCCACGGAAGATCGATCTGTTGGCGGCGATCGAGGAGGGCAAACGCAATCGGCCATTCTTAAAACAACAGCGCGCGAACGTTTTGAATGCAATCGAGCAAGTCCACGTTGCGATCGGCAGCTGGTTGCCGAACGTCAATGCCAACGGCGGCGGCGAGTGGCTCAGTAATCAATTCAATTCAAGTTTTGGCGATGTTTCAAAGGGCTGGTTGACGACAGTGACCGGCAGCTGGCCGATCTGGGATAGCGGCATGGCTTGGGGCAAGATCCAACAACAACGCGCGTTGCTCTCCGAACAAGAGATCACTTATGACGACGATGTGCGCCAGGTCGAGTTGGAGATCCAGCAGGCATGTTCGAACTTGGCCCAAAACCGCGAGCTCATTCAAGCAACGGAAAAAAATCAGGAGACAGCTGCCGAAGCTGTTCGTCTGGCAAAGGCGCGATTGGACGCGGGCGCCGGCACGCAGCTCGACGTCTTGAACGCTCAAGTGCAGCTGACTACAGCTCAATCGACGTACTTGCAGGCGTTGTTTGGCTACGACTCGAGCCTGGCCGAGTTCGATCGAGTCACCGGGGCACAAAGCACTTACAGCGAGAAGTTCGACGGCATTGCGCCGCACGCGACAAAGCGAAGCACTTATTACACTGGCAGCGATGTCAATGCGCGTGGCAGACCGAAGCGCAACCTCGGGTTTCAAACTACGACGACAACGACAACGACCTCGGAGCGGCCCAGTTCGAAATAGAAGAAATTTCCTGCGGTGAGTGTGCGTGCTCCGGTCGAATTTTTTCCGGCGCTAACCGCAACCAACGTTTGTCGTCACGCATTTATCGAACGCATTCCCGGAATCGATGTTTCACATGACAAAGCGGAAGTGTTGAAGCGGCTAGACGCCGTTCATCGCGAAGCTCGGCGCGAAGTTGGAATGGCTGATTGGCCGCTTCTTACTGCGCAACAAATTCACGGCGACCAAATCGCGATTGTCGATAAACCGGTAGCCGGCAACAAAGAGCTTGGTGGTTGTGACGGAATCGTGACCAACCAGAAGAAGATCGCGCTTGGCATTCACGTCGCCGATTGCTGCGCCATCTACGTTGTCGATCCAAAAACACCGGCGATCGGGCTAGTGCATTCCGGCAAGAAAGGCACCGAGCGGGCGATCGTTTCAAATGCGATTCAGCAGATGCGCGAACATTTCGGATCGGATCCGGGTGAGTTGGTCGTGCAACTCAGCCCCTGTATCCGACCGCCGCACTACGAAATCGATTTTGCCGCGCAAATCGTCGAGCAATGCCGCGCCGCCGGGGTGAAGATGATTCATGACTCGGGCGTCTGTACCGCCTGCGACATCGACCGCTACTATTCTTACCGGGCCGAGAAAGGAAAAACCGGCCGCATGCTCGCGCTGTTTGGGCTGACATAAGATCTGTTGAGTTGCTTTGCAAAAAGCGTTGGCAGGCCCATCGTTCCTCGTTAGGCAATTACGATTCTTTATGTTGATACGGATTGGGAGCAATGGATTCTGGCAGCCCAGAGCCTTGCCGACACGGTCTCTTAGGGAGACAGCACGACTGTTCAATCAAATCAACAGCCAGACCATTATAGAAATCGGTTCGGGAATACATGGCCGGCTGGCTGGTGATAACATTTTGACCTGGGCTAGAAGGACACGGGCAAATCGAATTATCGCTGTTGACTTGGATGAGACACGAATCCGCGAAGTCAAAGAAGCGACGAGCCAATATCCCAACGTGGAGGCGATCATTGCTGAAGGTGTTCGATATCTGGCTGACTTTTCCTCCACCATCGATTTGCTCTATCTCGTCCCGATCCCGAGGGCGCGCTGCCTGGCGTTGGGAGAGCGGAAGCCTACCGAAATGCCTTTGCTGCCGCGCGGGACAAGCTCAACCGCCGGTCGCTAATTCTTATTGATGACACTGACCACGTGCATCCTTGGAAACATACTCATATTGTTCCGGACGCGAGAAAAGAAGGCTTTGTTGTCGGATTCGTCGGCCGGCAAACTTTGTTAACGCGAAACCTGGGCGAAGAGCACAAAGGAACACCAAGTATTTAACAAAAATCAATCTTCGTGGTCTTCGTGCCCTTCGTGGTGGTGATACGGACAGATGCCGCGCTTTTTTGCGTTCGCCGCGAAATCAAGAAATTCGCGCGCAGCCGCGCCCAGTTTCATCGCCGCAGACTTTCCGATTGCCTGCGAAATGTTTAGATCGCTCAAGTAAATCAGTTTGAATGCGGCTTTGATTTCATCGCGATCTTTGGCGCTGAATCCGGCACGGCGTAATCCGACAATGTTCAAGCCAAAAACATAATTGCGTTCCGCCGCGATCGCGAAAGGCGGAATATCTTTGCTAAAAGCGGAAGCCCCCTGCGTTATCGCCAGTCGCCCAACGCACATGTGTTGATGAAACACGCAACCGCCGCCGAGAAACGCGCCGTCGCCCACTCGAACGTGGCCGCCGAGCAGACAATTGTTCGCGATGATGACATTGTTTCCGATTTCGCAATTGTGTCCAATATGCGCGCCGGCCATGAGAAAATTTTTGTCGCCGATTTTGGTGACGCTTCCCTCGGCGCTGCCGCGATGAATCGTACAATGCTCGCGGATCACGTTGTCGTTTCCGATCGTGACGTGCGTTTTTCGTTCTGGCGAAAATGAAAGGTCTTGGGGCGCCGTGCCGATAACCGCCCCGTGCCCGATGAAGTTGCCCGCGCCAATAGTCACGTTGGGGTCGATGACAACGTGGGACTCGATTGTCGATCTTTCGCCGATCACGGCGTTGGCGCTGATGACTGCGTACGGTCCGATCGTGACGTTATTCCCGATCTTTGCACTTGGATCAACAATCGTCGTGGAGTGAATTTTCTCTTTGCTCATTTGAACTTCTACGAGCTCCTCTCCCTTTCAAAGGGAGAGGCTAGGGTGAGGGTTGAATGCAGCGCAAATTTTGTGCGGCCCCTCACCTCCATCCTCTCCCCGCGTACGGGGAGAGGCGGATAAACCGACCGCGGAATCTGCGCAGGCTCGGTGCGTATAATGTGTCTAATCGCCTCTCCCTTTTGAAGGGAGAGGGTAGGGTGAGGGTTGAGCACTTTCACAACACGCCTGCTTCTTTGAAACTGAAATAACCGGGGCCGTTATTTGATTGCGCGCCGATGATGATGTGATCGAGCAATTTGATTTGCATCAGCTCGGCCGCTTCCGCTAAACGTCGCGTCAAGCTGTGATCGGCCTGGCTGGGGGAGGGATCGCCGGAGGGATGATTGTGCACGACGATCACGGCATAGGCCGATGCGATGACCGCCGGGCGAAAAACATCCCGCGGATGCGCGATGCTCTCATTCACGGTGCCGGTCGAAACGTCTTCGGTTCGAATCAGATGATAACGCGTATCAAGGAGCACAACGCGCATCGCCTCCTTGCGCAACATCCGCATTTCGCCGCCCACCAGTTCGTTGACGAGCTCGGGTGAATCGATTTTTTGATTGGCCAAGACTTCATGCGCCAGACGATTCCCGAGATCAAAAGCCGCCGCCAGTTGCACCGCTTTTGTGAAACCGACGCCCCTAACTTTTTTGAGTTCGTCGACAGTGCAGCGGCTCAATCCACGTAGTGAGCCATACTCTTTCAAAAGGTCGCGCCCGACTTCGACAGCATTCTTTCCAGCCATGCCCGTCCGCAGCAAGATTGCGATCAATTCCGGATCGGTGAGAGCCGACGCTCCATGAGCGGCGAGTTTTTCGCGCGGCCGCTCTTGCTGCGGCATCTCACGAATCCTTACTGTGGGAGCGGCCTCAGCGCCGCGATTTCTTCGACTTAATCCGGTCGGTCGCGGCACAAAGGCCCCTCCCACATTTCAATTGCGCAATTGCTCGAGCATTCCGCGCAGCGCGTCGCCCAATCCGAGGAGCCCCTCGGTGTACGTATTTGGACGAAGCGCTTTCATTCCGGCTTGGGCGCTGCGAATGAGGTCGCTTGCAGTTGTAATCGATTCGCTCAGCGCGCCGTTGCCCGCGCCGTTCTTCAGCAGCTGACTGACTTCGTCGCATTTTCCTTCCAGGATAAGACTGCAAGAGCGCTCGCGCTCGAACTCGGAGGCGGACCGCAAAAAAATGAGAACAGGTAAAGTAAACTTGCCCTTGCGCAGGTCGGTTCCGAGCGTTTTCCCCGTTGTTCCTTCATTGCCGGCAATGTCGAGGCAATCATCGTAGATTTGGTAGGCGGTGCCGACGCGCATGCCGAAAGTTTTCAAGATCTCAGTGGATCGCGCGTCCGCGGCGCTAATTGTCGCTCCCAATTCGGCGGCCGCCGCGAAGAGCGAACCGGTTTTCATTTCCACAATTCGCACATAATCCTCGACCTCCAGTTTCAAATCGAAGCGGCGTTGCGTTTGGATCATCTCGCCCGAGCAAATCTCGCTGGCTGTTCGCGCGATCGCCCGGCTAATGTCCGCGTTTTCAAAATTCGTGGACAACGTCAGCGCATGCGCGAAAAGGCAATCGCCCAATAAAACGCTGAGCGAATTTCCCCAGCGCGCGTTCACGGTCGGTTGCGCGCGGCGTCGCTCGGCTTCGTCCATGATGTCGTCGTGCACCAGCGTCGCCGCGTGAATCAATTCGACAATCACGGCAAGATCGACATGTCCGGTGTTGATTTGGCCGGTTGCGCCGCCGGCTAGGAGCGCAACCAGCGGCCGCAAACGTTTCCCGTGCCCGCCGAGGGCGTAGGTCACGTAACCCTCGATGGCGGGATCAAAGGCGGTCGCTTGTTTAATGATTCGTTCGTCGACCTGATCGAGTTGCGATTGGACTAACTGCGTTACTCGGGCCAACGGCGTGAGAGAAGAAGCACTCGCCTTAATCCCAGTCCGACCCGGACCTGAGCGTGCAGAAATTTCCACCGACGCAGAATAGAGGGGCGGTTTGTCTGTTGTCAAAGCAACACGTTACACGAACTTGGTTTTCGGCTAGGTAGGGGCGGTTCACCGAACCGCCCGCGGGCGATTGAGGTCAATCGCCCCTACCACTCATCGTTTGTGCAACCAAACTTGGGTTTCGTATTTCTGCTCGGCAATTTCGTGGGCGCGCGCGATCAACCGTTTATCGAGCGCTTTATGGTAACACTTGGAGCAAAGTTCGTTTGCGAATTGACCCGCGAATTTGTTGCTAAGATCCACATCCTGGATGCTGCCTTGCTGTAAAAGTCCGCGTCGCGTCAGGCGTTGCGCGGCTCCCGCCACTTTGTGACCGTTCAAGATCACATCGGCGCGGACTGGGTTCGCAAAACAGGAATCAGAGATTTTTGGTGCCACGTTCGCGGCCAACTCGACGCGTTGTCCGTTTGCAGCGAATGCAGCTCGAATCGCGTCATGTATTTTCTCGTAGATCGACGTCGACGATTCGCTAAACGCCGTCTCGGTCGCCGGAATCACGATCGAGTAGGTCAGATCATTGCCGTGGAAAACAATTCCGCCGCCGGTCCAACGGCGAACGAG
>Ga0207646_10001067_pt1 | contig 34900 bp, 41 predicted proteins | sample KBSK5502metaG_FD_184343 | JGI IMG/M metagenome (GOLD analysis project Ga0207646, IMG submission 184343) | Corn, switchgrass and miscanthus rhizosphere microbial communities from Kellogg Biological Station, Michigan, USA - KBS K5-50-2 metaG... | ecosystem: Host-associated > Plants > Roots >... | reverse complement strand
GAGGGTCTTCTTCAGTGACGTTAGTGGCCGCAGCACGAACGTCCAAGACCGGTCGTCCGCGCACGGGGGGCATCCTCGGCTCGACTGACCTGCGGAGCAGCGTCGGGAAGTTGAGCACCGGGGCAGTACCACGGAGCGCTCGTCGCGGGAAGGTCGATCTCGTCGTCCTCGCCAACGGTTTCCCGCGTCTGTCGGAGACGTTCGTCCTCCACGAGCTGCTTGATCTCGAGCGCCGCGGCCTTCGGCTGCACATCGTGGCACTGAAGCGGCCAGAGGAGGTCGTGCAGCACGAGGCGTTGCGGAACCTCCGCGCGCCTGTCGAGTATCTCGGCGACGGCACGCCCTGGAGCCAGCGGCTGGCGGTTCGCACGGCACACGCCGCCCTCCTTCTTCGGCGCGGAACCTCCTACGTCGACGCCCTGGCCGACGTCGTCCGCGCACCCGACTTCTCACGCGCTGCGCTCGGCGGCGCCGCCGTGCTCGCGCACAGGCTCGTTCGACTCGGATCACCTCCGCTCTACGTGCACTTCGCGCACAAGCCTGGCACCTACGGGCGCTTTGCTGCGCGCCTCGCCGGTGTTCCGTACGCGCTGTCGGCTCACGCGAAGGACGTCTGGCTGACTCGGCCCGAAGAGCTGCGCGCGAAAGCGCGCGAAGCGGCGACGGTACTCACCTGCACGGAGGAAGCGCGCTCGTACATCGATGCGCTCGCCGACGGCGTGACGCCCGTCCACCGCATCTATCACGGCGTCGAGGTCCCGTCGAATTCGCCGATGCTCGAAGGGAGCGCAACCCCGGTCATCCTGGCGGTCGCCCGGCTGGTCGAGAAGAAGGGGCTGGAGACGCTCATTCGCGCGGCGGCGTTGCTGCGGCTGCGGGGGGCTGACTTCAGGGTTCGCATCGCCGGCGAGGGTCCGGAGTGGGCGAGGCTTCAGCGGCTCGTTCACGAGTTGGGTGTGGCTGACAACGTCACGTTCCTCGGGCCGCTGATGGAGCCGGAGGTGCGGGCGGAGTACAGGCGCGCCGCGGTGTTCGCGCTTCCCTGTCGGGTGCTAGAGAACGGCGACCGCGACGGCTTGCCGAACGTGGTCGTCGAGGCGATGGCACACGGGTTGCCGGTCGCGAGCACGACGTTGGCGGGGGTGCGCGAGGCGGTCGTCGACGGTGAGTGCGGGTTGCTCGTACCGCCCGGCGACGAGTTCGGTCTCGCGGATGCTCTGCAACGACTCGTGTCGGACGGCGCGCTCCGTTCACGCCTCGGCCTGCAGGCGCGGCGCCGGGTCGCGAGCCGTTTCGAACGCGGCGCCAATCTCCCGGCGGTGCATGCCGCGCTCACGGATGGGGGGCTGATCCCGAGCTCGGCCACACGCACGGAAGCCGTATCGAGCGCGACGACGAGGCAGCGAGGCGCGGCCTGATGCGGCTGCTCTACGTGAGCGCCGACCCCGGGATTCCCGTTCTCGGACATAAGGGTGCGTCGGTGCACGTGCGGGAGCTCGTCACGGCTCTCGCGGCAGAGGGTGCGCACGTCGTCCTCGCGTCGCCGCGGGTCGCTCCCGAGGGTGACCTCCTCGACGCACCTGCCGAGCTCATCGAGCTCGAACCGGTTGTCGCCGAGGAGCACCCGAGCGAAGCGTCGCTTCGCGTCGCGATCGAAAGACAAGCGGAACAAGTCATGCGCCTCGCAGAGCAACTCACGGTCGACGCGATCTACGAGCGCTATTCGCTCCATAGCTGTGCGGCTGCACAGGTTGCGCAGGCACTCCACCTGCCGTACGTCCTCGAGGTGAATGCCCCCCTTCGGGACGAGGCGCGCCGATTCCGGTCTCTGGTCTATCCAGACATGGCAGCCGAGATCGAGGCGCGTGTGTACGAGACGGCCGACCACATCTTCGCCGTCTCGATGCCGCTCGCGAAGCTCTTGGTTGGGGCCGGCGTCGATCGAGCCAAGGTCGAGGTGATGGGGAATGCGGTGACACCGGAGAGGTTTCCGGTGCGGCGGCACCGCGGTCCGGGCCTCACCGTTGGATTTGCGGGCAGCCTCAAACCGTGGCATGGGGTGGAGGTCCTCGCCCATGCTTTCGCCAGCGCCGCGCGGACGGTCTTCGATCTACGGCTCGAGGTCGTCGGGGACGGGCCGCTCGCCGGTGTGTTCGACCGGGTCAGCCTGCCGCCGGAGCGGTTCAGGCGATTCGGGGCGAGACGGCACGATGAAACCTTGAGGATCTTGGCGTCCTGGGACATCGGCGTCGCTCCCTACGTCGCGGCGTGTCCGACGTTCTACTTCTCGCCGCTCAAGGTCGTCGAGTACATGGCCGCGGGAGCTTGCCCAGTGGCATCCGATCTGGGCGACATCCGATACCTGCTCGGCGACGGCGCGCGCGGCGTGCTCGTCCCGCCCGGTGATGCCTCCGCGCTTGCATCGACGTTGATCGAGCTCGCGGAGGATCGCGCACGCGTGGCCTCGGTCGGAGCTCGGGCACGAAGGCACGCGCACGCCTCGCTGAGTTGGCGCCGGAACGCGCGTCGCGTTCTCGACTGCCTGGGTTCAGTCCCGGCCCGAGGGCTTGTCGATGCGCACGCCTAGCGTAGGTGAGGGCTTCGCGTCTTCGCCCCGCGCGGCGATCATTTTCCGGTCCTTCGCAGGCGACGTGCGCAAGGAGCGCGGCAGGCTCGTTGGCGGAATGGCGTTCGGACTCGTCTATGCGCTCGCACGCGTGGCGGAGCCGTGGCCGCTCAAGGTCGTGTTCGACCAAGTGCTCTTCCACAAGCCCGCGCACGGTTCCTTGTTCCGAGTCTTCACGATCTTCGGCGCCTCCTCGTACGACGTACTCGCGGCCGCGGCCGTGGTCCTCGTCGGCGCGGGTCTCGTGCGGGGGGTGGCGTACTACTACGAAGACTTTCTGCTCTCGAGCGCCGCCCAGGAAATCGTCTACAGGATTCGGGCGAGGCTGTACCGCCATCTGCACCGGCTGCCGCTCGCGTTCCACCAGCGGCAGCGTACGGGCGACACGCTTGCTCGCCTCAGCTCGGACATCGTCGTCCTGCGCGACATGCTCGTCGACAGCGTCGTGAACATCGGAACCGGGGTCGTGATGGTCGCGCTGATGGTCGCCGTCATGTTCGTCGTCGATCCTGTGCTGACGGCTCTTTCGATCGCCTCGATGCCCTTCGTCGTGATGCTGAGCGCGCTCTACGGTCGTCGGATCCGGACGAGCTCCCGAAAGCAGAGAAAGCGCGAAGGCCAAGTCGCCGCCCTGATGCACGAAGCGCTCGCGGCCGTGCCGGTTGTGCAGCTCTACGGCGCAGAAGAGCGAGAGCAGGAGCGCTTCGACGCTGTCAATCGCAGGAGCCTGAAGCAGGGAATCAAAGCGACGCGTCTCGAAGCGCGCATGAATCGCGGTGTAGAGCTGGCGCTCGCGGGTGCGACGGTCATCGTCCTCTGGGTGGGCACGCTGCGCGCACTTCGCGGTGCGATCACGCCCGGTGAGCTGGTCGTCTTCATCAGCTACTTACGTGGTGCGCAGCGGCCCTTGCGGCGCGCCTCAAAGACCGTTCAGCGCTCCGCGAAGGCCCTTGCGTCGGCCGAGCGAATCGTCGAGCTGCTCGCAACGGAGCCGGAGCTGACCGACGCACCCGACGCCGTACCGGCGCCCCCGTTCGGCGGCCGGATCGCGCTCGAGCAGGTGGACTTCGGGTACGAGGCCGCAAAGCCGATCCTGCGCGGTGTCTCCGTCGGCGTCCAGGCCGGTTCGACCGTCGCAATCGTCGGACCCACGGGCAGCGGGAAATCGACGCTCCTCAATCTCGTGCCGCGGCTGTTCGATCCCACCCGTGGGCGTCTGACGATCGACGAGCACGATCTACGAACGTTGACGCTGCAATCGGTGCGCGAGCAGGTGTCCCTGGTGCAACAGGAGACCGTCCTATTCGGGCTTTCGGTGGCCGAAAACATTCGCTACGGATGTCCTGACGCGACGGACGAGGAAGTGAAGCGGGCGGCTGAGGCTGCAGGGCTCGCTGGTTTCGTCGGCGAGCTCCCGGACGGGTTCGACACGGTCCTCAGCGAACGAGGTGCGTCGCTCTCCGGTGGTCAACGACAGCGAGTCGCGATCGCGCGGGCGCTCGTCCGGCGGACGCCGATCCTCCTTCTCGACGAGCCGACGACCGGTCTCGATCCGGCCGCGCGAAAGGGGGTGAGCGACGCACTGGAGCGGTTGATCGAGCAGACGACGACGCTACTGGTGACGCACGATATGGAGCTCGCGCGGCGCGCGGACGAGATCATCGTTCTCGAGCACGGCCGGGTCGTCGACCGCGGGACGTACGACGAGCTGTCGGCTGATTCCGAGGAGTTCCGACGGCTGGCCGGCCTGCCGGAACGAGCGCGTCCGTCGTCGAGGCCGCGAACGTCGAGGTCGCGGAGGCGCGTGCTCTTCTACTCGCACAACGGCGTGGGCGTCGGCCACCTCCAGCGGCAGCTCGATCTCGCGACGGCGTTTCGCCACCGCCACCCGGACAGCGTCGTCTTGCTCGCCAGCGGCTCGCACGCGGCGTCGATGTTCAAGATCCCGGCCGGGATCGACTACGTCAAGCTGCCGTCCTTGCAAAAAGTCGACGGGCGCACCTGGATCCCCCGCGAGCTGCCGTTGCCGCTCAGGGACGTGATCGAACTCCGTGCCGACCTCCTCCGGGACACCGTTCGAACCGTATCGCCGGATCTGTTGGTCGCCGACTTCATGGCTGCGGGCCCGTACGGCGAGCTTCTGCCGGCGCTGAAGGAGCTCCAACGCCGCGGCGGCCGGGCCGTGGTGGGCTTTCGCGACGTCCTCGACGAGCCGGCATTCGTCCGTCAGGTCTGGGGGGAGGCGGGTGTCTACGACGTGCTGCGGCAGCACTACTCCGCGATCTGCGTCTACGGCGATCCGCGCATGCTCGACTTCGTCGAAGCCTACGGGCTCGACGACGACCTAGCGAGCCGTCTCCACTACTGCGGCTATCTTGGGCGAGGAGCTCCTGCGGGAAGCGGGTCGGCTGGAACACCTGAGCGCCCTCTCGTCGTCGCCACGAGCGGCGGCGGCGCCGACGGACCCGCATTGCTGGAGACCTTCGTCCAGGCTGCCGGCCAGTTGCAGTCCAGAGTGGGCGGTACGTGGACCGCCGTGACAGGGCCGTTGATGGACGACGACGACCACGCCCGGATCGTGTCGCTTGCGGAGCATGACGAAGTGACCGTTCATCGTGTGGTTCCGGACCTGCGGAGCACTGTCGCCACTGCGGACTGTGTCGTCTCGATGGCCGGGTACAACACAGTCTGCGACATCATGTCTTATCGTCGTCCCTCGGTGCTCGTCCCGCGCGAGCAGCCCAGCAAAGAACAGTGCCTACGTGCCGAGCGGCTTCAAGAGTGGGGTGTCGCCGACGTTGTTCACGCCGATGATCTTCGCCCCGCGGGTCTCGCAGACGCGATCGAGAACGCGCTGGGACGGCGCGCCCTGCCCCGCGCACCCGTCCCGCTCACCGGTCTCCAGAGGGCAGTCGACGTTTTCGACGGCCTCTGCGTCGAGACCGACGCACTCGAACACCTCAGTCCCGAGCTAGTGCTCATCTCACCACCAGAGTTTGCTGCCCAGGCCAGGCAACTTCTGCCCGCACCTTCGCCCGCCACCAAGGCGACTTCAGGAAGTCGAACGGGCGCATGACCTGAGGCTGACGGAGTACCGGCCCCCGCTACTGGAAAGGCCCTGGAAACGGGTCCTTTTTTGCTGACAAGGCTCGGACGTGGCTCGAAAACTCTTGCCCAACTTTTGCCCGCAGGCGTCCAAACCAGTTAAGAAGTGCTCGGAAGCGGCGGCAGGTTCTGGCCCGCGACTCCTGTAACGAATCACGTCTGCCGATGTCGGGAGACTGTGGACATCGAGCGACCAACCGCCGAGGACGCACGTCCGTACGGGCGCCGGACCTTTCTCGCCCTGGTCGCAGGCGGTGCCAGCTCGCTCCTTTGGGGCCCCGCGGCGTGGAGCATCGCACGCGATGTCCTGCTTCCGGTCGCAGGTGTGCTGCCGCCGCCGCTCGGAGACCTCGTTCGCTCGGGCTGGCGAATCTACAGCGTCACGTCGATCCCCCACTTCGATCGGGCGACGTGGAGCCTGAAGATCGACGGGCTCGTCGAGCGGCCCATCGAGCTGAGCTACGCCGATCTCCGAGCATTGCCCCGTGCAGAGCAGGTGACCGACTTCCACTGCGTCACCGGCTGGTCGGTCTCAAACGTGCGCTGGGGCGGCGTTCGCTTTAGCGACCTGCTTGCAGTCGCCCGACCGTTGCCGGCGGCCCGGGCGCTCGGGTTCTTCTCTGGGGACGGCGCCTACAGCGACTCGCTGACGATGGATCAGGCGCAGCTCGCCGACGCGATGCTTGCGTACGAGATGGACGGCGCACCGCTGACGCGACCGCACGGCGCGCCGGTGCGCGTCGTCATCCCCGAGATGTACGGCTACAAGGGAGTCAAGTGGCTGAACAGGATTACGCTCCTCGACCAGCCTTTCGACGGCTACTGGGAGAACCGCGGCTACGACCGCAACGCCTGGATCGATCACCATGCGTGACGGCGAGAAGACCTATCTGAAGCGCTTCTCGCGGAGCGAGCGCGCGGTGCACTGGATTCACGCTGCCGCGTTCTTCGTGCTGCTGGGCTCCGGGCTCGTCCTCTATCTCCCCTCGCTTGCCGCAATAGGAAACCGTGGCTTCGTGAAGGACGTTCACCTCTACACGGCTATCGCTTGGGCGTTCGCGCTGCTCGCCGTCGTGGCCTTCGGCGACCGCAAGGGGTTACGCCGAACGCTGAACGACCTCGACGGGTTTGATCTCGACGACCGCCTGTGGCTACGCCGCTATCCCACGAAGCAGGGTCGCTTCAATGCGGGCCAGAAGCTCAACGCTGCCGTGACGGCTGCCTTCGCGGTGCTCTTCGCGATCTCGGGGATCCTCCTCTGGTACGGCGAGCGCGACACACGCTTTCGTTTCGCTGGAACGATCGTGCTGCACGACGGCTTGATGTGGATCTCGCTCGTCCTGCTGGCCGGTCATCTGTATCTGTCGGTGATCTATCCCCGAACGCGCCATTCACTTCGAGGAATCGTGCGCGGCGACGTCGAGCTCCAGTGGGCGCTGGAGCATCATCCGAAATGGGTCAAAGACGTGCGGGCGAGCGAAATGGAGGACGGGGCTCAAGGGTAGGCCAGCAGTGAGGTTAACGACTTGGCCGGTCGCGCTCTACTTGATTAGACGCGCGGGCCGAGCGGTTGGTGTTGCCGAGTGCGGCGGGGAACTGTGTCCGGCAGGCACAACTCTCGCCCTCGCCGCAGGGGTCGCGCTGGCGACCCCACCGAAGGCGAGACGCCTACGCCGCTCGCGCGCGGCGCGCTGATCGCAGCCGCCAACGTCAACACCAAGGTCATCGGCGGCCGCGTCAGGATCCAGACCCAAGGCGCGCTCGACGCGATGATGGCGCAGATCACGCTTGCGCCCGGCGGCACCGGCGGCTGGCACAGCCACGCCGGCCCGCTGATCACGATCGTCACACAAGGCACGCTCACGATCATCGACGCCCAGTGCAAGCGCCACGACATCCAAGCGGGCCAGGCACTGATCAACCCCGGCTCGAGGAACAAGGACGAGAACCTCGGCACGACTCCCGTCACGTTCAAGGTCACCTTCCTGATCCTCCACGGCGTCGCCTCACCGCACGTCGACCAACCCGCACCGGCCGGCTGCACCGCCTAGCACCCAGCCAACACATGGCCACCACAGTGGCCCTTGCAGCGGCAACGGCCGTCGTCGGCGGCGAGGATCGACTCGCCGGCCCCGACGGCCTGTCGCGGCCACGCTGGCTCCACGTCTGCCACCGGTTGCGCCCCTCTGTCCCACAACCGTCGGGTGACATGATCGTAGACTCTCTGTGACCAGTCGAACGGAGGACCTGATGGCGCATACGGTGATAGACGCAAGCGACATCGAGACGCCCAATGGCGTGTTTCGTGGGTTGAGCGCGCCGCTTGGGGTGGGCAAGTTCAAGGTCAATCGGCTTGAGCTTCCACCGGGTGGGGAAGGGCCGGAGCACGACCACTCCGCTAACGGCGAGGAAGAGGTGTACGCGGTAGTCAGCGGCAGCGGCACCGTGCTCGTCGACGGTGAAGAGATTGCCCTCCGACCGGGTCATTTCGTGTTCTGTTCGCCGGATGCGCGACGTCAGATGCGTGCCGGTGGTGACGGGCTCGTCTGGATCGGGATCGGCGCAGCCGGCGGCGACAGCTAACTGCAATCCGTGAGTGGGGGCCCCGGTTATGAAAGGCTGAGCCACGGACCTGAAAACCGAAGAAAGGACAGCAAGAGCTGGCTCTCGGTTTGTACTTCACACCCAGCTCGTTTACACCAGAGATGTACGACGATGCGGTCAGCCGGCTAGAAGCGGCTGGCGCCGGTGCCCCCGCCGGCCGGCTCTACCATTTCGCCCTCGAGACCGACGGGCAGATTCAGGTGTTCGACGTCTGGGATTCCAGGGAGTCGTTCGAGGCCTTCGGGGAAACGCTGTTGCCGATCATGGGGGCGCTCGGGGCTGATCCCGGCCAGCCGCAAGTTCGCTCGGTGCACAACATCATCAAGGGCTGAGCCAGCCGGCCGTCTTCACGAGTTACGCCGAAGAAGCAACTGTGATATCGCGCGCGCGTCGGTCCGCGCTAGCGTCGGGGCATGGAGCGACATTCCTCGCCAGCGAAATTGGGGCGGGCAGACGCCCTGACTTTCTTCTCGGCGGAGGAGGTGGCGCGCGCACGAAGCTACCACCGTCCTTTGTACTGGGCAGGAATCGCTGACGTTGGGATCGAGGCGATCGTGCTGGCCACGTTGGTTTGGAGCGGCGCCGGCGCTGCGCTTGATCCCGGCTCGCTGCCGTGGTGGGGTCGAACGCCTGCATACGCGGCGATCGTGGTCGCGGGCTCGTCGGCGGTGAGGACGCCCATCGCGCTGTGGAGTGGCCTCGTCCGCGAGCGGCGCTGGGGGTTTACGACGCAGCGGCTGCCTTCGTGGGTCGCCGACCGGGCCAAGGCGGTCGGCGTCAACATCGTCCTCACAGCAATGGCGCTGCTCGGGCTGGTTGGGTTCGCCCATGCGTTGCCGGGCTGGTGGGTGGCGCCTGCAGCGGCCGCGTTCGCGTTGGCAACACTCCTCCTTTCCTTCGTGGCGCCGGTTGTGCTCGAACCTCTGTTCAACCGCTACTCGCCGCTGCAGGATGCGACCCTGGCGGGGGAGCTGCGCCGACTCGCGGAGCGGGCTGGCGTCCCCATCCGCGACGTGCTAGTCCAAGACACGAGCCGTCGCACACGGAAGGCGAACGCGTACGTGTCAGGGCTCGCGCGAACCCGGCGGGTCGTGGTGTCCGACACCCTGCTCGAGCTCGCTTCGCCGGCGGAGGTGCGGCTCGTAGTCGCCCACGAGCTCGGTCACCGGCGCGAGCGTCACGTGCTGCTCGGAACGCTTTTCGCTATGACAGGCGCCGTCACGGCAACTGTCGTTGTCTGGGCACTGCTCGGCACACGCGTCGGCGACCCGCACCAAATTCCGCTCGTGCTTCTCATTGGGCTCGGGCTCGCTCTCACCTCTCTGCCGGCACTAACGGCCATCTCCCGGCGCTGGGAGCGCGCCGCCGACCGTTACGCGCTCGAGCTGACCGACGACCGGGCCGCCTACGCAACAGTCTTCCGCCGACTCGCCCACACGAACCTCACCGACCTTGATCCGCCCCGACTGATCTACCTCGTGCTCTTCACGCATCCAACCCCGCCTGAACGCCTCGCGGCCGCGGGCTAGCACGGCGGACACCCGTGGCAAGCGGGAGCTTTCCACTGCTCGCGTCGAAGTGCCTGGCCGTCGCGTTTAAGGCGCGACAACGGTTCGTTGTCAGGTCGGGCGACGACGACTCCGTGCCCATCGTGCCAAGCCGCTCAACTAGCCCCGCGCAGCGTGGCCTGGGCCAGCCGCGTAGCGCGACCGCTCTCTCCTTTGCGCGATCATGGCTGGATGATCGATACGTTGGTCGGCCGATCGATCTGGGACGAAGACGTTCCGACTCCGCTCGTCTATGTCGACCGCCGGGCACTCGAGCGGAACCTTCAGCGCATGGCCGAGGCCGCCCGTCAAAGCGGCGTCGCGCTACGGCCACACGCAAAGACCCACAAGATCGCCGAGGTTGCGAAGCTACAGCTCGACGCCGGAGCGATCGGGCTGACCGTGGCCAAGCTCGGCGAGGCACTGGCGCTCGCCGAGGCGGGAGTCGAGACGAGCTTCATGGTGGCTCAGCCGTACGTCGGCCCGACGAAGGTCCGGCAGCAGCTCGAGCTGTCGGAGACTTGCGAGGTGATTGCCTGCGTTGACAGCGTCGACCTTGCCGGGGCGATGATCGGACTCGATCTCGTGCTGATCGTCGACACGGGGTACGGAAGGCTCGGTGTCGCTGCCGGCGAGGCGGTAGATCGTGCCGAGGAGATCGCAACGCTTCCCGGAGTGCGCTTCCGCGGCATCCGCTCTCACACCGGTCACGCGTACGAGGTGATCAGCGAGGACGCCCGCCGGAAGATCGCGTTCGAAGATGCGCGCGTATTGAGCGAGCTCGCCACCTCGATCCGATCCCGGGGACTTCCCTGCGAGATCGTCAGTGTGGGCAGCACGCCCGGTACGACGGGGCTCGCGAGCGCGACCGCTTTCCAGGGCGTGACCGAATGGCGGCCGGGCAACTATGCCTTCTTCGACCGGATGCAGCTGTCGATCGGAACTGCCACGGTCGAGGATTGCGCGGTTCGCGTCGTCTGCTCCGTCGTGTCCGCCGCGCGGCCGGGCCACGCGGTCATCGACGCGGGCAAGAAGACGCTCACGTCGACACTGGATCCGTACAGCTCCGGCCATGGCCTGGCGCTGGGCCGGCCCAACCTGGAGATTCACACCCTTTCGGAGGAGTGCGGCTGGGTCCGACATGACGGCGACCTGCAGGTCGGCGACCGCCTGCAGGTGATTCCGAACCACGCCTGCGAGCTGACCAACCTCGTGGACGTCGTCGCCTACGGCGTCGACGACACGATTCAGGGCCTATGGCGGCCCGTAGCGCGCGGCAAGGTTTGGTAGCTCTTAGCTGAAGCGCTCGGCGTGGCAGATTTCGCCTGCTCTTGCGGCTGCTGCTCCTCCTTCACTTCTCTCCGGGCACGAGTCGGTGGCAGCGTCGTCCAGTCGTCTTCCTGCTGAAGCTCAGAGATCTGCCGGCCAATCGTTCCGAGGATCCCGGCCAGCGTTAACCCCACCAGGAGCGACAGTCCGAGAAACGAGCCCACCCCGATTGCGATCCAAACCCACATCGGCATCTCCAATTCCGATGCCGCAGGCTGCTGTCCTTCTTTCGTTTCCCCGTGCTCTTAGCTTAGCGAGACCGAGGTTCGCAGGACTTCAACGAGGTTAGACCGTCCCTACTGGCAGTCGCCTGCACGTGCTTGGAGGACAGGACCCTCGCCCGGACGAGCATGATCTCCTCGCAAAGACCCGACGGAAACGGAGGAGCGCATGCGCCGCCTGAACTTCTTGGAAGACGAGCCTTGGGATGAAGTGGAGGACGACACGCGCGTCCGCTGGTTCGGGCACCCGTTCGGGACCGACCACCTCGGGGCGTCGCTGATCGAGTACCTGCCGCAGGCACCAGGAGGTCCGATGCACATGCACTACGGCGTCGAGGAGATGTTCTTCGTCCTCAGTGGGACGCTGACCGTCCGCACGCCAGTGGGAGAGGAGGAGTTGTCACCCGGCGACGTCGTCTACTTCCCGGAAGGCCGGGACGGGCTGCACAACTTCTCGAACCCCAAGGATGAGCCTGTGAGGATGCTTGGTATCTCGACCAAGCGGTTCCCAGACGTCGTCGCCTACCCGGAACGGGGAGTTGCCTGGGTGGCGACACGCCATCCTGAACGCGCTGTACACGAGGGCGGTGACGAGGGAGTTATCGCTCGCTTCGAGCTGCCATCGGACGACTGAAGGTTTCCGCCTACGCGGCTCAACCGACATTCCCGCTTACCCGCCGAGGGTCGACTGCGTCTGATCAGCAGACGGTTTCGCAGGCTTCGCCGCGCCAGGTTCTGGCTCCCGCTTGAGCAGCGACCACGGCGACGATCAGGGCGACGATGGGGTCCGCCCACCAGTAGCCGAAGAGTGCGTTGGCGGCGAGGCCGACGAGGATTGCGACAGAAAGGTAGGCGCAGAGGATGTTCTGGGTCCCTTCGCCTGTTGTCGCCCCCGAATCGAGCCTTGCGCCGATCCGCTTCTTCGCCTGCCCGAAGAGCGGCATGAAGACCACAGCCGAGATTGCAAGGCCAATACCGATCCAGCTGCCCTTCGCCTCGTTCCCAGTCACAAGGTGGCGGATCGCCTCGATGGTGATGTAGGGGACGAGAAGAAAGAAACTGACTGCCACGACCTTGCGCGCCGTCGCCTCGGCGTCGTCGGAGTGGATGCGGTCCCCGGTGAAACGCCAGATGATCACGAGACTCGCGACTCCTTCGATTGTGCTGTCGATACCCCAGCCGATCAGGGCGATCGAGTTGGCCGTTACGCCTGCCAGCACGCCGATCACGGCCTCGATGGTCATCCAGGCGAGGCTGAGCCAGGAGATCAGCTTCACACGCCGGACCAGCGCCGCGTGTTCTGTGCGTGCCAGCGGGATTCTCGCCTCGAGCATCGGCCTGAGATCGTATCAACTAATCTTGTTTCTAACAACACTTCTTGTTGATATGCTCCGGGCGGTGCACACGACAGCCATCAACGTCTCTGAAGTCGAAGAGTGCCGGGCCATTGCCGCTGCCTGGGCGCCGACGCTCCGCGCACTCGGACACCCCGAACGCCTACTGATTGCGGTATGGCTTGCGGGCGGCACGCGATCCGTCCGCGAACTCGAGGACGTGACCGGCATGAGCCAGTCGCTTGTCTCCTACCACCTGCAGGAGCTACGCGAGGCCGGCATTGTGACCGCCGTCGCCGAGGGGCGCAGCAATCGCTACCGGCTTTGCTGCGCCGACCTGGACGAGGTCGCCTCGTTGATTGGCACGCTAGAGACTGCGGCTGTCCGCGCGGAAGACATAGGACGAGAAGCTCGATGACTCTTCCAACCGCGTGAGCCCCGCCGAGCGGCCGTCCGTAGAGTTGGGGAGTGCTCGACGCGCGAACAGACGTCGTCGGCAGTCTTCTTCGCCCGCCCTACCTGCTCGAGGCGCAGGAGAAGCTCGACAACGGGGAGTTGACGCCCTCCGCGTTCAAGCGGGTGGAGGACAAGGCGGTCGACGACGCCCTCGAGCTCCAGGAGGAGGCAGGCCTCGCGGTCGTCACCGACGGCGAGATGCGCCGACTCTCGTTTCAGAGCCAGCTCCCGGCTGCGGTCGAGGGCTTCGCCGAATGGGACCTCGACGCGTTCCTCTGGGGCGAGTGGCACAGCGACGAGCTCGGCGAGCTTCGCGTCGAACGCCCGCAGCTCGCGGTCGAGCAGACGCTCCGGCGCAAGCGCTCGCTCGCGACTGAAGAGTTCGTGTACGCGCGCGGCCGCACCGACCTGGTCGTCAAGGTGACGCTGCCGAGCCCCAGCCTGTTCGCGAACTTCTGGGACCCGGAGCGCTCCAAGGTCGCGTACCGGAACCTGGAGGACTACCTCGCCGACGTCGCCGAGCTGCTCCGTGAGGAGGTCGACGAGCTCGTGCGGCTCGGCGCGGTGTACATCCAGTTGGACGCACCGCACTACCCGCTGCTCGTCGATCCGACCTACCGCCGGTTCTACGAAAGCCGCGGCTGGCCGGCCGAGCGGTGGCTCGAGCTCGGCGTCGAGCTAGACAACCACGTCATCGGCGATCACCCGGGCGTCACCTTCGGCTTCCACCTCTGCCGCGGCAACCAGGCGAGCCGCTGGCTCGTCGAAGGGGGCTACGACTGGCTCGCGGAGCGGCTGTTTCCCCGCGTTCGTGCGCAGCGTCTGCTGCTCGAGTACGACGACGCGAGGTCCGGGACGTTCGCTCCGCTTCGCGCCGTTCCCGACGACAAGATCGTCGTGCTCGGTCTGGTGACGACCAAGACGCCGCGCGTCGAGACGGTCGACGAGCTCGTCGTCCGAATTCGGGAGGCTGCGAAGGTCGTCCCGCTGGATCGGCTGGCGCTCTCCCCGCAATGCGGCTTCGCCACGTCCGTGATCGGCAACGCCCTGAGCATCGACGACCAACGCGCGAAGTTGCGCACGATCGCCGACGCCGCTGCGGTCGTCTGGCCGTAGGGGTGCCGACCGTCCGGATCGAGGATAGGAGCAGCCGCCGTCGGGGGCAGCTGTTCGTCGTTCTCGCGGCTCTGGCGTGGTCGAGCGCCGGCGTGCTGCAGCGGGAGCTTTCGGTCGGCACGACGACACAGCTCGCCGGGCGCGCGTTGTTCGCCTTCGTCGCCCTTGCCGGCTTCGTGGCGGTTTCGAATCGCGGCCGCACGATCACCGCCTTCCGTTCGATGGGAATCGCGGGTTTCGCGGTGGCAACTTGTACGGCGATCGCGTCAGGCTCGTTCATCGTGGCGCTCAATCATGCGACCGTTGCGAACGTCCTTTTCCTGCAGGCTGCTGCGCCCATCGCTGCCGCCCTGCTCGCCTGGATCGCGCTGGGTGAGTCGATCACCGGCCGCGCGCTTCTCGCGATGGGCGTCGCGCTTCTGGGAGTCGCATTGATGATTGGCGGACCCGGTAGCGGTGGCGTGGTTGGCGTTGGAGTTTCGCTCTTGATGACGCTCGCCTTTGCGGCGACCATCGTCATCACCCGGCACCGACGCGAGGTGTCGATGGCGCCGGCAATCTGTCTCTCGCAAGCACTGGTCGTCATTGCAGTCGGCCCGTTCACCCATCCCAGCAGCGTGACCGCGCACGACCTCACATTCCTCGTGCTGCTCGGCGTCGGGCAGGTGGGCCTTGGGCTCGCTTTCCTGACTGTCGGCGCCCGCTTGATCCCGGCTGCCGAAGTCGCACTGATTACGCTGCTGGAAATCGTCCTCGGGCCGCTCTGGGTATGGGTCGTGCGCGGAGAACGGCCGGCGCTGATTGCCGTCATCGGCGGCGTCGTGGTCGTCCTCGCCGTCGTGCTCCAGATGACGGAGAAGGTGCAAACGCAGGCCATCCAGAGCCCGGCGCCTGCGCCTAGAGTGCCCGCGTGACTGTCGTCCTCACCGGCAACGATCTCCGTTTGGACGAGGTCGTCGCGGTCGCGCGCGGCGGCGAGCCCGTCGAACTCGCGCCGGAAGCGATCGTGAGGATGCGCGAGTCACGTGCAATCGTCGAGCGTGCGCTCGACCGCGGAGATGTCGTGTACGGCTTCACGACCGGAGTCGCCTCGCGCAAGCGCGTGCGGATCGAGCCGGCTGACGTCGAGGACTTCAACCGCCGACTGATCCAGAGCCACCGCGTCGGCCAGGGGCCGGAGGCGCCGGCAGACGTCGTCAGGGCGACGATGCTGCGGATGGCGAACGGATTCGCTACGGGGACCACCGGCAGCAGGCCCGATCTCGGCGAGCGCTTGGTCAGCGCGCTGAACGGGAGGGAGACGCCGCAGGTTCACCTGCTTGGATCCGTGGGCCAGAGCGATCTCGCTCCGAATGCCGACATCGCACACCATCTTTTCCGCGACACCCCGCTGGCGGCCGGCGAAGGACTCGCGCTCGTCAACAACAACGCCTTCTCGACCGGGTTCGCCGCGCTCGCAGTCGCGGATGCCGGGCGCCTGCTCGACGCGTTGCACATTGCCGGTGCGCTCGACCTGGAAGCGTTCGGCGCCAACCTGACGATCGTCCATCCGGCCGTCGCCGCGACTCGGCCCTACCCGGGGCTGCGCGCTTCGCTCGAGCGACTGACGCAACTTCTTGACGGGAGCGCCCTCTGGTCACCGGGATCGGCGCGCAATCTCCAGGACCCGCTCACGTTCCGCGGCCTGCCGCAGGTCCTTGGGGCGTTGTGGGACACGCTCGAATTCGTGCGCGGCCAGCTCGCAGTCGAGCTGAACGCGGCGAACGCGAACCCGCTCGTCATCCTCGACGAGGAGCGGGTCGTCTCCGTCTCCAACGTCGACGTCCTCCCGCTCGCGGCCGCACTCGACTTCCTGCGCATCGCGCTCGCTCCGGCGCTCACGTCCGCGAACGAGCGCCTGATGAAGCTCCTTCAACTGCCGTTCTCCGGTCTCACCGACGGCCTTGCTGCCCGCTCCGGGCTCCATGAGGACGGGCTCGCCGAGCTTGGCAATGCGGGCCATGCAATGACTGCGGAGGCACGTCTACTTGCGCAGCCGGTCTCGTTCGAGCTCGCCAGCACCACCCAGGCGGAGGGGATCGAAGATCGGATGACGCTCGCCCCGCTCGCCGCCCGCCGGCTGGCCGAGATGGTGGAGCTCGGCGAGCGAATCGTCACGATCGAGCTGGTCGTCGCAGCCCAGGCGGTCGAGCTTCGGGATCCGCCGGCCCTCGGCGTCGGTACCCGGCGCGCGTTCGAGCTCGTTCGCGAGCATGTTCCCTTCACGTCTGAGGGTGCTGCTCTTCCGCCGAACCTAGAACCGATCAGACACCTTGTCCGTTCCGCGTTGACGGCGGGATAATCTGGGCTCGCGATGACAGCGACTTCCCTCGACAACGGCCGTCTGCGCGCACGGCTCGAGCAAGGACCGGTGATCTGCGCCGAGGGCTATCTCTTCGAGCTCGAGCGGCGTGGCTACGTGCAAGCGGGCCCGTTCGTCCCCGAGGCCGTCCTCGACCATCCCGAGGTCGTGGCGCAGTTGCACCGAGATTTCGTCCACGCCGGTTCGGACGTCGTTCCGGCCTTCACGTATTACGCCCACCGCGAAAAGATGCGCCTGGTCGGGAAGGAGGACCTCCTCGAAGAGCTCAACCGGCAGGCCCTCGCGCTCGCGAAGGAGGTTGCATCCGAGAGTGACGCGCTGGTTGCGGGAGACATCTGCAACACGAACGTCTTCGCGGAGGACGCCGCGTCGCAGCGCGCCGCGCGCGCGATGTTCGAGGAGCAGGTGGGCTGGGCGGTCGAGGCAGGGGTCGATTTCGTCATCGGGGAAACGTTCTCGCACGCCGAGGAAGCCCTCGCCGCACTCCGGGCCATCAAGGACGCAGGTCTGCCCGCCGTCATCACGCTCGGGATCCACCAGCATCCCGTCACGCGGGAAGGCTGGACGCTCGGCGATGCATTCCGGCGGCTGGAAGCCGCTGGTGCCGACGTCGTCGGCCTCAACTGCATGCGCGGCCCGGCGACGATGCTGCCGCTCCTCGATGAGGTCAGGGAAGCAGTCTCGTGCCACGTCGCAGCGCTGCCCGTCCCGTATCGCACACACGAGCATGAACCGACGTTCCAGTCACTGCGGGATCCCGAGGCCCTTCCGGGCCAGATGCCGTTCCCGACGGCGCTCGATCCGTTCACCTGCAATCGCTACGAGATCGCGGAGTTCGCCCGGGCCGCGCGGGAGGCGGGCGTCAGTTACCTGGGGCTCTGTTGCGGCGGCGCTCCGCACCTCGTCCGGAGCCTGGCCGAGGCGCTGGGGCGCACACCGCCGGCAAGCCGCTACTCGGCGGACATGTCCAAGCACGCCTTCTTCGGAACCGACGAGAGCCTCAAGAAGGAGAATCTGGCGTTCGCCGAAGAGCTCTGACGGCCGTTGTGACTCCTGGCGACGGGCGTAGACTCGCTGGAAATGGGCTCAGAAGGGAAGCGAGCCGAGAGCTCAGCCGCGGAAATCGTCTTCCACGGCGTCACGAAGCGCTACCCCGGACGGAGCGCTGCCGCCGTCGACAACCTCTCGTTGCGGATCCCGGCGGGAGAAATCTGCGTCCTCGTCGGTCCTTCGGGCGGCGGCAAGACGACGGCGATGAAGATGGTCAACCGTCTGATCGAGATCACCGAGGGCGACATCCTGATGGACGGCCAGAGCGTCCGCAGCCTGGAGGTGATCGAGCTCCGACGCCGGATCGGCTACGTGATCCAGCACGTAGGACTGTTCCCGCACATGAGCATTGCCGACAACATCGCGACGGTCCCGCGACTCCTGGGGTGGCCAAAGGCGAGGATTCACGCCAGGGTGCGCGAGTTGCTCGAGCTTGTCGGGCTGGACCCGGTTCACGATCCCGGCCGGTATCCCAGACAGCTTTCGGGCGGGCAGCAGCAGCGTGTCGGGCTCGCCCGGGCGATGGCCGCGGATCCGGCGGTGATGCTGATGGACGAGCCCTTCGGGGCACTCGATCCGATCACCCGTGACCGGCTGCAGCAGGAGTTCCTTCGCCTGCACGCCGAGATCCGCAAGACCGTCATCTTCGTCACGCATGACATCGACGAGGCGATCAAGATGGGAGACCGAATCGCCATCCTGCGCGAGGGCGGCGTCCTCGCGCAGTACGACACGCCTGACGCAATCCTCGCCAACCCCGCAGACGATTTCGTGGCCCGCTTCGTCGGTGCCGACCGAAGTCTCAAGCGCCTCGCCCTGAAACGGCTCTCCGACATCGAGCTGCTCCCGGTGCCGAACGGCGACGGCTCTCTGTACCCGACCGTCGCTGGGTCGACGACGTTGCGCGATGCCCTGTCCTTGATGCTGGAGGAAGGACGACGCGAGCTCGCGGTCGTCGACGAGGTAGGGGCGGTGCGCGGGCTCTGCTCCGTTGAGCACGTGGCGGCGCTGCTCGCGCCCGAAGGGCAGCAGGAAAGATGATCATCTCGGCTGCGGCATCCGCTCCGCCGGTGATCCCCAACTACGGGGGGCCTCAAGGTGGAACGCACGGCTGTATCGCCCAGAACGGAACCTTCTGCTGGGACTGGGTCAAGGGCCATTGGGGTGACATCCTCCAACCGCGCCTGCTGGAGCATCTCGAGATGACGGCGATCGCGGTGGGGATCGGGTTTGCGATCGCGTTCGCGGCAGCGCTGCTCGCATACCGGAAGCGCTGGTTCGAGACACCGTTCGGTGTTTTCTCGGCGTTTCTGTACACGATTCCGAGTCTGGCGCTCTTCCAGCTGCTCGTTCCGTTCACGGGGCTCACGATGCTGACCATCGAGATCGGGCTGGTGGGCTACACGCTGCTCATCCTCTTTCGCAACATTCTCGCGGGCCTGCGCGGGGTACCCGAAGATGTGCTGGAGGCGGCGCGGGGGATGGGGCTGACGCGGCGCCAGATGCTGTTCCGGGTCGAGCTGCCGCTCGCGTTTCCCGCGATCTCGGCCGGCATCCGTATCGCGGTCGTCACGACGATAAGTCTCGCCACCGTTGCCGCCTACATCACGCCGCTCGGTCTGGGTCAGCCGATTTTCAACGGTCTCCAAACCGACTTCACGACCGAGTTCGTCGCCACCGGTGCGCTCGCGGTAGCGCTTGCCGTCGGCGCTGACTCCGCGCTCGTCGCGGCGCAGTGGGCGTTGACTCCGTGGGCGCGCGCGCGGAGGACGACGTGATCCTCGGTTACGACTCCTTCCGCCCGAGCACGTTCGTCGACGCGTTCCGGTTCATGTACGACAACCAGAGCCTGATGTGGACGAAGATAGTCGAGCACCTCGTGATCAGCGGCGAGGCGATGGGGATCGCGCTGCTGATCGCGATTCCGCTCGGCGTCTGGCTCGGTCATCTGCACCGTGGGTCGTTCGTTGCGATCAACCTCGCGAACATCGGCCGAGCGCTGCCGAGCCTCGCCGTGATCGCGATCGGCCTCGGCGTCTTCGGTATCGGCACGACGAACGTCGTCTTCGCTCTCGTCATCCTCGCGTTCCCGCTCATGCTGACGAACGCGTACGTCGGTGTTGACGGCGTCGACCCGGATGCGATCGAGGCGGCCCGCGGGATGGGCATGCGCCCCCACCAGATCGTGCTCAAGATTGAGTTGCCGCTCGCGCTGCCGCTGATCTTCGCCGGAATCAAGACGGCCGCGGTGTACGTGGTCGCGACGGCGACCCTCGGCGGAGTCGTCGGTGGCGGTGGTCTCGGCGACATCATCGTGAATCAGGCCAGCTATTTCCTGAAGGGAGTCATCGCGGCATCGATTGCCGTAGCGGTGCTTGCTTTCGCCGCCAGCTTCGCGTTCAGTCTGTTGCAGTGGGCAGTGACTCCGCGCGGGCTCCGGCGGCGGGGAATCGAGATCATCGAGCTGGACGTCTCGCCGGGGGTAGCCGAGGCCGTCGCGACATGAGAGGGTTGGGGTCAGACCGGATCGAGAGGAGGAGGAGATGGCGAGAATGATCCGCCGGCGGACGCTGGTCGTGGCCGTCGTCGTGCTGTTCGTGGCGTCGCTCGGCTCTTCGGCGAACGCGCGCGTCTCGGCGCCAACGTCGACTGCTGCCACCACGATCAGCCTCGGCACAAAGGACTTCACGGAGGAGTTCGTGCTCGGCCAGCTCTACAAGCAGGCCCTCGAGCACAAAGGGATCAAGGTGAACTACCACGAGAACATCGGTAGCACCGAGGTGATCCAGGCCGCGTTGCGAAGCGGAAAGATCAATGCTTATCCGGAGTACGTCGGGGAGATCGTCCAGACGGCGTATCACCAAAAGACGCTGCCAAAGACCGCGAGGGCTTGGTGGCAGCTGGCCAAGACATTGCTGGCCCGTGACGGCTTTGCTCTTTCGAATCCAACGCCGTTCTTCGACGTCGACGCGATCGCCGTCCGCAAGGCGGATGCGACGAAGTACCACCTGAAGACGCTCTTCGACCTCAAGCGGTTGCAGAACTCATCGCAGCGCCCGGCGAACTTCTCTGTCGGCGCTCGACCCGAGTTCAAGAACCGTGAAGAGGGCTTCCTTGGGATGCAGCACGTGTACGGGCTGACGAAGCTCAAGTTCCTGAGCCTCGCCATCGGGCTCACCTACCGTGCGCTCGACCAGAAGAAGGTCTTCGCCATCAACGTCTTCTCGACCGACGCACAGCTTGCGAGCGGGAAGTACACGGTGCTTCAGGATCCGAAGTTGATCTTCGGCGTTCAGAACGTCGCCGTGATCGTCAAGAAAAGCGTCGCGACGTCACAGGTGATGGGGATCCTGAACAAGGTCAGCGCAAAGCTGACGACGCCGGCGATCCTCGCCATGAATAAAGCCACGCAGATCAGCAAGCAGAACCCTGCTGACGTTGCGCGCGCGTTCCTGAAAGCGAACGGACTCTAAGAGAGTTGCAGACGGGAGCGGCCCTGCCCAAAAGGCGGGGCCGCGGCCCGTTTGTAAACTAGCTTCGAATGTCGGGGCAGACCGATGCTGCAACCATCTCCGCGGACGAGCTCCGACTGCGACTCGACGACCCCGGCCTCACGATCGTCGACGTCCGCCCGCTGCCCGCCTACAACGGCTGGCGCACAAACGGGGAGGCTCGAGGGGGTCACATCCCGGGAGCTGTCGCGTTCCCAAGCGCCTGGCTGAGCAGCGTCGACGCCGTCGAGGTCGAGCGGCTACTCCACTCGAAGGACATCGTTCCCAGCCGAGAGGTTGTCCTCTACGGCGATGTCGCCGAGGACGTCTTGGCCGTCAGGACCAGGCTGACCGATCTGGGCCACGCGGGTGTCCAAATCTATGAGGGCGGATGGCCGGAGTGGTCGGCCGACGACACCCTCCCCGTCGAGCGTCTCCCCAACTACGACAAGCTCGTCCACACCGAATGGCTCCGACAGGTGCTCGAGGGCGGACGGCCGGAGGCTGCGCCGGCCGGCCCGTTCCTGCTCTTCCACGTCAATTTCGGGGTCCCTGAGGAGTACGAGGAAGGCCACATCCCAGGAGCGCTCTATCTCGACACCAACCGGCTCGAGAGTCGGGACGACTGGAACCGCCGCTCACCGGAGGAGCTCGAGCAGGCCCTGTGCTCGCTCGGAATCACCAGCGACACCACGATCGTCCTCTATGGCCGCGACACCGAAGGCGAGGCCAACGAAAAGTGGCCTGGACGTCGAGCCGGGCAGATCGCAGCCAGCCGAGCGGCGATGATCTTGCGCTACTCGGGCGTCGACGACGTCCGCCTGCTCGACGGCGGCTACGACCGGTGGGTTCAGGCGGGTTACCCGCTCGAGACGGTCGTCCGCGAGCCAACGCCGGTCTCGTCGTTCGGAGTCCAAATTCCATTGCGCCCGGAGGTCATCGTGGACATCGACGAGGCGAAGCAGATCCTGGCCGACCGGGAACATGCCGCCCTCGTCAGCGTCCGAACCTGGAACGAACACATCGGCAAGGTCAGCGGCTACAACTACATCGAACCGGCCGGCCGGATTGCCGGGGACATCTGGGGCAACTGCGGCTCGGACGCCTACCACATGCAGCACTACCGCAACGTGGACAACACGATGCGGGCATATCCCGAGATCGCGTCAATCTGGGAGGAGGTCGGCATCACCGCCGACAAGCGGGTCGCCTTCTACTGCGGGACCGGCTGGCGTGCAAGCGAGGCCTGGTTCTACGCCTACCTGATGGGTTGGGACCAGGCGGCCGTCTACGACGGCGGCTGGTTCGAGTGGAGCAAGGATCCGGTCAACAACCCCATCGAGACGGGGGCGTAGGCCGAGCACGTCGACACATGGTCCAGCGCGTCCTCGATCCGGAAGGCTCTCATCTCGCTGCGCTCCACCGCCTCGCGGACTTTGGCGGACAGAAAGTCCTCGAGTTGGGCTGCGGAGACGGTCGCCTCACGATCGGCATCGCTGCCGACGCGGCGAGCGTGGTCGCGTTCGATCCTGATGCCGACGCGGTTGATAGGGCGCGGCGGTCGCTTCCGCCAGAGTTTGCTGAGCGTGTCGCCTATCGTGTCGCGGCCGGCGACGCGATCGAGGTCGAGTCGCACTCGTTCGACCTCGTGGTGTTCTCTTGGTCCTTGTGATGAGTAGAGCCGGAGGACGTCGTGGACGTCCTGCGCCATATGGTCGAGGCAGCGAAGACAGGCGGGCTCGTCCTCGACCTCCAGGTGATCAGACCGAACCCCCAACTAGAGGTCGGTGGGCGATTCATCTGCGAGCTTGACGGAGAGCCACTCTTCGCGAAGGCGGACGCGGCCGCGGCAGCCGTCGACGCCGCTGTGGCCGCCGGTCAGCTGGCCGAGGAGGCTGTCGACGACCATGACGTTCTCAAGCATTACCCGGACGGGGCGGACTTTGTCGACGACTGGAAGCGCAGCGAGCGGCGGCCGCTCGGAAAGACGACGACCGAACTGCGGGACATCGCGCGACCGTGTCAGACGCGCGAGCGCTGCCGTCTCCGGCGCCTACGAGTGACGCGATCCTGAGAGCTACCACCGCGGCCGCGTAGCGGAACCCTCCCGCGCCGGCCGGTGTACCGTGTCCAAGCGAGCAGGAGGGTGAGATGAAACGGGCAGCGATCGCGGCGCTGCTGGCGGCGTCGTTCCTGATGGTCACCGCGGGCGCAGAGGCGAAGGGGCCCCCTGCCGGGTTCCAGCTGTGCGGGAGCAACGGGTGCGCGACGATCGGGATGAACGACGGCGAGCCGCTGGCGATCAGTCTCTTCTTCGGCGGCGAGTCGGTCGAGGTGCGGACGCCGATGGCTCCGCCCGCGCCGTTCTACTCGCTCCGCTGGTTCTACCAGGAGGGGCAAGTGCACACCGGGTACTTCGTGCCGGACCTCAACATGATCCGCTTTGTCGGCGACTCGGCATCCGCAACGGTCGATCCGCGAGGCGCAATTCACTGGCTCCGGCTCGATGAGAAGGCGCGGGGGATACTCGACCGGATCGCGACGGCGCTCCAGCCGACACCGGCCCCATCACCCTCGACGGTGACGGTCGGCGGAAAAGCCGTGCAGGATCCGGCGAGCTATCTCCGCCTCTGGTCGGTCGGCAAGCCAACCTACACCTGGCCACTCGGCGGCTTCCTGAAGATCAAGGTCACGTGCGACGTCGCGAGCCCGTGGACCGACGAGTCCGCGCATCTCAGCATCGCGCGCCGCGGCGCCTTCCTCCTGCGGGACTCGACGATCCTGCGGATCCCGGCGAAGCTCGCGCGGCAAGTCCGCGCGCGCGTCTCGATCCGCTAGGCGTAGACCCCCGTGCCTTGCTCCCCCTGGGCAACCCGGCGGGCGCTATCCTTCTCGTCGTCAGAGGTTTTTGACTGTGAGGCGATAACTGGGGAGGTTGTGATGCGCGCACTAATCATTGTCGACATGCTCAACGACTTCGTCGACGGGAAGCTCGCCAACCCGAAGGCGCAGGCGATCATCGAGCCGCTTCAGCGACTCCTCGCGCACGCGCGCGACGAGGGCTGGGTCGTGGTGTTCTCGAACGACGCTCACCAGCCGGACGACCCGGAGCTGCGGGTATGGGGAGAGCACGCGATGGCCGGGACGCCCGAGGCCGAGGTGATCCCACAACTGGCGCCGCGTGAGGGCGAGATCGTTTCGCCGAAGCGTGTGTACGGGGCCTTCGATTTCACGGGGCTCGACGAGCAGTTGAAGGAGCGTGGGGTCGACGAGGTCGTGATCACCGGACAGCACACTCACATCTGTGTGCGCCACTCCTCCTACGGGGCGTTGATCCGCGGCTACACGATCACGATCCCGCGGGACGGTGTCTGTGGCTTCGAAGGCGTCGACGAGAACGACGCGCTTGCGTACCTGGAGATGGCCTACGGAGCAACGATCACAAGCGTCGACGAGCTCGCGGAGGCGCCTGCCCCCGCACACGTCAGTGGCTAGCCGAATTGACCCCAGTGAGTAGCGATGATGAGAAGCACACCGCCGATCGCGAGCGCCACGCCCGCCACGATCGTCCTCGTCGCGCCGAACTTGAACCTCGGGATCTGAGCCGCTGTCAGCCAGACTCCGGCGAATAGGAGAAACAGATACCCGACCTCGGCGAGACGTATGCCCGTGCGATGCGCGAAACCGAGAACGAAGCTCATGCGACTCATTCTTCCTCGTCGCCACGCCGGTGTCGAGCGGTAGAACCACTGAAGCCTGGCCGACGGCCTTCAGCGCACGGTCAGGACGACGTTGCCGACCTTCTGTTGCGTCTCCACGTAGAGGTGCGCCTCGATCACGTCCTCGAACGGATAGGCCCGCTCGATGACAGCCCGGTACTCGTTTGCCTCGATCAGCCCCTTCAGGAAGAGGATGTCCTGCTTGCGCATGCGGGGCGGCAGCTCGAACAGCACCTTCTTGTCGCCGATGCGTTTGTGCAGGAGCCACAGCGCGAGGTTCCGGAAGCCGTCCGTGGGCAGAAAGGTGCCGCCCGGTTTCAGCGAGCCCTTGCAGCGCCCGAACGAGAGCTTGCCGGCGGCGTCGACGATGACGTCGTAGGTCTCGCCGTTCCTCGTGAAGTCATCCTGCAAGTAGTCGATCACCTCGTCGGCGCCGAGCGAGCGAACGAGCTCGAAGTTCTTCGTGTTGCACACGGCGGTGATGTGGGCGCCGAAGTGCTTTGCCAGCTGAACCCCCGCAGTCCCGATCGAGCCTGACGCGCCGTAGACGAGGATCCGCTTGCCCTCGAGCCCGCCTGCCGGCCGCAGGACGTTCAACGTCAGGAGCGCTCCGTCGCCGACCCCGCCCGCTTCCTCGAAGCTCATTCCGGGGGGCATGTGCGCGAGCGGGAACCTCTCCGGGACGCACATGTACTCCGCGTGGGCGCCTGTGCTGAGCGCGAGGTAGGGGAGGGCTCCGAACACCCGGTCGCCGACTTCGAACTCGGTCACCGCGGCGCCGACCGCCTCGACCTCACCCGCCAGCTCGTGCCCGAGGATCCTCCGCTTCGGCCGCAGGAGGCCCGACTGGAGCCGGCTCACGAACGGCTGGCCCGCGCGAAGGTGGGCGTCCGAGCGGGTTACCCCCGTCGCACGGATCCTGACGAGGATCTCGTCGGGCGCCGGAACCGGCTTGGGGACGTCCTCGATTCGCAGCACGTCCGGCGGCCCATATCGATCGTGGACGACAGCCTTCATTTGGAGCATCTACTTCCCGTGCGAACGTCGAGCTTCTGGAGAATAATCGGCTCTTCACTACATGGGAGGTTTGTCGATGTCCTGGAAGCTGAAGGGCAGCTACGTCGAAACGTGCTCGTGCGATCTGATTTGCCCGTGCAACGCTTCGTTCGACCATGGTGCCACTTACGATTTCTGTCGCGTGGTGCTCGTCTTCAACATTCGCGAGGGTGAGATCGAAGGCACTGATATCGGCGGGCTCAAGGTCGCAGCGATCGCGGCCACGCCGAAGGTGATGACCGACGGGAATTGGCGCATCGGGATGTTCATCGACGAGCGCGCGACGGATGAGCAAGCAGGCAAGCTCACGCAGGTCTTCGGCGGCCAACTTGGCGGCCCGATGGCGGGGCTGGCGCCGCTGATCGGGGAGATGCTCGGTGTCGAGCGAGCAGCGATCGAGGTGCAGGACGACGGCGTGCGCCACAGCGTTCGGATCGGGGACGTGATCGATTTCGAGATCGAGGACATCGTGCCCTTCGGTGTCGAGACCGGAGAGCCGATTCGCTTTGCCGGCATGTTCCACCCGGTGGCGTCCGACCTCACTATCGCGGAGGCAACCCGCTCACGGATCAACGCATTCGGGATCGAGTACGAAGGCAAGACAGGTCTCTCGACCTCCGAGTTCTCCTGGGCGGCCTGAAGAGGTGATCGCGCCGGCGGAGGCCCGTGCTCCGGGCGCGGGTCTCGCGCCGCTCTTTGCGGCGGTGCGCGCGCGACTCGGCCTCATCATCCTCCTCTTCGTTCTGGCGGGAGCAGGCTGGTGGTGGACGCTCGGCCAGATGCGTGGCATGGACAGCGGTCCCTGGACGGGTCTCGGGACGCTGGGTTGGTTTCTCGGCGTCTGGGTCGTGATGATGGCTGCGATGATGTTCCCGTCGGTCGCCCCGACGGTCGCGCTCTACTCGCGTATGAGCAGCGAGCGGTTGCGGCTCGCGCCGCTCGTCTTCACGGCGGGCTATGTCCTCGCCTGGACCGGCGCCGGTCTGCTCGCTTTCTCGATTGCGTTCGGCGGGGATCGGGTCGCCGGCGATGTGCTCGCCTGGGATCGCGCAGGCCGATGGGTGGCAGGTGGAACTCTCGTCCTCGCAGCGGTCTACGAGCTGACGCCGCTGAAGGACGTCTGCCTGGGGAAGTGCCGCAGCCCTCTGGGCCTCTTGCTCGGCTCCTGGCGCGGTGGCCGGACTGGTGCCGTGCGGATGGGCATGAGGAATGGCGCTTGGTGTGTCGGGTGCTGTTGGGCGCTGATGGCATCGCTCTTCGCGCTCGGAGTCATGAACATCACCTGGATGGCCGTCGTCGCGGGCCTGATCGCAGTCGAGAAAACCGTCCCGTGGCGCCGCGTTGCGGTCTACGGGACAGGAGCAGTTCTTCTCGCGCTCGGTGTGCTCCTGTTCACGGCGCCCGGTGCCATTCCGGGTCTCACGATCCCCGGCGGTAGTCCGATGCACCAACAGATGAACCAGATGGGCAAGTGAGGAAGCCCGCTCGGGGACACTCGCCCCGGATGGCGCTGGCTAGCCGAGCTGCTGGATGATCTGGATCAGTTCGTCGGGCTTGTAGCCGTGGGTGCGGGCGTAGTGGAGGAGTTCTGTCGCTTGTTCGATGAGGGCGCTGTGCTCGGGGGTGCCGGTGACGGTGATGCCGCGGCCGCGGCGAAATTCGAGGAGGCCTTCGTCGCGGAGCTGGCGAAGTGCGCGCAGGACGGTGTTGGTGTTGACGCCGAGCACGGCGGCGAGGTCTTTGGCGGGTGGGAGTCGTTCGCCGGGTTTGGCTTCGCCGTCGGCGATGGCGCGGCGAATCTCGGCGGCGACTTGTTCGTGCAGGTCGAGCGGGTTATCACGGTCGAGCTTGACATGGCGCATAGTGCTAGTCATGGTAGCGTCATTCGTATGGAGTCGCCGTGACTGTCTGGAGGCGCTTACGGCCACGGTCGCAGTCGACCCCGCACGCCCGGCGACGGTCTACGCGGCAGGCGCAAGCGACACGGATGGTCGGCCCCAAATTCTCAGAAGCACCAACAGCGGCCGCGCCTGGGCCACCGCACGGTCCGCAACCACCCACCTGTAGGCACGCGACATACCGCTCGGATGGGCGAGCGTTCGGCAATGTCCCCGGTGCGAACGGTCGGCTCTCGAGCGGGTCGCGGTGAGACCATGCTCACGTGCGTGTCAGCTTTACGTGGCTGGTCGCCGCGGTTGGATGGTGAATCCAAGCTTTCCGAGCACCTTGACGGCCCCCGGTCTTCCCGCCGGCGTCACGTTCCTGTTCATCGGACAGGTGTGGGCTAACCACCACGTCATGTTCGACCACATCCGTGCGGCCGACCGGGTCGTACTGCTCTTGAACACCCTGCTGCTGATGGCCGTGGCGTTCCTTCCGTTCGCCACGTCAGTGCTTGCCGGGGCGCTGCGCAGCGGACACGGCCAGCGAACGGCCGTCGCCTTCTACGGCATCGCGTTCGACGTGACGGCGCTGACATTCAACGCCGTGTGGCAGTACACGCGCGGGCACGGGCTGCTCAGCGACGCGCTTGACCCTGCCGGCAAGACAGCGATCGGCAAGCGCTTTCAACTCGCCCTGGTGTGGCTCACGACCGGCGCCGTGCTTGGCGCAGTGCTACCCGTCTTGGGCGTGGTCGTGATAGCCGCGTTCAACGCCTTTTACTGGCTTCCAATCCGGGGCGAGAGTCCACGCCCGGAACCATCGTAAGGCTCGGCTGGGCCAGCGTTCAGGAATGACCCCTGACGATTCGCTAGACAGCCGTAGCGCGAGACCGCAAACTTGTTTCGTGGACGTTCCGGACGTCGCGTACGCGCGTAGCGGCGAGGTGGCGATCGCCTACCAGGTCTTCGGGGAAGGGCCGGTCGACCTCGTCTTTGCCCGCGGGTTCGCGGGCGACCTACTGACGACGTGGGAACAGCCGCCCCTCGTCCGCCAGCTCCAGAGCTTTGCGGCGATAGCACGTGTCCTCATGCTCGACAAACGCGGGACAGGTCTCTCTGACGGCTTCCGTGAGCCACCTACGCTCGAGACGCGGATGGACGACCTGCGCCTCGTGATGGATGCTGCCGGGTCGGAACGAGCGGTGCTTTGGAGCGCGCAGGACGGCGCGCGCCTGGCGCTCCTGTTTGCGGCGACGTATCCGGAGCGCACAGCCGGGCTCGTGCTCTACGACCCGCACGCGACGTCTCGGCGCGACGATAACTATCCGTGGGCGCCGAGCGACGAGGAATGGCGTCGCCGGCTGGCCGACGCGCGCGAGGGCTGGGGCACGGTCGAGTATTTCCGCCGCCTGGTGGCGGACTGGGCGCCGGAGCGAGTCGGCGATAGGGAGTTCCTCGACTGGTTCGTCCGCCATATGCGGCGCAGCCTCAGCCCGGGCGCGGCGGTCGGATTCCTGCGGGCGACGATGGGGGCCGACGTACGCGACGTCCTCGCGGCCGTGCGCGTCCCGACACTGGTGCTGGCGGCGCCGGACCGGCGCGAACCGGCGGCGTACGTCGCCTCCCGGATCCGTTCCAGCGAGCTCGTTGTGCTGCCGGCCGTGCGAGGGCTTTTCACGTGGCTCGATGTGGAAGCGCACGAGCGCGCAATGGAAGAGACGGAGCGCTTCGTAGCTCGCGTCGGGCGGGCAGCGTCGCCCGACCCCGTCCTCGCCACGGTGCTCTTCACCGACATCGTGAGTTCGACCGACCGCGCCGCCGAGCTTGGAGACAGAGCCTGGCGGGAGCTACTCGAGCGGCACCACGCGATCATGCGCCGCCGCCTCGCCGAGTTCCGGGGCGACGAGCTCGACACGGCAGGTGACGGCTTCCTCGCCGCATTCGATGGTCCCGGCCGAGCGATCCAGTGCGCTCTAGCGTTCATGCGCGACGTGCCGGCGCTCGGGCTCGAGGTCAGGGCCGGCGTGCACACCGGTGAGTGCGAGCGGCTGGACGGCAAGCTCGCCGGGATCGCCGTCGCCGTCGGAGCCAGGATCGCCTCCATGGCTAAGCCGGGCGAAATCCTCGTCTCCGGAACCGTGCAAGACCTCGTCGCTGGCTCACCGTTCGTCTTCGAGGACCGCGGAGCGCATGAACTGAAGGGAGTTCCGGGTTCGTGGCGACTCGCCGCCCTGCTCGTCCCCCGCTAGACGGTTTGACGAGCCACGCGGGAAGCGACCGCGACGCGCGGAAAGTTCGCTCGACTGCGCCAGTGTTCGGGAATGACGCCTGAGCGTCTGTTGGGCGTCAGCCGATTTGCTCGGCCAGCCCGATGAGAATGCCCTCGGGGCCTCGGACGTAGCAGAGCCGATACACGTCTTCGTACTGGACCACTTCGTCGACGAGCTGCGCGCCGTGTCTGCGGAGCCGGGCGAGCGTCTCGTCGAGGTCGTCCACGGCGAACATGACACGCAGGTAGCCCAGAGCGTTCACCGGGGCGTTCCGGTGGTCGGCGACCACAGGCGGCGCGAGAAATCGCGAGAGTTCGATCCGGCCGTGGCCGTCCGGCGCACGCATCATGGCGATCTCGACGCGCTGGTCGCGTAGTCCAGTGACGCGCCCTGACCAGTCTCCGTCGATCATGGCTCGCCCTTCGAGTTCGAGGCCCAGCTCGGCGAAAAAAGAGATAGCGGCATCGAGCGATTCCACCACGATGCCGACGTTGTCCATCCGTTGAAGCGCCACGCGGCCATTCTTGCGGTTCATAAAGATCACCGGTGTCCGCGAGGCGCGCGGGATCAGGTGTCCGTACCTCTGGTTGTGCCAGGGTTCGAAGTGACGCCCGATGGCGCCCGTTTGACAGCTCGTCCGGGCCGTGAGAGCGTCCTGTCGAATCCACGACAAGGAGACAGGTCATGGCTGGAAGCCACGACGATGCGATGCTGATGGTCGAGCTGGCGAAGTGGGGAACGATGAGCGGGCTTCCGGAGGGCTGGACGATGATCTTCGCCGACGACTTCGATCCAGACGCGGTTGAGGCGGCCGATCCCGCGGTGCGGGCTCAGCTCTATTTCCACGAAACGGTCGGGACGCTCGTCAAGAACGGGCTCCTCGACCGGGACCTGGTTTATGACTGGCTATGGGTTAGTGGCGTGTGGGACCGCGTCGGCCTGCCGCAAAGAGAGCGCGGGAGAAGGCGGGCGCGACGTCCCAGCTCTACGAAAACTTCGAGGCGCTGGCGGCGGGTCAGCGTTAGCGTCGCTGCGCTCAGCAAGGTCGCTGTCGCTCGCTGCGCGTGTCGGCCTTGGCATGGGCGAGCGTTCTCACGCCCGGTGAACCGCTGCGGGAGCTGCGACCCAAATGGGTATCGCGGCCCGGGCCTGGCGGCGGCGCGTTAGGACGTTTCGATGAGCTCCTTGAGCGTCGAGAAGTCGTTCTCCAGTTGCTTCTCGACGGTTCGAACGACAAGCGGCTCCGCCAGGCGGAAGAAGCCGCCCGGCTCGCCCTCCATGTGGAAATCGATTTGTGTTGATCCGCCCACTGGCTCGAACGTGTAGCGAAACTCCCACGGCACGGGACCGGCGAGTACGCGACCTCCGAATAGCCGATCGGGCTCGAACTCGGTCACCTCGACCGTTGACTCGATCTTCCGGCCGAGCAGCTTTCGGATTTCGTGGATCTCCGTTCCTTTGTGAACCGGTGCGTCGGGCCTGAAGTTGGCCTCGAGCAGCGAGGCCTGCCAGATCGTCGCCTTCCCGCGATCGGTCAGGTATGCGAAGACGACTGCCGGGGGTGCGTCCACGGTGAATGTGTGATCGACCGTCGCCATCCAGCTCTCCGCGCGACTCGAGCTCGTCCTTCGAACGGGCTGATCCTATTGGGCGGCCGGTGGCGACTGCGCGCTAGCCGGCACCGGCGTCTCCAAGAGCATCCGGCGGCGTTCGTCTCCCGTCGCCATGCCAAGCCGCCTCTGCGCGATCTGCGACGGCCTGGCGGTCGTACTCGAGCCGTTTCAGGTGCAGTCGGATCGCGCTGATCTCCTGAGCTATTGCCTTCGCCTCGGTTGCGGGGAGACCGTCCACCGTCATCTCGATCAGGGCGAGCTTCAAGGACTCGAGATCTTGGGTGATCTCCCCGAACCCGTGATCGAACTCCTTCACAGCCATCAGGTACCCAGAGGTTCCCGTTACGAACCAGGTCCAAGGACTGATGCGCCCCGCCGCGAGGAGGCGCTGAGTGAGATCAACACCTCCTAGGCCACTCGACCCATTTCCACCCCTAAGCCCGGGGTTCATCCTGAAGGAGACAGCCCACAGACATGCGTACATCCACTCTGCGGCACCAGCGATGGCGATTACGGCGCAGCGAGCGCCTGCGTTATCGGATTGCGCGGCTCTTGCTCTGGGCGCTTACCCTGGGACTGCTCACCCTGGCGATTGGTTACGCCATCGCTTCACAGAACTGACTCGCAGTTCGCCTAGCAGGGCGGGTACAGGCAGGAGGTCGTCGTGCCCGTCGTGGTCGTCGTAGTTGTGGTGGTGGCCTTGACAACGGCCGTTCCTCTGGCGGAGACGGCGTACCACTTGCCGCCGAAGGCGACGTTGCCTTCGCCGTTCGTCTGACCCGCCTTCTTGTCGAGCACGAACGTGTAGAGCGGATGCTTGTTGTAGGTCAGCTGCACAGTCCCGTTGCTGCGCGTGGTTGTGCCGAGCAGCGACGCTTTCACGCCTGACCCGGCGGTCGGCTTGCCCTGATGGAGGGAGGGAGGCCAGAACTTCGCACAGCTCGCGCTGCAGGCGCTCTTACCATTCCTGTCCTTCGCGAACATATAGAGAGTGTGGCCCCTCGAGTTCACCAGAATCATGCCGAGCTTCGTCTTGCGAAGAAGGACGGTGCCGGTCGTTCCGGTCGCACTCCGGGCGACCGAACCCGCGACAAGGAACCCGATCACGACCAGCATCGCCGTCAATGTCAGCACGAGGACCCCATGGGTCATCCTCTCGCGCCTGGCCACGGCGCTTTCTCCGCGCTTTTGACGGCTCATCTCTGGCATCGTTCGTCTCCTCTCTGTATTCGCCCCTTCTACGCGACGAAGACGATGTCGGATTTGGCGAACCGAGGCCGGATCCGCTCGCGTAGAGATCCCGATACGCGAGGCGAGCGATCGCGAGGCCCATTTCGAGTTAGGCCGTTCGGCCCATTGTGTAGACCCCGGCTTTGTGCATCACTGTTGTTGCGATGCGTGAGGACACCGAGGCTCATCAGTACCGTCTCGGGTCGCCCCTCGCTTCGATCATCGGAATCGCCGATGCGACGCTGGAGAGAAACGACCTCGACGAGGACGTCGCCACGCGGGTGCGCGCCATTCGAGACATCGCATTTGAGGCTCTGCGGAGGGCCGAGCGCGACGACCCCGAGTCGGGGCAGGCTCGGCCGCCGGCATAGGCACCGGTTCGGGGACTCAACGGTCGCCGAGCTGCGGTAAGTCAGCCGATCTTCAGAACGGCGGCGCCGTGTAGTTCGCCGGCGCGCAGATGCTGAAGCGCCTCGTTTGCCTCTTCGAGCCGAAACTCCCGGATCTGCGTTCGAACCGGCACCTTCGGAGCGAGCGGCATGAACTCCTCGCCATCCTGGCGAGTCAGGTTGGCGACCGAGCGGAGAACTCGCTCACCCCAGAGCAGGTCGTACGAGAAGGAGGGAATCTCGCTCATGTGGATTCCGGCGCAGACGACGACTCCGCCTTTCGCGACGGCTGCCAGCGCTACGGGAACGAGCTCTCCGACCGGCGCGAAGATGATCGCCGCGTCGAGCTCTTCCGGTGGACTCTCGGTTGAGCTCCCGGCCCATTCCGCTCCGAGCGAGAGCGCGAACCGCTGACCCTCTGTGTCGCCAGAACGCGTGAAGGCAAAGACCCGGCGCGTCTGCCAGCGCGCCACCTGGGCGATGATGTGGGCGGAGGCACCGAACCCGTACAGGCCGAGGCGTTCGGCATCCCCCGTCATGACGAGTGAGCGGTAGCCGATCAGCCCTGCACAGAGAAGCGGCGCCACCTCGAGATCGGAGTAACTCTCCGGGAGTCGCAGGCAGTAGCGTTCGTCGGCCACCGTCTGTTCCGCAAAGCCCCCGTCCAGCTGGTAGCCCGTGAACCGCGCGCCGTCGCAGAGGTTCTCCCGTCCGGAACGGCAGAAGCGACAGCTGCCGTCCGTCCAGCCCAGCCAGGGCACGCCGACCCGCTCGCCGAGCGAGAACCGCGAGGTGCCGTTGCCGAGCCCGCTCACCAAACCCACGATCTGATGGCCGAGCACGAGTGGGAGCTTCGGGTCGGGCAGCTCTCCGTCGACGATGTGCAGATCGGTTCGACACACCGCGCACGCTTGGACGTTCAGGCGGACCTGTCCGGGTCCGTGGTCAGGCGCCGAACGCTCCGCCTCTCGAAGAGGGGTCCCGGCCGCGGTGAAGATCATCGCGCGCACCGTGATCCCTAGGTGTCGGGGAGGACGATATTGCCGTCCTCGTCCAAGCCGAAGCCGGGGTTGTAAGCGATCTCCCAGGCATGCCCATCGAGATCCCGAAAGGCGCCGGCGTAGCCCCCGTAGAAGGTGTCTCCGGGCTCGCGTGTGATCTGGGCGCCGTGCATGCGTGCCTCCTCGATCACCGCGTGCACCTCCTCCTGTGAACGGACGTTCTGAGCCAGGGCGATGGCGCTCCAGCGCGCACCGTCGTCAGGGATACCCAGGTCAGGGGCGAGCTTCTCCCGCGCCCACAACGCGACGATGATGCCGTTGCCCTGAAAGAACGCGGTCTCCTCAACCTCGAGCGCGGGCCGCCAGCCGAGCGCAGCGTAGAACGCCTTTGCCCGGGTGTAGTCCGAGACGCCGAGTGTCACGAGAGGTATTCGCTGGTCGATGTGACGAAGGCTAAACGAGGGCAGTCGGCCGAAGTACCGCTGTCCTGTTCGGCGC